>Ga0315336_1002740_pt1 | contig 25824 bp, 26 predicted proteins | sample ASW5metaG_FD_204512 | JGI IMG/M metagenome (GOLD analysis project Ga0315336, IMG submission 204512) | Ammonia-oxidizing marine archaeal communities from Monterey Bay, California, United States - ASW #5 | ecosystem: Environmental > Aquatic > Marine > Intertidal zone | place: USA: California... | reverse complement strand
CTTGCATATCAGTAGCACGGAAAGTTACTGTAGTAGTTCCAATTGGGAACTCATCACCACTTCCTAACACATTAGGATCTGGATCAACTTGTTCTACAGTATCCAAATCTCCATCCGGGTCAATCGCGACCGCAACATAATTTTGCACAGCTCCACATTGTCCGGGATCATTATTGTCCGTAATATTAGGAGGACACATAATTACCGGTGGGCTTCCTAAGATAGGCTCAAAATTAATGCAATAGCTATTTAGCGTACCCGAGTCTCCTCCGAAATTATCAAAAATATCTAATTGCCAATTCCCGTTTACCGGTTGACCAGCAAAAGTGCCATTCAATGTTCCACCTTCCGGTTCGAACATACCATTAAACGGTGCAGCACCAGTCGTGATATTCGGTGATCCGTCCACAAAAGTGGTTACTTGATAGTCATTACCGGCTCCGCCATTACCACTTGACAGATCTAGCATAATTCCTCCTGGCGAGGTTAAGGTAATGTCGAGATCTCCATCGAATGTATGATTTAGGTCCAAGACAACACTGCTAATGGAATAATCCGTACCAACAACTCCCACATCCGCAACCGTAGCGATTGATGGATCCATTGGTCCAGAAGTTCCTACTGCAGGAATTGGTAATGGAGCATTTCCACATTCTGCAATAGGTTGAGGTGCAAGGGAATTAATTGTAAGTTCCCAAGAGTTCATAAAACCAGAATCACCTCCAAAGTTATCTTCAATGTTTAAGGTCCAGACACCATTTACAGTTGCTCCATCAAAAACGGTAGCAAATACCTGATCTGTTGTACAGTCCCCTTCAGAATTTAGTGCTAATCCACCCTCTGGTTCAAAAGTTCCACCAAACGGGGGTGCACCGGATTCAATACATGGATTAGCACCATTGTTAAAAACGGTCCCAATGTAGTCATTAGCGCCTCCACCATTACCACCTGAGAGGAGCATTATTTCCCCACTAGGGGCAATCAATGCAATATCAAGATCACCATCAAAAGTATGGTTCATACTGGAAATAGTCAAATTATCTATTTCATAGTCTGTTCCTATTACACCGACATCTGGAACGTTCACAGTGAATTGTGCATTTCCAGAGGTGCCGGTTGTAGGCACCGGACCTGTCGAACCTGCATAGGTTTGTGCATTCATCTGCCACATAAAGCACGTGGCGACAAATGCTAATAAGGTTAACGTAATTTTTTTCATAAGATTCTTAAATTTAGATTAATCAGTTATAGTTAATAGTTTGTTAAGGTAAAGAAAAAAAAGCGAGCGGTAAAATAAAAAAAACATGGAATTCAAAAAAAAGATAAAAGGCAACTAATTCCGATAAACTGACGTTTCTTCTGTTAAACTAAAGCCCTGAAAAAACTAAGTCGAAAGTTTTATATCTTTGCGTACTATCAATATATAAGACACGTTAGCAATGCATTTAAGATTACTATTCATTCTAATACCCTTCCTTTTAATCTCCTGCTCTACCGAAGATCCTAAAGAAGGAAAATCGGGTGGATTTACCGATGGCGCTACGACATTATTTACCAAAATTTCCGCCGAAACTTCCAATATAAATTTCAGAAACAAAGTGGAAGAAACCATGGAGTTCAATTTCCTAAATTATCCCTACCTGTATGCTGGTGCGGGAGTTGCCGTTGGAGACATTGACAATGATGGCCTTCAGGATGTTTATTTGGTATCCAATCAGGGTCCCAGCAAACTCTACAAGAACACGGGTAATTTGACTTTTCAGGATATAACCCTTAGTTCCAAAACAGAGGATTTTATCGGCTTCTCTACCGGAGTTACCATGCTCGATATAAACAATGATGGGTGGTTGGATATTTATGTCTCAAAGGCCGGCTCGCTTGATAGTGATGAACGAAGACGAAACATCCTTTTTGTCAATCAAAAAGATGGCACCTTTAAGGAAGAGGCCAAGCGCTGGGGAATTGATGACCCGGGATACACCACGCAGGTCTATCAATTGGATTATGACAAGGATGGTGATCTGGATCTTTTCGTTCTTAATTATAGGTACGATTTCAAAAATAACACCACTATTAGTGGTGAAATGCAAAGTCGAATTGAAGAAACCACCAGTGATCAACTCTACCGAAATGACGGGGCTCGGTTTACCAAAGTCACAGGCGAAGCAAAAATCTACAATAAGGCCTGGGGTCTGGGAGGTGCTGTTGGCGATTTCAACAATGACGGCTGGGACGATATTTATGTCGCTAACGATTACCTCGAGCCCGACATTTTATATATCAATCAACAGGACGGGACATTCAGAGACGAGATCAAGCAACGCATGAACCATATCTCCTTTAATAGCATGGGAGTGGATTATGCTGATCTTAACAACGATATGCTTCCGGATCTGGTCACAGTAGATATGTTGGCTGAAAACTATGCGCGCAGCAAAGAAAATATGGCCTCGATGAGCACCGCAAACTTTGAGAATATGGTGAAAGTGGGCTACCATCACGCCTATATGGCAAACACTTTACAAATAAATAAGGGCAACGGTAAATTCCAGGAAACATCTCAATTGAGTGGCATTGTTAAGACCGATTGGAGCTGGGCTCCGCTTATTGTGGATCTGGATAATGACGGATTAAAGGATATTTTTATTTCGAATGGGGTGGTAAAAGATTACACCAACCAGGACTTCAGAAAAGAACTTCGAGCCAGAAATGAACGTGGCGAATCCATGACCCTCGATGCGGTTCTGGATTTAATGCCTTCAGAAAAACTGAACAACTATGTCTACAAGAACAACGGCGACCTAAGTTTTACTAACACCATCGAAGAATGGGGGATGGATGACCCATCCTTCTCCAATGGGGCGGTTTACGCCGATTTTGACAATGACGGTGATATGGATATCATGGTGAGCAAAGCAAATGACGTGGTTGGTTTGTACCGAAATAATTCGAACAAAAACTATGTGCAGGTCACTTTAAAAGGCCCTAAAGAGAATCCCTTAGGAATTGGTGCCGCGGTACGATTAAAGAACGACGAAGTTGAACAGCTTCAGAATTTATACCTCGCTCGGGGCTATCAGTCGTCAGTGCCAAATTTAATCCATTTCGGACTGGGTGACCAACCTACAATCAATGGGTTGACCGTAACCTGGCCGGATGGCAAAGTGTCCAATATCGCAAATCCTAAGGCCAATTCGAATATCGAAGTTGATTATGCTACGGCTATAGTAGCCGCAACCGAAATTAAAAAATCTTCCCTCAAATCCAAGGTTGATATCGCTCAGTTGGGAATCGATTTTGAACACGAGGAAAATCAGTTTAATGATTATTCACTTCAGCTTTTATTACCGCAAAAACAATCCACCAAAGGAACCGGTGTAGTTACTGCCGATGTTAATGGTGATGGCCTGGACGACTTTTTTGTTGGAAACTCACAAAATGAGTCGGCTGCATTATTCGTTCAACAAAACGATGGAAAATTTACTAGATCCAATCAAAACCTTTGGAGATCGGAAGCAAAATACGAAGATGCCAACGCACTTTTCTTTGATGCCGATGGGGATGGCGATCAAGACCTCTTCGTTGTGAGCGCCGGTTACAATTTGGATAAAAACAGCAAATTGCTTCAGGATCGATTATATACCAATGACGGAAAAGGAAATTTTAGTAAAAGTGCTTCGGCCTTACCACAAATGCTCACTTCCGGGAAGGCAGTAGTTGCCGGCGATTATGATAAGGACGGTGATCTCGACCTTTTTGTAGGGGGAAATGTGATCCCCTCAGAATATCCAAAACCACCACGCTCTTATCTGTTGAAGAATGATGGCGGTAAATTTACTGATGCAACCTCTGCGAATAGTTCATTGGCTGAAATAGGAATGATCTCAGAAGCGCTGTTTACCGATTACGATAATGATGACGATCTTGACTTGCTTGTTGTTGGAGAATGGATGAAACCAACGATTTTTAACAACAATAACGGAAGTTTCGCAAAAGCAGAGAATCTTTCGGGATTTGATAAAACTGAAGGTTGGTGGTTTAGCGCGACTGCCGGAGATTTTGACGGCGATGGTGATGAGGATTATTTCTTCGGAAATATAGGTAAGAATAACAAATTTCAACCCAAAAAAGACAAACCTATTTATATCTACGGTAAGGACTTTGACGAGAATGGAAGTTACGATATTGCCCTAAGTAAGATCAATGATGGAAAATTGGTTCCTGTGCGTGGAAAGGAATGTAGCAGCGAGCAAAATCCATATTTGTTGGATAAGATCGCTACTTACAAGGAATTTGCCCAATTGGAATTCAAAGATATCTATGGTGAGGACAAGCTCAAGGACGCCTTTAGGTTGACCGCCCATATGTTCGAAACCGTCTATGCTGAGAATAAGGGGAACGGGACGTTCGAGATCACAAAATTGCAGAACACTACCCAAACCGGTCCCACCATGTCGCTTGTTTCAACCGATGTGAACAAGGACGGTAACTTAGATGTTATAGGCGTGGGTGCCATTTATGATGCTGAAGTGGAAACCATACGTTATGACAGCAATTATGGATACGTTTTGTTGGGAGATGGCAGTGGTAATTTTTCGGTGAGCCATGACCACGATCCATTTATCGATAGCGATTCCAAAGATATTGAAACAATTACCATCAATGGCGTGGACTGCTTTGTGGTAGTGAGTAATAATGCGCCACTGGAAGTGTTTACCTTTAATCCCTAATCCATAAAAAACTCACGATACTGCAATACCCTGAAATCGACCGTGTTCATTTCGGGGTTTTTACTTTTAAGATCTTTGTATTTCTGAAGACTCCCCACTGCCCTATTTGCCGCCCCCGAAGGTGCCGTCAATGACACAGTTCGTATGAGACGTCCACTCTGTGGAAGTGAGAATTCATGAATTCGAGGCACTTCGTTATTCCGTATTTCCAATGTTAGTTCATAGCGCTTCAGCAAGTGGCGGAAGAAATATTCGGGGCCATTCTTACTATTACCACCTGTAAATAAAAGGGTGTCCACCTTGGGATGGTCTTCCAGTATCGTGATCAGATCCCGAAGCTCAACAGCCTCCATCCCTAAGTCACTGGCATCAATCTTTTTGCGTTGAGCCGAGGCCACAATATCGCAGATCCCGATACCATGACGATTCAAGAATTCCTTGCGCTGTTCGATAGCCGCATCCGAAGTTTCAAACCGTAGATCCAAACTAAAAATCTTGTCCAAAATAGGCCATAATTGCCCATCCCTGCTGCCGTAACAAAAATTGACATCACGTTCCTTAAATGCTCCGGTAGTAAACCTGGGAGGTGGTAGCGTACCCACTATTAATTTGGTAGCTTCAGTTGGGATAAAAGGTGGGTATGGATGGGTATGATGAAACACGAATTAGTAAATTAAGACTTCTTCTTGTTCAAGAAGTCGTCTGTGAAGTGGGCGGAGTGCTTATCCTTCGAAAATTTTTCGCGATTGAATGCTTTGGACTGCCCTTTGGGAATCGACAAACTCACCCATTTATGTCCTTGAATCATTCTGCCAATATATACGATCTGCCCTATATGTGAGGCGTAATGTGCCAATTGCCTGTTGACAGCTTCCACGATGGTGTGTCCCTGATTTCGAATGTAGATGGTGGTGTCAAAATTTTCCGGGTTGATCTCTTCCAAAGCATCAAAAAGACACTTCCAGCCTTCTTCCCAACACTCCATCAATTGCTTGCGATCTTCAATTACCGATTCAAATTCCCGATCCCTGTTTCGCCAATCCTTTTCTCCATCGGATGTTAAGAAATCGGTCCAACGTGATTTCATGTTCCCCGTGATATGATTTACAATAATGGCAATAGAATTGCTCTCCTCGTTGTATTGCCAAAGCAAGGCATCTTCGGATAGTTGATCAAAGGTGGCCTCTCCCAAAAATTTGTAGTATTCAAATTGTTTGTTGATGCTCTGGAGGTAATTGGCTTGCATATAATTCAGAATAAAAACGTCTAACGGATAAAAACCAATTCGGTTTCTGTGGACATCGGTTCGCTGTAATGATATCCTTCGTAATCAAAACCCTTAAGATCATCAACTGTTTTTGCTTCCGTATCCAAAATATAACGGGTCATATACCCTCGGGCCAGCTTTGCAAAAGCCATGATCGATTTATATTCTCCATTTTTGAAGTCTTTGAATACCGGCGTGATCACCGGAACTTTGAAAGTTTTTAGGTCGATGGCTTTAAAATATTCGTTGCTGGCGAGATTGACAAATACCTCATCATCTTCGAGTTCATCATTCAAGTATGTAGTGATCTTGGTCTTCCAGAATTCGTACAAATTTTTCTTGACGCCCACCTTGATGCGCGTGCCCATTTCGAGACGATAGGGTTGAATGAGATCCAAAGGCTTTAAAACTCCGTACAATCCGGAGATGATGCGCAAGGTATTTTGAAGCTGTTCTATTTTTTTCTTCGGAAATGAATAGATATCCATCCCACGATACACTTCGCCACTAAAAGCATACACAGCAGGTCGTGCATTGCTCGCTTCGAATGGTAAATGCCAATCCTGATTGCGCTCATAATTAAGCTGCCCCAGATTATCCGAAATGCTCATGAGCTTCGACAAGCTTCGTGCCGATTTCTTCTTCAGTAATTTATTCAAACGTTCAGCCTCGGTAAGAAATACTGCTTCCGAATGTTGGTCGGTTGGAAGGGGTCTTTCAAAATTGAGGGATTTCGCAGGTGAGATTACAATCTTCATCTTTCAGTACTTTTCAGTAAAAATAAAAAGAAAAATTGAGGAAAGTGAAGTTTACTTATTAATAGAATACATGCAGAAATAGGGAAAGTTAATTTGACCGTTATCCTAAAACTTGATCACCAGAATCAAAGAGGTCTCGACTGCGCTCGACCGGACATTTTCATTCCGTAACGTGCTTGGAGTAATTGCGCCATTTGTCAAGGCAGGCTTCCATATCTGTGGGGATGGGAGACTCAAACCGAAGTGTTTTTCCCGAAGTGGGGTGCACAAAACCAAGTGTACGGGCATGCAGTCCCTGCCGTGGCAGTACTTTAAAACAGTTGTCCACAAACTGCTTGTATTTGCTAAATGTGGTACCCTTTAAGATCTTGTCGCCGCCGTATCGCTCGTCATTGAAAATGGTGTGCCCAATGTGTTTGAGATGCACTCTAATTTGGTGGGTACGACCAGTTTCAAGTCGGCAAGAGATCAAGGTCACATAGCCAAGGCGTTCCAAAACTTTAAAATGCGTCACAGCAGGTTTCCCCTTTTCCTCTTGATCATCGAGGAACACGGTATTTTGCAGACGATTTTTAGGATGTCTTCCTATGTGGCCATCGATGGTCCCTTCATCCGCATCTACACTTCCCCAAACCAGAGCCACATACTCCCGCTCCGTAGACTTGTTGAAAAATTGTTTTGAAAGATGCGTCATGGCTTCTTCGGTCTTGGCAACGACCAAAAGTCCACTGGTGTCCTTGTCAATACGATGAACGAGTCCCGGACGATTACTGCTATTATTAGGAAGGTTTTCAAAATGAAAGGTAAGTGCGTTGATCAAAGTACCGCTGTAATTTCCGTGCCCCGGATGCACCACCATTCCTGCTGGTTTATCGACGACCAGCACATCGTCATCCTCGTAAATCACATTAATGGGAATGTCTTCCGGAACTAATAAAAACTCATAGGGAGGGTGTTCGAAAAGCACTCGAACGACATCATTCGCCTTCACCTTATAACTGGATTTTACAGGCACATCGTTTACATGGATGTTACCATCCTTTGCTGCTTTTTGGATCTTGTTTCGAGTCGCATTTTCTACCTTGTTCATTAGGTATTTATCCACCCGCAATGGTGTCTGACCCTTATCTGCTACAAATCTGAAATGTTCATACAGCTCATCCGAACTGTCTTCTATTTCGGGACCAATATTATCCTCCATCACCGTCAGTTTGGGCGTCATCGGCATTGATATCTAACTCTTGAGATGCTTCTTCGATGGCTTCACGGTTGAGTCCGCCTTTACCATCTCCTAGCACCAGGTCGATCACCGAGGTCTTCTGCAATTTATCTCCATCCTCGATCTTTTTGCCTTGATGTCGTAATTCTAAAACTTCATCCTTTGCTATATACTTTCGATAACTAATTTTACCTATTTTAAATCCTACAGCCTTTAAGGCGGGCTCCACCTGCCGCCTGGTTTTGCCAAGTACCGGAGGGATGGAGATCATGGGGTAGCCTGAACGATTGAGAGACACATAGATCTTTCGGTTTTCCTTTACAAACTTGCCTGCCTTAGGGATTTGCTCTATGATCGTTTTATAATCGAAATTTGGATTGTAATTGGTCGTGTCCATTATTACATACCGCAGGTCCAGATCATCTAATGTCTCTTCAGCCTCATCCAGCGTCATTTTCGCCAAATCTGGAACTTCGATCTGCTGACCGTGATTGGTGGTGAATTTCAATCCCCACAGTAAGATAAAGCATAGTATAACGATCGCAACTACTGCTAAACCCAATTGTTTGAGGAAGGTCTTGGTAAACAGAAATTTGAAAAAAGACATAGGTTTGATGTTAGTGCACAAAAATAGTAAACGCAAATTTACCATCATTTATGGCCACTTCTAATTAATAATCGTGAAAAAAATATTAAAAATTAAGTGATAAGCCCGAAGACCTCCTTGGAGGTAAGAGTTGTCGACGATTTTTATCATACCCTAAAATAACGCTCTTAAGGAGTAAGTGTTTTAACGGAATAATGATATTTTTGTTACCATCAGTTTATTTATTTCCTATGGCTAAAAAGAATGTAGCGGTTGTAATGGGTGGTTATTCTACTGAATTTGATATCTCAATTCAGAGTGGAACCGTGGTATGCGAGGCCTTGGACGCCTCCGTTTATAATGTCTTTATGGTACATATTGTGATGGATGGATGGTCTCATTTTGACAGAAATGGAAAACGCTACGAAGTGAACAAAGCCGATTTCAGTTTTAGCGATGGAAAAAATACAATCAAGCCCGATGTTATTTTTAATACCGTCCATGGCACGCCTGGAGAGGATGGTTATTTGGCCGCTTATTTCGAATTGTTGGGAATTCCACATACGAGTTCTGGATTTTATGAAGCGGCACTTAGTTTCAACAAACGTGATTGTTTGACGGTTTTGAAGAACTTCGGAATTAAATGTGCCGATTCCTATTATGTGAATAAAGGAGATGATATTGAAACTGAAACAATCATTGAAAAGGTAGGACTTCCCTGTTTTGTAAAGCCGAATCGTGCCGGCTCCAGTTTTGGGATAAGCAGAGTGACCGAAGCCATAGCGCTTATTCCTGCCATTGAAAAAGCCTATGAAGAAGACCATGAAGTGATCGTTGAATCGGCACTCAGCGGCACCGAAGTATCCGTGGGAGTATTTCGGAGTGAGGATGAATTGATCGCCTTCTCTCCTACTGAAATTGTTTCGGAGAATGATTTTTTCGACTACGAGGCGAAGTATTTGGGTAAGTCGGACGAAATTACTCCGGCACGCATTTCCGAGGAAGAAACCTTAGCGGTTCAAACCGAAGCCATAAAAATATACAGTTACCTAAATTTAAAGGGCATCGCTCGCAGTGATTTTATAATTCAAGACGGTGTTCCGTATTTTATCGAGGTCAATACGACTCCTGGCCTTTCTGCCGAAAGTTTAGTGCCTAAACAGGTACGAGACGCGGACATCAGCCTAACCGATTTCTTCGGAATGCTGGTGGAAGAGGCACTCGTTAGTGATTAATCAATAAACAATAATCGTTACCTTAGTACCACCTTAATTCAAAACATGAAACGTATTGCTGTTTTTCCCGGTTCATTTGACCCAATTACCCTGGGCCATGTCGATATTATTGAGCGCGCCTTCCCATTATTTGACGAGATAATTATTGCCATTGGAGTGAACGCCGTTAAAAAGTACAAATGGACGCTCGATGAGCGGTTCGAGTTTATCGAGAAAAGTTTTGAGGATAATCCACTTATTAAAGTGAAAACATTCAAGGGACTAACTGCCGATTTTTGCAAAGCCGAAGGTGCGCGTTATATCATACGTGGTTTGCGTAATGCAACCGATTTCACCTATGAGCAAACCATCGCTCAGGCCAATGCAAAGGTAAATGGTGTTGACAGTGTGTTCTTGATGTGCAGCCCGGAATATTCTCATATTTCGTCCTCCATCGTAAGAGATATTTCTAGAAATGGCGGAGATATTAAGAACTTGGTTCCAGATGGTGTTACTCCTTAGTACTCCTAAATCAAACATTTTTAAGAACACAGGCCACCAGAGGCCTTTCAAGGGGTCTTTCTGCCCAAATGCTCTACTTGGTTACTATACTACCAAAGTGCTCATTTCTTCGGAAATATTGAATAGTAGCAACCTATGAAAACCAATGTCATGAGACTATTCAACCTTATAATTGCCCTATTCCTGGCCGTTCCATATCTGGGTTGTTCCGAAGGAAATAAGGCCGTTTTTGTAGATCCAAGAGATAGGCAAACTTACGAGGTGATCGCTATTGGGTCGCAGGAGTGGTTAGGTTCCGACTTATATTTTGAAACTCCTAACTCCTATTGTTATGATCTTAAGTCCGAAAATTGTGTAAAATACGGAAGACTTTATACCTATGATGACGCAAAAATTGCTTGTCCACAAGGATGGAGATTGCCAACTGAAATGGACTGGCAAAAACTTGAAAAAGAGCTGGGGATGAGGGAAAACGAATTAGATTCGATTCGAGTATGGAGAGGGACTCAAGAAGGAAAATTGCTCATCAATAAATTGGGGATCGAATTTGGTGGTTTTGGAAAATCGAAAGGATCTGATTTTATGGGAAAAGATCAATTGGTTTATTATTGGGCGGACACCCCCGGGCCTTCAGGATCACAGTTTTCAATGTATCGAATGTTTTCCAAAAAAACCAGCAAGATCTATAGTGATCAGGTTCCAAAAAATGATCTGTGCTGTATTCGTTGTATCAAAAATTAATTTCTTCCCGGTAATTACGTATTAGTACGTATTCCAAATTGTCAATAGTAGCTGTAATTTCATACTCTGCCGAAGCTTTATTTACTGACGGCCAAAATGTTACTGTTATGAATAGATCTGCCAAAAATCCCAAGAAGAATCGAAGTAAGATACGCAAGAAAGCACTTCCCGCTAAAGAAACCGGAAAGGAGTTAACTGCTCAGTTTGCAGATAAAAGGGACCAAACTACGGCCCAGCGAAAATTAAAGGAGATGGCGTATCAATCGGATAGTGCCACTCAGTTTAAGACCTTGCAAAAGATGGCGAATTCGTATGCGAAAGAGCAACAACCACTTCAGAAAAAAGAAAGTCCAACCACTAGTCCTAAAGAAAATAAAACCGGCTTACCTGATCAATTGAAGACCGGAGTAGAAAATCTTTCGGGGCATTCTATGGACGATGTAAAAGTGCATTACAATTCGGACAAACCTTCTCAATTGCAGGCGCATGCCTATGCACAAGGCACGGATATTCATCTGGCACCGGGGCAGGAAAAACATTTACCGCATGAGGCCTGGCACGTTGTACAACAAAAACAGGGTCGGGTGAAACCGACCAAACAACTGAAAGGCAAAGTACAGATCAACGACGATGAAAATCTGGAGAAGGAGGCGGATGCTATGGGTGCGAAGGCGCTTCAGGCCAAAAGTGCGTCTCCGGATGGCCCGAAGGTTCAGAACTCCGGACAAACCGTGCAGTTGGTGCGGGAAGCAACTATTCGGCCACAGACGGATAAACGTATGAGCAATCTCAAAAAAGAAACAATAGGCGTTTTAAAGTTGCTTAAAGCATTGGGTGAGGATTGGGAGAAAAAATACGGCAAACTTGCCAAGGAAAAAGCCTCGGCCAAGGCAAAGAGCATCATGGACCAAGAGGAGACAGACTATCCTGCCGAAATTAGGAAGGCAGCACTTCGTGAGCTATGGGCTCAACTCTCTCCGGAAGAAAAACTAGAAATGGCCACCAAAGCCGCCGAGTTGGGTGGCTCCGCATTATCTGCGGTCCTAAGTAATGGTTGGGAAGCGCTTCGCGGTATGTCCGGTGGATCAGGTTCTTCCAGCTCCAAAAAGAAATCCAGCTCAAGGGGAAAACAAAAAGAAGAAGATAGCAGTAGTACATCGCTAATGGAGATGCCCACAATGGGAAGCCTTGGCTTTTTAAGCGATCTTACTGCGGAAGACCTTAATACACTGTATGAGATCTATAAAGTACGAAAAAAGGCGCTCGCTAAAATTGCCGAAGCCAAGTCAAAAATCGAAGAAACTGCAGGAGAAATTGGTGAATTCTTTGGCGAACAGGCTGGAAAAATACGGAACGAAGCCGATTTCAATAAACGGATGAAGGCGCAGCGACAAGCCTTTATGGTCGCTAAGAAGCGTTTGGCCTTTTTGAAGGAGTCAATCATTGAAAACGAGGACACCGATCGATACGAAAATGAGATACACGCATTGGAATATGCCTTAAACAGCTTAACAGGGCCGGGTATTGTCTATAGGATCGATCTCAACGAAAGCGGTAGAATCAAGCATCCGGATCTATGTCAGGAAGCCATTGGTTTTATACGTGGAAGCAGTGTCATTGTAACTAGAGACAACACCCTATCTGATGTACGTTCCTCTGCCAAAGGTTTTTTGGGATCTCTCGTGGAAAGCAGTAGTTCAAAGGAACAAAAACTTCGTTCGGCTCAAGGTCAGCTGGCAACAGCTCTAGAGACTGCAGTGGACAAAAAATGGGGTGAATTTACCTCCTGGGGCTGGACACCTTCAGCAGTAAAAAACATTCGAAAAAATCTTCCGAGAACCAAAGCAGCAAGTGAAAAGTTGGAATGGGCGAAAAGAGTAGCCTTAGCCTCGGCTAGCGAAAAAAGTGACAATCGGCATCCGGAGACCCAAATATTCTACGATGCATTGGCGAAACTTAAGATAGACAATGAAGTGAGCGTGAAAACAGCCACTTCAATCTTACGGCAGATAAGCGCCAAATTGGGTTAGTTAGCAACATTTGAACGCAGTATACAACAAATTTAAAACAATACTATCCATACGCACGTCGACAAAACACACGCAGTGAAGAGTCCTGCCGCTCCTGTGGTAGTACCACAGCTGTTGGTTGCCGACCCCATGGCCGTACAATTTGTTGATCATCGGCCGGAATCCATTCAGTTGAAGGAACTTCAGGAAATGGCAGATGAGTCGGAGCAAGTTTCAGAGCTTGCTCAATTGCAGTCTATGGCAGATCGATATACCTCGCAGCAGCCGTCAATAATTCAGAAGAAAACAAACAACACGGGATTACCCGATCCATTAAAATCGGGGATTGAGAATCTTTCGGGTTATGCCATGGACGATGTGAAGGTGCATTACAACTCGGATAAACCGGCTCAATTACATGCTCATGCCTATGCACAGGGAACCGATATACATCTGGGTTCCGGGCAGGAAAAACATTTGCCCCATGAAGCCTGGCATGTGGTGCAGCAAAAGCAAGGACGGGTGAAACCCACCTTGCAAATGAAAGGCCAGGTGAATGTAAATGATGATGCCGGATTGGAAAAAGAGGCCGATGTGATGGGGGAAGCAGCCATGAACCAAAAAAACGTTCAGCAACCTAAGACTGATAATAAACCTCTGTTTCAAAAGGCTAAGAGATCCTTTCATAATACAGTTCAGCGACTAGCCGTTAACCTACAAAATGAAGATGACGTTGTGAACAAACTAGTATCCTATGCGCAGCAAACCCTAGGCATGAATGACCAGGTAGTCGATTCCATAGCTGCTGGGGCTAAAACTTTAGGGAGCCATGAAAATATTTATTTGTTTGGCCATGGAGGATCTTCACAAATAGATTTGGAAGAGAACGACCTGTTTGCCCGCATTAATATGGTCGATCTTGCGCAGTCAATGAACGAACATCTTATTTTTCCTGAAGATTACGATGGATGTATTTACTTGATTGGCTGTCATACCAATTCCTTGATAAACGAATTGAAAAGCCAATTGGATGAGTTGTCTGGCAAAAATCTGGATATACGCGGTACTTATGAAAAATTACAGACAACAGATAACGATGAAATTGTGCATAGAAACCCTTCGGAGAGTCCAGAGGAAGAAAGCATGCGCGCACATGCAGATTTACTTAGAAGTTATTATCCTAAACTTATTTCACTCAGAAATATGCGCCGGTTCGGACGGAGAGCCTTGCTGGATGCAACGAAAGTGGAGGACAAGGAAGGGATAGGAGATGCCTTTATCGTGGCGTATGAACAAAATAAAATTATTAAAGCGGAGTTTCAAAAAATTAATCTTGTAATTGACCGACTCAAAGGGGCTATGGCTCCAAAACTTAAAGGAAGATTATCGGGATTTGAATCGATTCATAATGTTTACAAAACTGCCGGTGAAACTCAGTCTACTATCACAGCTAACTTTTTAAAATATTTGGAAAAACACGAAGCCAACAAGGCAAAACAACAGGAAGAACGAGAAAATCTTGATGAATTCGATGTGGCGTTGGCCCTCGAAACGGCAGCATTAATGAATGTAGAATATGATGGGCTAAGTATGGAGGTTCAAGTGACAGCTATTATGATCCAAGCACACGACAGCCCAGATGTGATGAAATCGAAACCATTTGCCCTGGATCAAATGGAGGGGCCACTGAAGCCGACGGAAGATGCGCAGCAGGCACAACAGGAACCTGAGGGACAAAACGAAAATGAGGGGGCCCCGGAAGCCCAAGGGGGCATTGGCTGGAATCAGGTGTTGATAGTTGGTGGTATTGCAGCATTACTATTTACGATCAATTTCCTTCGAAAGAGACACTAGCATTCAATTCTATTAATTAATTATTTTTGGGCACCGAGTTTCAACAAATAGGATTTTTTGTTAATTTATTCGCTAACTTCATCAAGGTTAAATATTGTACAACTGGCTACCAGAGTGCCCTACCAAGTATACGTCATAGAATTATCCAAGCGCGTCTTTACAGAAAATGCCAAGTTTCGTGCTGCAAATCCACAATTTAATGGGGTGTTGCAGTGCTTGTATGTGGGTATGACCAGTAAGACTCCTAAAGAACGTTTTCTTCAGCATAAAACAGGATATAGGAATAAAAAAGGGCATAAGCTATCGTCGAATATTGTACAAAAATATGGGTTGTATCTAAGGCCCAGTCTGTACAATCATATAAATTCATTTGCCGCTAGGGATGAAGCCCTAAAAATGGAAGAACAACTGGCTTTGGAGTTGAGAAGAAAGCGATATGCGGTTTGGTTTAATTGAGTTTGAAATTTTTATTTCAATCTAATGCGTATTTTAGAGGAGTACATGAATTTTGATCAAATAACAAATGTTTACAGTAAGAATTGCCGAACCAACTAAATTTAAAGCCGTTGGTGCATTGATGGTCCAAGTCTATTCTCAGTTGGAGGGTTTTCCTTCGGAAAAAGACCAGCCTAGCTATTATGAGCTACTCCGAAATGTAGGAGATCTCACTAAGACCCCATCCACCGAAATATTAGTAGCCGTTTCTGAAACAGGAGCAATAGGAGGTGCCGTCGTTTATTTTGGAGATATGAAGGACTACGGCTCCGGAGGTACTGCCACCATGGAAAAAAATGCCTGTGGATTCAGATTACTGGCCGTAGATCCCGAAATGAGGGGCCAGGGATTAGGTAAGTTACTATCGATAGCGTGTATTGAAAAAAGCAAAAAAAGTAGCGCCGAGCATCTCATTATTCATACTACAAATGCCATGCAAGTTGCCTGGAAAATGTATGAGAAATTGGGATTTGAACGTGCAACCGACTTGGACTTCCTACAGGAATCTTTCCCTGTTTTTGGGTTTAGGTTAGCTCTCAAATAGATCTTAAATTTACTACATCAATCTATCATAAATAATGACGACAATTGAACCAGCGGCAACCCACTCTGATATTCAAATAATTGCCCACTTGGCACATGAAATTTGGACTGAACACTATACCCCAATAATTGGCTCGGCCCAGGTGGAATATATGATCGAGAAATTTCAATCGGTTGCGGCCATCAAGGAGCAGATTGGAGATGGTGTGGAATACCATCTGGTTCGTTATCAAGGAGATTCTGCCGGTTATATTTCAGCCTACAAAAAAAAGGAGTCTTTATTTCTTAGCAAGATCTACGTACTAAGTAGCCTAAGAGGGAAAGGGATAGGCAAAACCATGATGAATTTCATTTCTGAACGAGCCCATCAATTATCCTGCGAGAACATTACACTCACTGTTAACAAATACAACACCAACTCTATTAACGCCTATAAAAGAATGGGATTTTTGATCGTTGAGCCCATTGTGATTGACATTGGAAATGGGTTTATTATGGACGATTATCTCATGAAAAAGGCTTTGGAAAACTAAATTCTTTAGACTAAATTTGTGTAACCGAATGATTACAATTATTTTTGTAACCAATCAGTTACACTTTATCATGAGAAGAGATGTTTTTCAGGCGATTGCAGATCCGGTGCGAAGAGAGATCATTGAGCTCTTAGCCGAACAGTCTCTCACCGTAAATACCGTAGCCGAAAAGTTTGAGATCAGCCGGCCGGCCATCTCGAAACACCTTCGAATTCTAAGCGAATGTGGGATCGTCTCGATCCATAAGGTGGGTAGAGAACGCCACTGTCACATACAAGCTCAAAATCTTATTCCCGCCTTTCTCTGGATGGAGCAATACAAAAATCTATGGGAAGACAAACTCGATGTATTCGAGGATTATCTGGAACTTTTACAAACTAAACATATAAAAAAATGAGTGATCAAAACGAACTAAAGAGCAGAACGGTAACTATAAATCGGACGCTTAAAGCGCCGATAAGCCTGGTCTGGGAAGCCTGGACGCAGCCGCAACATATTTCCCAATGGTGGGGTCCAAAAGGAATGGACACCAAAGTAATTGAACACGATTTTCGGGTGGGTGGCCATTGGAAATACTCCATGCTAATGCCCGACGGGAACGAATTCATTACCGATGGTATTTATTCTGAAATAATTGAGCTCAAAAAAATAGCCTCCACAGCAAACTTTAAACCCATGACCGAAGGAGTCGAAATACAAGCACTCTTCGAGGCCAATGGAGAAGAAACGCATTTTACCTTCCATATCATTCATCCTACGGAGGAATATCGTATCCAACAAGAAAAAATGGGGATCTTGAACGGCTGGGGATCAGTATTTGACCGATTGGAAGAGTTTGTCTCGAAGAGCTGAAACCCTATAGATAATAACACATGTCGCTGTTCAAATCACGACGGGAAAAACAAATGTGGCTCTACGCATTAGCTGTTTTAATAGCCATCCTTTCCACCATGGCAGAAATTCCCGGGCTAAAAAGATTAGCAGGAAATCAGGAACTACTTACCGGGTTATTTATTGCCGGAATGTTTATGATCAGTGGCGCGGTGCTATTACATGGCCTTAGAAGCAAGCCTGGGAAAGTTGAAGTTGCTGTTTGGTTGGGAATAATTGCCGTCTACATGCTTTTATTTCTCAGACTCAGTGTTGCCGCAGAGCGCGGCCACCTTATTGAGTACAGTGTACTCGCCATATTAATTCATAAAGCTCTTAGGGAACGAGCTCGCCACGTGGAAACAATGACCCAACCGGCACTAATTGCTATGGTAATAGCAGTGAGTATAGGACTTATTGATGAGGGTCTGCAGTATTTCATCCCCAACCGAGTTTTTGACCCGTTGGACATGGTGATCAACACCTTGGCCGGATCTTTGGCTATTATATCGACTGTTGTCCTCATGTGGGTTCGTAAAAAGTTTAGTAAGTCGTAACTTTATAGGGAGATCACGAGATAATCCTTGTAAATTTGTATTGATATGGGAAAAAGATATTCAGAAATAAGCCCCAAGTTGGAAGTATTTATTGGTGAGCAGAAATTATTCTTCGTTGGCACAGCCGCCGCAGAAGGACGAATAAATGTTTCTCCCAAAGGTTTGGATTCTCTTAGAGTGCTCTCTCCAAATAAAGTGGTATGGCTAAATCTCACTGGAAGTGGTAATGAAACGGCTGCCCACCTACAGGATAACAACAGAATGACCATTATGTTTTGCGCCTTTGAGGGTAATCCCATGATCCTGCGACTCTACGGAAATGCAACCATTTTTCATATTGACGATAAAGGCTTTGACCAGTACATTGATCTCTTTCCAGAAGTTTTAGGGTCACGACAGATCATTGAATTAAACGTAGATCTGGTCCAAACCTCCTGCGGATTTGGAGTCCCGCTAATGAACTTTAAGGAAGAGCGAACGCTGCTAGATGCATGGAGCAAAAAGAAAGGCCCGGAAGGGATCAAGGACTATTGGAAAGAAAAAAACAGTCTCAGTATCGATAATACAGAAATAAACTATTGACGAATAAGAATTCCAAAATTAAACGATGAGGCAGTCGAAGAAAACCATAATTCTCATTTGTTTTTTGGCAGGCATTTCGTGTTTTGCTCAGGACAGTTCGGTGGGTGAAATGTATCAAAGAACCTACCCCATTCAAAATGGCGGGGTAATAGAATATACACTTTCCTTGCAGCCCGATGGCACTTTTGATTTTCATTTTTACCGAAACATAATTTGCGGCACTTGTGTTGAAGAGAATTACTTCGGAAAAGGAAGTTGGTCAACCGAAAAAAACGTTTATTATTTTAAGTCTGAAGCAACCCATCTGGACGAAAAGTATACCCTGAGCCTCAACAATTCGAAGGCCCGTTCGAACAAACCCTCGCCACGAAATAAATCTCCAAAAATCAAAAAGGAGGCTATTCGTTTTTATGCTTCGGAAATATCCTGGATTAAGGGGATGGAGCTTTTTAAGGTGCAGTAGGCCTTTCTTTGGATGCAAAACATGCAACTCACCTGTTGTTAGCTATCAATGAAGACTACGTCTTATTATGAGACCCACTCAATTTACACTATTATGGAAACGACCAAATTTCACCAATTATGCGGTGCCTTCAATATGGCCCAGGACAGATTCGATACTTATAAAAAGGACTGCCATGTCTTGTCCATCGAAATTGTAAAAGAGCTTAAGGCGTATTACGAGATACCCGAAAGTCAATTTTCACTCTACAAAATTAGCAAGGAGGGCGGATTTGAGCTTGTCCCTGATGCGCTTATCCATGCCTTGACCCTGGGAGAGGATCACTATTGGAGCTTCGGCATTGGCCTCACCGTTTGCCGCGCTCCCGAAACACTCCCCGAAGAACTCATCTTAGTACATATCATGTTCCGGCAGAATGCGGAGGGTGAAAATTTCATTAAGTACGCCTTCGGAGATAAGGAATTCAAAATTACCAAAGGAGACCCTAAAAGTTATGTACCGTTCTTCGATTATGTGTTCCAATATATTATGTCTTCCTATGAAGAGCATATGCAGCAGTTCATTGGAGAACAAACCACCCGAAAAATGGGGTACATTCAATAAGTAAACTAAAAAGCAAATTTCAAGAATTATACGCACAAAAAAACTCCTCCAGTAAGACTGAAGGAGTTTGTAATTTTGTAACTAAGAGTGGTGCTTATAGCGCCGCTACATGCTTTGCCAAACCAGATTTCAAGTTAGCAGCTTTGTTAGCGTGAATAACATTATTCTTAGCCAACTTGTCTAACATAGAAACCACCTCAGGAAATAGCTTTTGAGCTTCTTTCTTGTTGGTCGTATCTTTCAGCTTCTTCATCGCGTTGCGCGTCGTTTTGTGTTGGTAACGATTACGCAAGCGCTTAGTTTCGCTGTTTCTGATTCTCTTTAAGGCCGATTTATGATTCGCCATAATCTATATCTCTTAATGTTTTGTAGTCCGTAGGGGAATCGAACCCCTGTTACCAGGATGAAAACCTGGCGTCCTAACCCCTAGACGAACGGACCAAATTTATTTTTATGCAGCTCGACAGATACAATCTGAATTTATATCATTCAAGCGGGTGCAAAAATACAACTTTTTTGAAATCGAGCAAATACAATATAACTTTTTTCACAAATATTTAATAAGCCTTGGCAAACAGTACTTTTCGGGCGCTGGGCTCACCTGTGACCATGCAGTTTCCGGGAGTATCATCACCACCAATTGGGATACACCGAATTGTAGCTTTAGTCTCTTTTTTAATTCGATCCTCTGTTTCCATAGTTCCATCCCAATGTGCCAAAATAAATCCACCTTTGGATTCCAACACCTCCTTGAATTCGTCATAACTCTCCACGGAAGTCGTGTGATCTGTTCGATATTGACTTGCTTTCGTGTACAAATTCTCTTGGATCTCCGTCATCAAAGCTACGATCTTATTTGTAGCTTCCTCAGTCTTCACTAATTCCTTGGCTAGTGTATCACGACGAGCGATTTCCACGGTTCCATTCTCGACATCTTTTGGGCCAATGGCAATTCGAACCGGAACTCCTTTGAGCTCATATTCATTGAACTTCCATCCCGGCTTATGCGTATCACGGTTATCAAACTTAACACGCAATCCATTGGCACGAAGCTCCTTGGTCAAGGCATTTGCCACTTCACTGGCGGCATCCAGTTGTTCATCATTCCTGTAAATAGGCACAATTACCACTTGATCCGGTGCTAAATTAGGAGGCAATACCAAACCATTGTCATCGCTGTGCGTCATGACCAAAGCTCCCATAAGCCGCGTAGAAACACCCCAAGAAGTAGCCCATACATATTCCTGTTTTCCTTCTTTATTCTGAAATTTAACATCAAATGCCTTCGCAAAGTTTTCACCCAAAAAGTGAGAGGTTCCGGCCTGCAAGGCCTTTCCATCCTGCATCAATGCTTCGATACAATAGGTTTCTAAGGCTCCTGCAAAACGCTCGCTTTCCGTTTTTAATCCCTTGATTACGGGTATGGCCATATAGTTCTCGACAAAGTCCGCATACACATTCATCATAAGTTCTGCTTCTGCGATGGCTTCTTTTTCGGTGGCATGGGCGGTGTGTCCTTCCTGCCATAAAAATTCGGCGGTACGTAAAAACAAGCGTGTCCGCATCTCCCAACGAACCACATTGGCCCATTGATTGATCAATAATGGCAGATCTCTATAGGATTGAATCCATTTTCGATAAGTATCCCAAATAATAGTTTCAGAGGTTGGGCGAACGATCAACTCCTCTTCGAGTTTGGCATCGGGATCCACCACAACTCCTTTCCCATCTTCATCATTTTTCAATCGATAATGGGTGACCACAGCACATTCTTTTGCAAATCCGTCCACATGACTGGCCTCCTTACTAAAATAAGATTTCGGAATAAAAATGGGGAAATAGGCATTTTGGTGCCCGGTTTCCTTGAACTTACGGTCCAATTCGGCCTGTATGCGCTCCCAAATGGCAAAACCATAGGGTTTAATGACCATACAGCCTTTTACCCCACTATTTTCGGCCAGATCTGCCTTGATTACCAGCTCATTATACCATTTCGAATAATCCTCACTTCGTGTAGTTAAATTCTTTGCCATAGTAGCGATTTTGGCACAAAAGTTGTGACTATGTTAAATATTATTAGTTCTCGGCAAAACTAGTTATTTTTATGATGTCCAACAATTTTAAATACCGCGATATGCACGCTAAAATACCCTCCTCCAGAAATTTGTTTTCACTGGCCCTTTTTGGACTTGTTGCATTGCTCGTATCGAGCTGCACAACTTATCAATATGTACCGGACAATGATGGCATATACAGTAGTGGTACTTCGGAAGTAGTTACGGAAGAAACCGAACCCGCTGACAAGAATAATTACTACAAACAATATTTTAAGACCAAGAGTCAAACTATTGATGATATCCCGGAAGATGAGGATGTCATTTTCACCGATATTGAAGCCTATACCACCACCGAAACCATCGATAGTGATGGAAATATTATCGTTTTAGAACGAGAATATGAAGAAGGTAATGGTGCCTGGGGAGAAAATACCGATGACGTGACCATTAATATATATGGCGGAACCGGATTTTACGGAGGCTATTATAACTATTACGGAGGTTGGTACAATCCATGGTTTTATGGCTACCACAGACCCTATTGGGGCTGGGGATGGGGTTACTCCTATTGGAATTGGGGCTTTGGATGGGGTTATGGAGGATTCTATAATCCATGGTATTGTGGTTACTACGGCGGATATTATGCCGGATTCAATAGACCCTATTATGGTGGTTACTTCGGAAATAGCTACGCCGCAAATTATAATAGAGGTAGAAGAAATTCAGATTATGCCATAGGCAGGTCCCGTTACGACCGAAACCGATCAAGCGTATCGAATCGCAGTTCATACTCGCGATCTGAATTGGGACGCCGATCGGCTCGTGCTACCAATCGAAACAGCAGCATAGGACGAAACCGAAGTTCGGTTAGAAATTCGCGACCAAGCAGTAGCGTTAATCGAAGCAGTAGATCTTCGGTTCGAAATTCAAGACCCAACAGCTCTGTGAACAGATCTAGACCTAGTAATTCTGTGAATCGGTCTTCGCGACCTCGAAGTTCCGTGAATAGATCGGCTCCATCACGAAGCAGATCAAGTTCGGTAAACAGAGGAGGATCAAGAGGTGGTTCCAGAAGTAGCGGTGTTCGAAGAGGACGTGGATAAACAACACTTCAGCCTTTAATTCAGAAAAATAATAAACGATCATCATTTTTTATCTCCATAGGAAATGGTGATTTTTTATGCCGAAGCGTATGTACTTCCGTATAAAAATTTCAGAAAAAATAAAAAAATGAAAAAGACATTACTTTTATTAACCGTGCTCTTAACGATATCATTTGGTCAAGCTCAAAACCTGATCGACGGACTCCGATACGGCACAGACCTTACCACAGGAACAGCCCGTTTTAATGCCATGAGTGGAGCTTTTGGTGCGTTGGGTGGCGACTTGTCAGCCATTGCGATCAATCCTGCGGGAAGTGCGGTGTTTCTGCAAAATAGTGCAGCCTTTACGCTCTCGTTGGATGGCATGGAAAATAGCTCCAACTATTTTGGCAACAGCACGAATAATGAAGATACCGAACTGAATATTAATCAAGCGGGAGGGGTTTTCCTTTTTGACAACTTCAACGAAGACTCGCCCTGGAAGAAATTTAGTCTCGCGCTAAATTTTAATCAGACCCAAAGTCATGACAACGAATTATTTATTCAAGGAGTTGGTAATACTTCGATCGCAAATTTCTTTTTGGAGCAGGCCCAAGGACTACGGCTGGATCTATTAGAATTGCAGGGCCAAGGAATATCAGGACGTTACGCCAATCTGGGAGCGACTAACGGATCCCGGGCTCAAAATGCTTTTTTGGGCTTTCAGGCTTTTATTTTTGACCCATTGACCAATGATCCTGGAAATACACAGTATACCTCGAATGTGGCGGGTAACCGTTTCGATCATCAATATATCTACTTGAGTCAGGGCTTCAATGGCAAATACAGTTTTAATATGGGTGCTCAGTACACCGATAATTTTTTCTTCGGAATTAACCTAAACTCTCATGTGATCGATTATGAGCAAAGCACCTTGTTATTTGAAGACAACCAAAATACCGGGAGCGTAGTCAATCAAATTGACTTTGAGAATAACCTATCGGTATTGGGAGCGGGATTTTCGGCTCAGATAGGAATGATCGCGAAGCTTGCTAGCGATTTTAGAGTAGGTTTTACCTATGATACGCCTACTTGGTTTGTTATTTCCGAAGAGACCACTCAATACCTAGAGACCGTGCGAACAGTGGATAATCAAAGCATCACCGAAATTATCGATCCACGAGTGATCAATGTATTTGCCGACTATAACCTTCGAACTCCGGGTAAGATTACCGGAAGTGCGGCCTATATTTTTGGAAAGGACGGTTTGATAAGTCTCGACTATTCATATAAGGACTTTTCGAATATGAAATTTAGTCCCACCAACGATGGAGCCTTCACGGTAGCGAATGCTGAAATTAAAAACACTTTAAAGGCAGTGAGTAGCTTCAAAGTAGGTGGCGAATATCGTTTCAATAATTTAAGCCTAAGAGGTGGTTTTAATTATGAAGAAAGTCCATACAGTGATGACACTATTTTGGGTGATCGACAGGGGTTTTCTGCAGGATTGGGGTATAACTTCGGAAACTACAGTTTCGATCTTGCATATTCAAGAAGTGAGCAAAGTAGAAATCAGGAATTGTACTCCGTAGGATTAACGGACACGGCGTCCATCGATACCATTTACAATAATTTCCTATTCACCCTCGGATTAAGTTTATAATTCCAATACGAAGTAATTTGAAACATAAAAAAAGGAAGTACTCAACTTCCTTTTTTTGTGATATCGGGTTTTTGTTTATTCAATGAAAAATCCAACCGAAGCGAAAAGAGCCCCATTCTTCCAGCTTTCATTTCCCGGAAACATAAAATCATTGACCTCAGTTAGTCCTAAATAATATCGAGCTTTGAGGTACAGTCCCATATCGAAAGTGTATCCCACTCCACCTGAAACTCCCACATCGAGTCCTTTTGTTTGATCTTTAACATCTTCTTCTCCGGTTTCTCCGGCTATATTGAACTCGTCTTTCGCGGATAGTAAAACTCCAAATTGAGGCCCTGCTTCCAAACTTAGACCCTGTGCGACTTCATATTGGGCTGCGATGAGTAACAGTAGGTAATCCAGTTTGTAAGTGCCCGTAAGGTCACCCCCACCCCGTCTGTTCGTATTAGCCTCGAGTATCGTAAAAGTTTGTTCGTAGTCAGAACCCATTGTGGCATACAACAACTCTCCGTGGATAGCAAATTCATCCGAAATGTCCTTAGTCGCCATGGCTCCAATATGGAAACCAATTCTGTTGTCAAAACTTTCAGCCTCGTCTCCGGTAATGGTGGAACTGGTTAGGCCCCCTATTACTCCAAATTTCATATCACCTTCCTCCAAACTCGAGGTTGTTTCACTTTCGTCTACGATTGCAAGTCCGTCAATTTCGGACAATTCGACTGCCGAATAGTTATCAAATTGAGTATCTGTTGCAGCTACTCCTTGCGCATTAATTGAATACATTCCCATCAATGCAATTGCTAAAATGATTAAAACTTTTTTCATAATCGATTGGTTTGTTGATTACTAATAAATTTAAGTACATGCTGTACATATTTGCAAAATTACACATAACTACTTTATTATCAATGATATCCATCATTTTTTGATAATTTCTTTGCTGTAGTTTTCTCAATAAATATAGATCGAGTCCTCTTTCCTTGAGTTCGAATTTTTTATTCTGAAAAGTATAGAGGAATAAAAAAGCCCATCAGGATCGATGGGCTTTCTAAATTGAAAATGATATGTTTTTAACGTTTTAGGGTGAAGTGCCCTTTAAACTCTTTTTGAGTATCGCTTTCGGTGTATTCCACTCTAAACCAGTAGTCACTAGACGGAAGTGGGTTTCCATTATAGGTGCCATCCCAGCCGGGGCCCATTGGGCTCAACTGTTTGAGTAGCTTACCAAACTTATCGAATATATAAATTTTTGCCGTAGGGTCACCATTAGCGATCCCTATGATGTTCCAAGTGTCATGGAATCCGTCCTGGTTTGGTGTGATCACACGCGGGTAATCTATGATCCCCAATTCGATGGTCACACTACCACAACCACTGGCATCCTTAATGGTAACGATATGGTTTCCTGGTTCTACATCGGTAAAGGTGCCGCTTTCTTGGAAAGGGCCATTATCCAATTGGAAGATATAGGTACCC
>Ga0315336_1002739_pt1 | contig 25826 bp, 21 predicted proteins | sample ASW5metaG_FD_204512 | JGI IMG/M metagenome (GOLD analysis project Ga0315336, IMG submission 204512) | Ammonia-oxidizing marine archaeal communities from Monterey Bay, California, United States - ASW #5 | ecosystem: Environmental > Aquatic > Marine > Intertidal zone | place: USA: California... | reverse complement strand
TTGCTTGACCAGAATCCACTGGCTGTCAGGTCTCGAAGTCGAGTGAAGAATTCAACTCCAGCCTCGTTTTCAGGATCGTAATCATCCGGATAGGCAATCAAGTCCAGCATTTCCGTCTGAGCATCTGAGGCCGATGATTCAAAATCACGCCCAAAACGTGTGTCACATGAATCATCTAGCCAGACTAATCCACTTTTGATGGGATCTTGAAGGTCCTCCACCTCTTCCAGGATAAAGTCGATGAATGCCGGGACATCGGCTTCCGACGCGCTCCCAGATCGTTCGTCGGCTGGAATAATGAAGTCTACCAAAGTGCGCACAGTCCGATATTCATGTTCAGACAAAACGGTCGGAGTCCGATTGACAAACGCGGGTGTCCCAGATCCATTTTGAACCCGGGCAGCTGCTTTGTCCACTTCTTCCAGGGTACAACCTGGAAATGCCGCGGCGAGTGATGCAACTGCCATCAACTTGAGTGATTCTCTTCGCTTCATGATGATGTCCCCAGATTTCGGTTCTTCACTTCCTCAGCAATAAACTCTGACGTCCTCATGGCCATTGCCAAAATAGTCCAAGTCGGGTTTTTGTGAGCCTGGCTCACGAAGGGGCCGGCGTCCGCCACAAAAACATTTCTCGCTTCGTGCGCCTGACAATTCCTGTTCAAGACGGATTGAGTAGGATCGTTTCCCATTCTGGTGGTGCCGACCTCGTGAATTATCTGGCCCGGACGGGTTATACCGTATCCATCCTCTTTTGAAGGAATGTCCCACATGGATTCACCACCCATCGCGCGAATTATCTCATTTCCAGTTTCCTGAAAGTGACGTACTTGCTCGATCTCATCATCACTCCAGGTGACGTCAAATTTTAAGACTGGGATTCCATATTTGTCCACAACCTCAGGATCAATGGAACAGTTATTCTTTCTTCTGGCAATCATCTCCCCTCTACCGGACATTCCAATAAATGCACCCCACAGCTGCCTGTAGTCGTCTTTTAGTTGGAGACCATACCCTCCACCGCCTCGCGAGCGATCGCCTGTCTCCAATTTGCTATTGGTTCGATGAATGCCGCCGCCGAATCCGTAGCCCGGCATTCCGTGTCCTCCCCAAGTTTCAATGTGGTAGCCTCTGGAAAAGGGCAGTGACTTGTCTTTTTCGAGCCACCATGGAATGTAGATGTGCATACCCCCGACCCCATCTTCATTGTGAACCGGTTGATCAACAAGTTGCGGAAAGAAACCCATCACATCTGCTCCTGTGGAGTCCGTGAGGTAACGACCCAGCACATCGCTAGAATTCGAAAGACCATTGGGATGCCTTGTCGATTTAGAATTCAACATCAGCCTGGCTGACTCACAGGCACTCGCGGCAAGAACGACGACTTTTGCCTCAACGTGATAATCTTTGCCATCACGTGTACTCACATAGGAGACTCCAGTAGCCTCACCCTCCGCGTCCGTCGTTACCTCTCGGGCCATGGCGCCCGTTAACAGCGTCAGATTCCCCGTCTCAAAAGCGGGTGGTAGAAGCACGGACTGCGTCGAAAAATTCGAACGTGTGGCACATCCTCGACCACACTGGCCACAGTAGTGACAGGGAGCTCTGCCTCCGTGGGGTTTCGTCAGAATGGATAAGCGCGATGCCAGAACAGGTATTCCCAATTTTTCTGCCCCGTTCTTTACCATCATTTCGTAACAGCGTGGTTTTGGAGGCGGTAGAAAAATGCCGTCAGGCTCGTTGTATTGCCCATCCGCATTCCCGAAAATCCCCACCATTTGGTCGAGGCGGTCGTAATACGGTTTTATATCCTCGTACCCGATGGGCCAGTCATCTCCCTTTCCATCGAGACTTCGTCGCCGAAAATCATCTGGGCCAAACCGAAGTGATATTCTCCCCCAATGATGCGTTCGGCCACCCACCATTCGGGCCCGCCACCAATCCCATGTCGTGCCTTCTGCCTTGGTAAACGGTTCGCCTTCAATATCCCAGCCACCAATACAAGCATCGAACTCGCCAAATGGGCGCTCCCTAGTACTTTTTCCGCGTCTAGGCGACTCGTAATTCCAGGTCAGCATATTGCCGTCTATAGCGGCATCCCAATCGTCACCTGCCTCCAACATCACTACGTCGGCGCCGGCTTTTGTCAATTCGTGCGCAACCATGCCTCCTCCCGCGCCGGAGCCTACAATACAAACGTCGAATGTCTTCCTTCTAGAAATGAAGGTCATATGTCCACTGCTTTTGATTGAAATTCTATATACTTCGATTTCCAATTAATTGAAACAGTTTCTGCCACCTGATTGGCCAGTTTATTCATGGAAGAACAAGATATTCGCTCCTTTGAGATACTCCGGCTTCTGGATCCCCCGAAAGACTTCAAACTCTGGCACGGCGGCCCGACTATAACCGGCTGCCTTAGGGGCGTCGATGCCCGCGAAGCTTCTTGGAGGCCGGGGAACGAGCGAAGTTCGATCTGGATGCTAACGCTTCATATTGCATACTGGAAATATGCAGTGCGCCGTCGTTTGGTGGGACTTCCTCAAGGATCTTTCCCCCGACAACCTTCAAATTTCCCTGCTATGCCTGAGTTTCGTACCGAAGAGGCATGGAAGAAGGATCGGCAGTTATTAACAAGCGAGGACCGAAAGCTCGTCGAAGTGATCCGTGGAATGGCTCCGGAAGATTTTACTGAGACGCTTCCGAGTGGAAATCGAACGGCTGATCAACTTTTCGGCATAGCGATTCACGACGCCTACCACATTGCACAAATTCAGTTGATAAAACGGCTCTACTCCGACCTGAGTTAGTTTCCTACCGCCGGAGTGCTGAGCCGATTAATGGCGTCGACGGCCCTGAGATAAACTGGGTTTGCCTCGTCCCCTAGAATCCGTTTTACTTTTTCGAACTGCTCGATTGCTTGCGACGTCCGATTAATCTGAGAAAGCATGATTCCCCGATTGAAGTTTGCCTGGATGTGTAGGGAGTCTTCAGAAAGAACCTTATTGGTCTCCTGTATGGCTAACATCGAGTTTTGTGGGTCATACATATACGCAATTGCCATATCTGTCCGGACATCCAGATTAGCCGGGTCCAACTCGAGCGATTTCTGATAGGCCGATACAGCTTCTTGAGCCCAGCCTGCACGTTGTGCGTCCGGTTGCCTCTGCATCCAATCAAAATATAGATTCCCAGCTACGACCCAATCTTCTTCTTCATTAGTCGTCTCTGCTATTACCACGGTTTCACTTGCAGCCAGATCTAGCCGGTCAGCTGTGAAATAAAGATCGATCAGGCGTCTTCTGGCAGCAATCTTAACGATTCCCTCTGCTTGAGAAATTTCCTCTTTGATCGTGTTTTCCCGATCCACCCACTGCCTTGCTAGAGGCTCGTCCAATACGGCTCCAACCGGCAACTGTGTGGCAGACGATTCTGCGCCTGAATCACTTAGTGTTGTAATGATGTAGAGGGCCATGACGAGTAGAAGCGCCCCACTGACCACGACAATAACTTGTTTGCCGACCGCTGACGATTCAGAATCTTTATCTGCCACCCCAGTGGTCGAAGTCTGAGACGAACTTGCGGACCGGGAAACAGCCTTTTTATCTGACTTGACCGGCGCTTTCGTCCTGGTATTTATGTTGCTCTTGACCTGCCGACCATCAATCCTAGCCCCGCACTGATTACAAAACACAGCGCTCTCAGGGTTGTTATGGTCACAATCCGGGCAAATCCGTTCCCCGTTTACCACTGTCGCTTCATCCTCTTCATCGCGCGCAGCGTCTGGAGCCACTCCTGCCGTAGCGCCTAGGTCATCAGATACTGGACCAGTTTCGGGTGAATCAGGCTTGATGTAGCCCGTCGGCGATCCGCAAAGATCGCATACCTCTGCTTCTGGACTCAACCGAGCCCCGCAGGAATCGCAATTTTGATTCATGTAGTCGTCTATCCGACAGATTCGTCTACTTCGCGCCTGAATTCTTTCGAGGCCTTGAACGCTGGAATATTGGTCGCGGGTACGTGAACCGGTGTGTTGGTTCGAGGATTTCTGGCAGTTCTCGCAGCACGGTGTTGCACTGTGAACGAACCAAATCCTCTCAAGTCAATGCGGCCGCCTCCTTTTAGTTCGGATTTGACGACACTGATAAATCCATTCACCACAGCTTCCGTCTCTAACTTCGTCAATCCCGTCCCTGCCGAAATCTGATCAATGATGTCTGCTTTAGTCACGGTATTTCTCCTTTTTGGAGCGTATGTGATTGCATGTCAAGAGCTTACGCTATCTACAATCCCAAGATCCTAAATGAAGCCTATATTGGCAATGCTTATTATTTGAACTTATCCACGCCCTGAAACCACGCTTCTGAAGCCCACGATCGCACATATTGGCGCCGAAATGGCCTTCCGAAGCTCGGTTATTCCATTTTCTAAGGCATATTGGCACGTGGATTTGTTGGAAGAGATGGAGCTTCCAAGTGGGCCATGTTTCATTTATGGCAATCACTCCAACAATTATGACCCATTTATCCTGAACGCATTTACGCGTCTTGGAGAAGCGACGGCAGGGGTCATGACCATGGAATACCTGAAAGCCGGACCGCTTGCCAAGCTGTTCTCTGCCGCAGGTATCGTCGGCACCAAAAAGAGGGTACCGGAGCCCCACCTGATTCGAAAAATCTGGAGAATGTTAGATCAGGGGCGTCGGGTCGTGATCTTCCCAGAGGGCGGACGCCGTTGGGACGGGCGACCTGCTCCCTGGATTGAATCGACTGCCAAGCTATTTATGCGCGCCGGTGTGCCGGTCTATCCGGTTGAAATAATCGGATCGTACGTAGCTTGGCCGCGATGGGCCCAATGGCCACGGCCGGCGCGTATCAGGCTAAAAGTGCACGATGCCGTCGATTTTAGTGATTCGCCATCTCTTGAGGAGGGAATCGAGCGACTGAAATATCCGATTCAACAAGATGAAAATGTTGTCCCTGATGAGGTTGCACCCCACCGTGCTTTCAGACCTGCTGCTGGAATTGATCGCTTGCTTTACAGAGACCCAACATCTGGAATGTTTGGTGGCCTGAATGTCACGTCTGGATCGACGCTATCAAGTACCTCGTCTGGATTAACCTGGCGCGTCAATCCAGACTCCACTCTCACAGATTTGTCGACAGGCGAGAAACAATACAGTGCCGATTTTTATGCTCGCCTTCGGGCACTGCCTCTTCCCTCCGATTCGGCGAAGGCAATTACCCAGGGCGATGGAGACGTCATCATTGAGTCGGATGAAATAACCTCAGACAAAGTCAGAAACGTACTCAGAAACGTACAATGTGCCCTGTGGTCAGACCGGGTTGAAATTGGAGACTTGATATACGGACTCGACCAAATTCGGTATATGGGACTCGAAAGAAGCGATAGAGTATGGTTCATGACTGGCTCTGAACAGGTAAAGATTCAGTTGAACTCCTCCAGCGTCTTGGCTTGGTATGACGTACTCACGCAACTCGCCCCACACATCAACTCATAAAGGATTTATGGAAGCTTGGAATCTCGAAATGAGTGTTGCGGATCTCTTTTTCGATTTTATGATTGTCAGCCTACTCCTGCTTCTAGGCACCGTCCTGAGACGCTACGTGCGGTTTTTCCAGCGCTACTTGATTCCAAATAGCCTTATTGCCGGTTTTCTTGGTCTTTTTCTTGGCGTTGAGCTACTCAATCTTCTTCCATTCGATCCCGTTCGAATGGGTGCTTATGTCTACCACCTTCTTGCGTTGACATTCATTAGTGTCGGGTTGTTCAAGACAGATCAGAAACATTCCTCGGCCGCCGTGAACCTGGGATTCATGCAGGTGGCGGTTATGCTGATTCAAGGAATCGCTGGGTTAGGCATCGCCATCATGGTCATGCTGACCCTCGTGCCTGATTTGAATCCTGCCATAGGTGTTCTTCTGCCGCTCGGCTATTCCCTTGGGCCAGGCATCGCCTACTCAATCGGTCAGTCGTGGAGTGCGTATGGTTTCGAAGCGGCCGGCTCGTTCGGATTAACGTTTGCTGCTGTAGGCTATCTCGTTGCGTATTTTGGAGGGATGTTGCTAATCAATCGATCGATGGGTTTTGGAAAGCCTGTAGAGATTCGCAATCATGTTCGAACGGGAATGAGGGATGTTCTAAATCGACCCGAAGGAGCAAAATTATCCTTCTCCAGCGCCGCTGTAGAGCCGCTAGCAGTTCATCTAGCACTAGTCGGAGTTGTCTATCTACTGACATGGATGCTGACCAGGGTACTCGCCACGGCCTTGGCAAGCGTCGGACTGGCGAGCGAAGTCCCCATTCTTTGGTCTTTTCACTTCATCATCGCCAATCTCCTCGCCCTCACAATCCGGAGGATTGTATTGCGAGGCTCCCGCGGAGCCTGGATCGATGACGGGATGATGCATAGAATCTCAGGCACTTTCGCGGAATTTCTGATTGTGACGTCCATAATGGGAATCAGCCTTACGATTGCCTGGCGATTTGCGCTTCCACTTCTGGCCATTTGTGCCGTCGGGGCCTTTCTAACATATAAGTTTCTCTTACATGCTTGTAGGGCGGTATTCACCAGGTATCGCTTCGAGCGCTTTGTGGGAATTTTCGCTCAGATGACGGGAACGATTAGTTCTGGTCTTGCGCTATTGCGCGTTACCGACCCTGAATATCGCTCACCAGTTGCCCAGGAGCTTGTGTTATCCAGCGGAATTGCGCTCGGCTTTGGTTTTCCGCTTCTAATACTTATCAACATGCCGTTTTCGGTCTTTGAAGGATCAGATAACGGGTTTGTGATCGTAATGGGCATCATGTGCCTTTACTTATTGATTCTCCTGGTAGCTTGGAGGGCCTATTTTAAACGAAATCCAGGTGTTGATGCCGAGCCCAAACCTACTACGGCTCCTTAGAAAACAGATCTATTCACGGCGTCCTGAATCCGCTCCAAAAGGTTTAGGTGCCTGTCACGCGAATAGCTTCTTCCACACTCGTTTCTCCATTCAGAACCAACTGGCGAGCGGCGCTCGCAAGAGTTGTCATTCCTTCCTCAACCGCCACGTCTCGAAGCAAGTCTTCATTTACTATGTCTTCGGATGCCATGATCATCGCTCTAATCTTCGGAGTAAACAGCATGGTTTCCGCGACTGCACGGCGACCCTTGTAACCCACGCCCTTGCACACTCTACATTCAGAAAACCCACCCGTTTGATAGATGGTGGTTCCATATATGTCTTCATCTGAAAATCCGATGTGACGTAGAAAGTCAAAATCGGGATTCGGGTCAGGGATGCGGCAGGACGTACATAATTTGCGCATCAGACGCTGTGCAACGATGATATTGATAGCATATGCAATTAAGAACGGCTCAACACCCATTTTGTAGAGCCTGCTAACCGCGGAAGGAGCGTCGTTCGTATGGAGAGTCGAAAACGTTAAGTGGCCTGTATTCGCCAATTTGATGGCCAATTCTGCAGTTGCCTGATCGCGCATCTCCCCGACCATCACAACATCCGGATCATGTCGCAGGATTGCCCTCAGAGCGTTTTCGAGGTCTAGTTTGTGACCAAGTTTAATCTGTCTGACACCTTTCATTAGGTATTCCACAGGATCCTCAACCGTAAGTACGTTGACCTTAGGCGTCACCACTTGATGTAAAGCCGCAACCAGCGTAGTACTTTTACCAGAACCGGTCGGTCCGGTGAGAATGACCATTCCATTAGGCTGACGAATTGCTTCCTGAAAGCGAGAATACGCATCTTCCAGAAGACCAATTTGTCTCAGGTCAGTAAGTACTTTTCTGTCATCGAGGACACGAATGACTATACTTTCGGCGTGTAGATTCTGCTGCGGAGAGGCGATTGGAAGGACGGAAACTCGATATCTGATGAGCGTGCCGTCAATCCAGCGCTGAATGAATCCATCCTGTGCTATCTCTCTATCAAAACGGTCGACATTCATGGCGTTGTCTTTGACGACCGCGAGAAATGCCTCCGGACGGAACCGCTCCTCGACATGCCACTGATCAAGCTCGCCATCCACCCTAAATTGAATTACGATGTGCCCTTCAGGATCAGGGTAAATGTGGATGTCAGAAGCGCCAACTTTGACGGACTCTACCAGTGCGCCTTCAAACAGGTTGATAAGGTGCGATCTGCTGATCTCAGCTTCGAGTGCTTCTTCATCAACGAGTTCTAATTCTTCCTCATATGAAGCCCCAATGTCCATTGCCGTAGACTCATTGAGGTTTTCCAGAAATACATTTCGTCCCAGGAAACTGTCGGATATCAACGATCCGATGAGGTTTTCGGACGCATACTGAACTTCGAAACGCCTCAGGCGCAGTCCCTGAATAATCTGATGTATTTCCGGTCTTGTCGGGTCATGTGTGATAAAGGTCCACTTAGTGTCGCCTGAGCCCTTATCCTTTTCAATTTTTACGGGCAGCACAAAATGTTCAATCATTTCGTCCCAAGATTCCTCAGAAAACCGACTCTTGTACTTTTCCAGAAACTGAAGTGCATCGGCGAGAACAATATCTGATTCTGTAAACGCGTACAGCTTTGACGCCTCTACGAATACATCTTGTGAATCTAATTCCTGATGAAGTGCCAAAACCCGCCACAGCGGGACCCTCATGTCCTTCTGAATTAGCTGGAGCCATTCCTTCCAGGACTCATGAACTTGCTTTTCGGTAGCGATTCCTTGCTTCAGAAGACGATCTACAACTCTGTCACGTTTGGCATCTCGCTCAAAGTTTTCGCTCTCAGGGAATTGCGAAAATTCGGGTTCTGCAGCCCGACTTTGATTGGATTCTTGGTGCTGCGCATCACGTGACTCCTTAGCCGTTTTCGATACGATATGTTTGTCCGACGTCTCCATTCCGTTCATCACCCTGATTAGGCAGCTTTTCGATGTTCAGATGGAGGGCTACTCAATTTCTTCAGTCTCGGTCTTGTGACGTACACCGATGCACCGATCGCGGAAATATTCTGAGATAACAGTTCTTGCATCCCTAAGACAACACTGGAATCTGCGTAAGCCAGTTCTGCCCTGAACCCATTAAATTTCTCGAGCATGATCCTGAGAGCACGATCGCTTGGGTCTTGGGAGATAAAGATTACACGGGACGAGATATCAGGAGATTCTCCGTGCTCAACTACGGGGGCTACCCCACTTTCGAATAGCTGCTGCCATTCGAGAGGCGACACCTTGGCTGTGAGCAGGTCAGCGAGAACGAGAGAACTCATCTGACAAACGAGTATCGGCCTAAATCCGTAGGTTCGTGCCGCCAACCGCTCTAGTGCCTGCGCTGTGGATGGGTTGGTTCGAGAGATATATCTCCAGTTCAGTTTATTCCCGTTGTGATATCTGCGCTTCCAAACTCGAAATTGCTCTTTCGATATCAATCCCTCTACTTTTGCGGCTTCCAGGACTCGGTCCAGACCAGACTCTTCCTTGCGTTCGATTGGAGCCTTGCTTTCGATCGAAGCTTTTCGCTCGGTGGGATATTTCGACTCGTTCGCCGTTGAACTTGAGTGCGATGCATCGAGGCCGACCTCGGGGATTGACAACCACTCATTTACAGTCTCGTCAATGAGCGAAAAATCATACAATTCCGGAGCCGATCCATCATTTTTTGACAAGAACGTTCCGTGCGCAGCCGGGTCTTCGGTCTGACTGCGTTCAGTTTTTCGTCTTGATTTGAGTTTATCAAAAACACTCATGTGTCTGATATCGGCCAGAATGAATGATTGAGAGCCATTTCCCCACTATCGATGGTATCGGCGTAGGAGTGCACTTGTTAAGGCGCATCTTTAAGGTTGAATTATCGTTTCAGCGGTATTGGGGCCCAACAGATTGACTTAAAATGCCCATCCATTTTGAGCTCTGATCTTGGCTTCTCCAAAACCTGCCTTGTCTGCCATAAACAAAAATCGTCTCAATTATGCCCTGTTTCTTTATTGCTGGCGCTCTCATCGTTCCCAGATTGATGCTTGCCTATTTGTGGCTCATGACCAATTGGTTTGGTGGGATATTTGATTCGATCCTATGGCCATTAGCAGGGTTCTTTTTCGCGCCGACCACATTGCTCTGGTACACTGTTGTCGAGAATGTTTTCGCAGGAACCTGGGGGATTTTCCAGGTCGTGGTGATGATCATCGCTGTGATGATAGACATGTCGCCGGGGACTCGAAAAAAGAAGAAACGCTCCGACTAGTTCACTGAACGGGGATCCAAGACGGCAGGTCTACGCCTGTAGATCAACCAGGAAGCGGCCCGTAACGCCTCCGGAAATAATTGTTTCGCATGCGGCCGGAATTTCTGACATACTGAGTTCATGCGCGATTGCGTCCAGCGACCTGGTCTTAGAAAACAACGCTAGTCGATTCCACGCCTCAATTCTTAACGTTTTCGGGCACGTATTAGAATCAATTCCAATCAGGCGAACACCTCGCAGAATAAAGGGGAATACCGTTGTATTCAGCTCATGCCCTCCGGCCAGACCGCAGCTAGCCACAACAGCGTGTCGGTTACAGCAACTCAGAACAGATTCCAAGGTTGTTGAACCCACCGAATCGACACATCCAGCCCAACGGCCCTTGTCGAGTGGCCTTTGAGCCCCTTCTGAAAGATCACTCCGAGGAATTATTCGCAAGGCGCCGAGCGCTTTTAAATACGCTGAGGCTTCTGCTTTTCCACTTGAGGCCGTAACGGCATACCCGGCATCGGCAAGAAGCATTACGGCAAATGAGCCCACTCCTCCAGTGGCCCCGGTTACAAGCATCTCCCCGGTATTCGATTTATGAGGACTAGCTTGGATCTCAATCACAGAGAGCATTGCGGTAAGCCCCGCCGTGCCAATTATCATGGAGTCGCGCGTCGATAGCTCTTCAGGAATGGGTATTAGCCATTTTTCGCTCATCCACTGCATCTGGCTGTACCCTCCCCAGTGCTCCTCACCAATACCCCAACCGGTGGCGAGAACCCGATCACCCGGCCGGAATTTATCAGACTTAGATTCCAGAACAACGCCGGCTAAATCGATTCCTGGAACGAAAGGAAATTCTGAACGAACGATTTTTCCTCTGCCCGTAACCGCCAACGCATCCTTGTAGTTGATGCCGCTCCACTCTGTACGAACCAGTACCTCTCCTTGGGCTGGTAAATCATTTAGCTTGAGATCTCGGATCTGAGTGCGAGACCTGTCTTCTTCCAATACCAGTCCTTGAAATTTCACCTGCGCCTTCGTGGTCTATTTTGTTCGACTTCCTTCGTTTCCTCTTCGACCGGAGCTTCGATTACAAGTTCTGGGAATAGCGGCTGCAATTCGAATGTCGCCTGTCCGACTCTAGCAAGCCAGCGGTCTTCAGCGCGCTCGCTTGCCCTTCGCATGGTGTAAGTCCCCAGCGTGCCATCGACTCGAACATGCACCTCGCCAGTCATGTCTGACCATTCTCCCCTGAATGAATCTTGCCAGTGAATCTCGAAATCAGCTTTGTAGGCTCGATCCAGCGATTCGTAGGTCCAGTCGTTCACGAATACGTAGGCCCTACGAACGCCGAAAAATCCGCTGACTCGCTCTAACACTTGCGAGCCGGCCCGTTCGACAATCAACCTAACTTCAGCTTGACGCTCCCTTTCTGTCTTTTGGCGAAGTACTACCGTCTCGGACTCCACTAGCATTGGGTCGTCTCCCAGACGCACATATAGATCAAAATGGACTGCGGCGGTGTCCGCATCCATCATGGAAGACTGAATATTGAACCGCAAGTCTCGATATCCTGCATAGCGGCTCATTATAAACCTCAGATTGGATCTGCCGACTGGAATCCTTACCGAGGATGCTGGATTAGCCTCTTCGTACACCTCGACGAACAGTTCCTTTCTACTCGAAGGACGAATCGATTCCCATTCGGTCGAGCTCGATATTTGTCGCTCAAAAGAAACACTCGTCTCTATTCGTCCGCGTTCGAAACCAGTTGAGTCCTCGGGATATAGAACTTCGTACTGAGCGAGAGCTCGCTTCGGAGACGCCGTAAACGCACGTTGATCGCAAGCCGTACGTTGTTGAAAGTATCCACAGACTTCCACCAGCAATCTTTCGCTATTTCCGAGGTCCTTGTCAGAGATGCTGATCGCTCCAGAATCGCCCGTATAGAGCGTATCGTAAGCGGCATCGAATACCGTAAACGAAATGACATCCGGGAAGACACTCGTTCCAACCCCCAATTTCGGATCGCTAACAAATTCAGATCGTACAAACAGAGAATCCCATCCCGATCGATTGACTTCGAGGCTTCCGACATAAAAATGCGAAGCGTTGTCGCAACCAGTAAAACATACCAGCGCTACAATAAGTAATGATGCTTTCAGAATCAGAGTTTTCATGTGGTCGCTACTACGGAGGGAGGTGCGCCGTTGTTTGCCCAATTCCACAAAATATTTGGCTCGCGTCACGAATCTAGATCTCTGGTCCAACGTGAGACAAATGAACGCTATCTTGTTTGGTAAATACCTCCGAATAAGATTCCTCCACACAGCGCATTTCCTTGATGCGTCCGAAGGATGTTCGCTCCTATAACTTTTTCCCAAATAATCTCCCAAGTACTTTCATCTTAGTTAGGTAATGTTTTTTATACGTTGATATACTCGTATTAACCTCAGTACCGGATCTCACGCTATGCAAGCTGTTCTTCCAACTTCCGCGAACCCGGAAACAGATTTTCTTCCAATCAACGGCACTGATTACGTAGAATTTTACGTCGGTAATGCCAAGCAAGCAGCGATCTACTATCAATCTGCATTCGGCTTCCAACCAGTGGCTTATTCAGGCCTGGAAACAGGCAATAGGGAGTCGACCAGTTACCTAATCCAGCAGGGAAAAGTCAGATTTGTCATGACCTCAGCATTGGGTCCAGACTCGTTCATTGCGGATCACGTGATGCGACATGGAGATGGTGTGCGAGATCTCGCGCTTTGGGTTGATGATGCTGTATCAGCGTTTGAAGAGACGACAAAACGGGGTGCAGAAATTGTTCGAGAACCTGAAGTCATAGAAGATGAGCACGGCCGCGTCGTCGTGGCAGCTATCAAAACGTACGGTGAGACCATTCACACGTTTGTGGAGCGGAAGGACTATACGGGCACATTTTTACCTGGCTTCGTCCCTTGGCACAAGGAAGATTACCAAGTAGACGAAGTTGGATTGAAGTATGTAGACCACTGCGTCGGGAATGTCCACTTGGGTGATATGAACAAGTATGCTGATTTCTATGCCGACGTACTCGGATTTCGCAATCTGCTTACCTTCGATGACAAGGACATCTCGACCGAGTATTCTGCTCTCATGTCCAAGGTCATGGCGAACGGAAACGATCGTATCAAATTCCCTATCAACGAACCAGCAGCGGGAAAGAAGAAAAGCCAGATTGAAGAATACCTAGACTTCTATCAGGGGGCGGGCGTGCAACACATAGCGATGGCGACGGACAACATTATTGAAACGGTAACTGCGCTTCGAAGTCGCAGTGTCGAGTTTTTGACGATTCCCGGAACCTACTATGACGAAGTTCTTGACCGAGTTGGGGAAATCGACGAAGATCTCGAACCGCTTCGAAAGCTTGGAATCTTGATCGATCGGGATGACGAGGGATATCTACTTCAGATATTTACGAAGCCGGTTCAGGATCGCCCAACCATTTTTTACGAAATTATCCAGCGCAAAGGAGCTAAATCGTTCGGCAAAGGTAATTTCAAAGCGCTGTTCGAATCAATTGAAAGAGAACAGGAACGCCGCGGAAATCTTTAGGCTTATTTCTGTACCGCACTAAATTCAACGACTTCCACACAAGGAAAAGTTCATGCCACATTACGTCCGAATGGGAGAGATGCCACAGAAGAGGCACACGCAATTCCGTCGCCCAGACGGTCAACTTTACAGCGAAGAAGTAATCGGCGCCGAAGGATTCAGTGGCATTTCCTCCATCGCTTATCATGTGCACCCCCCGACCGTGGTCAATAAGGTTGGAGAACCCATTCCCTTCAAGCCTGACTATGTAGATCTCGACTTTCTCAAACATCGGCACGTTAAGGGCTTCGACGTCGAATCGTCGGGTGCATGGCTAGAGTCTCGACGTTACGTCATGGGAAATGAGGACGTGCGCCTGGCCGTCTGCTCACCATCAGAGTCGATGGACTATTTCTATCGCAATGCGGTTGCCGACGAAATGATCTACGTCCATGATGGATCAGGCGTATTGGAAAGCCCTTTTGGAAACGTTGAATTCAAGAAAGGCGATTACGTACATGTACCGAGGACCATCACTCATCGCTGGAAATTCGACGAGGGGCCGAGGCGCCTCCTTGTTATTGAATCGTTCTCTGAAATCCGTTTTCCCAAGAGATATTGCAACTCATCGGGTCAACTTCTGGAGCATTCCCCATACTGCGAACGAGACATTCGCCCTCCTTCTGAGATCATCACACATGATGAAGAAGGAGAATTCGAAGTCCGGATCGCCAAACACGGCTACCTGCATCCAGTATTCTTCCGCTATCATCCCTTTGGTTACGTCGGCTGGGACGGGTACATGTATCCATATGCGACTTCTATTCACGACTTCGAACCAATTACTGGTCGCGTCCATCAACCGCCTCCGGTACATCAACACTTTGCCGGCCGCAACTTTGTAATCTGCTCCTTCGTGCCCCGCCTATTTGACTATCATCCAGATTCCATCCCTGCTCCCTATAATCACTCAAACATAGATTCGGACGAAGTATTGTACTACGCCGAAGGTAATTTCATGAGTCGCAAAGGTGTGGATCGCGGATCCTTTACCCTCCACCCGGGAGGAATTGCACACGGGCCACATCCTGGAACGGTAGAAGCTTCAATTGGGAAAAAAGCTACGGAAGAACTCGCCGTGATGGTGGATACGTTTCGTCCACTACACATGACCAAGCTTGCAGTATCCGCAGAAGAGCCAGACTACATGTTGTCGTGGCGACCGGAACTCCACTAAGATGACGAGGCGCCGAGCGTTTTAGCGGGTTTTCGAGATGAGAGGCGTGACTGCGTCGTGTACAACACACCAGAACTCTCGTCCTGTAACGCCATCAGCTGCTGAAAAGCATACTTGCGAGGCGATGACACCGTAATCATTTGGGGTAGATCCGAACTCTCCCGGCCAGATGTCCATTACCATCTCGGTACTCGTACCATCGGTTCTCCAGAGTTCCGCTCCATACTGCTGGGTTCTCGCGCTAAAATAAGTCCAGTTCGAATCGTAATGGACGAACGCGTGTGGATCACTTCCCAACGATCCTTCATTGATATCCGCAACGAGCCGGGCTCCGTCAGATTCGGTCCAATCCCATAACTCGAGTCCACGCTCCCCATCATCCGCGGCAAAAAAGAGACGTGAGCCTTCTGAAAAAAGACCTTCAGGATTGGCACTCCTCTCTCCCGCTCGAATGTCCTGCACAAGCGTGGGCGCTGAACCTGGCGTCACGGAATACAGCTCTATGCCTGTTTCAGGAGCATTAGCAGCAAAAAACAGTCTTCCCTCGTGAACCGTTAACGACCTGGGTGACGAACTATCCGCCCCAGGATTGAGATCAGCTACCTGGATTGCCTCGGAACCATCCCAGGACCAGAGCTCACTTCCACCGTCCGGAGTGTAGGCAGAGAAATAGACGGTGTTGCCAACCACGCTTAATTGAGAAGGCCTAGAGCCGGATGGGCCCGGATTCAGTTCGGCGGCAAGAGAAACGGTTATTCCATCATACGTAAATAGCTCAGTTCCAAGTCCTTCCCTTTCTGCGGCGAACACGAGCGTATTGTCGAGGTTTACAAATCCAGATGGATTTGCGCTTCCAGAGCCTTCATTGATGTCGGAGGTTTGAATCACTTCTGTGCCGTCCCACTGCCAAAGTTCGTAACCCGAAACTTGATCGTTCGCAGAAAAATAGAGTGTCCCATTCAGCTCCGTAAATCCGACCGGAGACGAGCTTCCCGGTCCTCCACCGATGTCCTTAACTAGTCGGTCGTCTTGTCCGTTCAGAGTGAACAATTCTCTTCCGTAAGGCTCCTTCAGAGCAGTGAAATGCAACTGATCCTGGTAGACGAAGAATCTAGTGGGAGCGCTATTTCCTGTAAACGGCTCGATATCGGAAATTCTCTCCAAATTCTGGCCCTCATAGCCCCATATTTCTGATCCGAACACATTGTCATTGAGCTGTAGATACAGCGTGCCGTCCCAGACGAACATCGAATTAGGATTTCCCGCGTCTGGCCCTTGAATAGCATCCAGCACCAGACCCGTAGTGGGTTCGGGTGTCGAACAAGCGTTTAACAATCCGATCAGGACGAAGAAAATGGCAGTTGAGATGAAAGAGCGCTTCATTTATAGAAAAGGCTGTGTGTTTTAGGAAAGGCTGCGTTTTTTAGGAAAAGCTGCGTTTTAACGAGAAGACAGTATTTCCAGTGAACCGCGCGGTAAACGAATGTGCGCGAATAAGGTTTTTGTTATTTCAAGTTAGTTTGTGAGCCACGCCACCCGACAGGATAGCGAGCGGATAGGTTATTTCACTCGTCTCAAAATTAATTTTCGCCAATCAACATAAGCTGGATACTTTTCCCTTGGGTGGAGTTGACAGCATCTGCGAGAAGGACCAAAACTAGCCCTCGAGGATGAAGCCAATAAAGCCATCTGTCTTTGCCTGACTCATTCTTAAAGAACGACTAACTCCGTATTCGATGACCAACAAGGCTGCGTCCTTCCCCTTTGATCAGACTATCGTCTGGACTCCCGACGAATCGAGCCTCCTCGATACCAATCTCGGCAGATTCATGAAGAAGCATGATCTCTCGACATTTCCGGACCTCATGTCGAAGAGTACTTCCGACATTGGCTGGTTTTGGGATTCAGTTATTGAGGATCTCGACATTCAATTTGAGCATCCTTATTCGAAGGTTGTCGATAATACAAACGGCCCGGAATTCCCAGAGTGGTGTGTGGATGGCCGGATGAACATTATCCACAATCTATTGGACAAATGGCTTGAGAACGAAAACACTGCGGATAGAACGGCGCTGAAATACGAGTCCGAAGAAGGAGATATTCGCTATTTCAGCTATCGTGAAGTTGCTGCAGAAGTTGCTCGAGTCGCGGAGGCGCTGCGAGCTGACGGATTTTCTCAAGGCGATGTTATCGCCCTTTTCATGCCCATGACGCCTGAATTATTGTTTTCATTTCTGGCGATCATAAAAATTGGAGCTGTTATTCTGCCGCTTTTCTCCGGCTATGGACCGAAAGCAGTTACCACGCGCCTGCAGGATGCTGAAGCGGTTGCGCTTTTCACGAGTGACGGTTTCCCAAGAAGGGGCAAGACGATTGGACTGAAAGAGGTCGCCGATGAAGCGCTGGAATCCTGTCCATCTGTACGACGCGTCATAGTCCACAATAGATCGAACAGGAAGGACGTCCCGTTTTCGGCGGAGCGCGACCGGGACTTTGAAAACTACGTAGCTGGTTTTCCTGAAATATCAGAGACCACGAGCACATCCGCAGAGGACACGATGATGATCATCTATACCTCTGGCACTACCGGTCGACCGAAAGGAGCCGTCCACACGCATTGTGGATTTCCGATAAAAGGAGCTCAGGACATGTTTCACGCCATGGACCTAAAACCGGGTGAGACTATGTATTGGATGAGCGATATGGGGTGGATGATGGGACCGTGGTTGGTTTTCGGCACTATGATGATCGGTGCATCCATGGTTTTCACGGATGGTGCGCCGGACTACCCAGATGCCGGGAGACTATGGGAAATGGTCGCCAACCATAATGTGACACATTTAGGCCTGTCACCAGTGTTGATTCGCGCGCTGATGCCCAGCGGAACTGAATATGTCGAGCGATCGGACCTTAACTCGCTGCGCGCAGTCGCGTCAACTGGAAGTCCGTGGGACCCAGCATCGTGGAACTGGGTTTTTGAGAACGTACTTGAGAAGAAAAAACCTATCCTGAATTATTCTGGTGGAACGGAAATTTCTGGTGGGATTCTATGCGGCAATTTTTTACAGCCACTTAAACCCTGCTCGTTCAGCGGACCGGTACCAGGAATGGCTGTCGACGTGATTGACGAATCAGGAGAGTCGGTGACTGGTGTCGTTGGTGAACTGGCCATTCGCGAGCCGTGGATTGGAATGACAAGAGGGTTTTTGAATGATCGAGAGCGCTACCTACAGTCTTATTGGTCGAAATTCCCTGGCGTCTGGGTGCATGGAGATTTCGCGGCTGTCGATGACGATGGCCTCTATTTCATTCTGGGAAGAAGCGACGACACGATTAAGGTAGCAGGGAAACGGCTGGGACCTGCGGAAGTCGAATCAATTGTCAGTGCGCATCCGGATGTAACGGAAAGCGCCGCGATAGGAATCCCTCATGACATTAAGGGCGAAGAGGTAGGCATTTTTGTGGTGTTGAAGGCTGGTGCAACACCAAATGACGAATTGAGAGCAGATCTGGTACGTCAGGTTATGGACGAACTCGGTAAACCTCTGAAACCCGGGTTTATTCGATTCGCAACCATGCTACCGAAAACGCGCAATGCGAAAGTTATGAGGCGCGTTATTCAGGCCGTCCATCTCGGAAATAATCCGGGTGACATGTCCAGCCTCGAGGATCCAGCGAGTCTCGCCGCGATACTAAATGCCACTTAAGTGAAGCTGTTCGACCGTCTACTCAGCTAGACGCCTGTCATTCAGAACTACTCACACTGTTTTTCTCAATCGCAGGCGTCCCCCGCCCTATCCTCTCTAACAGAGTAATTGTGCGACTCAGAGGGTAATTTGGAATGACTCTCAATAGGCCGGATCGATATTTGCGTTGGTTCAGGCATAGAGCGTGGAGATAGTGCTCAAAAGACCTTTTCAGTACAATACTTAGAGGATGCCTAGCATCATCTGGCGAGCCATAATATTATCATCGGTGGACTCCTTGAAGAGATTAATACCCTTCTTATTTGTAGTCGGAATAACCCTGATTCCAACCCTTTCTTCAACAGCTCAGCCAAACATGGCTGCCATTCTTACGGGTGAAGTTCTCGATTCTGAGACCGGTGACCCTCTCATCGGAGCGCATGTCTTCATCGCCAGCTCTATGATGGGCACTATCACAAACAATGATGGACAATACGAGCTTACCAATGTCCCAACCGGCGCGCATCGTCTTTACGTGTCGATGCTTGGATTTGAAGACGATTTTCTGGACATCATGTTAAGGACGTCAAAACCGTACACTTTCGATTTTAATCTCGATCCGTCTCCCATCGGTATCGGTGAGATTGTGGTGGAAGCTGAACAGGATAAAAACTGGAAGAAGCGGCTGGAGAAATTCACTAGGCTGTTTATCGGTGAAACACCGAATTCCCTTGAGACTGAAATACTAAATCCGGAAGTCCTCGATTTTGAAGCGAGTCGGGGTTCTTTGACTGCCATCGCTGCAGCACCACTAATAATAGAAAATCGGGCTCTTGGGTATCGCATACAGTATTTCTTGCGTGATTTCGAGTCCACTCCTAACAGAGTACAGTATGACGGCGAGGGACTCTACGAGGAACTGGAAGCTGAGAGTGACGAGCAATCCGCGCGATGGAAGCAGAAAAGACGTGAAGCGTTTATGGGCTCATTCAGGCATTTCCTTCTGGCTCTCATTTCAGGGAGAACGGAAGCGCAGGGATTCAAAACCTTCACGAGGCCATCTATCGGAGGCGCAGCAGGTGATACCTTTTCAAGAAACTCCACGATGTCTGATCAACGATTTCCACTTGATCCGGCTTCAATCATTAAGCCCTCTGACGTACCAAACGAATACGTTCTGGAGTTCGACGGCCACATGGAGATCCTATATATGGGAGAAAAAGAAGCGGAGGCGTATCTGGATTGGAGTATGCGACCTGCCCGATCCAACCCGCGTTTTCAGACTTCCTGGACTATTTTGGATCACGGCCCGGCCGTTGTTGACTATAAGGGTGACACGCTAGATCCATACAGTGTGGTCTTCATGGGATACCTGGCATTTGAGCGCGTTGCAGACGAACCTCCGAAGGAATATCGGCCGCGATGAGGCATGGCTGTGACGCAATGCTCACCAGCCTCATGCGGTGAACGCCGATTCATAATGTTCGATTGATAGGCACGGTGGCATACCTGCTAGAGAAACGATATCGAATCTACATCGCAAATCTTCGAGCTTGTTTTTGTACACAAAGGCCTCGGCAGCACGAATCAGCAAACGTCTCTTTTTCGAGCCTACTGCAGACTCGGGAGCAGCAAAGGAAGCGTCTCGCCGCCATTTTACTTCGACAAACACAAGATCTCCACTTAGAAATTCAGTCCGGTCCGGAAAAAACGCGATCAAGTCTATTTCGGCCTTCCCATACCGGTAGTTTCTGTCGACGATGAAGTAGCCTTTTTCTCTCAGCATATCTGCCGCAATCGATTCACCAGCAAACCCTTTTTTCTGCTTTCCGGACGGCATATTGTGTGTTCTGGATGAGTCGGAAGAATATTATCACAAAACGGGTGTTTCGTGAATGTTCTGACTGCGTATCTTTGGTCCCTCTTACGGCTCTATTCATTTGACACATCAGCGGATTGATCGCAACCTCTGGCATATTAACCTTGACCACTGATTTTGGAATTCAGGATGGATATGTGGCTGCGATGAAAGGTGTGATAATGAGCATCAATCCGGATCTACGTCTCGTTGATATTTCTCACGCCATCAGTCCGCACGACGTTATGGAGGGCGCATTTATTCTGCGAAATGCAGCTGCCTCGTTTCCGGATGGCACTGTTCATCTGGCAGTAGTAGATCCCGGCGTCGGATCGGAGCGCAGGCCGATCGCCTTGAGACACAACAATCAGTATTTCGTCGGACCGGATAACGGCCTTTTTTCCCTCCTCCTATCTGGGTCGGATCCGGATCTAATTGTCGAGTTGGATCTTCCGCAGTTTTGGAGCCGGCCGACACCGAGTGCCACATTCAACGGAAGAGACCTGTTCGCACCGGTTGCAGCACGCCTGGCTTCAGGCCTCACACTTTCATCTGCCGGGACGCCTCTCGAAGAGATTAAACCGCTGCACTGGGCACTGCCTATTGCCGATGAACAGGGCATTCGAGGCTGGGTTGTACATATTGACCGATTCGGCAATTGTATAACGAACATCGAAAGAGGTCTTTTCGAATCGCGTAAAGACAATCGAGCTTTCAAATGTTATGCAGGTAGTTCGATAATTGGATCCAAAAGCGATACCTATTCGAATGTTGAAAACGGTGAAGCAACTCTCTTATTCAACAGCGAAGACTTTTTGGAAATTGCCATCTACCGAGGATCGGCCAGCAATCTCCTTGATATTCAGAAAGGCGCGCCCGTAAATATTTTATTCACAGACAAGAAGATTAAAGCGTGAATGCACACAGAGACATAGATGAACTCTATATCTACGCACAATTGATTGCCGCGGATACAACTGAAGCTGCACAGCTGGCCGAAGCTGCTGTTCGGCTCAGGAGCGGCGGAAACAGCGATCCTGCTGATGTACTTATCCGGTCGCTGACCAAAAGAAAATCTGAAGCTGAGGACCAAACATCTCGACCTGATATATTCACAGATGACCGTCTGCTAGACGAGTTAGGACACGTTATTCCTAGAGTATTTTCAAGACTGAGCGGACAACGTCGCATTGCAGTTCGAAAGGCTTTCCTAACAGATTCTCAAGACGAGTCTGAACGTTCTGTGTTCTTAATATTGGTAAAAAGAGCTCTTGAGTTACAGATTTCGCAGGAACGAGCTGCGTCTGTTAGCGAACACGATGTGTCTTCTGCGCTGGATTCCTATCTGGAACGCGTCCTATCACCCACTCCTTCCGCACTCAAGAGCGTCTTGGAATCTCGCTTGTCGGGCTCAGGCGATCGTACTGCTGCAACTCGTGGAAAGAAGTCCAAGGCTAAAACAAGCGTGCTGACTCGTTTAGCAGGCGCACTTCTTCTCATTCTCGTAACCTCTGCCGTCGCGACCTGGATCGTATTTCCAAAGAATGATGTGTCCAATAATGCCAATAGCCAGCTTTTCGACATTATCTCGCTGCATGCTCCCAGCCAAGATTTGGCCTTTCAGGGCTCAGAGTCATCACAAATCGAACGCTTCATTCTTGATAGGTTGGACAGGCGTGTGGCTGTACCTCAGCTCCTTGATGGGTCAATTGTGGGGATATCCGTCGAGACCATCTCTCAGGGGCTTCAGCTTCCAGCCGTTCGGTATTCCGATCTGAAGAATTCTGAAGATGTCGTTCTTTTTATTCTCGACTACGATATCGTTACGCAGATGGAATCACAGATGTCGGTCGACCGAGATGTTCTGAATCAAATCGCTGCCGATGGCTCGGTAGACATCAGGCTGGATGGAGGCAATAACAGGCTGATTTTCAGATCTCGAGATGATATTTACCTGATCAAGACCGAGTCGGACGTCAGCAATCTGAGAGAGCGGATTCAGTTTAACTAAGTCCGCGGCTCGGCTCTTCTTCGGTAATATTACGCGGCTGGAATTTCAATTCGGAACGTAGTCCCCTGCCCCGGTTTTGAGTTCGCCAATGAGAGTGAGCCACCGTGGTAGTCCTCTACAATTCTCTTGGCCAGACTCAAACCAAGTCCCCACCCTCTTTTCTTTGTGCTATATCCTGGGCGAAAGACGTTTTTCCACTGCCGTCGGTCGATACCCTTTCCGGTATCCTGAACGTCGATTCTAATCATTTTGTCTTCCTCGGATGCCAAGACCTCAATTCGCCCTCGCTCCGATTCCAACGCATCAAGTGCGTTTTTAAGCAGGTTCTCAATTACCCATTCGAAAAGATCAGCATTTAGTGGCGCTGCGAGCCCCGGTTCCGCGGTTACGCTCAAGCGGATTAAGCTCCCTCCTTTGGGAATTCTTCTGCGCATGTATTCTGTTACCCCTTCAAGCACCGGTAGAACAGGTTGAACATCTAGTTTGGGCAATGATCCGATATCGGAGAACCGACTGGTGACCCGGCCAAGTCTGGCTATGTCCTTCTCTATCTCCTGATACGTTTCTTCATTTTTCTCCAGTCGAGTGTCAGGATATTCTTCATTCATTCGGAGATATTCGACCCAGCCCATCAAACTTGATATGGGCGTTCCCAATTGGTGAGCAGCTTCTTTTGCCATTCCCACCCACAGGCTGCTCTGCTCGCTCCTCCGGACATACGAGAAACCGAAATAACCCACTATCACGAATAGCCCAACGAACAATAGCTGGATTAACGGAAACCATCGAAGGCTCGCAATCAGGTCAGATTCGCCGTAATAAACGTACTTCACGAGTCGAAAAGACGGCTCTGAAAACTCTACGACAATTGGGATTGGTTCATTCAGCTCAACCATTTCTGCAATTTCTGCTCGAAGTCGTTCTTTATCGCCATCTAGCAGTTCTGCAAAACCCATATCGGGGATATCAACGTTGCGCCAGCTTTCAGGCTCTCCCGAAGCAGAATCGACCAGAACCGCCGGAATTCCTCCAAAGAGATCATCGTTTTCCTTCAGAAGGTTCTCGTCGATGAACGTGAGGTCGTATCGGGGAGGTCTCGATTGCGCAGAGCGAAGCGCAGCTCGGAATCTCAGATAATCGTCCTGCGAAATATCGGATAGCTGTCCTGCAAGAACACGACGCCAGGATAAGAGGAGGTCTTCGAGCTCACGATATTCCGTCGGAAATGCGTTGTCGGCTCCCATTTGCTCCGCCTTTGGCACTTCTTCCAACGCTTTGGCCCAGAGCTCGATCACAGATGACTCGCGCTCTTTCAGCTGCCCAACTAGATTTTGCGTATACCAGAGCGAAACAACGGCAATTACGACCGCGAAGCTGATAAGACCAAGCTTCAGATTGACAGAAACGCGATACGCTTTCATCAGGAAGAACGATTGAACGGATGATTAATCTCAATGCGCGAGACTCGAGGGCTATTGCAAATACACTCGGCCAACGGCAGCTGCCTAACTGATCGCTCTAACCAATAATCGTCTGCTCTCGTTTCGGCCCAGACGAAATTATTTTGGCTGGTACCTCAAGAAAGTCGCAGATAAATGTCAGATAGTCCTTGGCCTCTGAAGGCAACTCATCGTACGAGGTGACTCCCGTGATGTCCTTTTGCCAGCCGGGCAACGTTACATATTCCGGCTCGATGCGCTCCAACGACCTAATGTCATTGGGGAAGCGTTTCGTAGAAACTCCATCGATCTTGTATCCAGTGCAAACTTTGATGTTTTCAAGATTCGAGAGGACATCCAACTTGGTGATAGCGAGTTCAGTAAATCCGTTTATCATCGTCGTGTAACGTAGTGCGACCAGGTCTAACCATCCACATCTACGTGGTCGCCCTGTCGTCGCGCCGAACTCCTGCCCCGTTCTTCTCAGTTCTTCTCCGTGCTCATCTTCCAGTTCAGTAGGGAACGGACCGTTACCCACACGTGTGGAGTATGCTTTTACAATGCCGATTACCCTATTGATGCTTGTTGGAGGTATCCCAAGCCCTGTACAGCAGCCACCCACCGTAGGGTGACTTGACGTGACGAACGGATAGGTGCCAAAATCAACATCCAGAAGAGAGCCTTGAGCGCCCTCCGCCAGGACCGATTTGCCCTCTTTGAGAGCCTCACCCAGCATGGTAGTTGTGTCGGTAACGTATGGATCGATCAGCTTATCGAACTCTACATACTCTTCGATAATCGCCTCGACGTCCAGCTCTTCTGCCCCATACACGTTCTGAAGTATGGCGTTTTTCTCTTCCATCGAGCTGAGCAGTTTGGACCGCAGCACGTCTCTGTCGAGCAGATCTACAACACGAATTCCAGTCCGTGCAAACTTATCGACGTAAGACGGACCAATGCCTCTTCCGGTAGTGCCAATTGCCCCAGCATCGCGCCACCGTTCTCGAGCCTCCTCTACCCTCTTGTGGTACGGCATAATGAGATGGGCATTGTGAGAAATGAAAAGGCGGCCCTCAACCTCGTATCCGAGCTCTCGCACCATGTTTATTTCTTCCATTAGTGCGACCGGGTCGATCACGACTCCGTTTCCGATCACGCACTGAACGCTCTCCTGGAATATCCCACTAGGTATGAGATGAAGTACGAAGGTTTTGTCTTCCCAACAGATGGTATGACCGGCGTTGGCTCCACCCTGATATCGGGCGACAATATCGATGTCCTGACTTATCAGGTCGACGATTTTCCCTTTGCCTTCATCGCCCCACTGACTTCCAATTACTACTGTTACTGGCATAACTCAGATCTCAGATCGGCCCTCTGACTGCCGACGCAGGCGGTGTGTCTTGCTTTTTTACACGCCCTGCTTTCGTTAACGCCGCGCGACGGCGCATTCGACCCGTCCAAAATCACCCTTAGGGTGATGATCGCGATCGTAGAATCAATCTCTCAAAAATTACCAACACATCCTTCGCAACAGAACGACGTTCGCGAACAAACAACCTTCGCAAACAAACAACAGCGAGGCGGCGGGCTTTAGCCCGCCGCCTCTCGAAGTTCGGCCTGATTTCAATCAACCGTCACAAAATGACGGACTGAGTCGAATCTAGCAGATCAGAGCCTAATTTTCGTAGCTCTTGGCTGCTTCTTCGACCGATTCAAAATGTTTGAATACGGTAATCAGCTTCGTGATAACGAGAAGTGACTGGATGCGATCAGCGACGTTTGCCAACCG
>Ga0315336_1002738_pt1 | contig 25827 bp, 24 predicted proteins | sample ASW5metaG_FD_204512 | JGI IMG/M metagenome (GOLD analysis project Ga0315336, IMG submission 204512) | Ammonia-oxidizing marine archaeal communities from Monterey Bay, California, United States - ASW #5 | ecosystem: Environmental > Aquatic > Marine > Intertidal zone | place: USA: California... | reverse complement strand
GTTCCGGACAAAGGAAAAGTACTGACCCACATGTCCATGTTCTGGTTCGAGATGATGCAGGACATCGTCCCTCACCATGTAATTTCGATGGATATTAATGATTTTCCAAAAGACTTTCAGGAGCACGCGGACCAATTTGAAGACCGTTCAATGCTCGTCAAAAAATGTGACATGTTTCCTGTCGAGTTTGTGATTCGCGGCTACCTGACTGGAAGCGGTTGGAAACAATACAAGGAAGACGGAACGGTTGGGGGAATCCCCATACCAGCGGGTATGGTGGAGTCGGAGATTTTCCCCGCGCCGTTGTATTCACCCGCCACCAAAGCTACCGATGGCCATGACATCAATATCACTCCGGAACAGGCTGCCGAAATCATTGGAGAAGACTGGAATACGAAGACGTCCGCAGCCGCTTTGGCCGTATATGAACGCGGAAGGGATTTCGCAGCCACTAAAGGCATTATTCTGTGCGATACCAAATTCGAATTCGGTATCTGCAACGGAGAATTAATTTTAGCGGACGAAGTACTCACTCCGGATTCTTCACGGTTTTGGCCGGCAGATCAATATGAAGCAGGCCGCGGACAACCTAGTTTTGATAAGCAATTCGTCCGAGATTGGCTGGAAACCACCGATTGGGACAAAAATTCTCCGCCGCCACCGCTACCTGATGAAATTATTGAGAAGACACGTGAAAAATATGTTGAAGCATACCGTTTAATTACCGGTGGAGATGTATTCTAGATGTCAAACGAGTCGCCCAAGTTACCCGCTGTTCCAACTCTAAGCGAACCCGTCCGAAAACGCCTCAAAAACCTTCCACCGAATGTCATCCGAGATACGAGCGATGACCATGTCCAAGATGAATGCGGTCTGTTCGGCGTATTCGGAAACGAAGAAGCTGCCAACCTGACCTATCTAGGTCTGTACGCCCAACAACATCGAGGTCAGGAAGGTGCCGGGATCGTTGTCAGTAACGACGGCCATTTAAACGCCCACCGCGGCATTGGGTTGGTTTCGGACATTTTCAAACCTCACAAACTGGCCCGTTTGAGGGGACAAATTGCCGTTGGCCATGTCCGGTACTCCACCTTCGGAACGAGTGAACTGAAAAACGTTCAACCTTTACCTGTCGATTATTCCCGCGGTTCTATGGCCATCGGTCACAATGGAAACTTGGTGAACGCTAAAAAGCTCCGAGAAGTACTGGAAGAAGACGGTGCGATTTTTCAATCCACGACGGATAGCGAAGTAATCATTCAACTTATCGCACGTTCGAAAAAAGAACGCTTTGTTGATTGCGTGATCGAGGCCCTCGACCAAGTCATCGGTGCATGGTCTGTTCTCGCGACCAACGGAGACGAGATTGTCGCTGGCCGTGACCCGTTAGGCATGCGTCCTCTGTGGCTTGGTAAACTTGGCGACGCCTATATTTTTGCCAGCGAAACGTGCGGACTCGATATTATCGACGCGGAATGGATTCGTGAACTCGAACCCGGGGAAATCGTTTGTGTATCCGACAAAGGGATCGAATCAGTCAAACCCTTTGAGGCAGCCGCTCCGAAGCCTTGTATTTTTGAATACATCTATGTGGCTCGCCCTGATAGCTACATTTTTGGAAAAAGTGTGGACGAAGTCCGGAAAAATCTGGGGGCTAACCTGGTGGACGTGCACCCTGTGGATGCCGACCTGGTCATGGCTGTTCCCGATTCATCCAACCCTGCGGCATTGGGCTATGCCCATGAAGCACACATTCCCTTTGATATGGGGTTCATTCGTAACCACTACGTAGGTAGAACCTTCATTGAGCCGGACCAGCATATTCGGGATTTCGGCGTTAAGATCAAATTGAATCCCGCCCGAAGCGCGATACAAGGGAAGAAAATCGTTCTGATCGATGACAGTATCGTTCGTGGTACCACTGCGCGCAAAATCATCAAGATGCTTCGAGCATGTGGAGCAAAAGAAATCCATTTCCGGATCAGTTGCCCTCCGATTATCAATTCATGTCACTACGGAATTGATACTCCTAACAAAGAGAAGCTGATCGCATACAATATGACGGTAGACGAAATGGCTAACTTCCTCGAGGTAGATTCACTGGCCTTCCAGACGATAGATGGATTGGTGGATGCTACCGGCCAACAAAAAGAAAATTTCTGCCTAGCGTGTTTCAACAATGACTACCCAACATTGACACCGAAGGAATACGATTCAGGTAAAGTTCAACGTCGATTAGTGGATACCAGTACCCATATGTACGATGTGGCTGGATTCCCTGCGGCACCCACTGAATAAACGCTAATCTACAGCTACTCAACACGTACTTTTATTCCTGGCGCTATCTAGAATCCGTGATATACTGAACCCAGAGTGTGAGTCCAATTACCTTGGGGAAGTGTAAAATGGCCAATTTGTTTACAGAAAGTACCAGTCAGATAATTAAGAAAGGAATGGTAAAGACATCGTCGTCATTCCAAAGAGTCTGGCTCGGGGTATTTCGCGGGTACACCGTCGAAAAGAAAATCCAAACTCCTAAAGGATATTCGCTGGGACGCCTCACCTACCAAACCTCATGGGTAATGAAACGAAAAAAAGCAGACAATTGATTCGACATTTTTCAGACGTGACCGATGATTCGTGAAGTCTACTTTTATGAGCGCCAGTACTTCAGCTTTTTTCTCTTCCTAATTGCCATCGGTCTGGGCATCGGCGGAATGTTTCTTGGCTTGCCAGAAACAGGAACCATGGCGCCAGCCACCTTCCAACAAGGCATCATCGGCGTGGTTCTGATCGTGGGCGCTGCCGTCGTGATCAATTTTCTAGCCATGACCATCTGGGTGTACCCCGACGAAATTAAAATCCAATTCGGCCTGTTCCTTCCGTATTACACCCGTCGAATTAAGATCAGTTCCGTCGTTGAATGGCAATGCACCGAATACAGTCCGATCAGAGAATCAGGAGGATGGGGGATCAGGACCGGCACTCACAACGACGAAAGAACCACCTACCTGACCGCGCGGGGCGATAAGGCCATATGGCTGAAAGTAAATGAGTTACATGTACTGATCGGTACGCAATTCTCGGAAAAAATGAACGAAGCAATCGATAAAGCCGTATCGACTTCGAACTGATATTTTGAAAAATTACGGAAAAATGTGCTAGATTTATGCCAGATTCAATACGGTCCATATCCCAAGTGTGGTTGAGTTTGGGTTCAAATGTGGGTCATCGCGAAAAGAATTTATTGAACGCGATTGATGCACTAAAGAACCTGCCGGTGATTCAGCAATTGAAAGAATCGACGTGGTACGAAACCGAACCGTGGGGAATGACTGACCAACCGGTGTTTTACAACCTTGTTGTAGAGATCGAGACGGACGCAAGCCCGCTTGAACTCCTGAATGCAATTAAGGCCATTGAAACCCAGTTGGGTCGAGAAGATGGGGCTCATTGGGGCCCACGCCTGATTGATATTGATATCATCCTTTTTGGGGATACCGTATTTAAAAGTAGTACACTCGAAATACCTCATCCTTTCTTCCGTGAACGAGCCTTTGTTTTGGTTCCCTTGTCTGACCTACGGGCAGATATCGTTGATCCCGTTTCAAACAGTTCGATCAAAGAATTGCTGGATGAACTTCCCCAACCGTTAGGGGTCAAACCCCTGACGAAATAACATATGAATTTGGCCTTAACGCCAGATACTAGCCACTGAGCCGCTCCGCTTGGAGCCCAACTGGGACCGGGACGGATTGAAAAATCGTCACGGTTCAGGAGGCCTAGAACATGCCAACTATGACTGCGCCGTCGTTTGCTGCCCGAAAGGGAGGCAAAAAATTAACGATGTTGACGGCCTACGATCATCCCACAGCGAAAATCCTCGATGAATGCGGCATTGATGCCATTTTAGTCGGAGATTCATGCGCCAATACGGTAATGGGTCGTCCCAATACCCTCACCATGTCAATCGATGAAATGGTCCATCATTCCAAAATGGTCAACAGCGCGGTAACCAACGCGTTGGTCGTCGCGGACATGCCGTTCATGACATATCATGTTTCGGTCGAAGAAGCTGTGCGGAATGCCGGCAGACTCATTCAAGAAGGCGACGCCCAAGCGGTCAAAATCGAAGGATCGCCCGAAATCTTCGGTCCCACGATCACCGCAATTCGAAATGCCGGCATCCCCGTAATGGGACATCTTGGCTTGACGCCGCAATCAATTCATGCCTTAGGCGGACATAAACGACAGGCTCGCACTCCGGAAGCTCAGGCCCAATTAGAAAGAGATGCAAAGGGCCTGGAGGAACTCGGATGTTTCGGCGTAGTCCTCGAATGTGTACCAGCCGACGTGGCAGCTCGAATCACTCGATCTATTGCCTGCCCGACAATCGGCATTGGCGCCGGTCACGATACCGACGGACAAATCCTGGTCATGCACGATATCTTGGGCTGGGGGTTTACCAGTTTTACTAAAACATTCGTGGATATAAAATCCGGCATGGCCGAAGCATTCTCGGCTTACATCAACGAAGTACAATCGGAAAATTTCCCCGGTAAGGAGCATCAGTTCTCATGAAAATCATCACCGAGCCAAATGAATTACGCAACTGGTCACGCGAACAACGAAAGAACGGGCAAAGCATCGGCATCGTCCCTACGATGGGAGCATTGCACGAAGGCCACTCAAGTCTGCTCGAAGCCAGCGTAGAGAACAATGACGCCACGATTCTCACGATTTTCGTAAACCCCGCCCAATTCGCGCCACACGAAGATTTTGATACATATCCCAGAACCTTCGAAGGCGACTGCAAAATCGCTGCAGTAGTCGGTGTGGATGTCGTCTACGCTCCGAACACTAAAAACATGTACCCGCGGAATTATGCCTCGTACGTCGAGGTCGAAAGACTCCAGGATGGATTGTGCGGAGGCACACGGCCACATTTTTTTAAGGGAGTAGCCACCGTCGTTGCAAAACTTTTCAACGCCGCCGACGCGGACCGAGCCTACTTCGGATTGAAAGACGGCCAACAGATCGCGATCATCAAACGAATGGTCCGCGACCTCGATTTTGGCGTAGAAATCGTCGCGTTGCCCACGGTGCGCGAACAAGATGGCCTCGCCATGAGTTCACGAAATAAATACCTCACTGACGAAGAGCGAAAACGCTCATTGTGCATCTCTCAGGCCCTATTTCGATCGATTGCTCAAATGAAAAACGGCTGTGTCGATTCGGATGCGATTATAGAAACCGTTCGCGCAAACCTCTATCAGGTAGACCGAATCGATTACGTTTCCATCGTGGATGCGGACGAAATGACGCCAGTCGATACGATCGAAAGGCCCGTCATGCTCGCGATCGCCGTATTCGTCGGAGAAACCCGCCTCATCGACAACATTCGCTTCGAACCGACCGCAACCCAAACTTCCGCGCCTGATACGCTAATCGCGCAAGAAGCATAGAGGAGTATGTCATGTTAATTGATATGTTCAAGAGCAAGATTCATCGCGCCACCATTACTCAAGCCGATTTGAATTACGTCGGAAGTCTCACCCTCGACATAGATCTCATCGAAGCGGCCAACATGAGGGTCCACGAAAAAGTTCAAATCGTGAACATTAATAACGGCGCCCGCTTCGAGACCTACATCATCGAAGGGGAACGGGGGAGCGGCGTAGTTTGTTTGAATGGAGCCTGCGCAAGACTTGGACAACCTGGCGACAAGGTCATCGCCATTACTTACGCCCAAATGACCCCCGAAGAGGCCAACCAATATTCCCCGGTCTCGCTATTTGTTGATGATCGAAATAAAATCATCGATACCGATCACACGACTCCACCTCCCATGGAGACGGAAATGGAATTGGCCCTGATGTATTAAAACCGCTCAGCACGTATGATGTACAACGAAGAAGGTGATAAACATCCCCTTTTTCGACCATACTATTCATCATGTTGAGCCAATTTAAGCAAAGTCTGTTGAAAGACACCCACTATTGGGTGTCCGGAATACTCATCGTGGCCGTGCTTTTTATCTACGGCCAAACCATTCGCCACGATTTCATCCCCTACGACGACCCGCACTACATTTACGCCAATGACCGTGTTCTCGAAGGCCTTACCTGGGAAAACTTCAAATGGTCCTGGACCACCTTCGAGTTTTCTAACTGGCACCCGTTGACCTGGATTTCCATGATGCTCGACGTCAGCCTCTTCGGGCAAAATGCCGGTCTTCATCACATGACCAGCGCCTTCATTCATCTAATCAATTCATTTCTCGTTTACTTTGTATTATTCAAAATGACCAACGCTCCCTGGCGCAGTGGATTCGTAGCGATCCTGTTCGCCGTTCACCCCCTACACATAGAATCTGTCGCGTGGGCTTCTGAAAGAAAAGACGTTCTTGCCGCCTTTTTCGGTCTCATTTCAATTCACTTTTACGCCCTCTATACTTCAAAGAAATACAGACCCTTCTATCTTGCTGCTTTAATCACCTTCGCCTTTGGGTTATGCAGCAAACCGATGCTTGTCACCTGGCCCTTCTTGTTTCTTCTACTGGACTATTGGCCGCTAAATCGGATACCCAACCTATCATTGAAACGAAATCGTTACGTTTTAATTGAAAAAATACCCTTTCTCGCAATGTCCCTCATAGTCTCTGTACTAACTTATCTCGCTCAGGAAGCCGCAGGTTCCGTCGCCACAGTCACCAAATTTCCGATACACGTACGGTTGATGAACTCAGTCATCTCGTACTTCGAATACATGTTGATGACGCTCTATCCCAAAAATCTTGCCGTCATTTATCCTCACATCGCTGCCAATATTTCAACAACTCAATTTCTTGTTTCCGGCGTCAGTTTGGCCATCGGAATAGCGGTATCCATCCTTTGGATCAGGAAAGTCCCTGCAGCCTTCGTGGGCCTCGCATGGTTTCTCGGTGTGCTTGTGCCCGTTATAGGGCTCGTGCAAGTCGGCGGTGCGGCGATGGCAGATCGGTACACCTACCTACCCCATATTGGACTCTTCGTTGCGGTCGTCTGGAGCGGTTATTCACTATTGGAACGTCACAAAACATTAAAGACTCCGGCGTTCATCCTCACCGTATTGTATTGCGGTGCCCTAGCCTGGACCGCAAATCAACAAACTGCTAAATGGCGAAATGGCATAACGCTTTTCACGCATACGATAAAAGTGACCCCGGACAATACCAAAGCCTCAACCGCGTTGGGACTCTCGTACGCCCGTTACAATCGCCACGAAGAAGCACTGGATTGGTTCGACGGCGCAGTGAACCTGGATCCGGGAAACGCAGGCGCCCATGCCAATTTGGGGACTGCGCTGTTAAACCTCCAACGATTTGAAGAAGCCGAAAAATCGCTTCGCGCGGCGCGCGTTCTCAATGACAATAATGCCTCAACACATTTCTATCTCGGGCTCGCCTATTACAAACAAAATAAATTCGAACAGGCGCTCACCTCTGCTCAAGAGGCGTTGAATCTAAACCCTTCGCTCGCCGAGGCTCGGAACTTGTTCGACGACTGTACAGCCATCCTCGAATCGCCTAATTCCGAACAATTATAATGATCCACGTAAACTTGAAAGTGTATGATTACCAACTTCAATTCCAACCCTTAGAAAAGAAAGCTGCAAATCATGAGTAACATTCGCGTGCGAATCGCACCATCCCCATCAGGATTCCTACACATCGGCACAGCCAAGATTGCGTTAATGAATTGGCTGTTCGCCCGCCAAAATAACGGTACATTCGTATTACGTCTCGAGGACACCGACGCCGACCGAACAGAAGAAGAGTTCGTACAAGCCATGTGCGACGGTTTTCAATGGCTCGGCATCGATTGGGATGAAGGTCCCGCCTTCGGCGACCAACCTGAAAAAGGAGCAAAGGGACCCTATCGCCAATCGCAGCGAGTCGAATCCCATCGTGCAGCCGGCCGAAAACTCCTGGACACCGGCCACGCCTACAAATGCTTCTGTACCAAAGAAGAATTGGATGTTGAACGCGACTTGGCACAAAAGGAAAAACGTCCACCGCGCTACAACGGCAAATGCCGCACCCTCTCGGATGAAGAAATCGCTCAGAATGAATCAGATGAAAAACGGTTTGTCGTACGTTTTAAAGTCCAGGAAGGCGAAACCACTATTGAAGATTTGGTGCAAGGAACCGTTACGTCCAACAACAAAGAGTTCGACGATTTTGTAATCCTCAAACCCACAGGCGATCCCATATTCCATCTAGCCGTCGTTGTGGATGACGGCGAAATGGATATCAGCCACATCGTTCGCGGCGATGACCATTTGACCAATACATTCCGTCACGTCATGTTGTTCAACGCTTTAGGATATACATTGCCGAAATTCGCTCACTTACCCATGGTTTTGGACGAGAACGGAAAAAAATACAGCAAACGACTCCATGGAGCCAATGTACTCGACTGGCGCGACGACGGCTTTCTACCGGAAACGATGATTAACTATGTCGCGTTGTTGGGATGGTCCCCCGGCGACGACCAGGAAATCTTCGACAGACAATCTCTTTTGGACACATTTTCGATCGATCGCTTGGGTAAATCAGCCGGCAAGTTCGACCTGAAAAGACTCCAATGGATAAATGGCCAACACATGCGCAATTTAACGGAAGAAGAGTTGTTGAACCGGTTAGAACCTATACTCAAGCACGAGGGGTTCGATCTCTCGTCGAAATCGCCCGAGTGGCTTCTGAATATGGTAGGTATCTGCCAAGAAAAAATTCGTACACTCAACGAAATTATCGTGTATACCGACTTCTTCTTCAACCCGGTAACCGAATACGAAGAAAAACCCGTCAAAAAACAATTTCGCAAAGAAGGCGCACTCGAAAAGCTCCAAACCATCTCCACTATTTTTTCGTCCGCGGCCGATTGGACCGCCGAATCACTCAAAGGCTTCTTCGAAAAACAGGCCGAAGAAACCGAGACCGGGTTGGGGCAATGGATCCATCCGACGCGCCTCGCTTTGACCGGAAAATCTGTAGGCCCCGGCCTGTTTGAACTGGCGGAATTACTAGGTAAAGAAGAATCCGTCGCACGGGTGCAATCAGCGATCGAATTCGTCACGTCACTGGAATCGTAAAATGACGCAAGCAATCATGGGCATCGACCTTGGTGGTACAGCCATTAAGACGGCCTTGGTCTCGACTAAAAAAGAAATCATCGCTCAGGAAAGCCGTCCCACCGAAGCAGAAAAAGGGTTGTCCGTCGTTCTCGACAATATGCAGGGGGCCTTCAACGCCTTGGCTCAGAATGACGTCGAAATAGTCGCAGCAGGAATCGGGGCACCGGGTCCGTTGAACTACAAGACCGGCGTAGTCTTCAGCCCGCCCAATCTTCCCGGCTGGAAAAATGTTCCATTAGCCGATCAAATGAAGAAACGCCTTGGAATCCCATGCTTCATCGACAACGATGCAAACCTTGCCACGTACGGCGAGTTCTGGATGGGTGCCGGCCAAGACACAGACACCTTGTGTGCGCTTACATTGGGTACGGGCGTCGGCGGTGGAATCATCGTCAACGGTAAACTCCATCGCGGTATCGACGGTACCGCCGGTGAAATTGGCCACCTCAAAGTAACCGACGATGGCCGGACCTGTGGATGCGGTGCACAAGGGTGCCTCGAAGCGTACGCATCTGTTACCGGAATGGTCGCCACAGCACAAGAAGCGCTTGAGTCAGGAAAAGAAACGACGTTGCGCAACGCGATTCAAGGAGATACATCGAAGCTCAACGGCAAACTGATCGCTGAATTAGCGAATCAAGGCGATTCACTTTGCAATTCGATTCTGGACGATACAGCAAATTGGCTGGGAATCGGCATATCCAGTCTAATCAATCTTTTCAATCCCGAAAAAATTGTGTTGTGCGGCGGAATGATCGCGGCGGGGGAGAGACTGATCGCTCCCATACGGGAAAAAGCATTTTCCCAATCGTTCAAGGTCCCCGCCGATCGCTGTGAAATCGTTACGGCGCAATTGGGCAACGATGCAGGTGTACTAGGCGCAGCAGGAGCCGCGTGGGAACGTTATTCGGATTCGGCTGTGCAGTAGTCTTCCATCTCGACCTCCACGATGTACACATTCTCTGAATCGAATTTTAATTTCACGGCATCTTTCTCGGTAATGACCACGGGATCGCTCTTTTCCAGGTGTTCAAAAGGAATCGCTTCATGGTCATCCAATGCCTCGGTACTCAACAACGTAGCGCCCAACTCTCGCAACATTTGAAAAAACGATTTAGGGTTCCCGAGACCGCACACTGCGTGGAGCTCCCGGGATTGCAGCCAATCCAAGCTCAACGGTTCATCACCTGAGAATTTGCGGACTCCCTTGGGTCTATGACATTTGGTCTTCAGGCTTACATCATCCGCAATCTCATTTATTTCTTTCTTGAGTCGGTCTAGTTCGCTACTCGACACTTGGTCACATCTTGTAAGCCAGATTTCCGTCGCGCGACGTATTTCAGACACCGGCTCTCTCAATATCCCCAACGGAATTAATTGGCCGTTCCCGAATGGATTCGTAGCATCGACGAGTAATATATTCTCGTCACGTTTCAATTGGACATATTGAAATCCATCATCCAGCACCAACACGGTACAATGATGTTCCTCGATCGCCATTTGAGCGGAAGCTATTCGATCTTTCCCTTTGAAAATCATGACACCCGGCAGTTTTGAGAGGATCAGACACGGTTCATCCCCCAAACGAGTCGCCCAGTTTTCTTGCGAGACTTCGGATGATACAACGACTGGCGAACTTTGTGGAACTCCGTAACCCCGCGTCAAGACTCCAACCGTATGCCCCTTGTCGATCCACTCGCGTGTCAGGCCAATGACAGCCGGAGTTTTTCCGCTGCCGCCCGCAGTCAAATTCCCGACGCTCACCACGTGGGCTTCTACTTCATGTTCGAGTGTTCGATGTCGCAGGAACATTCCGAATTTCTGAACGAGCGTCCCAACTTTCAAGAATGGGTAAAAATAGGAGGGGGGAGAACCACCGTTTTTGATGGTCGATTTTATTTTTTCGATGGATCTAATTCGGGACAAACCGTTTTCCGCTAAATTGTTTCACTTGACCTTTCAATTCTAGCATGGTCAACGTGCTCAATGCTTCCGACACCGGTATACGACATGCCATCGCGATTTCGTCGACGTATGAACCATCTAGAGACAGAGTAGACAAAATATCGCTTTCCACGGAATTCAACGTGACGGCTGGTCGGCTTTTAACCTGTGCGACAGTCTCGGTTTTAGGTTCACGGAGAGAACGATCTAACACAGCGGCGGTGTTCGCAAAGGCGGGTAACTCCTCGAGGACGTCATCCGCCTTTTCCACCAATTTTGCACCGTGTCGAATCAAATCATGCGGCCCTTCACTGTTCACGTCGCCCACGTGTCCGGGTACCGCGAACACTTCACGCCCTTGTTCAAGCGCAATATTGGCAGTAATCAACGCGCCACTCTTGATAGGCGCCTGAACAACAAGCGTGCCCTGCGCAAGACCACTAATAACCCTATTTCGAATCGGAAAATGCAACGCACTTGGGGGCGCATTCATCGGAAAACGCGATATCACACAACCGCGCTCAACAATTTCGCCCATCAAAGCGCGATTACTCTTCGGATAGACGACATCCACGCCACACCCTAGAACCGCAATAGTTTTTCCGCCAGCGTTCAACGCACCGTAATGCGCCTTGGTATCCACACCGGCCGCCATTCCGCTCACAATCGTGACGCCTTTCGCCGCGAGGTCTCGAGCCAAAGTCTCGGCCATTTTTTCGCCATACGGTGTAGGCTTACGCGTCCCGACCACCGCAATCACTGGAGAATCCATATCGGGCAACGTCCCGCGAACAAAGAGGACTAGCGGTGGGTCATAAATTTCGGCCAGAGGGTGAGGATATTCGGGGTCGTTTAACGTAATACATCGCGCATCGCACTTTTTCATCATTCGAAGCTGTTCATCGACATCCACCGTATCTCGATAATGATGGATAATACCCGCCACCTTCTTACTCACCACTTCGCGTAAGTGTTCCGGTTTTGTATTCAAAATGTTTTTCGGTGTGTTAAACCGAGCCATCAATTTGATAAATTGAGTAGAGCCGACTCCCGGAAGCAGTGCCAGGGAAAGCCATTCATATTGCTCATCTGTTACAGGCATAGAACAAATATAACACGGATACAACGAACGTTCAACGAGGTCAAATAATTCAAGCATCAGACCAAAACCAATCCACTCAACCTTCCAGGCGAATAAATAACTGTACCCTCTATTGTTTCATCCCCTGGATCTATTGTCTCGTCATGATTTTCCGATATGGCTACGACACCCCGTATTGGGACCAATGGTGGCATACTGATTTGATCGGAAAAGCATTCGAGGGTACAACCTCCTTTTCGGACTATTGGCGCCTGATAAACGAGCATCGCGTTTTCTTTCCGAATTTTATTTTTGTCGCATTGGCCAAGATCACTCACTGGAATATTCGGGCAGAATTGTTTGTCACATTTATCATGGCGACCCTCACTTATCTGGTTCTGACCCTAAAGATCGTCAAAGTCAACAAGATTTTCCGCACGCAAAAGGAGCTTTGGCTATTCCCGTTGCTTGCAGTATTCTTTTTTTCTTTTAGTCTACATGCCGTCTGGATGTGGGGTCTTCATCTTATTATTCTGGTCGCGGCATTATCCTTGGCCGCGATGATTGTTCTTCTCGCGAACCAACATATTACGCGCCTTCGCTTTTTTGGGGCATGTACGTGCGCGGTAGTGGCCTCGCTTTCTTTCGGCACTGGTCTCGTCGGGTGGGCCGTTGGATTTGTTTTGATCTTGCTAAATCCAGGCGACGCACTCCGAAAGAAACAATACCTTTTGGCCCTTTGGGCTTGCCTGATGGTGGCAACAATCCTCGTCTATTTCGTGGGTTATAAAGCTACCGATGCAAACCAATCGGCAATGGACGCTATATTCCACCCAATCCAATCTTGCGGATACGTCTTGGCATACATAGGGAGCCCCCTCAGCCCGTTCAACAAACATTTCGCCGTACTCATGGGCATTATCGGGATAGCATCCGCGGTGTACCCATTGTTTTTCATCAAAAAACTGCCGAAACCTGATTCCGCCGACCTTGTCGTTGTCGGCTTGTGCCTCCTCGGACTGGGATCCGCATTTCTCACCACGTTGAAGCAATGGCCCGAAGGATTGGAGCAGGCCTTAAGTTCTCGCTACATCATTTGGCCGACCTTTTTTTGGATTGGGCTGTTCATCCGACTTGCAACGTCCGCAAACCTAGCTTCAAAATGGAAAAAAGCAATTATCGCGTTACTTTTTCTTCTGGGAACTTCGAGCTCGTTGTACGGTGCCTATCGCGCAGACGAAAGACACGATGCATTTCTCCAAGGTAGAAATGCATTACTCGAAGAATCGTACGACGAACGAATTTTATTTTTGTATCCAGACAAGTCTGTAGTGGAACAGTTTCGACCAGTTCTCGTCGAACATCAATTGGGAATATTCCGTTCGGAAACGAAATAAAAAAATTGTTAATTGATGTAATGTTTGTTAGACTTGTCCAAATACCCAGACAATCAGGAGTTCGTCATAAATGTTGGGTGATACATTACTCGAAATAATTTCTAAACAACTGAATATCTCAATAGATCAAATTCGCAAAGCGATTGAATTACTGAACTCAGGAAGTACCATTCCATTCATCGCCCGGTATCGTAAAGACGTAACGGGCCATCTCGACGAAGTTCAACTGGAAAACATTGCCGAAGCAAATCTCTACTTCACCGCAATGGTCCAGCGAAAACAATCCATTCTTGATACGATTGAAAAACAAGGTCGCTTGACAGATGAACTCCGCGACGCCATCGAGAAATGCACCGATAAGACCGAACTCGAAGATCTTTACCTTCCATACAAAAAACAACGACGCACGAAAGCCACCATTGCTCGCGAACAGGGCCTAGAACCTCTCGCTGAATTCGTTTGGCTACAGGAAAACGTCGAACAATCACTCGAAGAACTCAGCGCAACCTTCATCAATGCCGAAAAAGGTATTACCACGAAAGAGGAAGCCCTCGAAGGCGCTCGGCATATCCTCGCCGAACGAATTTCCCTCGATGCGGATATCCGTTCCTACATTCGCAAGCGCATGCAAGAAGAAGGGAAGCTCACCGCCAATTCAACCAAGATATCAGACGGAGAAAAAACCAAATACAGCGCGTATTACGATTTCAGCGAACCCGTCCTGAAAGTTATGTCCCATCGACTTCTTGCCATTTTACGTGGCGTGAAGGAAGGCCTACTCCGTATGGATTTGGTTGTCGACGAAGAAGACATCATCAAGACCCTCTGCGAGAAAGTCATACAAGAACCGACTTCTCAATACGGTAATGAATTAAAAAGTTCTGTTGACGACGCCTACAAAAGATTGATGCGGCCTTCTATCGAAAACGAAGTGATCGGGATCATTCGCAAGAGTTCCAATGACCACGCAATCCACGTGTTCCGCGAAAACGCCTTCAATCTCCTTCTCGCACCGCCCGCTGGTCCCATTGATGTGATTGGTATCGATCCGGGCCAGAAGACCGGGTGCAAACTCGCAGTGATCGACAGTATGGGCGACTTCAAGAAGAGTACCGCCGTTTACCTTCATGCGTCTGGAGAAAAAAAGGAAGAGGCCCATACCGCTCTAATAGAGATTTTGAACGAGTTCAATATCAAAGCAATCGCTATAGGAAACGGAACGGGTTCGCGTGATGCAAGCGCCTTTGTGACTGACGTGTTGAAATCAGTTGAAGGTGAAAAGCCGATAACGGTCCTCGTAAACGAAGCCGGAGCTTCAATTTATTCTGCATCAAAAATTGCGCGTGAAGAATTCCCGGATCTGGATATTACCATCCGCGGCGCGGTCTCCATCGCACGTCGACTCCAGGACCCGCTCGCCGAACTCGTCAAAATCGACCCCAAAAGCATCGGCGTTGGGCAATACCAACACGACGTGAACCAAAAAGACCTGCGTGAAGGCCTACATCGAACCATCGAATCCTGTGTAAACAGAGTGGGCGTCGATCTCAATACAGCATCCGTTCCACTTCTTAGATATGTAAGCGGAATTCAATACGGGACAGCACAAAACATCGTCGGCCAACGTACGGAACGCAAGGGTTTCACTAATCGAGAACAACTGCTTGAAATTGATGGCATCGGCCCCAAAGTCTACGAACAATGTGCGGGATTCCTACGTATTCCCCAAAGCGAAAACGTTTTGGATTCCACCGCCATTCACCCGGAAGCCTACCCCGTCATCGAAGAAATGGCCAAGAAACTGACCGTTTCAACGAAGGAATTGATTGGGAGTAACGATCTCATAAAGCAGATCGAACTCGATGAATTCGTTACTGACACCATCGGTAAACTGACACTCACCGACATCCGAGATGAACTCCTGAAACCCGGTCGAGATCCTCGCGAACATTTCGAGGCACCTGAATTCCTCGAAGGAGTAGAAGATGTAAAAGACCTGGAAGTCGGAATGGAAATCAAAGGAGTTATCTCCAATGTGACCGATTTCGGCGCCTTCGTAGATATCGGCGTCCATCAGGATGGATTGGTCCATTTGTCCCAGTTGGCCCACAAATTCGTCCGCGATCCTCGCGAAATCGTCCGTGTCGGCCAAATCGTGAAAGTGAAAGTGATAGAAGTAGATAAGAAAATGCCACGTATTTCGTTGTCCATGAAATCGCTGCAGCCTAAACCGCAAGTTAAGGCAACTCCAAAATCCAAAAAGACGGAAAAGAAAATCGACCGGCCTCAAAAAAATAAGAAACGCCCAAAGAAAAAGCAGGCCCAATCCGCCAATCAGAACAAACCAACCAAAACCCCTTTAAATACTCAGCTTGCCGATCAATTGGCGGGATTGAAATCGGAACTCGGTAAGAATTCCTGATTCCGAATTCCTCCTAAGTGGTTTAAAACGCTAGCTTTCCTTGACTTGCCACCCCGCATCATGATACATTTTGCCGTTCATTTTTCACGTATTTTTGTACTGAAAAATCAGTTTTCAACCAACTTTTACAAATGGCATTATGGATTACAAAGAAACAGTAAATTTACCCAAAACCGATTTCCCCATGCGGGCGAATTTGACCAATCGAGAACCTGAAACGGTTCAACGATGGGAATCGATCGATCTCTACAAGACAATGCGCGAAAAGTTTGCAGGCAAACCCAAATTTGTCCTACACGATGGCCCTCCTTACGCCAATGGCGAACTACACGCCGGTACCGGCCTCAATAAGACCCTTAAAGACATTGTCATAAAATCCAAACAAATGGCTGGTTTTGACGCGCCATATGTACCCGGCTGGGATTGTCATGGACTTCCAATCGAACATAAGGTCGTAAGTAAACTGGGGAAAAAAGCCCGGGAAATGACCCAAGTCGATATTCGAAATAAATGTCGCGATTTCGCGTTGAAATACGTTGATCTCCACCGGGAAGGCTTCAAAAGAATGCTCATCACCGGTGATTGGGAAAATCCGTATCTCACGCTCAAACCAGAATACGTTGCTACCGGTATTCGCGTGTTCGCAGAGATGTACAAATCCGGCTCCATTTACAAAGGCCTGAAACCAATTTATTGGTGTGGCGACTGCCAAACCGCGTTAGCCGAAGCTGAAGTCGAATACGCCGACCATACTTCGCCAAGTATTTATGTGAAATTCAACGCCGTCGATCCCGTTCCAGGGGTGGAAGGAAAAGTTTCATTCGTTATCTGGACAACGACTCCTTGGACTCTAGCAGCCAACCTGGCTATCAGCCTCCACCCGGACTTCGAATACAATGCGGTGAAGGTGGGGGATGAACATCTGATCATGGCCAAGGAGCTGACAGCGTCCGCATTGGAAGCAGCAGGTATTGAAGATTACGCCGTAACCAAAACGTTCGTTGGAAAAGACCTCGAGGGTCTCAAATACCAACACATGCAGTTCGAAGATCGCGTTTGCCCAATTATTTTGGGAGACCACGTCACCCTTGAAGCCGGTACCGGATGCGTACACACGGCCCCCGGACACGGCCAGGAAGACTATGTTGTCGGAGCCAAATACGGCATTGCACCCTTGTCTCCTGTCGACCAACGGGGTTGCTATACCGAAGAAGCAGGAAAGTACGCTGGTACCCACGTGTTCAAAGCGAACGCGATCGTCATCGATGATTTAAGAGAATCGGGACATCTCCTCCATGCGCAAGACATTGAACATAGCTACCCCCATTGTTGGCGCTGTAGAAAACCAGTCATTTATCGAGCCACTCCACAATGGTTTATTTCAATGGAAACCAACGAACTTCGCGAGAAAGCCGTGAGCGCTGTAGATTCCGTTCAATGGATTCCAAAGTGGGGCCAAGAAAAAATTCGTTCCATGATTTCCCAAAGACCAGACTGGTGCATCAGTCGCCAACGCGCCTGGGGCATTCCGATCCCCATTGTTTATTGCGGCGACTGCGAAGAGGTCGTCGATAAACCCGAGATTTTCGACGCCGTCGAAAAAGCCGCGTTCTCGTCCGATTCCGGAATCAACCAATGGTTTTCCGAAGACGCCACTCATTTCCTTCCCGATGGAACGAAGTGCACTCACTGCGGCTCAGAATCTTTCAAGAAAGAAACCGATATCTTGGACGTATGGTTCGATTCGGGTGTAAGCAACCGCGCAGTACTTGAAAAATGGGGGGATCTTTCATGGCCCGCGGATCTTTACCTTGAAGGAAGCGACCAACATCGCGGTTGGTTCCAATCCTCCCTGCTGCCGTCCATCGCTTTAAAGAACGAACCGCCTTATCGTGCAGTCGTGACGCACGGGTATGTCGTCGATTCCAATGGTAAAAAATTATCGAAAAGTATCGGAAACTTTCAAGAACTCCCCAAGATGATCAATACCGTTGGAGCCGAAATCATCCGGCTTTGGGTCGGAAGTTCGAACTATCAACAGGACATTCGTCTTTCCGACGAAATTCTATCGAGGGTCCAAGACGCATATCGGAGAATTCGCAATACAATTCGGTACGGGCTTAGTAATTTGTACGACTACACGACCGATAATGCCGTATCCTACGATGAGTTGCAGGAAGTCGACCAATGGGCCCTGCACAAAATGGAGTTAACACGAGCCAAGGCCGTTGAAGCCTACGCGAATTACGAGTGGCACGTGGTCTATCACACCGTGTTGAATTTTTGCACAAACGAACTGAGTTCGTTCTATTACGACGTATTGAAAGATCGTCTATATACGTTTGCGGCAGATTCGAAGGAACGAAGAGCCGCGCAGACAGTGATCGCGGAAATCACCAAAGGAATCCTCCAACTGTTGGCACCGATTCTCGCCCACACGAGCGATGAAGCATGGCTCAGTCTTCCGGAAAGAATGCGCACAGAAGAAAGCATTCACCTGACTTCATTTCCTCAGGAAAAGCAGGAACACCTCCTCGAAGGCGAAGCGCTAACAAATTGGGATGAATTACTTCGGATTCGAAGTGTAGTATCTAAGGTGCTGGAAGAAGCACGGCGCGACAAGAAGATTGGTTCTTCCCTGGAAGCCGAAGTAACGTTGATACCCGGAAATTCTGCCGTGGAAAAAGTATTAAACGACTATAGCGATCAATTGGCATCAGTATTTATCATCTCAAAGTGTTCGATTTCAGCGGTCAGTGAAAAAGCTGCTGCAACAGAAGAAAAACTCTTGGTAGAAGTAACGAATGCCAGTGGCGAAAAATGTTCTCGTTGCTGGAACTACCGAGATTCGGTGGGGATTAATGATACGCATCCCGAAATTTGCGGACGTTGCGTTGAACAATTAGGAGTCTAAAATGAATAAACGTGAAATGGAAAAATTCAAAAAAGTGTTAATGAATGAGGCACAGCATTATTCCAAAGGAATTAAGTCCATTGGAAACGACGCCATGCAAGGACATATGAGCGAAAACACGGGTGATTTGACCGGATTCGCCGAAGCAGGCACCGATAACAATGACCGTGAAACCAAATTGCGCTTGGCGAGCGGGGAATCACACCTTTTGGAAGAAGTGGCCGAAGCACTGGAACGCATTGATGAAGGCACCTATGGAGAATGTGTGGACTGCGAAGAAGATATTCCCAAGAAACGATTGGAAGTTTTTCCTGCCGCAAAACGATGCGTCAAATGTAAAGAAAAATACGAAAAAGAAACCCAAGGTCGTTATTAGCGGTCAAATAGACACGCGCATTGGGACGTTCTCTTGAAAGTTAATAATCCAAATCTGGTCCGGGTAATCGTCGTCGCCGTCGTCGTGTTCTGCCTCGATCAAATCACAAAAACGATTATCCGATCCACACTGGAACCGAATCAGCCTTATCGCGGCGATATCTTTTTTCATTTCACCCATCAGGAAAACAGGGGCCTAATGGGAGGTTCGCTGAGCGGATTCCCAATCCTGACCTATCTTCTGCCTGTAGTCGCTTTTATCACTCTCATCTTTTTCTATCGGACTCTGGATACGAAACATAAAATTCAATTTATTGCCTTCGGAGGTATAGTCGGCGGGGCATTGGGGAATTATATTGATCGACTCCGACTTCACGCTGTCACCGATTTCCTCCAGTTCCATTTCCTATTTATTCCTTTCGATTTCCCTTGGAAATATTACCCCGCGTTTAATATTGCTGATGCAGGCATTTTCGTTGGAGTGTTCTTTCTAATTTTTACCCTGAAACCCAACGAAGAAACCAATGATACCAGTACTGCTTGAAATAGGTCCGTTAACCATTCACTCCTATGGACTGATGATCGCCATCGGTTTCTTGACGTCGCTCTTCTTTATTCAACGCGACGCAAAGAAAGCGGGAATCGATCCCGTCATATTCAGCAACATGGCCTACATCGCGCTGCCTCTAGGTATCGCTGGGACCCGCATCGCCCACATCATCATGTTTCCCGAACATTATTCCTGGAGCGATCCCATCGGATGGTTCGCCGTAAATCGCGGCGGACTCGTCTTTCAGGGCGGCCCTCCCGTTGGAATGATTTTCATTTACTACTACCTCAAAAAGCATCGCATATCGTTCTGGAAGGCAGCGGACATTATCATGCCGTATCTGGCGCTGGGACATGCGTTCGGGCGCATAGGCTGCCTCCTGGCCGGCTGCTGCTTCGGTAAAGTAACCGACGTTTCGTGGGCCATTACGTTCCCTAAACAGCTCAACGACAAAGACCAGATTATCGGCAGCGACGCATTCCAAGCCCATCTAGTCGACTTTAGCGACATTACTATTGCGTCAACCCATTCCCATCCCATCCACCCCACGCAACTCTATGCCTTTTTCGGCCTCATGCTTCTTTGCGGCACGCTCCTCCTGCTACGCAAGCATTGGCATCCGTTCGTCGGATTTACCTTTCCTATGTATTTCATAATCTACGGTATCCATCGCACCATCGTCGAGCATTTCAGGGGTGACGGAAACCCGGTACACATGTTCAATCTCACCGATCAACAAATCTTCGCTCTCTTATTTTCCGTCCTCGGCGTGGTCCTGTTCTTCATCCTCAGAAAACTAAATTCCACCGAAGCATAGGCGATCTGTCAATAATTTACTTTGTTTCTCATGAAACACTTGACAAAACCTTTTTTACTTTGTAAAAAACCCTCATCTTTTCTAGAAGTCTGGGGGAAAAAGACTTATGCGGCCAAACAAATTCAGTTCCAGAGTGTTTCAGGAACTACCACCGATCCTATCCCACTATGTTGAAAGCGACCGGAACATCTGGGTTGAAGGAAATCCAAAACGGGGGAGACTCGTCCTCCTAAACCGAACAGGTAATTTTTCGGATTTGGAGTCACTCGCGGTCGAGCGGCGCCACCTCATCAAAATGATGGGTTCCGAGCAAGCTCGAGCCTTCAAATACAAATCCGGCTTCGAGCAGGGTCGCAGAGATGCCCGACGGCACATGATCGACAATGGGGATAACTATCGACTCGCTCTCCAAACGGCGCTTGTTCAGGGTCAATTACAGGGCAATTACACCGCCGAAACAGTCGCCTTCGATTTCGACCTCGAACGAAAGACCCTCCATCGCGTGATCGAGCTGCAATCCAGCGCGGAAGCTCACGTCCACTCGATGGCTACGTCCCAGGGGCAAGAATGCGCCTGCTGGGAAACATCCGGTTACCTCTCCGGCCATGTAAGTGAAATTCTCGGGCTGAAAGCTGTGACCGTTGAAACCCAATGCGCCAGTCAGGGTCATGAAACCTGCAAAATAGAAACCAAATTGGCCCATGAATTCGAAGGTGAATCTCATTGGCAATTGACCGCTCTCGAATTGACTTCCTTCGAAGATCAGCTCAAAAATAAATCGGACCTCATTGAGCAAGCGCAAAAGGCCGCACGAAAAGCGCAAGCTTCACTAGGCGGTTTGAGTAAACGTCTTCGCGGCGACAAAGCCGTCGATACCATCATAGCCGAAGCTGCCGCAATGCAGCCCGTCATGAACCGCGCCAAGCAATTGATGAACAATCAGGTCCCCGTTCTCATGGTCGGGGAACAAGGGACTGGTAAATCCCTTCTCGCAAAATCCATTCACTTCGGAGGTACAAGTAAAAAGAGCCCGTTCCTCATGTTGGATAGCAAGGGCTTACCCGAAAACATGATCAATCAAGAATTGTTCGGCTACGTTGCTGGAGCGTTCAACGGCGCCCTCAACGAATACAAAGGATTGATCGCGAAAGCCCACGGTGGCAGCGTGTACATCAACGACATCGTAGCACTCACCCTGAAACAACAACTGGCGCTCGCCGATATCATCGAACACAACACCTATTCACCGATGGGTGCTTCCAAATCCAAAAAGGCAGACGTTAGAATAATTGCAGGTATCCACACTGCCCCCGAGAAGGCCATGAAACGGGGAATGTTGCGTGAAGAACTCTTCTACGCGTTATCCGTGGGCAAAATCGAGGTTCCACCATTGCGAAATAGAGAGTCAGACGTATTACGCATGGCCCAATCATTCCTAGCGGAATTTCAACAGCGACACAACCGTCCGCCAATGGTCATGTCTCCCGATTTCTCCCATGCCCTCACCAAAAGTAGTTGGCCCGGGAACATCCGCCAACTGCGAAACGTGATGGAACACGCCGTTATTCTATGCCCGGGCGATATCATCACGCCGAAGGAAATGCCGGAAGAAATCCTCGCCACGCGCTGGTCCAAACAACCTCAACCTTTAACTGAAGAGGTAATTCTTGCCACTTTATCTAAAACTAATAATAACCGGAGCCAAGCAGCGGACCTTCTCGGAGTGGGACGTACCACTTTGTGGAGAGCCATGAAGAAAATCGGACTCGATTAGATTGAATCTAGAGACGTCCAAACGTTACGATAGTACTTTGGACGGAGTCAGATTTCGAATATGCTTTGGCGTTTTTTACAAGTCAGCGATCCTCATTTAGGCAGTGAATCCGTCGGAAGATGGAACAATGGTTTTATCTGCACCATGATGCCCGACGTCATGCGGTGCCTTAAGGGCGACATTGCCAAACTTGACCCCGATTTCATTCTGGCCACCGGCGATTTAGCCTCTTTCAAATCCAAAGACGCCATATACGCCTCACGTGACCTGATGGACTCTCTGGGATATCCCTACTACCCGATGGGCGGGAATCATGACTTCGTAGTCGAAGAATCCCGTGAATGGTTCATGGATGCCTTTCACGCCCATCTCCCTGATAGATCCACTTATTATGCCGTGGAACACAAAGGAATTCGGTTCCTGATCCTCGATGCATGGTGGCTTTGGTCTGACGACACCGTCTCTCCTTTCAGTGAAGCGGAAATCGCCGACCGTCAACAGGTGGACCTTATCGGAGCGCGTTGGGTGATCCCCGATGAACAGATCGAGTGGTTGAAGAACGAACTGTCCGAAAGACAAGATATGCCTACGTTGGTTATTTGTCATTACCCCGCATTCGGTGTCCCGGAACGCCTGCAACGTCCCACACTACAAGATGGCGGCCATTTGCAAAACGGTACCGAAATTCAGGAAATTTTGATTCAACACCCTCAAGTGAAAGCCTATATTTCCGGCCATCTTCATATGCACATTATTGAAAAAGTGGGGGACGTAACGCATATCGTGACCGGGGCATTACCCGAGTACCCGACCGAATACCGCGATTTCCACGTGTACGAAGATCGAATTGAAATTCACACGCTCGGACTAAGTGATCCTTCGTTTGCCGCGCGCTCGCTGATTCCAGGAAACGGTTTCACCGCTGGGCACCCCTGCGATAGGGTAGCCACCATCCCCTTGGCGTAATAACTTATTTAGCGACCAGGACCACGAATAAGCCGCCGTCTTCCGAACCAACGATCGCCAAATTGATCGGTTTCCCCGGGGCAAGAATCAACATTGAATCCAAAGCCTTTTTTTTGCGTTTTCCGTCAGACGACGCCGCTTCGATAATCGCGTGAACACGCACACGACCTTTTGAATCTTTTTTTTCAGGTGTCAATCCCAAGGTGAAACGATCGTTAATTCGAAGTTTCGTTTCCTTACCATACGTAAGGCTCGTCTCCGTCGCCGTTAATTTCTTAAACGTGTCGTAGTCCAGATGCTCCACGGCATGCCTAATCTTATTCAAAGAGGGATCGATATACTTGACCGTCCGACCTTCGTTCGTGGCCATCAACGCCGTCATAGACAATTCGACTTGTTCGCTCCAGGCACCAAATGAAAAGAATGCGATAAATAAAACGGCCGTATATCGCCGGGCAATTACCATAAATCACCGTCAGGTAAATTCACCCACACCGTCGGCGTATCGTTATCTGTATGGAAAGACTCAGTCGTAGCCCCTTCGATATCCGTCGTCACCGACTCGATTTCAGTTTCAACTTCCGCTCCAACTCTATCTGGAGAAAATGGCATCACCGAAATACTGGATACCGTTACCACCAGTGCAGCCGCGGCTAACGAAAAGAAAGCCCAACGGCTCCGATATGATGTAGTCGTGCCGCCCTCGATCCCCTCATGAATCCCATCCAAAAAAGCTGGAATCTGAGCATCTGCAATTTCCTCGTTTGATGCAAGATTTTCGACGCCCTGACGCGTCATTTTCAACAGCTCCAGAGTTTCAGAACAGCGTGCACATTCCCGAATATGGGCCTCCACATTGGTCAGTGAAGTCGTTTCACCATCGAACCAACGTTCGACGTCTGTTTCAAATTTACATGTGCTCATATCAGTTCCCCTCCTTAATCCCCATGGCCAACAGCGATTGCTGTAACTTTTTTCGTGCGTGATGGAGTCGGCTCATAACCGTGCCCGTACTACATCCCAACACTTCGGCCATGTTGTCATAGGACATACCTTCGAACTCTCTCAAAACAAACGCACTGCGATGCTTTTCCGACAAAGATTCCAGCGCGGTTTCAATCGCTTTTCCCAACTCACTGGACGACAACTTCTCTTCCGGCGTTACGCCTCCGGAAACCGTCTGCTCCACGATAGTATTTTCCATCGCGACCGTCGCCAATTTACGTTTCTTAAAAAAGTCTTTGCAGCGATTCGCCGTAATTCGCAATAACCAGGTCTTGAACGCTGAATCGCCTCTGAATCTTCCTATCGCCTTGTACGCCTTAATAAATACTTCCTGAGACATATCCCAAGCTTCTTCTCGATTCCTAATATAGTGAAATGCCAAACCAAAAACATCATTCCGGTACCGTCGGACCAGCTCATCGAATGCATCCATATGATTGGTCTGGGCCCATCTTACAAGCTGTAAATCGGATGCCTCCTTCAATGCAGTCAGGTCTATTTCGTCGTATTGTTCCACTATGGAATTATCATACATGAATTCAGTTGTCAGCGGAATACTCACATTCATCCCCTTTTTCGTACAGTGAATTAGACGACCAACCGTCAAGTTTATTCAATAGTCATAAGTTGTTTAATAGTGGAAGGTTATATATACTACCCCTTCGTTAAAAACATCCCCGTATCTCAAGGAGCTTCCCCAATGGCCACCACAACCGAAAACTCTCTCATGTCCCTCGACGAAGCCATTTACGCGCGCCGATCAGTCCGCGGCTTCCTGGACAAACCCATTCCGGAAGACATTCTCAATAAGATTTTTTCATTGGCTCAACAATCCCCTTCAAACTGCAATGTACAGCCCTGGAAAACCTTCGTAGCATCAGGTGAAACACGAGATCGCATCAAAGATACCCTGGTCTCCAATGTAACCAGCGGGGTCGCGTCAAACTCAGATTATTCCTATCCCGGAAAATTCGAAGGGGAATACAGAAAACGTCAGGTCGATTGCGCCTTCGAAATGTACGGTGCCATGGGCATCGCCCGGGATGATAAAGTCGGTAGGGGAAAAGCAGGCCTACGGAATTTCGAGCTGTTCGATGCCCCGTACGTATGCTTCATCGGGATGGATAAAAGCTTCGGACCGACCGTAGCCATCGACGTAGGCATGTACGCCCAAACCCTTATGTTGGCCATGGCTTCCTTCGATATCGGTAGCTGTGCTCAGGGCAGTATGCGCAATTACCCCGATCTGGTACGCACAGAGTTCCCAGGAAATGATGATATTGGGATTCTCATGGGAATATCCTTCGGATACGAAGATACATCGGTCGCCGCGAACGATACTCGGATAGGAAGAGACCCCATCGACACCTGCGTGACATTCAAGGACTAAGCGTTACGAATGAGA
>Ga0315336_1002737_pt1 | contig 25829 bp, 16 predicted proteins | sample ASW5metaG_FD_204512 | JGI IMG/M metagenome (GOLD analysis project Ga0315336, IMG submission 204512) | Ammonia-oxidizing marine archaeal communities from Monterey Bay, California, United States - ASW #5 | ecosystem: Environmental > Aquatic > Marine > Intertidal zone | place: USA: California... | reverse complement strand
TCAGGACCGTAGAAAATCTGAAGGACGTGATATCGGTGGTCCGATCACCTGGTTGTCATACAAAATTGCTGTACGCGGCGGTTTTTTTGCTGTTGGCGGCTTGCTGATATTGGCGATCTCTCTTTCAATAATGCGGGACATGGGAATCGGCCCTTCCGCTTCTCTTCAGGCATCTGGAGCATTAGTGGACGATGCAAAAATCATAGTTGCAGAGTTTGAAAACAGAACGCAAGATGACGGCCTGTCTGCTTCAGTATCCGAATTACTACGAATAGCTCTCGCCCAGTCAAACACTGTCGACGTGATGGACGGTGCCGATATCGTGTCCGTTTTGGGCCGAATGAACCGCTCGAGCGACGATGTAATAGATCTAAATACGGCTATGGAAATCGCCGCACGAGAGGGTGCAGAAGCCGTACTGCATGGTGAAATAAGCACGATCGGTGCTGGTTTCTTCCTGTCGGCCAAATTACTGGCTGCTCACGACGGATCCGAGCTTGTGGCGCTCAGCGAAACGGCGCGCTCTGACAACGATGTGATTGACGCGGTCGACAAATTGTCAAAAGATTTACGCGAACGAATCGGTGAATCCATTAAATCCATTCGGGGAAATGCCGATCTGGATCGAGTCACAACCTCATCCCTTGACGCACTTCGATTGTACACTCAGGGAGTTGCGGCTGAAGAAGATGGGAATTATCAGCGATCCATTGAGCTACTGAATCAAGCCGTCGAAAGAGACCCTGAATTCGCAATGGCCTATCGTAAACTGGCCGTCGTCTACGGCAACTCAAATTCAGCATTCGATTTACAGGTGTCAGCTGCAACGAATGCGTACGATTTGAGAGAGCGACTACCAGAGCGAGAACGCTTTATGACGGTGGCTTATTACCACACCACTGTGACAGGTGATGTTGACAAAGCCGTCGCAGCATATGAAAGCCTACTGGAGTTGGATCCGGGTAATACAGCAGCTCTCAACAACGTGTCCATATTTTACCAAAGAATGGGACGGTATGAAGACGCTGAAGTCATGTTGGTTCGCGCCCTCGACATGGGGAAACGTTCTGTGTATTACCAGAATTACTACTCCGTCCTGAGCGCCTTGAAGAAATTTGAGGAAGCAGAGGCACTTCTGGACGAATTTGATGAGCTTCATCCCGGACACGCTCAAGCGCCCGGAATGAGATATAACCTGGCAATGCTTCGCGGCCGATTCCGTGATGCCAATGAACTTATTCAGGTTGCTGACCGCAGCACGCAGCCCGTTTGGCTGTCCTACGATGCGCAACTGAGGCAGCGATGGACGGAAGCGACTGGTCGGATGAAAAATGCCGAACAACATGCAATTCGATCTGCGGATTATGAACTTGCAAGAGGTGCTCTCGGTCAGGCTCTGAACCGTTACTTGGTAACTGCTTGGACTCGCCTGACCGAACTGGATGACGCAGAATCGGCTAAACGATTTCTTGAAGCCGGTCTCGAACGAATACCTTTCGACTCGGTATCCGTAATGAGCAGGCCTTATTCGTTAATTGCAGCCATTTACGCTCGATTGGGAGAGACGGATACCGCGTCCGATTTCATGTCAAGATATGAGGCTGAAGTTCCACCTGGAGTTCAAAAAAGTGATTTCACAAGGCATGTGGCCTATGCAGAAATTGAACGCAGTAATGGCAACACACGGGGTGCGGTGAACATCTTGAGAAATGGCAGATTGGCCGATCGATGCGAGTTTTGCCACAGGAAGATGGAAGGCTTTTACCTTGCCGAAATGGACAGTGTCTCACAGGCGCTCGAAAGCTTCGAAAAATTTACGGGCTGGACCTGGGGCTACGCGGCAGAGCTTCCAGCTCTGGACAGAACCCTCACCTGGCTTGAAATGGGTGAGCTGTACAGCCGGAATGGCCAGACCGATGAAGCCATTGAAGCCTATTCGAATTTTGTAGATCTGTGGACAGAAGCCGATACGGAATTGCAATCAAAAGTTCGTTACGCCAGAGATCGAATTGAGCGGCTACTTGACCAATCGGTCAGGGAACCCGATAATTAGACAATCATCAACCCACCAGTAGGAGGAAACGACATGTTTATGCGATTCGTCCAGTTAAGTATTAAACCGGATGCTGCTGAAGCGTTCGAGCGGTTCTATGAGCATAGGGTGGGTCCTACACTGCTTGCGGTTGATGGCTGCGTGTTTGCTCGTCTAATACGAGGAACCGAGTCAGATGATGAATTCATCTCGTTTACGCTCTGGGAATCCTCGGACAAGGCGTTCGAATATGAAAATAGTGGCCAATTTGCTGCTCTAATAGCTGAGAACGAGCCCTTTCAAGCAGAATCCACGGAGTGGAAGATTCAACTTTCTGCGAACAACGTATTGGAATATTTACCAGTCATCGATGACCCGGTGGTGAAGGCCATGCCGGTTGTGGCCGGGTCCTCCGAATCTGAGCTTCCTGATAGGTTGTCTGAGCATACCTATGTCCGAATCTTGAATGCGAAGACCGATCCAGATCAATTCGAAAAGCTGAGCAAAGTCTACAACGAAGAAATTGTTGTTGAGCTCTCGAAGGTCCCCGGTTTCAGAGCTGGTTACTTGATCGGGATGAAGGAAGGATCCGAGGGACTGTCGATAACGATCTGGGACAGCGAACAAAGTGCCCGCAATTATGAGGAAAGTGGAAAATTCGCTGAATTAATGTCCCGCGTTACACCATATCTGTCCGCGATGTATCAGTGGAAAATGACACTAGAGCCTTCTAAACAGAAGATTACGCACATCGAGGACGATGTCTCTGTGCGGGGATACCAGGTTGTTTCAGGCGAATTGGTCAGCAAGTCTTAAAATTGCTCGCCCGGAGACCGATACAGGAAGGGAACCATAGAATTGAATCCCTCAACCTCAACTCTGCGCCGACCTATGCGCCCTACAGCTATGGACAGCTTGTCCCTCAAGATACATTCCTTTCTCAAGAACGCTGGTTACGAAGCGGATCCTTCCGAATCGTCAGCTACACAACTCGTCGCATATTTCGAGACCAAATACGGCCTCAATATGATGGAGTTTTTTGAATCCGAGTGGTTGGAAGAGCAAATCGATCGCGACCTTACGAAAGGCGAATTTCAAGAGATCCGTGAAGATCTCAGCCCTCAGATAAGGGAAGCCTTCGACAAGGATATGCTGGCGATCCTGCACTAAGCCCGAGTTATCCCGAATCAGAACTTGAACGTGACGCCAATCTGAGCGACAAGCATTGTCGTATTGGAATTGGTTACGTCAAATGTGACGCTGCCATCTTCTCTACGAATCGAGCCTTCTTTCAAATACGCCGCACGAGAGCCGATCAGGTATTTCGCACCCACGTCGATAAAGATTGCTCCAGGGCCCTCGTCCGTGGTGGCGGTAAAGACTTTAAACTGCAATCCTCCGCCGAAACCGTAGCTGAATGCGGTATCGTCAAAATTGGTCGAGCGGGCTATCTCTAGGTCTTCGAAGCCCTCGTTCTTGATTCTGGTCTGCGTAAACAAGTGCTTAAATCCTACCAATGCGTCCGCATAAGGTCGAATGCCAGGAAGATCAGGCTGTAGGCGCAAGAATATGTGGCCATTCACAAGATTATTGTCCGTCACGACGTCGACTCTGACATCAGGTATCGTGGTCGAAAACGGTTCGTTTCTCCGTTCGTGTCCGTAAATAAGATATCCCACGTCAAGACCAACCATAAATGGAGAAGCTGGTACTCCAATGGCGCCGTAGATATGCCCCCCGAAGCCGGTCGACTCCAGGTGGTCTCCGAACTCGCCCTGAGGGACTCCAACACTGAATGAGATTCCGCCTTCGGCCCGAATTTGTGCCGCGGAATTTGAGGCATCAAGCCCGATAAAAAGAAAAAAGAAGAGGTAGGAAATGCGCCGCATAAGAGAGTCAGTCAGTTTGTTCACGTATCATATCAGTCAGTTAGACCGCTGTTTCATGTTATAGCCGTATGAATCCATACTTTTGTAACAATTCACCTCGCAATTAGAATTATTTTCTACTCACCTGAACACAATTCCTATCGCCGATGCTCCGAAAATCCGTTCATTCCACTGTTTTCCTAAGCTTCCTTATAGCTGCTCCAGTCCTGGCTCAAAACCAGCTCGCGATTCCTTCGATTCTCGAGGGAAGTAGTATTTCGCTCGAAATGAGGCAAACAAGCCACGAGTTCTTTTCTGGCACGCAGACCGACACCTACGCGTTTAATGGATCCTACCTAGGACCGACGCTGATTCTGGAAAAAGGATCGACTGTTCAGATGAACGTGACCAACAACATTAGCGAGCCGACCACGGTGCACTGGCATGGAATGCATGTGGCCCCCCAAGACGACGGAGGCCCTCATACAGTCATCGCCGCGGGCGAGACCTGGCGGCCCGAATTTGAGGTGATGGATAATGCTACCACATTCTGGTACCACCCGCACCTGCACGAACACACGAGTGAACACGTTTATCGTGGCCTCGCCGGAATGATAATCGTTCGGGACGCGGTTGAAGCTGCACTCGACCTGCCACGAACTTACGGAGTCGATGATATTCCGGTCATCCTTCAAGACCGTCAGTTTACACCCGGCAGCCAGTTTGTATTTATGGACGGCGGCGTAGGGCAACAGGGACAGACGATGGTGGTGAACGGCACCGTCGACCCTTTTCTAGAACTATCGGCTGGCGTAAACAGACTTCGGCTCTTGAACGGTTCTAATGCGCGCGTCTACCAGGTTGGTTTGAGCAACGACGATTTGTTTTTCCAGATAGGATCTGATGGCGGGCTATTGACAGCGCCGGTTTCCCTAGACCGAGTACGAATGGCTCCCGGAGAAAGGGCTGAGCTATTAATTGATCTCACAGGACGCTCTGGAGAGACGATTCAGTTGATGAGCTATTCCTCAGAGCTCAATCGCGAAGAACCCGGTGGTGTAAACGGAGCAGGACCTCCTGGTGGTATCAACGGAACCGATTTTGAGCTTCTTGAAATCCGCGTCGTGGACGCGACCGCATCAACTCTGTCGACGATCCCAGCGAATCTGGTAACCATCGAGCCCATTTTAGAATCCGAAGTCGACAACGTTCGGCCCATCACATTGAATACAATTGGCGGGCCGGGCACCCCGCTTGCCATCAATGGCGTCACACTCGACCTGAATGTGATCAACGAGGTTGTACAGCTTGGAGATACAGAGATCTGGGAAATCACGAATAGAACGGGCGGACCTCACCCCTTTCATATTCACGACATTCAATTTCAGATTCTCGACAGAGGCGGCGTAGCTCCCGCGGCAAACGAGGCGGGATGGAAGGACGTTGTTCTAGTTTATCCGAACGAACCTGTCCGCTTCATCACCCGTTTTCTGGATTTCGCTGACCCAGAAGTACCGTACATGTACCACTGCCATTTTCTCGGGCACGAAGACGGAGGAATGATGGGACAGTTCATTGTGTTGGATCCCAACGCAACTTCACTCGCACGAAATGAACTTCCCGATTCTAACTTTCTGATTTCTGCTTATCCCAATCCAACCACGGACTGGTCGACCATCTCTTACACCTTAGACGAGCGCTCGCATGTCTCTATTCAGCTGTTCGACGGCGTCGGTCGCTTCATGAAGACGCTTTTTGATGGGTATCGGTCGGCAGGTGAAAACGAAACAATATGGAAGGCAAATGAGGTATCAGCAGGCGTGTATTTCGTGCGTTTAATCGTGGACGGTCAGATTCAAACGAAACCGGTTTCGGTTTTTCGATGAGAATCCGCCCTCGTGAAGGGGTGCCCCTGAGGCCTCTATACACTAAAGCCTTTATACACTAAGGCCGAGGGCTCGATCGACTAGACCATCTTTGATCCACTCGGCGAGCGTCTGTCTGTTTTCCGGCTTTATCAGTCTGTGCTGGTCTCCCGGGTGACGAATATTTCCTAGTTCGATCAAGATCGCTGTCGGTTTTGTCTCTCGAAGAATCATGAGATCGCGAGATTTAATCTCTCCCCGATAACCTCGGCTCGGCTGATGAAGGGCATAATTCCTTTCAACTGCAGATCGGATGGTCTCTCCGAGCTCGCGACCACTCTTGCTCGCAACGATAAAGTGTACGTCGACCTGCGGTTCTACCGTATAGCCATAAGAATCCACGTGTAGTGAGATAACTTGCTGACTCAGCGCTGTTTTTCGATGTGAGTCGAAAAGCTCGTTTATGATCTTCGCTCTCGTTCGGAGGCGGCTGGCTTGATTTAGCACGATTCGTTTATCGCCCAGATAAACTTCGTCTTTGTCGGCAGGAAGATAGCTGCTATCTCGGATTCCGTCATCGGGATCTTGAACGACAATGTGGACTGTAGCTCCTTCTGAAATCAGCTCACGCGCAAGACGCAGTGCCGTGTCGTAAGCGATCTCATCTTCGGCGATCCTCTTTCCACGATAATTGCCTAGCGTCCCTGGGTCGGGTCCTCCATGTCCACCCACGATGTAGTACACGTGGTTTTCAAGGCGACTGCTCTTGATTGCAACCGTTGCGTATTCGGCTCCGAAAATTGGATAGGTTTGAGCTGTAGAGGGGAGCTGGTATGTAACACCAACGTGTAGCGCATCGCGGCCTTTTAAAACGGCCTGATTCATCTTTTTGAATTCAGCCACCGACGCTGGTGTGGGCTCGACTCCTGAGCGGCGTAACATACTCCAGATTCCATCTCCGTTTTGAGCAGACACCGAAACGAGTTCCTGTGCAAACAATTGCGTAGAACAAGAAAGAATTAGATAGAGGGCAAAAAGTGTAAAGCGAATAGCTTTCATCAGGACTGAGCAGTGCAGGTGCCAGGAAAAATTGAGTTATCGAGCATTAGTTGATTTATCGGCGCGCTTCGGGACTTCTTAACGACGGATTTCGCTTCAAACTGAATGAGTTTTTCCGAGATGAAGGTGCCCTGTTATGTTCGATTCGGCTTTAGAATCACGTATAATTGAACACGTTCTCAATTTTGCGCTCTCGACATGACGAAAAACTACTTCTGCCGCGTTCTGACTCTCACATTCGTATTGACGATTCAGTCACTGGTTGGACCGTCAGCATTTGGCCAAAATGCCGAGAATGGGGCCTCCGAGCGCAAGCTGATGATGTATCGCGTGACCACGGTCGTCGAGTTAGAAGGAGAATTCTTTGCGTTCATGGATCTTCCGGAAACCGGCTCTCTGTTTGAAGGATCATCCGGCGTGGCCCGCGCCGTCTACAACAACGGGGGACGAGACGGTGGTGCGGCAGACGAACTGGGACGTGCCATCGTAGCCGTCGCAAATGACACACTTATTGGAATATCCGTCTTTCTGACTGACCCCTCGACCGCTCACGGCCGACTCTATGAAAATGACGTGGTTGAGCTGGCTACCGATATCCCACTTCTTTCCAACCGGAGCGTCTTTTTTGACCTGATTCAAAAGGACATCATTTTCGAGGACAACGCTCGCGGGGCACTCTACTCCAGGGGTGACATTCTGAATTTAGATGGTCCGCAGTTTATGGTGCAGATCGAGGAGCAAATGGCCGCGATGGTTCGCGAAACCGCTGTAGAAATCCGGCCGATGATACCTGACTATCCTGAATGGGACATACCCATTACGGAGGGCCGGTTTTCCGGACTCAAGATGGTCGATGCCATGGACTCAACTACAGCTGGTGACGTCCACAATTTTCTTCGTTTTGTCACTTCGTATCCTGGAAAATACCTGGGTCAAAACTGGAAAATAAACGAAACCTATGCGACCTGGCTTATTAACGCGGGACCGCCTGGACAGGAAGAATTGCTCGATATGCTTCTAGCGTCATCTGGTACTCCTGATTTTGCCTCGTTGCTTCAGACTTATTCCGAGGAATTGGCGGATGGCATTTTTACCACCTACTGGAATAACCACGCCGAAGCATTAGGTGAACAGGGGCTGTTTGAAGAAGCCTTGACTGTAAGTGATGTTGTATCGAATGTTGCCGCTCACTTGAACGACTCCAATCTTCGGGCCTATATGCTCTTTTCGAGAGCCGACATCGAATCGTCAAGGGAGAACTACGTAGAATCGATGTCTCTCTACAGGGAGTCGATTGAACTATTTCGCGAAACTGGCGACTTGACTGGCGAATCGATCGCTGTGAATAATCTCGGCAACAAGCTGAACGACCTCAATCTGTACGAAGAGGGATTGACGACCTTCATCGAAGCGGTCAGCCTTAAGATTCAGCGATTGGAAAACGAGCCAGGGCTCGATATTCGCTCGAGTCTGGCTGGATCGTATTTCGGACAGGGCACCAGTCTATTTAATCTCGGTCGTTTGGAGGAGTCCATTCTTTCTTTCAGGGGAGCCGACTCTCTTTATGTCCATAAAGGCTCACTTGAGAGCCAGCGAATGCATCTTTCCACGCTAACGCAAATCGGGAAAGCATTGGTAAAACTGGACCGTTATGCGGACGCCATCGCTGAATATGAACGGGCTCGAGATGCAGCCGCCCTGCTAGGTGATGTTGAGGGCGAAGCAGATGCCTTTGATGAAATCGGATTTGTCCACGCAACGTTATCTCAAAACACGGAAGCGCTCTCTGCATTCGAAGCTGCGTATGAATTGCACATTCAGGCCGGTAGCCTACGCGACGCGGGCTACTCGAAATCACAAATCGGGCAATCGCTCTGGAGGCTAAATCGTTCAGATGAAGCCATCGAAGCGCACCTCACCGCGATCTCGCACAGAGAAGAAGCTGGATTTACGTCGGGGCAGGCGTACTCATGGCTCAAACTCGGGACACTTTATAACGATTCTGGTGATGCCAACAAGGCAATCGAAGCTTTCGATAGAGCATCAATGCTCTATCAGGAGGTAGACAATCGATCTGGAGCGGCTGACGTGCTGGAAGACCTCGGAGATCTCTACATCGAAGAAGGTGACTTCAGAAAGGCTATCGCCACCCATCTAGATGCTCTTGAGATCCGGCGGGATCTAGGACTAAACTACGAGGCCGCAACAAGCCTCGGCGACGTGGCAAATGCATATTTCAAAGATTCTCAATACGATGAATCGAAATCGTTTTACGAACAGGCCGCCGCGTTAAGAAGGGAAATGGGTGACAAATCCGGCCTCATTAACGCCCTCGCAAACCTGGGCAACATCGCCTACTTCAACGACCGAGAATACGAGAGATCACAAGAAATCTACGCCGAGGCGATTTCACTCGCGCAGGAAATCGAAAACGATTATTTGCTTGGTTATTGTTATCGAGGCCTGGGACATATTGCTAGTGATACGGGCGAATACGACGAAGCGTTAGCCCGATATACTGAGGCGAGGGCCTATTTTTCGGATGTGGACGACGTCGTAGGGGTATTGCTTCAAATCGGGTATATCCGAGTGGCGCAGGGTGATTTCGAAGACGCTCGCTCACACTATGAAGAAGCTCGTACCCTGGCTGAGGACGCGAATAGCCGACGAGATCTGGCTGCCGCCCTAAATTCGCTCGGCTCTTTGGAGTCCCTTACCGGCCAGCTTCCCATCGCCCTCCAGTTGAGTATGCAGAGCCTCCGGATTTCAGAGGAAGTAGATAACTCGTGGGGGATGGCTTCAGCTCACGTAGGAATTGGAAATGCCTACAGCATGTTGGGGACCAATCAATTAGCCGTTCATCATTACCAATTGGCCGATTCCCTCCATGCCCTCAATGGCAATGAGCTTGCTCGCGCAACCCCTATCAACAATACGGGCACTATCTATTATGATCAGGGTGATTTTGCTGGATCACTACCATATTTCGAAGAGGCCTTGAGGATTCAGAACGAATCCTTCATAGAGGATGAATTCACGGTCATTCTTCTGGGAAACGTGGGCGCAACCCTGATGAAGCTGAACGATCTTTCCCCGGCTGATGAATGGATGGCCCGCGCATTGTCGATGTCCGACGCGATCGGTGCGGAGCGAATTGGTTCGAGTGTCAGAACGGTTCTAGGAGAGCTCCGATTCAAACAGCGCCGGTACGCAGAAGCTCTGGCATTTCTATTGGACGCCAAGGACATTGCGGACAATACTGGAGACCTTCGTGACCAGAGCGAAGCATTGTTATGGTTGGGCGAAGCCTTGTACGCGTCGGGTTCTACGACCGATGCTGTGGAAGCGTTGAACGAAAGTGCGTCGATTTCCAGAGAACTGGGTGACCTCCGTGGATTGTGGCAACCTTTGGCTGCGCTGGGGAGAATCCATTCGAATGAAGGAAATTCGATGCTCGGAATTGAAACGCTAACAGAAAGCGTGGACGTCCTCGAACAGCTTTCTGCACGGTTAGCCTTCGGAGATGAAGCGAAGGATACGTTTGCCCGATCTGAGGGACGGCTCGAAACGTATGAAAAACTGATTTCTCTTTTGATAGAACAGGGCCAGACTGAACTGGCCTTTTCCTACATCGAACGCACAAACCTGGAAGCCATTCGGAATAATCTTGCTTCCCTGGAATTCGACTTCGATGACCCAGAAAAGACAGCTGCTGTTCAGGATGATCGCGAGAAAAAAGCCGAACTCGACGCCATAGACCGACAAATTTCTGAGCAGAAAGCTAAATCGACGGACGAACGCCAACAGGAGCTGATCGAGGCGCTCGAATCTCGGCGAAACGTGATGTCCCGCGAATATATCGCCTTTGTCGAAGGCACCGTCCGAAAATTTCCGGAACTGGATCAACACCTGCGAGACTCCGTGAACCCAGGTGACTTTTCCAGGGCGAAACGATCGATTCCCGAAGACACGGCCGTTTTGGCCTATCTCGTTGGGGATTCGACCACCTTCATCTTCACCGCTACGCGTGATTCAGTTAATGCACATGCTATACCCATTTCAGCCGACCTAATGAATGAGCTGGTCAATACGGTCCACAGTGGAATGAAATCGCCCGGGAGTGGCCTCGTGAGAGGAACCGACGGTGCCAATGCGACCAGCGGCACGGACGGAGCCTCAACACAGGACGCCGTAAATAGACTCTACCAGCTGCTCATCGCTCCGGTGGAAGAGGGTATCGCTGGTAAAACCAACCTGGCAATCATTCCAAGCGGATCGCTTCACAAACTTCCATTTCAAGCGCTCTCTGACACGGAGAACGATCGCCCTTCTCTCGTCAGCTCTCACGTCGTTTTCTACACCAGCAAATTGGACATCTTCTACCTACCAAATCCACAAACTGAACTCAATATTGTGGCATTTGGAGACGCAGACGAGACACTTGACTGGGCTGAGCGAGAGGTCGAGGAAATTGCAAAAGCTCTTCCGAGCACGAAGATCTATCTCAAGGGGGAAGCCACTGAAACCCGCGTCAAAAACGTGTCTCCAGAGTTCAACGTGCTTCACCTGGCGACCCACGGAACGCTCGACTACAACAATTTTCAGGACTCTTTCCTCACCCTTGCTCCTGATGAATCAACAACTGAGGACGGAAAACTTACGATAGCAGAGATCTGGAGCATGGTAGGGCTCGAAAACTATCGCCTGGTGACGCTGTCCGCCTGCGAGACAGCGGTGAATGACGATATTTCGAACGGGTGGCCAATCAGCCCGGCCAATGCCTTTTTAAACCACGTTCCAAGCGTAATCGCATCGCTCTGGAAGGTTGACGACGTTGCAACTTCCCTACTGATGCAGTACTTCTACAGCAACTTGGAAACGATGGGAACGGCCGAGGCGCTGCAATTGGCACAGCTTTCGCTCTCTTCCGAGGAATCCTATGCGGATCCCTTCTATTGGGCTCCGTTCGTTGTCTTGGGAGATTGGAGATAGACGCATCAGAACACGCATGTCCAGAATTGTGATCTTTTTAGGGGCCCTGCTGACGTTTATGTCGGTGGCGGATGCAACGGATTCCTTTGCTCAAAAGAAGCGTGCCGTTCTCGTAGGAATCAATGACTACAGTCCTGCTCAGACAGACGCTGGTACTCCTCTGCGAAAGTGGAAGGATCTCAAGGGCGCTGTTAACGACGCCGAGACGGTAGCTGCTATTCTGGATTCGAAATATCAGTTTGATGAAATCGTGCTGCTTCGAAATGAGGAAGCGACTCGAGAAGCCATTTTTGGGGCTATATCCGACCTTGAAGAAGCCTCAAGCGGAGGCGATGTCGCTGTGTTTTACTACGCAGGCCACGGTTCTCAAGTCCGAAATATCGGATCTCGAGAATCAGACGGATTGGACGAGACCATTGTACCATTCGATGTCGTGTCCGGCGCACTCGATATTCGAGATAAAGAGCTTCGCGACTCATTCAACAAGATTATCGATAAGGGCGGCCTGCTCACCATGATTTTTGACAGCTGTCATTCCGGATCTATCACGCGCGGAGTGGCGGGTGGACAGACCAGGTTCATCGAGGCGAGTTCAATTGTCGTAGATGATCCATCAAATCCGCCGAGGCCCATCGATCGGGGCGCTGTCGTCATTTCCGCGGCGCAAGATGACGAGTTGGCATCGGAGCTTCTGGATGCGGAAGGAAATCACAGGGGAGCCTTTAGCTGGGCGCTTGGGCAAGCGCTGTACAGCGCGGACCAGCATGATTCGATGCAACGAATTTTCTTGAAGACCCGGGCCCTGATGAAGGCTCGCGGAATCACGCAGGAGCCGGTGATGGGGGGGCAGCAAGAAATGCTCGCTCAATCGATGTTCGGCTCCTCAGCCGGTGTCGCCAGTTCGGATGAAGTCATAGTCATGCGTGTTGAAGATGACGATATATTTGTCCAAGGTGGCATCGCAACGGGCCTACGCGAAGGTTCTGAACTCCTTTCTTCGAATGGCGACCGCTATGTGATCTTTCAAAATATTGGAATGGCATCTTCGATTGCGAACGTAATGACGTCCGACACGACGTCCGCCACGACGTCCGCTATGCAAAATGAGACCAATTCGAGGTTGATCCTCTCTCCTGGAGACATTCTGACGATCGATAAGTGGATACCGTCGTCTACCGCTCCTCTGAGAATCCACATGCCAGCGTCTTCGATGGACTTCCAGCAGATTCAACAGTTTGCTCTTCAGGTCCAGGCCCTCTCCCCCATTCAGGATCCTACGTTTTCCAGCCCGAACCACATCCTTTTTCTCGATACGACTTGGCAGTTGCTTATGCCTGACGGAGAAATCAGGGACTTGGGGCTCAATCCTTCGGTCGACTTCATTCGAAATCATCTTCAGAAACCAGATAACGAGGATATCGCCCTTTTTGTCGAACTACCACCATTCGAGCTTCTTCAGAATCGTCTTGTCAAGGATTTACAGCTCGGAAGATCTGGAGCAATCCGCGTCGATTCGCGCTCGGAAGCGGATTATTTCCTGACCGGCAGACTGGAAGAGGGGCAATTGCGCTATGCGTGGGTGCTCAGAGAAGCCACGAACAGGCAAACAGATTGGTTTTCGTCGGCGCCCGGTCGTACGAATTGGATCGCCGCAACTGAACATGCTGCCGCAGCTTCCACCGTGTTATCTCAGGCCGTGAAAAAACTGAATGTCGTCTGGGGCTGGTTGCATTTGGAAGGCCCACCTCAGGACTCGGCCTTTCCGTACGTGGTCACAGGATTCGAAAACGCGTCAACCGGCGTGCTACACAACAGAAACGACTCACTAATTTTGGGCGAGCAATATCGGATGGTCCTCTCGGCCTCTGTGTCCGCGATTCAGGATGCACAGATGCATGCGGTGATTAACAATGTTCAAAAGCGCTACGTTTACGTTTTCGCGCTTGATGGCAATGGGAACGGCTCACTCCTCTATCCGCAGCTTCATGAAGGGAACGTCGAGAACGATATCAACTTCTTTACGAACCTGCCTGCCCGTCTCGTGCTGCCCTCTGAGGACTACTTATTCGCGGTGTCCCCTCCGCTCGGGGTCGATACATTTTTCGTCCTGTCCTCCGAAGAGCCCATTCCTGATCCCGGAATTTTAAACTTTTCCGGCGTGCGAACACGTGGCAATCCCGAGGGCGTGCATACGCCACTTTCAACACTCCTTTTTTCCCTCGGAGGAGGGGCGAGAAGCGAGCGAAAGCCGGTGCCATTAAATTGGTCTATCGAAAAAATATCGGTTCGTAGCGTCGAGTCGATTCAGTAGATTGACCGGGGCCGCTCACCTTAGAAATCCACCATCGGAAACGTTTTTCATTATTCAATAGAGTTATGATCAAAATCTTGAAATCAGCCTTTCTTAAGGCAATCGTCCTCGTATTGGCTGTTGCAACCTCTGGTGGAGCAGTCGTCCATGCTCAGGATGCATCGTCTGGTATTGCAACCTACTGTGACAGCTCCATCTCCGCAGCAGATTGTGAGATGTCCAAACGCGTGGCCACCCGCATTGCAGCCGAGGTTACGCTTGAGCACACGCTTCACACGTGGCCCCCGGATCTGTACATCCATGATCAGCAGGATGAATACGGCAACTCGCTACTGAACGCTTTTGCTCATGCATGTGGCGGCGATATCGATGATGGGATGCCCCAGGACTGTACTGCGCCAGAAGGCTCTACCAAGCCTCACGTTCATTTTACAAAGCAAATCCTGGATCAGGTCATAATGGGTGATGAAGACCGCCTGGCACTCATCATGGGCCACGAGATGGGACATATCGTCTTAGGTCACACCACACCGTATGCCTATCGCAACTACGGGCAGAGCGAAATCAGTTTGTTCGCCTTTGGTCGACAGCAGGAGATTGGATCTGATATCATCGGAACGGAGCTCGGGCTAGCCGCTGGTTATGACCTTGAAGGCATGCTAGGTGCATTCTACAAGTTTATCGACCTGGATTTGAGCTATTCATCCTTTGAAGGCCTTGGTTATTCGCATCCATCCTGGGAAGAACGGCTAACCTTTATCGACCAGGAGAAAATGGCGCTGTGGCGCTCCATGATGGCTTTCAAGACAGGCGTGGCGATGCTGGCCACTGAGCAGTATGCCGTTGCTGCAAATCTGTTCAGAAGTGTAATTGCAGCCTTTCCAGAGAGCTACGAAGCCCACGCCAATTTGGGATATGCGCAACTCATGGATTACATGGACCAGCTCGAGCCGGCCGATATAGAAGCATTTGGAATCGGTCAGGTTGTGGTCGGGGCGTTTACGCGGCGACCACGTTCCATGGAGCCAGCGGTTCGAGGAATTAACACAGCTCTCTGGTTTCAGGCAGCCACCGCCCTTCAGACGGCACTCCGGCTGAACCCTAGCATGGCAGAAGCCAAGGCCAACCTGGGTCTCGCGTTCTTGCTCCAACCTCAGGGAAGTGATAATGCTCAGGCCAGACAACTTCTGGCAGAGGCTGTGGCGTTGGCACGCAATGACAATGGGATGGATAACCGAACGAAAGCGGCCATTTACATCAATGCCGGTGTCGCCGAATTGGCCGTCGGGCTCATCCAGGAGTCATACGATTACCTCGTATCTGCAGAAACCGAGATCAATATGATTTCAGGTTTTGCGGGTAGCCCGGACCGTGTGGTTCGTGGAGAACTGGAGGCATCACTGTATTACAACACGGCGCTCATCTTGACTGGCCTGAACGATGCGGAAGCTAGCTCAGACGCAGCGGACTACTTCAATGCGTACCTCGCCGGAACGAGCCCATCATCAAACTGGTGGCAGATCGCATACAACAAATACGTTGCTGTGTGCAATGATATTGGACGGGAGCCGTATCCCGTCGAAGTGTATGAAGCGAATCATGTTTCGAGTTACCGCACGCTCTCTGGATTCACGTTTCCGAACGGAGTCCAGGTTACGCTGGGCCAACCACTGGATGAGTTCTTGAACCAAATGGCTTCCTCAGGCGGAGACTCCGCGACTTATATAGAGTTGTCGCTCATCGAGAACACGAATCTGGTCGATTATGTATTCCACGTGATCGAGACGTCTGTATTCGCTACACAAGAAGTGATATCGGTACAGCTTTACGGAACGGCGGCACCGTCTATTGAGGTGCGCGAGACCGGGCTTGGAACGGAGGTCCATAACCTCTGGGTTGGCATGTCGATCTATGACATCGACCGCATGCTCGGCTCAGATTACGAAAAAAGGTTGCTGGTCAACTGGGACGATGGATATCGATTCTATCGAGATCTGGGGCTTGCTGTGAGAGTCGTCAACGATACGGTCTCAGAGCTTGTCATCACGCAGATCCCGTACGATCACTACTGGGAGCCTGTAATGGAATAAGACGGGATTGCATAACTGCATAGTTGCATACGGGCTCGCGATCGAAGATCACGAGCCCGTATGCTTTTCTACTCTAGTCGCCCCTTCTGTTCTTGCTCGCCAATTGACTTCTTAATCGCGGGGTAGACGTTGATCCAGATCAGCGACCACGTAGGCCATCACCGCCATCGTAGCCACAGACCGCGCGACATCGGCAGGATCCAGTTTGTCGACATAATCTGCTTTCGTGTGGTGGTAGTTAAAATATTTACTGCCGTCCACGTTCAGCCCCATTCCGGGGACGCCTTCTCGCATTATTGGCCCGATGTCTGCTCCCCCACCACCCCGTGTGATTGTACCCGATTCAATTCGTTCTAATAATGTCCCGACCTGAGTGATCACATCGAAAGCGGCGTCGCTTCCGGTGAATCCGAATCCGCGTGGTTTGAACACGCCGCCGTCAGATTCCATCGCTAGAATGTGATCGTCGAGCTCATCCATGTGAGCGTCCCTGTATGCGTTCCCACCGCGCATTCCATTCTCTTCATTGGTCCACATGACGACCCGAATAGTTCGTTTCGGTGTGAGGCCCAGTTCCTTTATTAGTCTTAAAGCTTCCCAGGCAGCTACACAGCCTCCAGCATCATCCATCGCGCCTGTGCCCACATCCCATGAATCGATGTGTCCACCCATGACGATTACCTCGTCAGGAAATTCGCTTCCTACTATTTCTCCCATGACGTTGTAAGAATCTGCATCTGGTAACCAGTAGTCGTTCATCTGCAGGCGTACTTCAATTTTTTGGCCTCGATCCTGCATTCGCTGCATCATCATGGCGTCTTCTATGGTCACTGCCGCATGTGGAATACGGACTACATTTTCGTCGTACCTCGAATTTCCGGTGTGGGGGGTGTACATGGATTCTGGAGCCACTGATCGCACAAGACTTGCAATGGCTCCCGCCTCAGCTGCTCGGACGGCTCCATTAGTGCGATAATTAACCGTTGCACCGTAAGAGGTAAACGGAACGTTCCAAAGCACGATTTTTCCGGCGGCCATATCTTTATTTGCTTCCAGGTCATCATACGATCCTACAACAAACACCTCCGCCTGAACGCCTTCTGGGCCAGTGCCCACGCTCCCCCCGAGCCCCAAGATCTGCAGCTTGCGGACGTGTGGGGCAAGCAGCATGAGTGCTTCCTCGCCACGAACCCAGTGTGGAATCTTTACTGGTTCTCCAACGACATTTTCGAGACCATCGCGATTCATCTCTTCCAGAATCCAGTCGAGGGCTTTTTCAAGATTCTCCGTGCCTGAAAATCTGGGACCGAACGTATCTGTCAAATACGCGAGGCGGTCCCAGGCCGCACTATCCGCCAGTGCAGCATCAATCAATTTGTCGGCGTTAAGCTGAATGAGGTCGGCAATCTGCGGCGGTGCTTGTGCTTGAAAGGCTGATACGGTCGTCGATGTGGACAGAAATAGCAGAGCGATACAGAAATGGAAGCTTAGTCGGGTCATGGATCCTACATTATTGAGTGGCGACAAAATCTACGCTTTCGTAGTATCGCAAGCGAGCAGAACTTCAGACCTCCATGATCCTTCCAGACAATACGCCAATCTCAAAAATTCCCAATCTGGGTCCGGCTTCTAAGAAAATGCTTGAGGGAATTGATGTGTTTTGCGTCGGCGACATTAAAAAACTGGGACTACCCCTGATATACAGAATATTGAAAGGGAAAAATTGTGGCGCGTCGATGAATCTCATGTATGGCTTAGAGGCAGGCCTGAAAGGCGAACACTGGTTATCACTGAGCCCCGAAGACAAAGTAAAACTGAGACAAGAATGCACCGAGGACTAATTGCCCTACTCTTTGTGACCTGCTTCTCCAGCAGTTCCGCACGGGCTCAACGAATTGAACTTCAGGCTTATCCAGCAGGAGTTATCGGAATTGTGAGCTTCACGTTCCGCCACGTGGGTCCAGTACGCGCCAGCATGCATGCGGGGGTGAACATAACCGATCGGCGAGACTGGGGAGAGCAAGATGATGAATCGGGATACGGATTCGGCGCCGGAATCGATGTCAATCGTTTCCTGTCTGATTCGGAAGAAGGATTCTGGTATGGCGCAAGAGTCGACTTCTGGTCGATGCTCATCAACTGGGAAAACAAGGCTCTATCACTGAAGGCAGACTCGCGCATTCTCGTTTTTCAACCAACCGCACGAGCAGGTTATGCCTTTTCAGGGCTTGGCCGCAAAATTGATTTGACGCTAGGCTTGGGAGTCGAGAAAAATATCGCTACCCATGGTGAGAATGTCGGCCAGGGCGCAATCCTGCTTGCAGGATTGCGCCTGACGATTTAGGCAACATTTATATCGAACACCCTAAGCAACGTGACGACGCAGTAAACGCCTCACGACGCCCGAGTTACCGCTTGCGCCAGCCGTATGCGGGGCCATTGTGGAAGAAAGCGAGCGATGAGACGATTCCGTCACGCTTAAAGACCATTCCGTCCTTCATTACGAATCCAACATCGCGAATTGCGTCAATGTCTTCCAACGGATTACCCGACGTGGCGATAATATCGGCTGCGAATCCAACTCTGATCGGGCCGCGCTCGTTTTCGAGTTCGCTTATTTCATAGCCGTTCGTCGTCCAGATTTTCAGAATCTCCGCGTCCGAAATACCAGCGTCCTTCCAGGTCTTCAAAAACTCGAGCGTCAATTCGCCCCGATTGTATCCTGGAATGTAGTAGTCAGCGTCTGTCGAAAATGCCAGTTTCACACCCTGATCGTACGCGTCTTTGAGGCTCGCTACTCTCCTTTCGTATCTACCCTCACTGACCCTCGACCAATCTGCATGCGGAGTCTCTGTGCCGACTCGCCAGATTCCACGTGCCGCCATCATGGCATGAAGCTCTGGATCAAGTGCCCCATCATGGTCAAGCGACCACAATCCAGCTACAATGGCTCTCCGGGCCCCTTCCCTCGTCTGAACATGTCCAGATACTTTCTGGCCGGCATTCGCCGCTTCACTCACGAAGAGTTCCAACTGCTCGACTGTATACGGATAGGCCTGACAGTCGACGCACACTTTGACGACTTTGGCGCCGTAGTGAATATTTCGACGGATCGCCTTGACGATCTCGTCGTTGGTGTCGGCATTAAGATATTCTGGATATACAATGTCTTCGCGTTCTGGGATTTCGTGAAACTGCCCACCGAACGCGCCGATGATTATTCCCGCATTGATCATGGTGGGGCCAGGCACCCAGCCCATTTCAATCGCCTGTCTTAGGGCCGTATCCGCATACAGCCCGTTATTTCCCAAATCACGTACGATGGTAAAACCGGAGGCAAGCTTCTGGAACCCGGTACTCATCGACTGAATGGCTCGCAGCGGAGTGGAATCTTCGATTACCGTGTAGTAATAATTCCAACTTTCGGGGTCTTCCTTGTATGTGATTCCCAGGTGATCGTGCGCATCCACGAGTCCGCCAAATACATAGTGACCCGAAAGGTCAATCACCTCTGCATCATCCGGTATATCAATGTTGGAGCCAATTTCGACGATCGTACCTCGGCCGGTCTCGGGATTCCGTTCAACAAGAATGATCTGATCTGGAGTCGCAGTCCCCGCCTCCGTATCGATCAAATGTCCAGCCAGAATGGCTGTCTTCTGAGCGAATGCTGAAAATGAGCAAACACTCAACAAAAGGGCGAAGAGCGAAACAATAAAGAGGCGTTTCATCGGGTGGCCTATGTATTTTGGGGGTGGTGGTAGCCCTACTCAGAGGGACTTGCGCTGTCCTCAAACAGCCTGGCAGCTAAAAGATTGAAATCTGTTTCAGTGATGATGCCGACGAGTTGATCGTTGAGGACGACGGGTAGCGCACCAACGTTATTTGTTCTCATTAGACGAACGGCATCAATAGTCGCAGTTTCGGGCGAAACCGAAATGGGATCTTCGACCATTATTTCGCTGACAGGCATATCGATCTCTTCTCCGTCAGGTCGAGTACTTAGCGTTTTCAGGATCGATCGATGGTTCACGAGACCAACCAAGCGGTGGTTTTCATCCTCGATCAAAACGTGCCGAATGTGTTGCCAGTTCATGAGCATGGCTACGAATTCTACCAGTTCATCTTCCCGAACGGTAAAAAGGTCCGTGGTCATAAAATGCTCTACACGGGTACCGTGAATCGTGTTGAATGCTTTCGGCTGGAGCTCCGCCAGATCCCACGTATGCCCGGGATTTTGTGAAAGTTGATTTTTCAGCATGCTGGCAACAAGCGCATCGAGCCGCTCGGCTCTGGACGAGTTACCTTTTTTCTTCATCGTTGCGAGCGACTTCAACTGCCACTGTGCTCCCGTCTGAACCGTCGAGACTCGTTCGGATATAATATTCAGCAATCTCTCTATATCTGCTTCGTCAACTCCCCTTGCCTGGAGGCCCTTTCTGGATAAATCGATAAGTTGGTTTTGAACCAATTCCGACGCACTGTATCTCTTGCCATCGATCCAATTGATCTCAGAAGCCATGCCTAGTCTGGCGGCCCCGATAAAATTGCTTTTTGCTTCATCAAACGTAATGAGAGGCTTTATGTCTTCATATTCTTGGGCAATCCCTTCGACCAAACCGGTCCAAAAAGCCGTATTTGCTATTTCATCTACGGTTGTGGGGCCCGAAGGCAACAAACGGTTCTCAATTCGTAGGTGCGGCTGATTTTCACTTATGCCGTAGCACGCCCGGTTCCACCGATAGACAGTCCCATTGTGAAGCTGAAGCGCCCGTAATTTTGGGACCTCGCCCCTCTTGAGCAATTCGAATGGATCTTCATACTCACTCGTCATAATGACGCGAAAGCGGGCGATGTCCTCCTGGAATATTTCCATGACAGAATCGTTGACCCACTCCGTTCCAAAATGCACGCGTGGACTCATGTCACGCAGATACAAATTACTACTTCGGGTGTCGACGGCCTGCTGAAACAGCGCGATCCGAGTTTCCCGCCAGAGCCGTTTACCGAATAAAATCGGGGAATTTGCAGCCACTGCTAAGACGGGGCCGGATACGAGCTGGGCGATATTGTAATAATGCGCAAATGTCTCGGGTGTCACCTGTAGATGAACCTGAAAACTCGTATTGCACCCTTCCACCATGATATTATCATGCTGAAAGAAAAGCTCATCGACACCTCTGATGTGATACTGTGCCTTGCCACCTTTGAGTGACATAATTGTATCGTTGAGCGAATAATATCTCGGCCTCGGAGCCATGTTCTCCAACCGAAGGTCCCACGCATGTATGGTCGGGAGAATTCCGGCCATAACCACATCTGAATTTACCTGGTCGCTGAGGGAGCGAACGTATGATACAAGCTCATTCAACCGGTTCTCCATGTCTGAAAAACACGAGCCAGTAAACTCCAACGGATCCAGATTCAGCTCAAGATTGAAGCGCGTAAGCTCATTTACGAGGCGTTCGTTGTCGTTAAGAGCAAGAATCTCTTCAGCCAGTGGAGCCGGCTGACAATTTCGATCAACGATAAAAAGCTCCTGCTCCGCTCCGACACGCTGGATATCGGTCTCGAACATGCCTTCTTCGAGCATGTGTTCCATCGCCCGCATATCCCGCATAATGTTACGCGTAAAACGGCGAAGTTCGGAGGCACCATCTGACTGGTTTATGTCCTGTAGTCCCATCTCATCGTGGAGAATTAAGCGTTGCCCGACAACACGCTGACCTCATGGGGCCACCGTATACGTTAGAGTAATCAGGTATCGCCAAAGAAACAACTTTCTATTTCAGGGAAGGGCGCAGAAACATGGCAGGGTTGATCCCGTTTTTCAGCGGGTGAAAGGACTACTATCAATATATCGGAGCATGAGTGCTTCTGCGATTTTTTGCAGAGGAGTCTCCTTCCGAGCTTTCTTTTCTGGAGCGATTCTTTTTGGAGCGGTTTTCCTAGCCGCGATCACCGTGCTGCTTCCTGTCCGGCTCGCGATCGCACAACAGACCGAAACTCAAAAGGCCGTCCATGCCGAGCGCATTCTCGTACGCGGCCTAACCTTCATGCGGACCGGGTATCCAGATAAAGCGGTGGTTATCTACGCTGAAGGCTTAAAGGTTAATCCGAACCATCCCGTGCTTCTTGCTTCGATGTCAGATGCGCAAAAGGCCATTGGAGAGTTCAATTCCGCTCTTTTTTATCTAAACGGAGCCTTGCTTGCCCGGCCAGACGATATACACCTGCACCGACAAGCCTTGATATTGGCCGTTGAAAGTGGAAATGGAGAATTGGCGGAGCAGGCGTCGGAATCGATTCTCAGGCTCTCCCCGGATGCTCCGAACGAATACATCTTTCTGCTGGGAATGCTTGCAGGTGCAGATGCGACCTCGCTCGCTTTGCCGGTGGCGGAGTCAGCAGCTACTAGATTTCCTGGGAGCGAAGAAATATTACGAGCGACCCTCCAAATTTTTAGACAAGCAGGAAATCTTACGCGCGTCGAATGGGCAGCCAGAAAAATCCTGGAACTCACGCGTGATTCCGACGACAGATTCGAGCTCGCGAAAACACTAATTATCACATCTCAATTCGATGATGCAGCCGACGAGTTGATTAGCGTCTTGACCGAAGATCCTTCGCATGCAGAAGCGCTACTCTCTCTATCTTCAGTTCAGGCCTACCTGCCCGACCGTACTTTGGATTCAGAACTCCCGGCTGGAATATCTCTCACGTCACTACTGGTGACAGAATTTGAGGGGAGGACAGATTCTCTTGAGGTATATCGGGCAATGGCAGTGGCGGCTCCTCAAGACGACGGCAGGGCCCTTCAGCTCGCAGATTATTTGTACAGAAGTGGCGAGTATCTAGAACTCTCCACCTTGACAGCCGAACAACTCGAACGAAATCCCAGACAGATCAGAATGTGGATTTTGGCGATCCAAAGTAACGTGTTACTACAACATTGGGATGAGGCGACGAGGGTGGCTGAAGATGCCGTTCTATTATTTCCCGGGCATGAACCCTTTGAAATCGAGTTGGTGGAAGTGTTGGTAAGGACCGAGCGTTTTTCAGAAGCGATGGAGTTGGCAAGAGGAGTACTGGAGCGGGTTGATGGTGACGGTTCTGGCGTTCGCGAGGATGATCGCGCTGACCGGGATCGGTTGTTGAGATTGATCGCGGAAATGAATGAACATCAATAATGGTTAAGTGGAAAGAACTTCCTACTCACGGCACGAAATGATGCGTTATCCATCCCCTTCCACCTGTGCACCTGGCGAGGAAGTATTTCTTTCGGCTACTAAAACTACGTGCGCGCAAGGCTCGCGCTTTCATCCTCAGCACGTTGCCCGCCTTCTGCTGCCTGCGGTCCTGATGTTCATGGTGCTACTCTTCACATCTTGCGCTTCTCAGCGCCTGATTAATGAAGATTCTAGTATTGCTCCAGAAGGATTTCCGAACCACAGCGTATCCGATATTTTGGATTTTCTGCCCTCCTACCCTACCGATCTGAACCGCCTTTACGCCGAGGCTCAGATCGCACTATCTTCACCATCCGACAATGGACGTTTTTCCGCAAAAATAAGCTATAACAGACCCGATTCGATGATAGTGCGCGTAGGCTTTCCTTTGGGAATCGAGGGGGCACGAGTGCTTATCGCCGGTGATTCGGCGTATGTGTACGACCGGATCGAAAATGTGGTATATCGTGGATCTCCAGAGAGAATCGCTGCTGTCCTTCCGCAAGCCATGGCGGGGACCGAAATCATGGAGCTCGCAACAGGGTTCGAAACGCCAGATCCCAGCGGTCTCTGGACTGTATCCTCTGATTCATTGTATTACCTCCTCCATTCTGAAGATGGAAGAACGCGATACACTATCGATCCTCGCATCTGGCGCGTTGTTTCGTATCGGCTTCAAGACACACAAGGCACGATACTTGAACAGCGTTGGTACATGGATTTCAGACTGGAAGATAAAATACTCATTCCGCGACGGATGACGCTCTCGCGCCCTCCGGAGGATACCCGACTTTCGATGGCACTTCGCCGTATTGAAATCAATCCCGAGCGACTGACCTTCGATCTCGATGTCAAAGAAGATGCCAATCACGTCTACCTGGGAGAATGAACGCACGCTTTTCAATCATATTGATGGCCCTTTTGATGCCCCTGACTGCGACATCGTCATTGGCGATGCAGCAGGTGTCCTCCACTGAGAATCGTCTGGTCGAATTACGTGATGAAATTGAAGAAGAGGAAAGACTACTCGCGCTCGCGGAGAACGAAGAACGCGTCTCACAGACGCGCTTGACGGACTTGAACCGACAGCTGTCGCTGCGCGAAGAACTTGTTCGGACCTATCACTCCCGCATCGATCAACTCAAGTTCGAGCGCGATTCCCTCCAGACTGCTATTGAGGATATGGGAGCGCAGCTAGCTGCCCTACAGCGTGAATACGAGGGTAGAGCAACTCATGCATATAAATTTGGGCGTCAGCACGACGCGGCTCTGATTCTCTCGGCGTCATCGATTAATCAGATGTTAATCCGGATTGGATATCTTCGCCGATTCTCGAATCAGCGCCGCGACCAATTGGCCGGCCTCCGCCAAACGACGGGAGCACTTTCACTTAAGCGGACAGAAATGCAGCGAAAATTGGTCGAGTCGGAGGTGATGCTAAATTCGGTCGATAGAGAACAAGAAAGCCTGAATGGGCTCCTCGGAGAAGTCCGCCAGGAAATCAGCAAGATTCGGAAGGAAAAAGAAAACAGGACCGCCTCGATAACCGAGAAACGAGGTATCGAGCAAGAATTGGTAGATCAGATTCGCGTCCTGATTGCCGCCAGGAACGCCAGAGCAGCTGAGAACAATTCCACCGCGGAAATTTCGGCTACCGCGCTCGCCGAGCTGACTTCTTCCTTCTCAGAAGCAAAATCACTTCTTCCCTGGCCCAGCATCGGCACGATAGCAGAGCCTTATGGCGACATTGTCCACCCAGAGTTCGGAACGAGAACGCCCAATCCGGGCATCTTAATTGACACAGGGGCGTCCGCCGAAGTCCATTCGGTTTATAGTGGCCGAGTATCAACCATAGATATCATTCCCGACATGGGTCGGTTTGCAATCGTAGAGCATGGAAGTTTCCATACCGTTTATGGTAATCTTTCACTCTTCTATGTTGGCGTCGGCGATGAGGTGACCGCTGGGCAGCTCATCGGAAGATCCGGCACTGAAGCGGAACCCCGCGGCGAAGCAGTCTTCTTCGCAATCTTCGGAAACGGCGAACCAGAGAACCCCATGTCCTGGTTGCAAGAGCGCGAGTAATCGCATGGCCTCGCGTCGCATCGCAGCTAGAAAGATCGTAGCTTGAAAGCATGGGTGGAAAGAAGGTCATCACAGAACGCTCGATCCGAGACGCGGCGAAAGAGGGGCTCAACTCATTCGCTGCACCGGCTAATGCTATCATTACTGCGTTGGCAAGAGATGCGGCTAGAGAGCTTGGCGTTTCCATTGTACACGGTGAGCCAAGCGGTATGCCAGACGAAGCATCGTCTCCCAGCCGATTAAATCCTGTGATATGTATTGGTTCAGACCATGGTGGGTACGCCATGAAAACTGAGCT
>Ga0315336_1002735_pt1 | contig 25851 bp, 21 predicted proteins | sample ASW5metaG_FD_204512 | JGI IMG/M metagenome (GOLD analysis project Ga0315336, IMG submission 204512) | Ammonia-oxidizing marine archaeal communities from Monterey Bay, California, United States - ASW #5 | ecosystem: Environmental > Aquatic > Marine > Intertidal zone | place: USA: California... | reverse complement strand
ACGTGATTGCGGAGATATCGGGGTTTGATGATACCTAATCTTTTAGGTATCTCTCTGGAACGTTCAAAGCACCAGTAAAGTCAGCACCGATAACATCGTCCAGGTCGGCACCGGTCAGGTCAGCCCCGGTTAGGTCGGCCTCAATCAGGTAGGCTTCAGTTAGGTTGGCCCTGGTCAGGTCGGCACCGGACAGGTTGGCACCGGACAGGTTGGCCAATTTCAGGTTGGCCCCGAACAGGTCGGGACCGGACAGGTTGGCCTCGGTCAGGTTGGCCTCGGTCAGGTTGGCTCCGGACAGGTTGGCCGATGTCAGGTCGGTCCCAGTCAGGTTGGCCATGTACAGGAAGGCATCGGTCAGGTTGGCCTTGGTCAGGTCGGCCCCTTGCAGGTCGGCATGGGATAGGTCGGCTCCGGACAGGTTGGCGTCGGTCAGGATGACGTAGGATTCAGCCAGAACGCGGTTGGCCATGGTCAGGTTGGCCCCGGACAATTCGGCCCCGGTCAGGTTGGCCCCGTCCAGGACGGCATGTGTCAGGTTGGCCTTGGTCAGGTTGGCCCTGGACAATTCGGCCCTGCGCAGGATGGCCCTGTCCAGGACGGCATGTGTCAGGTTGGCCTTGGTCAGGATGGCGTCGTCCAGGAAGGCATCTGTCAGGATGACACCGGACAGGTTGGCGTCGTACAGGTTGACCTTGGACAGATTGGCCCCGGACAGGCTGGCCGCGGTCAGTTTGGCCGCGGTCAATTTGGCTTTGACCAGTCTGGCCTGGAACAAGTTGGCCTCGGACAGGTCGGCCGCGGTCAGGTTGGCCTCGGTCAGGTCGGCCCCGTACAGGTTGGCCCCAGATAGGTTCGCACCTTCTAGTTGGACACCAACCAAATCACAGCCGGGGCAATCCTTATCACGTTCGGGATTATACGACTGGCCGCAGCCGGATATAACCAGAAGCAACAATGTCGTAAGAGTTATCGTAAGGATTCTCATGGCTAGTATTTTACACATGTCATATCACCGCCGAGCCTAATCCGGATTGCCTTCTCGCACATGCTGGATGGTTACGGCATGGGTATAATAGCCCGCAATGGCTCAGCGAAGCCAACTCCCGATTGGTAATTTGAAGCAAGGAAAGCCAAACCATGATTAGCTTCACAGGTGCCGTCAAACTCGGGTTTCAACGCTATTTTGATTTTTCTGGAAGGTCTACCCGGGCGGAATACTGGTGGTGGGTTCTATTTGGGTTTCTTGCGGCTGTCGTGTTAACGATTGTTGATAATATCATGGGTACTAATGGCGTCCTTGCAGGATTGTGGGGACTTGCTACGCTAATTCCAGGATTAACCGTAACGGTTAGAAGACTTCATGACATCAACAAGAGCGGCTGGTGGTTATTATTAGGTCTTCTATCCTGGTTGATTATTCCATTCATAGTTCTTTTAATCTGGTTTATTAGGCCGAGCTATGACGAAGCCAACAGACAGGGCCCGGGTGCTTATGTCATAGTTGGCTCCATAGTCGGGTTCATTGTCGGAATCGTATTTTCGCAGTGGCTTTCAGATGCCCCCTTTATTGGTCCATGGCTGTATAGCCCATATGGAATTTACGAAGGGTTTAAGTACGAAACCGCATTTGGATACTTTTCAATACATAATCTTTTCCTCTACATCCCTATTCTGTTTCACCTAATTATCTACTCGGCATGTATCTTCGCAGGGGCAAAAATAGGGAGATGGGCATATCGGAAGACGGGAAATTAATGCCTGTCAGGTCCGTCACCCAAAGGTCGAACATCCGCTAACAGCTACGCCGTCATTTCGACCTAACAATGTGGCCAAGATGTGGTTATACTTCCCACCGCTGGCCACGACTAGATGGACGTATTGGGGAGTTATAGGCACGAATCCGGAACTTAAAGAAACCAGAAAAACCCATTGATACGCTCATCAACGGACTTCAAATCCGTTATGCTTCGTGACGAGCGGGGCACCCCGTCGACACACCCAGTTCCGCTGTTGCCTTTCCCGGCGCCGTGTGTAATATTCCCCCCAATTCACCAACTTACGTATCAGTTCATCGCTTTGGACTGCATAGGAGGCAATATGGCTAACAACCCTCTGGTTGGAGCATGGGAACTTGTATCCGACGTGTCCCAGGGAATTCTCATCTACACCGGTTTTCACTACGCAGCAGTGTTGGCGTCCAAAGAACGCAAAAGGCTGGCAGTTGATCAAGTTTCACCCAGTGAAGCCCTTGAGGCACTACTTACGTGCCAGGCCCTTGCCGGTACTTACTCGACCTCTGGATCAACGATCACCCACATTCGACTGGCGAACTCCCGACCGCACCTTTCCGGGCGTCCTTTGGTTTCCGACTACAATCTAGACGGGGACACTATGACCCACACTGTCTCCAGCGGTTCTGCCATCAGGAACCCTGGATCCACCATTACGTATCGCAGGATTCCCCACAGTGATAGCGACAGCCCACTGGTGGGGGCATGGGAGTTGGTTGATGATATCGAACAAGGAGTGGTCGTATTTACGGGGACTCATTTCGCTGTCGTCCGAGCGAACAAGGAACGGGACTTACCGAAAGGCGATGAGTACACACCTGAAGAGGCCCTTACTGCTATCACCACCTGTGGAGCGATGTCTGGGACGTACACCCGGTCAGGGGCCACCTTGAGCATGGAACGGACAGCTAACCTGCGCCCATATTTCACTGGGGTACCCGCGGTCGTGGAGGCCATAATCGAAGGAGAATCGATGAGACTCCGTACTGTCAGCGGTGTTTCTGTTAGCGACGTAACCTGGCGCAGGGTTAGTTAAGCCCAAAATACATAGCGAGCGACCCCACCCTCGGGAGCCGTATGGGGGTGGGGTACTTTCATGGCCGTTGGGTCGTAGCCCCAGAATCCATTTCTCGTGATTCGTAAGATTCAATTCTAGAAAGCCTACAATTCTTAGAAGTCTTGTTTACCTCTGGGGATTGTGAACGGAAACTTGGAAGGCCAGGGATTGCAGTAATTTAATCTGGTGCCACCGAGAAATTAGTTACACCCGGATTACCTATCCAATATTCAATAGTTAACCACCATTCACCATCGATCTGCCGCATTGCGACAAAATCTAAAACCCCATATTGACCATCTTTAGTGAAGACTAATAAGCCCATATCACAACTACCCGTCCCGAATCTTATTACTGGCGATGGCCAACTATATGAAAGGCTGGTGGCGTCGGTTAGATCCGTAACCGATGTTAAACCAGCGTATCCTGAAAATGATCCTGTGCCAGAACAATTACTCGCTGCGGTGACACCTGCAAAGTTCATGATCGTATTCTGAGCGACACTAGGCCAAAGAGTGCCTGTATGCTGAGACCCCAAATCCATCCAGGAAATAAGCGCTTCGCCTCCTGGCCCAATTGGCAGATCAGCACCGTACCTGGACTCAACCATAGCATGATTACCGTACCAAGTAGGTACAGGTGTAGGTGTAGGTACAGGTGTTGGTGTGGGAGTTGGTGTGGGAGTAGGCGTAATGGTGGGTGTAGGGGTCGGCACGGGAGTAGCCGTTGGCACCGGGGTGCCGGTCGGAACCGGAGTGGCCGTGGGAACTGGTGTGGCTGTGGGCTGACCCTCCACCGTAGGGACAGGTGTGGCGGTTGGAACTGGCGTCGCTGTAGGTACAGTAACAGACGTGGGAAGGAAGATGATCGGCATAGGCGTTGGCGTTGGCGTTGGTAACGCAAAGACCGCGGTAGGTAATGCGACCGGGGCTGCGACGGGGACGGCTACACCAGGTGCTAGGACCACCACCACGTCCCGGTCTTCGGACATCTTCAGTGAAGCTATGGTGTTGCTGCTGGTATCGACGCCGGCCCACTCCACATCGTGTCCGGAGGACTCCGGGTAGGCCCCTAGGGTCACTGTACTGCCCCTGGAATAGCCCCCGTCAGGATTGGGCATGGGGTACACCCTCACCTCCCCGTTGGGAACGGTGACCACCATCTGGCCGGCCTCTACATACCCGCCATTGACCCTGAGAAGGTATCCGTTCACACTGGGCCGAGTGGGCGTAGGCACCAGTGTTGGTGTCGGTATCGGGGTGGGTATAGGAACAGGTGTTGCGGTCGGCGTCGAGGTAGGTGGCACCGCTGCCATTGGGACAGGGGATGGCACCGCAGTAGGTACCGGCAACGGGGTAGACGTAGGAGTCGGTGCCAACTTAGGAGCAAGTGACGGCACCGGGCTAGGAGTGATCACAACAAGAGTGGCTGTCGGATCGGGTGTGGCTGTCGGCGATGGGACCTTAGTGGCTACCGCGGCCAAGACAGGAGGGGGTTCCGGTTCCTTGATGGTCAGGGCGAAAATGCTGAGCCTTTCCACCTGGGCCTCGGCTACCGATGACGTGAAGTCGACCGAAGTCTCCAGTTCCTCCCACCCTTCTCCCTGGTGATAGTGTTGGAGCAGGACTCTGGACTCCTCTCCCTCCGCCAATGCCATATCCCCAGTGCCGATACGTACCGACACCTTTATGGGCTGTCCCAGGGTCACCGGACCCTCCAGAGGTCGGCCATTCGCATCCATGAGCGACAGGTCGAACACCCTGTCCGTCATAGTGAACCCTTCCAGGCTTACCGGGATACTATCTACCTCAAGGTATGTATACAAGAACTCTGTGGGTTGGTCCACCGTACCGACAGGTAATTCCAACATCACGCCACCAGGCGGATAGGAAAACGTGCTGGGTTCGTCCGGTAGTACGTCAAATGGGATGACCATCACCGATGCAGAAACTGGAGTGGTGACTGATCCGCCAGCCATGCCAGTGACACCGCCGGGTGAGAATACCCCTGTGGTGAAGATGACGACCACCGCTATGACCACGACCGAAAGTCCGCCTATCAATGCGAGGGCGGGTACCATGGACTTCCGAGGCGCAGGAGGTCTTACTATCTGGCGGAGTTCTACTCCACCGATCTTGTCGATTGTGTAGAGTTCTACCCCGGGCGTCCCATTGAAAGGTGGTGCTGGGACGTGGGACAACCTGATCTCGTAATAGTCCTCAGTTTCCTGAGCACTTGTTACTTCCCAAACCAGGTCCTGATCGGCAAAGCGGCCGTACGCCTCACGATTGTTCCGGGCGTGCTGGATAGCCAGGACTCTAGCCTGATCGAGGGAGATGTAGCCAAGTCCCTCCCCTTCAGGGGTGAACTCTAGCTTATCTTGATCCTTCTTCTCGGGTTCTGCTTCGCGGTCTTCCGCCATGGGCTGGCTTACCTTCTCGGTCCTTCCAGTCTGGAGGTTGCGTCGCTGGTTACACAAATCTTCGTGGGACAGGGATAATCGAACCCTATGCCAATCACCACCTTTAAGTCAACGTTATGCACCGAAGTTGGGTTAATCGCCGCCTGGCAATAGGTCTTTCTGAATCCCAGGCACGAATGATTGACAGAACTAGTCCGCACATGCTAGAATAGCGGAGCGCTTTCACAAACTGATGTGGGCGCTCTTTTTTTGCCCGGCGCCAATGGATAACAAAGCCCCCTCAAGCGAGGGGGCTTTTCTTGTTTAGGGCCCCACCACAGGATCCTCAGGGGGGGTGGGGTACTTCTTCGGCAACACCGAACTTAGTCTGGAAGTTTGGAACGTGATTGCGGAGATATCGGGGTTTGATGATACCTAATCTTTTAGGTATCTCTCTGGAACGTTCAAAGCACCAGTAAAGTCAGCACCGATAACATCGTCCAGGTCGGCACCGGTCAGGTCAGCCCCTGACAGGTCAGCACCCCGCAGGTCAGCCCCGGTCAGGTTGGCCCAATTCAAGCTTACCCCGGTCAGGTTGGCCTCGGTCAGGTCAGCCCCGGTCAGGTTGGCCCCGCGCATGTCGGCCCCGGTCAGGTTGGCCTCGGTTAGTCTGACCTCGGTTAGATAGGCTTTGTATAGGATGGCATGGGACAAGTCAACCCCGGCCAAGTTGGTACGCCAGAGTCTCGCCTCGGTCATGTCAACCCCCGTCAGGATGGCCCTGCGCATGTCTATTGTGGCCAGGTTGACCCTGGTCAGGGTGGACCTGGCCAGTTTGATACTGTTAAACCTGACCAGGTCCAAGTTGGCCTCGGTCAAGTTGGCCTCGGTCAAGTTGGCCTCGGACAGTCTGGCCTGGTTCAGGTTGGCCCCGGTCAGGTTGGCCCTGCGTAGGTCGGCGTCGTTCAGAAAGGCCGCTTGCAAAACGGCCCCGGACAGGTTGGCCCCGGACAGGTGAGCAGCGGACAGGTTGGCCGTAACCAAGTTAGCCCCGGTCAGGCCAGCCTCGCGTAGGTCGGCCCTGGCTAGGTTGGTCTCGGTCAGTCTGGCCTCGGTCAGGTCGGCTCTGTACAGTATGGCCCTGCGCATGTTGGCCCCGGTCAGGTTGGCCCAGTTCAGGTTGGCGCCGGTTAGGTTGGCCTCGGTCGTGTCGGCCCCGGTCAGGATGGCCCCGCGCATGTCGGCCCCGCGCATGTCGGCGCCGGTTAGGTTGGCCTCGGTCAGGTTGGCCTTGTACAGGATGCCATGGGACAGGTATGCACCGCTCAGGTCAGCGCGGGTCAGTTCAGCCTCGGCCATGTCAACCGCGGTCAGGTCGCCTCTTGTTAAAACACAATCTGCGCAAGATTGGGGATTGGGTTGGTTTAAGAACCGAGGAACGTCTTTGCCGACATCTTGGGGGTTACCGTCAACAGCGGGTTTTTCCCCACCGGCCTGGCCGATCAGACCGTCTCCGCAAGCTGTTAGGAGTAGCAAACAGGATATGTATAAAAAGAGATAACGGAGCATATGGGCGCACTTTCTCTCACGTGATGGATGGTTACGGTATGGGTATAATAACCCGCAATGGCTACCCGGTTCAAAATTGTGATTGCTTTACTAGCTGCCGTCATTGTGGTCGCAACTGCCGCGTGTGCCGGTGACCCGCCTGTGCCTACCCCCAATATAGATGCAACGGTAGAAGCCAGGGTTAAGCAGGAAGTAGCGGCTCACTCAACTGCAACCCCAGTAGTGGTTGTAAAAGATTTTGCTTCTACGGATACCCCTGCACCAACAAGTACGCCCATTCCTACGTTAGGTCATACTGCTACACGAATAACAGATCCTACGTCTACACCCTTGCGTACGCCCTCACCAGTACCAACACCGACATCAACGCCTACACCAACGGCTACGGTAGTGCCACCGGCCACTCCAACGGCTATACCTACAGCGACTCCTATTCCTACGTCTACGCCCTTGCCTACGCCCACACCAGTATCGACACCAACACCGGTACCTACGCCAACTCCTTCTATAACTGCTAAACAGCGCTTGATCAGCATCGGATTCAACGTGCCTCGAGCGGTGCCCGTTTCTGAGGCTGGGCAAGAGTACGTCGCCAGTCTGGACATCCCCCTCGAGTACCGAGAGCGTTTCATAGAAGTGCAGAACAATCTGAACACCGTGTTAGGCGGCTATCCTAACTACGTCTACATTGCTTTCAACCCTGACGGTACCGAAGAGGATGCTCAACCCGTTTTTGATCGCCTCTCTGAGGTTAAGTTTTCTGGGTATAAAGATGGCTACACGATTTCTGAATTAATCGAAAGGGCACGTTGCCTGTCCGCTTCTGATCCTGGAATAAGAAGATCACCGACTACCAACCCGATGTCACTCTGTATCGAAGATCTTCCGTTTATTGAAAACCCATGGAGTAGCGACGCTTCAGTGCCATTCGAGAAGCGTTATGCAAAGATGACCCTGCACTGGGCGCATGAGTATTTTCATCACTATCAAAGAGCCCACGCGTTAGATAGAGGATTGGATCATCAAAGAGACAGAAACAAACCTGAGACAACTGTCCAGGCGCCGCGATGGTGGATCGAGGGAGCAGCAGTTACATTCCAAAATGCGTGGTATCAAGCCAACTGGCAATCGCTGTCTTTCCTAGACGACCCATCGGCCCGCGACGTGTCTATCTCAAGCGTTTCCTCAAGTCGCCAGTACAAGAGCGTCAGAAGAAGTATTATGGGCACTTCTTCTGAAGAAATATGGGAAGGCTGTTCTCCAGAGTGGTATATGACAACTGCTGAAGAGACAAGTGATACTTGGTCGGATTGTAGGGCTAATATATTGGCTACAGCATATCTTGCGTATAAAACATCATATAAAACTGTATGGATAGATATACCTCAAGATTATTATGATCTCGGGTTTTGGGGGGCGGTTGAGAAACATGTTGGAATGACCAAGCAAGAATTTTATGATGAATATAATGCGTTCTTGAGAACTGGAGGTCCGGAAGATGAACCTCCTGCAGGGTGGGCTCCTCCTAAAGGACCCATATCTGCATACGCTGATTTTCTACAGATAATCCCTGAATCTGACCCAGTCGACGCTAAGCCCCATTACTGATCATTGTGCATGGGGCTGTTGGGCCGAACAACGGAAAGGTACATTAGGCAACGACCGAATCCGGAAGTTCTCTTAATGGGCCGTAGGCTTTCAGTTTTCGGCCTAACTTAGCGTCCAGGGCCAACGCCCGCCGCTTCTTGCATGCCAGGTAGGACGTTGGAGTAAACGTCCAGCGTTATCGCAATGGTGGAACGGCCCAATTCTTCGGAGACTATCTTAGGATTGATAACCTCCTCCAACATCATCGTCGCATGGGCATGCCTCAACTCATGCAAGCAAGATTGGAAGTTAGAGTTCGATGGGTATTCTCTCTGTCGTATAAACTGAAGATTCAGGTGACTTGAGAAGCTAACTGTTGCCTGGTAGAGCGGTAGCACGGTTATTCCATAAGGCCCAGGGATCTCTAGCAACAGCCTAGGCTTTTTAGGATCTCAGGCACGAAAGCTTGACAGGGCTGGTCCAGACATGCTAGAATAGCGGAGCGCTTTCACAAACTGATGTGGGAGCTCTTTTTTTGCCCAGCGCCAATGGATAACAAAGCCCCCTCATCGAGGGGGCTTTTCTTGTTTAGCACCCCTTAATCCCTGGGCCTTCTGTAAGTCTCGTTCGGCTTACTTGGAGTTACCCAGTGTTTGGTGCGTTCGTCCTGTGGACTCGACCTAACGGTGTCATCGGGTCGGTGTCACAATCTGGCAACAGCCAGGACAGGAGCGATCCGGCATGCCATTACCCTGGGATAAAGATTATGGTCGACTCGTATAGGCCTTCCAAGCTTCGTTGGGAAGAATATATTTCTACTCAACGCCTGGTGGCCAAAGGAACAACCCGTCCCCGCATCAACTCAAGCGAGTAGTCGAGTGAACATGTACCCGAGGATAGTGACGAGAATCGAAGGATTGAACGTTATCACAATCAGCTGGCAGCAGAGAAAGCAGCTGCGAGGGAAAAACGGTTAGCTTTAAGGAAACAAAAGCCGCCGAGAAGCGAAGTCTCCGAACTCGTCGTGGGCAGCAGACTAGAGCTAAGCCCTGGAAGCCAACTCCGCGTGGGAAGACCAGCTCAAGACAGGTTACAAGGCCGTTGGTATCACCTAATGGCGGGCCTGGAGCAGTGGCCAGTCCGATGGTCCGATTAGCCCAGTGGTTGAGAACAGTCAATACCAACGACATAGAAAGCCTTCAGAATTCTGGTTGGGAGTTGAAAGATTTAGTATTCGGAGCCGTGTCACCAACCTTCACCAAATTGGAAAGACAGCAGGCCGTCGCGGTCATAATACGGCTATCCTCTAAGGCTGCAATTATTCCTATATTCGAAAGTATTTTGGCATCTTCAAAGCCAGGCTCAGATCGGGAGTTGAACGTAGCTGTGACTCTAGCTGGGTTAGGAAAAGTAGAGCCGTTGTACAGGATTCGCCAAGCTCCTCAATCTTCTGGGGCCATCCCAATAACACTTTCCTGGGAAGTCCTTCCGCCTGGATGGTGGAACGATCCTGCGTACGTTCAGCAAATTTCCAGGGCAGGGGAAAACGGTGAACTAGTTATAGAAAGGTTGAGGTTTGTAGATAATCTCGGTCCACTGGAACGGTATATCGGGCACGAAAAATTTGGGAATGATCCTTATTGGGTATTTGTGTTTGATACACATGTCGTCGCGGAGTGCCCAATGGAAGGAAACGCAATTTATCTCGTTACGGGAACCTCTAACTGGCGCAATTTGCTAAGTCGCTCCAAGATGGGTCTTCTATCCGCCGCACCGGATCGAGTCCGCCGGATAGTTCATCGCGGTGATTGGAAATCGCGACTTAAAAGAGTTCTCAGAAAATGAAGGCCTGTGGGACATTGGCTATGTTCCGTTTAAAGTTCAGAAACTGAATCTTCGATTGCAGAAAGGAGTTCAGTGTTGTCCTTACTGATCAGGAGTAGCGGTCGTTCTGTGACCTAGATTTCCCCGTAGGAAACCTCAGCCTCAGCTTGCAGCCCCGGCATCTCTCGCACACGGGGCAGATTAGGGGCAGCTCACACATGTTGCACCTTTCCACTCCAGTCGGACCAATGGGTACTTGGCAGACGCAGGCTGTGGCTTGATATATCCACGCCTCGATGTCCTCTTTATGCTGCCGTAACTCCACCATCAACTCCATAGGCAAGGGATGTGGTGCACTGACCACACTGCGTCATTTTCAAGCCAGAAATCCGCACCCATAGAATGGGCTTTCTTAAGCAATGTCACAACGTCAGCCGTCATAGGGGCTCCCGCCATTGTTCAGGAATTCTAGAACGGATTGGGATATTTGCGACGCTAGCGTCGCCTTGCGTCGCCTGGGCGTGACGTGCGTCGGAAGAATCACTAGGATGCGTAGCAATTGATAGGGCTTGCGGCGCAAGGTCTTCTTCTATTTTCGAGTCTATTGCGTCGCTGGCGTCGTTAGCGTCGCTGGCGTCGGTAAATCCCGGGCTTTTGCTGATTCGTATGATTCGCTTTGATCTGGAACCCGGTGATTGTCTGAAATCGACCTCGATTCCGACAACTCGAAGATTGGGGGCCAGCCGCCGGAGTGAGATGCTCAAACCGCGTCCGTTCTTGGGCCAAGACTTTAGTCCTCGAATCCTCTCAGTCACCCGCCCGTCCAGTTCGACCAGGAGCTCAGTAGCCGGTCCTTCCCAAGTCGCTATCTCCAGCAGTTCCCTCAGCGGGGCGACCACTGGGGCCGTATCCAGGACCAGTTCATTGGCTATCTTACGATTGCCGGTATATGCGGCCATGAACGTATCGGGCATTATCCCCAGGGCAGGCTCGGTGGCGACTGTCCACACTGCGAAGTCCGCCATTCTGGGCATGAAGTTCAACACCGTATCGTTGATATGAGCCAGCCCATGACTTACCGCATCCAGTAAGGCCCCCAGGATAAAGGGCCTGACGGCATCAAACTCTCGCCAAAACTCTTCTTCCGTTCTGCGGTTGGTTTCCGGAATCACCGGACAAGTAATGGTGAGGGAACGGTCCAATAAATCTCCTCTGGTCACTATCTCGTTTATACCGTTCAGAATCACGGGGCGTTGGGCGACAAAGATAGTCTCCTGGTCGTTCTCATAAAGGGTCCGGGTGGAAAAGCCGCCACCGGTTGCCAACCTGCATAGGGCATCGCTTAACCAAGTAGGAATATGGGAGAGATTGTCGAGAGCTACTACCAGACCGTTTGCGGCTGCTATCATCAAGTCTCTGGGGTCCCTAGGCTCACAGCGTAAGTCGGCCTTGTTAGGGTCAATCAACCGCCGTAACACCCTTTCTGTAGTGCTTTTCGCTGAGCCATGTTCACCGTTAAGCACCATGACAGGGTAGGGTCCGGTGTCTCGCAAAGCGGCCACGAGCCATGCCAGCACCAAGGGCCAATCGCCGTCAGAAACGTTGACGAACTGGCGTAGCAACCGCAGGTTCCCACCGCTCGCCGGGGCTGGGATAGCCAGCATTCCTTTGGAACGCCGGAATTTGACCGGTGGCTCAGCCACTAATCGCCAACCCTGTTTGGTAATCTCTACGGCTTCCCAGTTTTCATTGGTGAGGTCGAGGTAGATTTTTCCGTCGTGTCCGGCCAGCCGGACGGATACCCGATGTTCTGGTCCTTCGAACAGCGATTGTCCCTCCAGGACTGACAATGCGTCTTGGGCGGCCTGGGCTCCGGGCACTTTACCTTGTTCCTGGAAGTATCGACTATTTAGCCAACGCTTGAATTCCTTCGATGCGAGGAGCCAGTTCACCTGACGATTTTCCAACGAGACGCTGGCGAAGGCCTCCATATCTGGGGTATGCCAAAGGGCCAGGTCCCCAGCCAGCTCCACCAATGAAGTGGCCTGAGATTTCTTGGCGACCTTGTGCCCGTCCTGCGGGTTCTCAGAATCTTCTGGCTCCAACAATCCATGTTTCTCCGCCAAAGCCACGATATCCTTCAAGCTAGCCACCGAGGGCTCCTCTGGCGGCAAGCCTTTGCAACAACTCGATCACATCCCCGCCGGACGCACATGCACCGTAGCAGCGCCATCTTTGGGAATCAGCGTAGACGTAGAAGCTGGCCGTCTTTTCATCGTGTAATGGGCACCTGCCTTTAGGCTTGTCACCGCTCCCTGTCAGTTCCGTAAACCTGCCCGCCACGGTAATGATGTCCAGGCGGGCCTTTAGCCTGGCTATGGGACCGAACCCAACGGGCAGCGCAGGTCGTGACCGACGCTTGATCTCTTTCTTGAGTTCCGGAAGTACCTGGGCCTGCCAGAACTCATCATCTGGCGGCACCATCGGCAGCCCGAAAGCCTTCAGGACGTACGGGAGTATCCGGGCATGATGGGCGATCCCCCGGACCATATCCTTCAGCTCTTCCGGGGTTCGACTCCGTAGAGCGCGACGGATGCCTGCGGGTCCATCAAACCGGTGGGCCAGCATGGTGTGCATCCAAGGCTTCATCTGATCGGGCATCTCGCTGGGGAAAGCTGCCGCCTTTGTCCCTGCCCCATAGGGCACCAATGCCCAAGCCGGGTCATTCATCACTAGCCAGCCAATCCGCCAGATCATCGTCGCTTACCCGGACCGTACGTCCTTTTCGTAATACTCGGAGCTTCCCCGAGCTTATAGCCAGGTATATGAACGAACGGGAATAGCCCGTGAGTCCCGCGACTTGCGGGATGGTATGTAACAATCGCTCTTGAGTTTCGCCTACCATTGTTTTCTCCTACTGTCCGCTTGGAGTGTCTGGACATCAGTGAAAGTATCTGATATAAGTATAATTCAGTCCAATAATCATTAGTCAATAGGTCAAATAATTCATATTAATGGTTCATTTATGCTAAACGACGAGCAAGCGAAAACACGGCTGCGGAAGTTGGGACTCACAACCCCACCGGATCTGGTGCTGGAGGTCGCCCGCCGTCTCCAGAATGGCGAGGGCCTGAATAGTGTATCCAGGGGTTTAGTAGCGAAAGGCACGGTGATCAAGATCAAGGGATTCCTCAATCAGGGGGAACTCAACTTCTTGCTTGAGGTCGACCCCGGACTGGAAGCTGCAACCGAAGCCATCAGGGACCTGGGGGCCATAGGTCTGGGGCCGGCGACCCCAAGATCTGGGACCCCAGGTGGCCTACAGACCTTGGAAGCAAGGTCAGTGGACTTGATGTCTCGTTTGCCCACCGTTGAATGGGATGTGGAAGCGTTGGAAGACTGTGGGTTCTTAACAGAGAAGGCCTTAGGCCTGCTGGTGGAAAGGGATGCGCTCGTTGGCAAGTGGCGCGAGCGAAGCTGGAATACACCCTTGTTGCAGAGGTTCCTCGAACTTCACTACCTGGTTGACTTCACGCGCAGACAGTCAGCGAAGAAGTATGAGGCGCCCGACGAGTACATCGGACTCGCAGCTAGAGAAGTGGCAAGAGGCGATGTAGACCAGAACCTGATGAGGCGCGAATTGGGGTTTGCCATTCTTCGTTATCAGATCTGGCGACCTGGCCCCTTCGTGGAGGCGTTTATCGCTGGAGTCCCCGCCAGACACCGGGCAACCAGGCGTTTGAAAGAACAACTACTCCAGGAGATTCAAGCGCTCACCAGTATGGGAGCGACAGTGGGTCAACATCAGGCCTTCTTCATGCCCACACCGCTCCCTGAGATTCCAGAGACGAAGGAGGACGAAACCAATGGCTAGACGGGGGAATCATCAAGGTAGCATCTACAAACGAGCAGATGGTCGGTGGGCAGGTACTATCGAGCTAGGTTGGCAGGATGGGAAGCGCAGTCGAAAAACTTTTTACGCCGGGACGCGCCAAGAGGTGCGTGAGCATCTGAACCGGGCTATAGAAAAACAGCAAAATGGCTTGCCGGTTCAGTCAGGCCGTCTTACTGTTGCCCAATTCCTAGAGTGTTGGTTAGTTGAATCGGTTAAACCTAAAGTCCGGCCTCGGACCTTCCAATCATATGACGAGTTGGTCAGGTTGCACTTGGCACCTGGATTAGGCCGGACTCGCCTAAATGACCTGACCCCTAGGGATGTTCAACGGTTCATCAATGGCAAGCTAAACTCCGGACTGTCACCCAGGCGGGTGCAGTACATACATGCAGTGTTGAGACGGGCGTTAGGTCGGGCGGAGGAATGGGGGGAAGTGGAACGGAATGTAGCTAAGTTGGTCGACGCGCCGAGTGTGATTCAGCGTGAAATAAGGCCGTTTAACCTGGACCACGCCAGGGCCTTTATCCAGGCTATAAAAGGAGATAGGCTTGAAAGCCTTTATACGCTGGGGCTTACCGTTGGGTTGCGTCAAGCCGAGCTTTTAGGGCTGTCGTGGTCGGATATCAACCTGCCAGAGGGTCAAATCACCATTAGAACTACGCTCCAGTTTATCGAAGGGGAGTGCCGGTTTGTAGAGCCTAAGTCGGCGAGAAGCAGGAGGACATTGGCGTTGCCCGAAATTGCCATCGACGCACTGAAGATGCATAAAGGGCAACAATTAGCTGCTAAGCTGAAAGCCGGTGAGAGATGGCATGCGTCCGATCTCGTATTCACGTCGCGCTACGGTACGCCAATCAATCGCCATAATCTCACTAGGGACTATAAATCTTTGCTTAAGAGGGTGGGCCTTCCACCGCTGCGTTTCCATGATCTCAGGCACACGGCGGCTTCCCTATTCTTGGCACAAAATGTTCAACCTAGAGATCTGATGGAAATCCTCGGCCATAGTCAGATTAGCCTGACGATGAACACATATAGTCATGTTATGTACCCAGCCATGCAAGAAGCGGCCAGGCGGATGGACAGCATATTGACGGGCTAAACCTGACCCATTGGCTGTCAAAATGGCTGTCAAATCAACAAAACAGACCCGTGGGAACTTCCACGGGTCTGTTTTTGTGCCTAATTATTGGTGGGCCGTGTGGGGGTCGAACCCACGACACCCGGATTAAAAGTCCGGTGCTCTACCGACTGAGCTAACGGCCCTCAGTTGAGGGAGGTTGGGACTGACTCTGACGCCGGTCTTTGGATATCTTAACACGTGCCTGCTCAGGGCCGAAATACTTGAGGACCCATTAGGCGGTTGGTTGGACGCCGGAAAAGGTTTGGGACTGGTGCAGGTAGGAATCGTCGGCGGACCCACTATCAAGACTGGTATCTCCAAGGGCTATGCACCATTGTGCGAAGGAATCTACGGGTTTATCATATCCGCTAGATTCTTGCGAGGGGACTGATTTTTTGATGGCCGAGCCTAAAACCGTCCTGGTAACCGGAGGCGCCGGGTTCATCGGCTCCCACCTGGTTGACCGGCTTCTTTCCCTGGACCAGAAGGTAGTCGTCATAGACAACCTGAGTACCGGTAAGCTGAAAAACCTGAACCCAGCCGCAACGTTTCACCACATGGACATCACGCAACCGTCGGTTACCGAGGTCTTTACCCGGGAGCAGCCGGACGTTGTGTTCCATCTGGCGGCCCAGATCAGCGTAACCGAATCGACCAAAGACCCATTCCACGACAGCAACGTTAACGTTTTCGGAACGCTCCGCTTACTTGAAGCGGCCCGGCGTTGCGGTATCGAGAAATTTATCTACTCGTCCACTGGCGGAGCGCTTTACGGAGAACCGGAGACGGATCCCTGCACCGAAGAGCACCCCATCCTTCCTGTCTCGCCCTATGGGATGTCCAAGTACGTGGCCGAACTTTATCTTGATCTGTACCACCGGCTTTACCAAATCAATTTCACCACTTTGCGCTACGGCAATGTTTACGGTCCCCGGCAAGAGGCTGATGGCGAGGCGGGAGTGGTTGCTATCTTTGCCCAGGCTATGCTGGAAGGCCGGCAGCCTCAGATCTACGGAGACGGCGATCAAGCTCGGGACTTCGTCTTCGTGGACGATGTGGTCGAGGCCAACCTGTTAGCCATGACCAAAGGCAACGGTGGCGCTTTCAACATCGGGACCGGCGAGAAGACCAGTGTCAACCAAATCTTCGAGTCGTTGCAAAGCATCATCAAGTATCGCTGGAGTGCGGAGCGCGGTCCCGCCCGCCAGGGAGAGGTCTACAAAATCAGCCTGGATAGCAGCAAAGCGGTAAGTGCTTTGGGCTGGACCTCTCAAGTGGGAATGGAAGAAGGGTTGATGCAGACGGTGGAGTTTTTCCGCAACGCCGGGAAGGCCGTCAGATAACCCCACAAGCTTTTACCGTCACCGGTCGTCCAGGATACCCTTCCGGGACCCAGATGGGGGCACCGAATGACCGGTCCAATCGGCAGCGAGATCCGAATATGATTTTGACTGATGTGACCGGAGATAGCATCTACGCTAAAACACAGCTTGTGACACGAAGCGCAGTCTCAGAACAGGTGCAACTAGGGTGCGAAAAGGTGGCAATCTAGTATCCGAAGGGGTAGAATGCGTCAAACCCTTTTCCAGTAACATCTGGACAATTGGTATTCCCGATAATATCATCAGGATATACGGGGTAACCTAGATGGTCGCAGTCACAATCGATTCAAAGGGTCTCATCGACCGAATCTCCGCCTACCTCCCTGAAGAGGCGGCGGAATTGGTGGAAAGGGGCTACGTCTTTGCCGACCAGTGTCACCAAGGCCAACTGCGAGTCTCAGGCGAACCGTACATCGCTCATCCCCTCGAAACCGCCCTCTTCCTAGCAGACCTCCACTTGGATGCCCACACCATCGTCGCAGCATTGCTTCATGACGTCGTGGAAGACTGCGGTATCACCTTGGAAGAACTGGACTCCCAGTTCGGCGTTGAAGTATCCAAGCTGGTCGATGGCGTGACCAAGCTGACCAGGATGGATGCCCGCTTCTTGGAAGCCAGCTCGGATTGGAACCAATCGGAGGAACAGGACCACCTCTACGCCGAAAGCCTGCGCAAGATGCTGGTGGCCATGGCAGAGGACATCCGGGTGGTGCTGATTAAACTGGCGGACCGGCTCCACAACATGCGTACTCTGGACGCGCTGGCCCCCGAGAAAAGAAAGCGCATCGCTCAGGAAACCCTGGACATCTATTCGCCGCTGGCCAACCGCTTGGGGATCTGGGAGATTAAGTGGCAGCTTGACGACCTGGCCTTCCGCCACTTGAACGAAGACAAGTACCACGAGATTGCCAAGATGCTGGCGGCCAAGCGCGAGGTCCGGGAAGAGTATGTGGAGAACGTGGCCGCCCGCCTGCGCGAAGAAATGATTAGATTCAACGTGGAAGGAGAGGTTGTCGGTAGGCCAAAGGGGATATATAGCACTTACCTCAAGATACAGCGATATGCCACTCAGGGGAAAGAGCTTAGCGACATCTATGACCTGTACGCCCTGAGAGTTCTGGTGAACTCCATGGAGGACTGCTACAAGACCCTCGGGGTCATCCATCAACTCTGGCACCCGATCCCCGGCCAGTTCGACGACTACATCGCCAACCCCAAAGAAAATATGTACCAGGCGTTGCATTCCACGGTGATTTGCGATGGCGGCAATCCCTTGGAAGTGCAGATCAAGACTTTTGAATTGCACCAGATCGCCGAGTACGGAGTCGCTGCCCACTGGCGATATAAAGAAGGTAAAACTGGCGACCTGCATTTCGATGAAAAGATGACTTGGCTGCGCCAGTTGCTGGAGTGGCAGCGGGAGATGGCGGGGACCGACGAATTCATCGAGTCGGTGAAGCAGGACATCTTCCACGACCAAGTGTTCGTCTACACACCCAAGGGCCGGATCGTCGAGCTGACTTCCGGTTCCACGCCCATAGACTTCGGCTACAAGATTCATACTGACTTGGGGCACCACTGCATCGGGGCTAAGGTCAACGGCCGGCTGGTTTCTCTTGATACCAAGCTGAACAACGGCGATACCGTGGAAATCATGACGTCCAAGGGGGACCGGGGTCCCAGCTTGGACTGGCTCAACCCCAACCGAGGCTACGTCGGCTCCGCCAGCGCTCGGCAGAAGGTCCGCCAGTGGTTCCGTCGTCAGGCTCGCAGCAGCAACATCCAGAGGGGACGTGAGCTACTGCGCCGGGAACTCCGTAGGGTCAGCCAAAAGCTGGAAGACGCAGAGATTGTCACCCTCTGCAAATACGACAACATGGACGATCTTCTGGCCAACCTAGGTTCCGGTGGGCTCACTGAAAGCCAGTTGGCATACCGGCTGGCCCAAGCCGGTCAGGAACACCAGCCCGAGCAGCCCATCATAAAGCCCAACCTGCCCCTGTCCAGTCCGTCGTCTGGTGTCTCGGTGCTGGGCGTGGGAGACCTGCTCACCCGCATCGCCCAATGCTGCAACCCGATACCTGGGGACCCAATAATGGGGTTCGTTACCCGCACTCGAGGCGTCACCGTGCATAAAGAGGACTGCATCAGTCTGACCAATGAAGATGAGCCGGAGAGGATTGTTACGGTAGACTGGGGAGAGGCCCACGAGCTTTACCCGGTCAGAATCAAGATGAAAGCCTACGACCGGGTGGGACTGCTGCGGGACGTTACCCTCATGGTTTCGGAAGAGAAGGTCAACATCGCATCGGTCATTACCAAGGAACTACCCGACGGCACAGTCACCATGGAGTTGACTGTCCACACAATCGGGTTAGACCAATTGGGTAAAGTGTTCGCCAAGCTGGAAGGAATCCGTGGCGTAACTTCCGTCACACGAGACCGCTCCAGTATCCCCAGCTTCGCCTAGTCCAGACATTCCTGGGTAACTCCGCTGGCCGCATCCCCATTGATTCCGCAACCATGACACGGTATAACTTCGTCCACGCCTTGGCGCTGGCTGAGATCAAAGCCACGCAATCTCATCGCATTAATAAAAAGGAGAACGATATGGCTGATAGGAAAGTGATAATACCCCAAGGATCGACCCCCAACCCGGCGTTCTCGCCCGGCATCCAAGTGGGCGAGTTTCTATTCATATCGGGCACCGTGGGTCAGGACAACGGCGTCTTGGCTGGTCCTGACTGCGAATCCCAGACCCGCCAGGTCTTCACAAATATAAAAGGCATCGCTGAAGCCGCAGGTGCGACCATGGACGATGTGGTGAAGATAACCTGCTTCCTGGTGGACTTGGCTGACTACCCAGCCTACGGTAAAGTGCGGTCCGAAGTATTCGCTGCCCCCAACCCCCCGGCCAGCTCCACCGTGATGGTGGCGGCCTTGGTGCGGCCCGAGTATCTGGTCGAGGTGGAAGCCATCGTCCACGTTCCCGGCGGGGCTTAAGCTACCCCGCCGAGTCGCCAGCCTCGTAAAGCTCCGTCTTGGGATGGAAATCGCTCCAAGCGAACCAGAAGGAATAGAAGGACGGTAGCCGGGTCAGGGCCATTCCCCGCTAACTCGGCGTCGATGGCCCGGCCCTTCAATAGCTGCCAGGTGCTGCCCGTCTCCCGGTCTTTCATCAGGGAGATGGCGTCGCCGGTGTCGGGCAGGATGTCTAAGCCGAAACTGCGGCCTTCCAGGTTACGGTGGAAGATGGCGGCGGTCTCGGAAGGTAGGTGGAGAACAACCAGCACTTGGGTGCCGGAGATGGAATCGTTAATCAGCGGTTTATTGGCTATTACCTGGAACGGATAGGCTTTTGATTTGCCTTCCAGGACTACGTCCTTGCAGGGCAACCGCCGGTCCTTGTTGGACTCCCCGATCATGCCTGCGGAGCCGCTTAGGTAATACCCTTGGTAAGAATCCGAGTTGTATCGGCCGCCCTTGTCCAGCAACTGGGTATCTGGGTGCAACTCCAGCCACTGTTCTCAACTGGTCTGTAGCGAAGGCACAATTTCCAGTTGAATGCCTCTCAACGGCCGCAGGCCCCCGGCTCAGGAACTGGCTCCACAGGGTGTCGGTCTGCCGGTCGTAGATGACCAGCGCGTACATGACTAGCTTGTCGGACACGCCGAAGGTGAGGGTGGTGTCGCCGATGTTGCGGGCATATACAATGCCCGTGAAGCAAAAGGGTCACTAAGTGACCGCGACAGGCTTACCTCCCACGGTGTCGTACGATCTCGTGGTGGCTGAGTATGTTCAGTGGGTAGGCCCGGTGGTCGCCGTTGATTGATACGCCCAGGACCCTCTCGAAGGATTCCATCTGCCGGTCGGCGTCGACCGGGCCGACGAAGCGGGGGTTATCTATGGAGGGCATGCCGTCCTTCCCCAGGACGGTGATTATGTCAAAGCTCTGCACTGCGTTCCCGCTATTCTCGCCCTGACCCGTGGTGCGCTGGACCGTTACCGTTTCGGACCGGAGCTTCAGCAGGCTCCCACGGATCTGCGGCAGCAAGAATACCGCCAGCACCAAGCCAACCAACAATATCGCGATGATGTAGCCTGACTTCCCGGCAAAGGCACCAAGTAGCCACATTAACCAGCTCCTCCAGATTTAGCTCAGCGAGATTGTATATGGGGTTGGATGCAGTTGGGGGGCTGGGGATGCGAGGTGGGGATATGGTCACTACTGTTCAGCTTTTGAACCCATCCAAAAGCTACATTTCTTTAGCAGTTAATTGCTCGCTTAACCTGTCTTATGTTACTCCAAGGTCGGCAACCAGTTCTTCTAAAGACTCAACTGCTTCTAGTTCGAAGTTGTGTAGGTCGCCTAGCCTGTTCCAATCCTTATCATTGACACGGCCGGTAATTACAGCCTTGGCCGAACCACCACGACTTACTATCCTCGGTGATCCGTCCGCGTTGAATGCCATCGAGATGCTTGAACCGGCTTCCCATCCGAAGGATAATTTCATCACTCTATCGATGCCGGGCACCTGGGGAGCGACACCTGAATACCCACCATCTCGATGTGGATATCCGTGCTTGTCGTTGTTGGAAAGGTCAATGATGATATTGACAGCATTGCTGACCTCTATCGGCTGGTCGATTGTCGCGGGGTCCGTCCCGTTTTGACACGCCCATCGCCGTAGAGGGTCCTTCAGGTTGGTAATGTTGTGAATTAACGAGTGGGCGATGTTCTGAATCTCTGGCTGGCTTAGGACACTCCTGAAGTCGGGGTATAACCAGACAACACCCTGTTGATGCCAGACTATCCCAGGGAGTTTGGTCATGTTGCATTCCTGATTTGCATCAACGGACGCGTATATGCGGTCGATTCGGTTCAGTAATTCGGCATTGGCCATAAATGTGATTCTACCCGATGGGGTTCCCAGAAACATCGTACTGTTTCGCTATCTCTGTCGCAGCGTCCAAGCTGGGGACGTATATTGGCTGAGTAAGTTCACCAGTTCCACTAAACGCCGCAAAACGTCTCAACAGTTCTTGTTGGCTGACTGATATTTGCCATCTAATTTGTCGAAGTTCTCTTGAATGCACTCTGGCCAACTCCAGCACTTCGTGAAAAATCGGCTGACGCCCTGATAGGGGTTTGGTCAGATTCTGTGGATGGTAGATTTTCGATGACTTGTTCCAACTTTGGCCACTTTCGATCGAAGGCCCGCTCCAGGCGGTCAATCCCTAAAGGAATGTCCAAGAGGCTGTTGATAGTCTGTAACAATTGAAGCGTGGCTTCTTTGTGCGCCCTAGTATGCTGGAATTGGGATAATGGTTCCTCTACGTCGTTTGATGTCAAGCCGATTAGGTAGGTACAGACATGACCAGATTCACGGTGCTTCGAGATTGCTCTCGCCTCAAACAGCAACCAAGGTGAAGACAAGGTTTCCCGAGTAGGGCAAAAATCCCGACGAGGGATTCCTGCAATTCTTTCGCAATCTCTATACCCCAGGGGTTCCCTTCTCAATATTGGAGCCTGAGATCCAAGGGTCTAAAGTTTGTATAATGTCCTTAAGCCAAACACGAAGTATGTCTGCCACTGCTGTACTTCGATATCCCGACCAGCTAATAAACACTTTCATATCTAAAGCCTCCGCAGGCATGAATCGATTCACGTCGGGGCCAGACTGATGAGTTCACCAGTCAGTGTATCATCCTAAAAAGTGCAAAAAGCCAAGGAAACTCAAGGAGGCTGAACGTTGAAATCTCATATTTGGAAGCTCCACCGGCGAGGGCTGAACTCTTAAGGCATGTCACCAGGTTTGCGACTCTAGGGATTCTGGTGTGCGTCGCCATATTTAGTCCAAGCGGAATTTCGTTGCCAGATGAACTCCTCCTGAAGATCATGCTTAGCCTGGCGCTGGGTTTCTTCGTGCTGAACGCCGCTCGGGGAGTAGGGGACCAAAATCGCTTTGTTATGCTGATGCGCGAAGATGACGCCGCCAAAATCTACAGCTATTTTCAACTGCCCTGGATACAATCGTCTCTGACCTTGAAATTCTTTACTGTCGGATTGGCTCCAGTTATCACAGTTGTATATTGCGAATGGTCAATCTGCTCGTTTGACTAATTGATAGCTATGAAGGAGGTAAGAACTCTTATTCTGAGGGCAGAGTAAGCAAAAACGTGGCCTCAAAGCCCTCCACCCGCTATAATGTAATCCCACTAAGCGGGCGTAGCTCAGTGGCAGAGCTCTAGCCTTCCAAGCTAGCCATGTGGGTTCGATTCCCATCGCCCGCTCCACTTCGAGATCGGACCGTACTTCCTGGGATTAGTCTTCCTTGGAGACGCTTGCCAGTTGGCTGGCGGCTTCCCGGACTGCTTCACCGTCCAGCACCGCGATTAGTTCGCCAATCTCGTTGGTTTGGAAAGAGGATTCCTGGCGGAAGTTTGTCACGAGTTGGGCTAGTTGGGCTTGCTGGTCTTCGGACAGGGGTGTGGTGGCGTCGGGAGGGAGGTTCAGGTGGACGCGGATTTCCGCAGTGAGCAGTTCGGTCTCCACGGCGACTCGTTGTATCTGGGAGATGTTCTGCAGGTGGTTGCCTAGGTAGCAACCGCCGAAGGACATGAACTGGCACTGGCGGGACTCGAACTCGCCCTCGTTGGTGTGGCGGGGTTCCAGGTCGTGTACGGTCAGGTAGTCTCGGACGTCCTGATCTTCCGAGTCGGGGTTGTTCAGGTCGAAGGTCATAATGACCCGGAACATGAAGAAGTCGGCGGGTTCTACTTTTATGAACACCTGGGCACCACCTGTTTTGGGATCGGGTTTTAGCGATTGATGGTCGAGTTCGTGGTCCCTTCGACTGGTTCAGGACGAACGGAGCCTTTGGTGCGATTTTTTTGCCAACCATATTTGAGCATCTGGTCAACCGCCTTTGAGGGCGGTTACTTTTTTGTTCGGCACATCCGGGCGCAGATTGCTATTCTTCTACAGCTCTTCGTTCGCCCCGAGTTTGTCGAAGCGGCTCTAGCGTCCTACGTCCTTCATGATTTGGTCGATTGTTGCTGGGCCGGGCTTGATGGAGCCGTCGTCGATGCCGTGCATGGCCTCTATGATAGCGTCGTTGTAAGGGGTGGGGACGCTCACTTCCCGGCCTTTGCTGCTGATGAGACCGTTCATGAAGTCAATCTCCGAGTGGCGGCCTTTATGGACGTCTTGGGCCATGGATGCCAGCCAGTTGACGTTGCCGCCGCGGCTACCCAGGAAGTCGTCCAGTTCCTCGAAGACATCGCCCTTGTCGGCATCGGCCCACATCTGGGCCGACTTGGCGCTGACGTCCACCACGTTCAAGCCCTGGGCCAGCCCCACTTGGCAGCCTTCCTTGGCCAGATGGATGCGGAACAGCCGGGTACGAGGGTCTTTAGCCAGGTCCTGGGATCCCATGGCGGACATGGCGGAGATGGCGTTGCCCATGGAATTCTGGCACAGCTTGGACCAGCGCTCGCCCCACAGATTGTCGCTGGCGTAAGCGGCGTCGATGCGGTCCAGCATGGCGGCAACCTTCTCCGACTTGGGAGTGATGGTGCCGTTGTGCTCGCCCACTCGGAAGACGGTGTGGCCATGGTCGCGTCCCGGCTCGCCGCCCCGGTTAACGTGGCCCGGCTCCCACAGAGCTACTTCGATATGGGAGGCGACGCAGCCCAAAGCCCGGTCGGGACCGACAATCTCGCCGATCAACGGGTCGTTCCAGCAGTTCTGTATGGAAACGAAGAAACCTTCGGGTTTCACGTAGCGCTTGATGAAATGGGTGGCCCACTCGGTGTCGTAGGACTTGACGCTGATGATTGCGATGTCGAACAGATCGTAGATATTCTGGGCGTCTGTCAGGTGCATGGCGTTGACCGGCACCGTGAAATCGCCCTGGCTGCCGCTGGCCCGCAGGCCCTTGGACCGCATGGTTTCCACATGCTCGGGCCACATGTCAATGAAGGTTACGTCCTCGCCTTCTTTGACGAAGTAGGCTCCCACGTAGCTACCCACTGCGCCAACTCCCATGATTGCAATCTTGTCACCCATTTCCTTACTCCTGCCCGGAGGCGGCTTCTACCAGCCTCGGGATTTTAGCGATGATTTGGCGTGCCGAGCCCGAAAGGGCTGGCCGGTTAATACTAGTTGAGGAGGAAAGAACTAGCAAGTATGGAGGATGGTCAATGGTGGGCCGGTTCCCATCCCGGCATAGGGGAAAGTGGGGCAGCTAAAGCGTAACCAGTCGGGCGTTGATGATTTGGGGCAGTCCTTTAATCTCATCCAACACGGTTGGCGGCACCGGGTCGTCCAGGCCGATGACCATCATGGCCATCCCACGGGGATTAAGCCTGCCGACTTCCATGGAGCTAATGTTTATGTTGTGGCGTCCGGCCAGCATACCAACCGCCCCGATCAGCCCGGGCTGGTCCTGGTTGTCCACGAACAGCAAGTAGGGGGCCGACGGCGTGATGTCCATCCAGTAGTCGTTCACCTTCACCACATGGGCTTCGTCCCGCATCGACGTTCCGGCGACGGTGATGGGGCCCCCAGAGGTTTTTAGGGTAGCGGTAATCGTGCTGGTATATTCAGCGGATATAGCGTTGTTCTGCTCAGTAAGGCTGAGGCCCCGCTGCTGGGCCAGGAACGGGGCGTTAATCAGGTTCACATGGTCCGTGGTCACCGGCCCCAGTAGACCGGCCAGCACCGCCGATTTGAGTATCGCCGTATTGTGCTGGGCAATCTCCCCCTCGTACCGAATGGTTACGCCGACGAACTGTCCCTCGGCCAAGTTGGTTAGCAATTTTCCGACAATCAGGCCCACCGGGATATAGGGAGCCAGCACGGCGTGCACTTCCGGAGGTAAGAAAGGCGCGTTGACCGTATTGCGGGCCGGTCCACCCTCCAGCACCGCCAGTACTTGCTCGGCTGCTTCTATGGCAACCTCCCGCTGAGCCTCTTCGGTGGACGCACCCAGATGGGGGGTCGCGACGACTTTGGGATGGCTCAACAAGGGATCGTCTCCCGGCGGCTCTTCAGCGAACACATCCAAGGCCACCCCGGCCAGCCGATCGCCATCCAATGCTTCCAGAAGCGCCGCATCGTCGATCAGTTCGCCCCTGGCCACGTTTATGAGGCGCGCCCCAGGTTTGATGATTGCCAGTTGGGGAGCGCTAATCATCTGGTGGGTGCCATCGGTGAGTG
>Ga0315336_1002733_pt1 | contig 25874 bp, 24 predicted proteins | sample ASW5metaG_FD_204512 | JGI IMG/M metagenome (GOLD analysis project Ga0315336, IMG submission 204512) | Ammonia-oxidizing marine archaeal communities from Monterey Bay, California, United States - ASW #5 | ecosystem: Environmental > Aquatic > Marine > Intertidal zone | place: USA: California... | reverse complement strand
GGGCAAGGCTTTCAGTGGCCAGACAAAAAGCCGCAAAGTCATGGTTGCCGATTCGCACAAAATCCTGGTAGAGGAAGAGGCCGACCGGCTGCTGGACCAAGACGCCATCATCCGCGATGCCATTGAATCGGTGGAACAGAATGGTATCGTCTTCTTGGACGAAATAGACAAAATTTGCGCGCGGGAAGAGCGTGCCGGGGCCGATGTCTCGCGCGAAGGCGTACAGCGAGATCTACTCCCCCTGATTGAAGGCACCACGGTCGCCACCAAGCATGGCGTGGTTAAGACCGACCACGTGCTGTTCATCGCTTCCGGCGCCTTCCACCTCGCCAAGCCCTCTGACCTGCTGCCTGAGTTGCAAGGCCGGCTGCCGATCCGAGTTGAACTCGGGGCCTTAGACGTGGACGACTTCGTTCGTATCCTCACCGAGCCTGAAGCTAGCCTGATCCGCCAATACACGGCGCTGCTCGCCACCGAGAAAGTGGAATTAGAATTTACTAAGGACGGCGTGCGCGAGATCGCCATGCTATCGGCGGAGGTTAATGAGAACGTCGAAAACATCGGCGCGCGGCGCCTGCATACGGTGATGGAACGGCTTCTGGAAGAGGTGAGCTTCACGGCATCAGATACGCCGGGCGCCACGATACGTGTCGATTCCCACTTCGTTCGCGAGCAAGTAGGCGACCTGGTGCACGACACAGACCTGTCCAAGTTTATCCTGTAAGTCTGTTGCCGGCGCTCTGCTTACCCTTCGCCCTTCACCAGGGCTAGCATGCGCCGCAGGGTCGCGGAATCGAGATCGTTGATTCGTTCGGCCAAGCGGTTGGCAAGCTCGGTGGCGTCCGGATCCAGCCCGGCTGTGTCCACCACGGCCCGCGGGTGGGATAGCTGAACCAGTCGTTCCAATTCGTCAGCATCTTCCCAGATGCGGTGAAAATACTGACAGATCTGCATCACCAGGACTGGGCTGGGCCGGCCGCGGCGCCCATGTTCCAGAGCCGAAAGATAGGCTGGCGATAATTGCAGATCGGCTGCCATCTGTTTTAGCGCCACGCCCCGTTGGGCACGCAATTCGCGCAACTTGACACCGAATGGTGTCATGGCGTGTATCCCTTTCGGAGGTAAACGTAGAACGCACCGCCACCCCCGTCTTTAGGCTGTGCGGTGGCGAATCCAAGAATCATTGGCCGGAGAGAAGCCTCGTTTAACCAGCGTGGGAATTCTGAACGCAGGACACCGGCGCCGTCACGCAGGCCCTTGCCAGTGATTACCAATACACAGCGGCGCCCTGCGGCGGCCGAGAATAAAAGAAAATCAGAGAGATTGCCGTGTGCCTCAACCTGGGTCATGCCATGAAGATCTAAGCGGCCCTCTATTCTCATCTGTCCCCGGCGCAGGCGTAGACTCGTGCGTTTGTCGAGTCCTGATGCAGACCCGACGGCAAGAGGCACGTCTGGAACGTATTTCTCTGCCGGTGGGCTTAGTTTGGCGGAACGAGCCGACGTTTTCACCGGGGAATCGGCCACCAGTTTTGCACTGCCTGTGGGTTTCGCCGGGGGCGCTGAGACGGGGCGGCTCTTCAGTGGTTTGACCGTACCCGCGATCTGTTTCCAAAGCGCAGCATCGTCGTCGCGTGGGTACTTCCCGGCCATTTATGGGACCTCCACTGGGGGTTTTCTGACGGAAACTGGCAGTAGAATCCAGTAGCGCCCGTGCAGGCGCGCTTGGCCGGCCATGGCCGCCGCTTGCGCCCCGTGACCAAAGAAAACATCGCCGCGGACTGGCCCACGGATGGCGCCGCCCGTATCCTGGGCCACCATCAAACGGCGCATTGGCGCGAGCCTATCGGCGGGGTCATCCAAGGCAACGAACATCGGTACACCGAGTGGTAAAAACTTACGATCAACAGCTAAAGAACGGCCAGCGGTTAAGGCGACACCCTGGGCACCGATGGGCCCCGCGCCTTGGATTTCACGGAAGAACACGTAGGACCGATTCTTCATAAGAACGGTCCGCGCCTTAGTTGGGTTTGCGGCGAGCCAGGATCTAATCGAACCCATGGTCACAACCTCTCTTTTCAAGGCGCCCATTTTGATCAACACCCGTCCGATGGCGGTATAGGCATGGCCGTTTTTGCCGGCAAACCCTACCCGCATCATCGACCCATCATCCAAATGGATCCTGCCGGAGCCCTGAATCTCCAGGAAAAAGGCATCCACCGGATCGTCAACCCAAACGAGTTCCAACCCCCGTCCGGCCAAGGCACCCTTATCGATCGTCTCGCGGTCGTCATAGGGTATGAGCCGCCCTCGCTTAACGCGTCCAGCGATAGTCCGCCCGATAAAAGCGCTGGAAAAAACCCCAAGGTTAGCCGTCACCAAATCGCGGGGACGTGCATATAATGGCACATGATAACGTGCCGTGCGCCGCCGCGAGCCCTTCAAGGAAAACTCAAAATAGCCAGTGAACAACCCATCATGACCATTAGCGCTCCGCACCGCGTAGGGACGAAAATAACGTTCAAAAAATTGCCGCGCGCTTAGCGTGTCTTTGGCCAAACGGCTTTCACCGTCAACTTCGCGGCATAGTGTGCGCCAGTCCGCAGCACGGCCCGCGATTCCGCGGGGTCCGATGGCCGCTTCCGCGGGCTTTTTAGCGAGCTTCCGGCACGAGCGCGCCAGGGCCACAATAGCTTCTTCAAGACTATCTTTCTGCCAACCTGGAAGGTCTCGGAATTCCACTGCGCTCAGCCCCATTTCATCCGTCGGCAACAACGGCGCGCATGCGCCAAGAGCGGCAGAAAGAACGATTGCGGCAGGGGTCGCGGACTGGAAACCAGTAAAACAACGCCGCCGCAGCAAGGGCACGGGACCCGGACCGGGAGCTGCGCCAGGGGGCGACATCCGGTCTAGACGATTACTGAGGTGTTTCCGTTGCAACCAGGACCCAATTAGGGTCAGGCGAGCGGGTATTGCGCTCATAAGTCCAAATATCCACAACGTCGGCTATGCGGTCGGGATCGCCGTCCAACACGCCACCATCTTTATCCCGTGTCACGTTTATCTGTTCAGTCGTGTATTTGACGGTAACGGAGGCCGTGCGTAACGACATTTCTGCTTCCAGGAACTCCGTATCCTTGATACGGATAAGATTTGTTTCCAGGGTTTCCTCTCTCTTTTCACGTTCCTTAATGGCACTGGAAAATCCTTCGAATACTTCTTTTGACAACAGCGGTTTGAGGGTGCCCGTATTGCCTTCGGCAAAATTTACGACGATGAATTCAAATGCATCTTTAGCCTTTTCAATGAATTCACCTGGATCAAAACTCGAATCGGCCACCTTGATTTGCGTCAAGCCGGCACCAAGGGGGGTTTCGCTAGTAATCTCTTGGCCACCACGGCCGGGCAGGCGAACTACGTCTTTCTCTTTTTCTCTGCTTTCCTCGTCATCCGTGCGAAGGTCGTCCGTAGCAGGCGGCCTGGATCGAAACGGTTCTGGCGGCGGGCCCTCGTGCCCAGTACGTCTACCAAGAACGCTGCGCAAGCGCAGGATCACGAACACTGCGACCAGTGCCAGGAGTATGAGGACTGAATTTCCGCTTTCCATGCAATGCCTCAATAGCCGGGAATACCGATACGTCTCATCCCGGTATGTATTAGACCACGTTAGCGCCGTCCCGCCGTAAAATCCAGCGTCACCGAAGATCTTACCTCTAGACATGGGGCCCTTAAGCCCCAATGTTAAGAGGTGATATGGTTCTCCTTCTCGCCTTTATCATAGTTCCCATCGCTGAAATTGCCCTTTTGGTCCATGTCGGCGGCTTGATCGGTACCTGGCAGACCATTGGTCTGGTGGTGTTGACTGCGGCCCTTGGCACTGCTTTGTTTCGCGCCCAGGGGTTCCGGATCATAATGCGAACCCAAGATGTCCTGGCCCAAGGCGGCTTTCCCGCTAAAGAACTATTTGACGGCATTTGTGTCTTGGTAGCCGGCGTGCTTCTGCTGACGCCGGGTTTTGTGACCGATACTCTGGGGCTAGCATTATTGGTGCCTGGGCCCCGGGTTTTGATCGGGCGCGTCCTTTGGCACACTGTATCAAGGACCGGCCATTTCCAAATGCATGTCGACGGCGATTTTAACGATACGAGACCGGACGTTTTCGAAGACGATGTCATTGAGGGTGAATACACGACAGCCACACCAGAATCTGAGCCCGCCCCCGCACCCCATTTAGACAAGCCCAAACTTGGCAAACCGCGTCGATGACCCTATTGTCTCGGTCCCATTGAGTGTTCTTGCGTGGTCCCAGAAAGCATGGTAGCCAAAGCGCTGCCGGGTAGGTCCTGGCGATTTAATTGTTCAAGCGGAACTAACCCAGATGACCGATATCCCAGAACCTGAATCTCCGGGTGGTGCTAATGGAAGTAATGAACAATTCGCGAGCGGCGACCCTTACATTCATGCCCATGCACAATATATCAAGGATCTGTCCTTTGAAAACCCACTGGCCATAGAGGCGGTCACCGGCGAACCTCTCAGCCCACAGGTCAATCTCGATTGCTCCGTTGAATACCAAAAGCTCAGTGATGACGCCTATGAGGTGGTGCTATCCCTGGAAGCACGGGCTATTCGAGATGATAAGACCGTGTTCCTGGTCGCCGTCGAATATGCCGGTCTTTTCAGCATTAATAATATTGCCGAGGATCATATCGAACCTGTTCTTTACATCCAGTGTCCGAGTTTATTGTTTCCCTTTGCACGGAGCATCGTTGCTAATACCACCAAGGACGGTGGTTATCCGCCGCTGCTAATCGACATTATTGACTTCGCCACTTTGTACCAACATCAATTATCTCAGGCAAACAACGGCGAGGCCGGCGGGGGAGAAGCTGAAAACGATGACGAGGCCTGACCCAAGACACCGGCACTCGAGAAGTCTTACTTATTCCAGATAGGGTCGTTAAGTCTTTCGACAAATTTGTCGTGGGCCGAGCTTTCTTCCGCCGAAGCGGTATGGGGTCGGGCGACACGGGTGCTGCGAGATGTCTGCGTGAGCCCTTCCGCCTTTAATTCCTCGGCAGCAAGGCCGAGTCCTGGTTGGCGACCCCCCATTAGCTCTAAATAAACCTCAGCCAACAACAGGGTGTCGAGCATCGCACCGTGGAGCTCACGTCCCGAATTGTCGATGCTGAAGCGGCGACAAAGAGCATCGAGAGACACGGACGCCCCAGGGAATTTGCGCCGCGCCAGCACGACAGTATCTATAATCGTAAAGCCTTCGAGCGGGGGCTGATTGATCAAAGCCAGTTCCGCATTAAGAAACTTCAAGTCGAATTCCGCGTTGTGAATCACCAAATTACCTTCCCCCAAAAAGGCAATAAATTCTTCTGCCACATCGGTGAATAGCGGGTGCATACTGAGGAATTCCATACTCAACCCATGAACCCGAAAGGCTTCTTTGGGAATGTCGCGTTGAGGGTTGACGTAGGTCTGGTATCGCCGGCCCGACGGAACCCGGTTGACCAGTTCGAGGCAAGCGATTTCGACGATTCGATGACCGGCGCTTGGCTCAAGGCCCGTGGTTTCTGTATCAAGTACTATTTCCCGCATGGCTGCGGGGGCTCCTCGAATTGTTTAATTTAGGTCCCGTCCTAAACGGCATCCTCACCTTTCGGTCCAGGTGAAATTGGACGATCTCTTACTACAGCCTTGAGGCCGAGGAAAGTCCGCCTGTGACCAAGTCCGGTGGAAATAACGAAATCTGCGCGGGCGCACTTTTCCTTTTCAGCCATTTGACGAGAGCGAATCACCTCTAACCGACCCCGACTCATGCCTGGCCGGGCCAACACCCGCGCGTCCTGTATGAATCGCGGTGCTGTCAAGACCACCACGGAATCGCACAGCACCTCAGCGCCGGTTTCAAACAAAAGCGGAATTTCTAGCACTGCGACCCGTACCCGCCTTAAATTCTGGCACGCGATGAAGCGCTTTTCCGCCGCTCGTACCAGGGGATGAATAATAGCTTCAAGCTGCATCAGAGCGTCATCATCATTGAACACTAAACGGCCTAGAGCTTCACGGGATATACCGCTATTTTCGGCAGCATCTGGAAAAGTGTATACAACCGGAGCTACTGCTACTCCGCCTGGGTCGAGCGCTCCATGGACAAAAGAATCAGCTGAAAATACCGGTACGCGAAGCCGACACAACATAGCCGCAGCTGTCGATTTACCCATGCCAATAGAACCGGTCAGGCCGATGATATATGCTGGTCCATCATTCATGCGCTCATTTTCCAACTTAACTTTAAAAACTCCTCTGATGAAATGAGCCATGAGGCGCCCGCTAACTTCCGATTGAATCCTAAACCAGGCGAACAACCCCAGGATGACACAGAGGAAAGTGCCCTATAGGACTTGAATTGGCCGAAAATATTCATGCCGTCACTACATCATTCGCCCGAAGGACATCTAATAGGGGTAGCAACGGCAATCCGAGGATCGTGAAAAAGCTGCCCTCTATGTGGCTGAACAGCTGTACGCCGGTTCCCTCCAAACGATAAGCCCCAACCGAAGAGAGGATACTCTCTCCCACATCTTGTAAGTAGGCATCGAGAAAATTATTGGAGAAGCTACGCATAGTGAGTTTCGGCGTTTCCACATGATGCCAAATCCGCTCACTGTTAAGACAAATACAGGCCGCGGTAGCAAGAGCGTGGGTCTGACCCCTAAGAGCTAAGAGGGTGTTTTTTGCATGGGCCATGTCGGCTGGCTTATCAAACCAGGTGTCCTCGATTGCTAATATCTGATCGGCACCAATGACTAGGGCGCCGGCATGGTGCTGGGAAATCCGTAAAGCTTTCATGTGGGCCAAGTATACTGCAGCTTCTGTTACTGAAGCACCTGCCGACGCCATAGAGGTTTTAATCTCCGTCTCATCGATTAACGCCGGAACGACAGTAAAGGAGACCCCGGCCTCCGCTAAGAGTGCACAGCGGGTGGGGCTGGCAGAAGCCAGTACAACGTCAGGGCCGGTCATATTTTCTTCTCTTCATGACCGATACTGCAGCTTATCGGGGATTATCTTGCAATATGGCAGAAGCCTCTTAACGGCCATCAAGGTCGGCTCGTTCTCTTGTGAAAATACGTGATGGATATAACGCGCTCAACGTCCGTATGATCCGTTTTATCTGCATGATGCAACATCCTCGTGTTGCTGCTGCCATAAAATGAAAATGATCGGTTCCCGTCCTATCCAGGTCTCTTAGTGATAATTCTAAAAGCTTTTTCTTGTGGATAAACCGCCCCGTAACCTTGAAATAAAATTTTTATCACAGGGGATAAGGCGGGCTTTATCCCCAACCCTCTCCAAACTATCCCAGTAGCCTCGAAGATGATACTTATGCTAGCCCACCGAAGGAAAATATTTTCCACATTATCTCATAACAAGGATGAAATAAGCAGAAGCATGATTGTCCACCCAATTCATCTCTTTCCCACCCGTTGCAACCTTGTGGATTTCTGAAGTTATTTTTTATAATTACATAAATTATCCACACCAATCATAATTCGTTTTTACCTTTTCTAAACTGAGGAAAATTTAGGTGTATCTTAGAATCCCCGTCATCCACAGGACCAACAGCAACAACAACCTTTTCTTTTAAGAATTCTATAGAAGAGATTGAAGGAGTCTCCCAGAGCATGGATAAATGCACATGACCAAGCCTCTTCTGTCCGCTCTCAAAGGTAAAACCACAGACCAAGTTCCGATTTGGTTGATGCGCCAAGCTGGACGGTATTTACCGGAATATATGAAAGTTAGGGCGCGTTCTAAGAGTTTCCTAAATTTTTGTTACTCTCCAGATCTTGTGGTTGAAGCTACCCTGCAGCCGGTTAAGCGCTTTGGTTTTGATGGTGCAATTATTTTTTCTGATATCTTAGTAATTCCTGACGCCCTGGGGCAAAAGGTAGCGTTTGAACCAGGTGTGGGGCCGGTATTGGATGCGCTTGTGGACCCAATGGATGTTGAAGAACTAAATCGTGAAATGTTGTGTGATCATTTAACGCCGGTATATGAAGCAATTACTGAAGTATCTAAAAACTTAGCTGAATCGGTAACTTTGATTGGGTTTTCCGGTGCGCCCTGGACCATTGCGTCTTATATGATAGAGGGTGGCTCATCGCGGGATTTTTCAAAAATTAAATCCTGGGCTTATGGTATTCCAGAAGGATTTAGTGCCCTTATTAATATATTAGTGGATGCTATTTCTGACCACCTTTGTGCACAAATTGAAGCGGGCGCTGAAGCGGTACAAATATTTGATAGCTGGGCCGGGGTCTTGCCGGAAGATGCTTTTGAAACTTGGTGTTTATTGCCTACTAAACAAATTGTGGCCAATGTGAAGGCTGTGCATCCAGCGACGCCCATTATTATTTTTCCTAATAGAGCTGGATTTTTTTATGAACGAATGGCCCGGGAATCAGGCGCGGACGCAATTTCAATCGACGCTACGGTACCATTGAGTACGGCCCGCGAAGTTTTGCAGAAATTGATCACGGTTCAAGGTAATCTAGATCCAATTTTATTAGTTGAGGGAGAACAACCAATGATGGAGGCCGCCAGAAATATTCTCGATGCCTTAGCACCAAGACCTTTCATCTTCAATCTTGGCCATGGAATTGTGCCGCAAACACCACCGGAGAACGTGATGGAACTAGTTGAAGAGGTTCATCGTTGGCAACCATAGAGCGTGTAGCCGTCGTGCTGTTCAATTTAGGCGGTCCGAATAATCTTGATGCTGTTGAACCTTTTCTTTTCAACCTATTTAAAGATCCAGCTATTATTTCCGTTCCTAACCCTTTCCGCTGGTTAATCGCCAAGTTAATTGCCCACCGCCGTGCCCCAAAAGCCCGCAAGATCTATGCCCAAATGGGCGGTTCCTCACCGATCCTCGGAGAAACCCAGGCTCAGGCTAAAGCCCTAGAATCGTTGTTGACAGCACAGAAGCATCAGATCCAATGGCGCGTCGAGATCGCTATGCGTCATTGGCATCCCTTCGCTAATGAAGCCGTGGACCGTCTAGAAAAATTCGCGGCCCAACGTGTGATCCTCCTGCCGCTTTACCCACAATATTCTGGTACGACAACAGGCTCGTCGCTCAAGAATTGGGACCGGGCGACCATAGCCCGGAGCTTTAGCAAAGATCATCGTCTGGTATGCTGCTATCCTGATGATAAGATCTTCATTGCTGCCCATATCGATCGTATCGCCGCCGAGATCACAACGACCCGGCGAGAGACCGAGCGTGGTCAACCCTTGCATATTTTGCTTTCAGCGCACGGTTTACCTAAACGGGTGATCGATCGAGGAGATCCTTATCAATGGCAGGTAGAACTTACAAATGCCGCCATTGCGGAAGGGCTCAAGGCACGAGGCTTGGTGGGACCAGAGACCGAGATCGTAACATGTTACCAGAGTAGAGTGGGCCCACTGGAATGGATTGGCCCCGCTACCGATGCTGAGATCAAGCGCGCGGGCGCTGCGGGCGCTGCGGTAATTGTTGTCCCCGTTGCATTCGTTTCGGAGCACGCCGAAACCTTGGTAGAGCTGGATATAGAATATGCCGCCCTTGCTTATGAATATGGGGTCGTGCGTTATTCCCGTGTGCCGGCACTAGCCAACGATGAGGAGTTTATTGCCTGTCTCGCTAGATTGGTAATGGCGGCGCTTAGTGACAAGGATACATCGTGTCCAATATACACCGGAATGGCCAGTTCTAACGCCTGTTCGAAGGCGTTTCCTACCTGTCCAGTTTGTGGATACGATACAGCTTAGGTGGAAAGGAAGCTCTTATGGGCGAAATTTTGCTGACCTGGCACCCTTGGATCAAGGCGTTCCATATCATCGCTGTTATTGCCTGGATGGCAGGACTACTCTATTTGCCGAGGCTATTCGTCTATCACGCCGAGGTCCCGGCCGGCTCCGAGAGTTCTGAAATGTTGAAGCTGATGGAGCGTAGATTGCTCAGGGCCATCATGAATCCCGCCATGATCGCTGTTTTTCTGCTGGGTGGTCTTTTGCTGATTACCCCCGGTGTGCTTGACGAGGGTAGTTTCTGGTGGCACGCGAAGTTCGTGTTGGTGCTGGTGTTGGCTGTTATGCATATGATGATGGGAGCCTGGCGTAAAGCCTTTGAAGAGGACCGTAATATGCGTCCGGCAGTTTTTTTTCGAATTATTAATGAGGCTCCGACAGCTCTCTTGATCGTCATTGTTATCCTGGTGGTGGTGCGTCCATTCTGAAAATCGGGCGGGTGCTCTTAAAACCCATATAGAAATTCCGTATTTGACTCCCCCCTTGCTTTTAGGTAAAGGAGTCCCATCTGAGAAAACGCGTACTTCCAGCGCATAATCCCTGTATCACGAATACCGTTTCAAAGTCATAAGAGACGTGTATCCAGAAGCGACTGCCATCCGCGGGTGCTTTTTCTCTGGCCCATTGGGCACTTTTCCCCATAACCCAACCAGCTGTTCAAAACGTCATGAATCTCAAAGAACTCAAACAGAAATCTCCCGCCGACCTGCTTGCTTTCGCCGAAGAGCTTGAAATCGAGAACGCTTCGACACTGCGCAAACAGGATATGATGTTCGCGATCCTAAAGTCGTTAGCTGAAAACGATACGCCGATTTCTGGAATTGGTGTGCTTGAGATACTACAAGATGGATTCGGCTTCCTGCGATCGCCAGAGGCGAATTACCTGCCAGGACCAGACGATATTTACGTGTCGCCCTCACAAGTCCGGCGCTTCGGCCTACGCACAGGCGACACGGTGGAAGGTCAGATACGGTCGCCCAAAGATAGTGAACGTTATTTCGCGCTTCTTAAGGTCAGCCAGATCAACTTTGCCGATCCTGAAGAGGTCCGCCATCGCATCAACTTTGACAATCTTACGCCGCTCTATCCCGATGAGGCGTTCAAGATGGAAATGGATGATGCCACCGCTAAGGATTTTACGCCGCGGGTCGTTGACCTGATCAGCCCCCAGGGCAAAGGCCAGCGGGCCCTGATAGTAGCGCCGCCACGGACCGGCAAGACCATGATGCTACAAAACGTCGCCCACTCCATCGCCAAGAACCATCCAGAGGCCTACTTGCTGGTACTTCTGATCGACGAACGGCCTGAGGAGGTCACCGACATGGCGCGTACGGTCAATGGCGAGGTGGTCAGCTCCACTTTCGATGAACCTGCTACTCGTCATGTTCAGGTTGCTGAAATGGTCATAGAAAAAGCTAAGCGTCTGGTCGAACATAAGCGCGACGTGGTGATTTTGCTCGACTCCATCACCCGCCTAGCGCGGGCGTACAATACCGTGGTGCCGTCGTCGGGTAAGGTTTTGACTGGTGGTGTCGATGCCAACGCTTTGCAGCGGCCAAAGCGATTCTTCGGTGCCGCGCGCAATATTGAGGAAGGGGGCTCGCTCACTATAATCGCGACGGCGCTGATCGATACCGGGTCACGAATGGATGAGGTGATCTTCGAAGAATTCAAGGGCACCGGCAATTCGGAAATAATCCTTGACCGCAAACTTTCCGACAAGCGGACATTCCCGGCTATCGACATCACAAAATCGGGTACCCGGAAAGAAGAGCTTTTGGTCAATCAAGGGACGCTGTCGAAAATGTGGGTGCTGCGACGAATTCTTATGCCCATGGGCGTTGTCGATGCCATGGAGTTCCTGATCGACAAGCTTAAATCGTCCAAGAACAACGACGATTTCTTCGATTCTATGAATACCTGACCAGGATCCTACCCTAAAAAAGGCGTGGAGCTTACGGCATCAGGACCAGATTTAAATCTGTTCGGGCGTCTTGGGCTGGCAGCATCTGTGCCAGATGCACCCTGAATCGCACCCAGACAGCGCTCAGGGGATAAGGACGCTGGATCCAGTAGTACGGCGCCCCTCAAGGTCGCGATGGGCGTTCTCGGCCTCACCAAGGGCATAGCGCTGATTAATTTCGATCTTCACTGCGCCGCTGGCGACCACATCGAAAAGGTCATTGGCGGTTTCCTGTAGATCCTCGCGCCGGGCGATGTAATGGGCCAGCACTGGCCGGGTCGCGAACAATGATCCCCGACGCATGAGGTCCAGCATTGTGAGGGCGGGGGCCGGGCCCGAGGCATTGCCGAAACTCACCATCAACCCCAGCGGGCTGAGGCAATTGAGCGAGCCTTCCCAGGTTTCCTTGCCCACCGAATCATAGACAACTGGCACGCCGGCGCCATCGGTGATTGCACGCACACGAGCCACGAAGTCTTCGCGTGTATAGATAATAGGATGATCGCAGCCATGTGCTTCGGCCAGGGCAGCTTTTTCATCGCTGGAAACGGTGCCAATGACGGTCGCGCCGAGATGTTTCGCCCATTGGCAGAAGATTAGGCCGACACCGCCAGCGGCGGCGTGAATAAGGATAGTTTCCCCGGCTTCAATCCGGTGCGTACGACGGACTAGATAGCGGGTCGTCATGCCCTGAAGCATCATCGCGGCGGCCTGTTCGTCGTCGATCCCATCAGGTAGTTTGACCAAACGTCCCGCATCCATCACCCGCATTGCGCAATAGGAACCTATACCGCCTCCATAGGCGACATGGTCGCCGGGCGCCAGGTCGAAGACGTCAGCGCCCACCTCTTCGATTATTCCGGCGCCTTCAACGCCCAAGGTCTGGGGCAATTGATCTAGCTTATAGAGCCCACTGCGGTGATAGGTATCGATGAAATTGAGTCCTACCGCCGTATGCCGGACGAGAGCCTCGTTTGGACCCGGCGCGCCAATTTCTATGTCATCGACGGAAAGTGCCTCTGGACCGCCATAACCGTGCACACGAATCGCTTTTACCATAGACATACCCGCCCTTAGCCGAGTGCTGTGCTGAGAAACTCTTGACTACGTTGATCGGCGAGGGTTGCCGCTTCGGCGTTGTAGTTGCCGCCGCCGATACGTGCGAAGGCATGGTCAACGCCGGGATAGGTATGCAGCGTGATCTTATCGTGGCTTCCAAGCTCCTCATTGATACGGGCTTGGGCCTCGGGTGGACAGAAACCGTCGGCCTCGGCGATGTGGAGCATCAACGGGTGAGAGATATTGCTGGCAAGCTCCAAGGATTCTTCAATCTGCACAGGGTAATAGCCAACCGAGACATCTGCATCCGTGAAACATCCGGCGGCATAAGCAAGGCTTCCGCCGAGGCAATACCCGACCGCGCCGACCTTGCCGTTGGCGCCCTTAGTCACGCGCAAATAATCGATAGTGGCCTGTATATCACTGACCCCTTTTTCAAAATCAGGCAGAAAAGCGTTCATCAGTTCAAACGCCCGGTCCCACTCTTCCTGAGATTGGTCGGTCAGTTGCACGCCTGGTTCGATGCGCCAAAACAGGTCTGGACAAGCGGCAATGTATCCTGCGGCGGCGAAACTGTTACAAAGATTGCGCATGACCTGATTAACCCCAAAAATTTCTTGGATCACGACGATGCTCGGCGCTAAATCAGTGTTGGGCGTAGCAATATAGGTGGAAAAATTGCCGCCGTCTGCGGCGTCGATGATGATGTCCGGCATGATATTCCCCTGGGTAATTAAATCTTCGCCCGTTTTAAACGTTGGCGCGGATGCCTTCAAGGTTGAGTAGTGTCGCCTTAGTCAAGATGCCGCCATGGCCCGAATAACCGCAAAGATTTCCAGTGGTGCTGAGAACCCTATGGCAGGGAACGATGATGGGAATGGGATTAGCGCCACAGGCCCCCGCTACGGCACGCGGGCCGGTGCGAAGCTTCTTGGCAAGGCCGCCATAGGTGAGAGTGGCGCCGAAGGGTATGGCGTCGATGGCGCGCCAGACACGGCTTTGAAATTTGGTGCCGGACACGGCTAGCGGCAAGTTGAAATCCTTGAGGCGACTGTCGAAATATGCTGCGAGCTGGCTCTCCGCTTCGGTGAGCAACTCGCTCGTAGTCTCATGGTGGGTGTATAATCCGGTGGCCCAGGAAAGACCTGTAAGCGCCCCGTTCTGCGCGGAGAGGATGAGGGTGCCGACGGGGCTCTGAACAGTTAGAAGGTGGATGTCGGTCGATGATTCAGGCGCGGCTGAGGGCATCCCTTAGTTCCGTCTCAGTGGTGAATGGCAGGGAACAAACCGGTCCTACACAGACATAAGCAGTCGCCCTGTTGTCAAGCTGGGTTTTTCCCTTGGCCGGGTGCCCATCGGCGAGTTTGGTGCCAGGGTCAATGCGTTGTAACACAAGGTTAGGTTGTGGAGTAGTTAAGGCCGCCTTTATTAGGTTTTGCGCGACGGCATCATCGGCCTTGCCGATAACAACGGTATGCGCCGCCCGTCTTAGTAATTCTGATTCGTTTACTAGGGTCACCAAGGCAAAGGCATCTTTTTCCAGGTCACCAGAAAAAGCGCGGATCACCTCTTCGGCGCGCATCCGGTATTTATCCTCACCGGTTAGCAACCAAAGCCGCGCGAAAACACCGACCATGTATCCGTTGCCCGAAGGAGTCGGCCCATCATGGGCGGACTTGGTGCGGACAATGAGATCTGTCGCATCATCCGAGGTAAAGAAAAATCCGCCGTCAGTATCGCTGTAATGTTGATCGAGAACATCCACCCATCGCTGCGCCCAATCCAAATAGCTTGCCTCGCCCATGATGGAATGCAGGACAAGAGCGGCGCGAGCCATGGACGCGTAATCGTCAAGTGTCGCCATGGCGCCGGGCTGACTAGCCCGGAAACTATGGACTAGACGGGCATCGTTGCTGCTATCCCACTGGGTCATGGCGGTGCAGATAAAATTGAAGGCAGTGATCGCCGAAGTGATCCAGTCTTCACGGTCCAGGGCGGTCCCGGCGCGGGCCAACGCGGCTATTGCGAGCCCATTCCAATCGGCCAGGATCTTGTCGTCACGTCCTGGCCGCACGCGGGGTTCGCGCCGCTCGAACAAGATCGTCCGGGCTTCTGCAAGCTGTGCCTCGGCGGCATCGTCCAGAAGTTCGGGATGGCGAAGGCGGTTGAGGATAGTGCGGCCTTCCCAATTGCCAGAGGGGTGGACCCCATAGGCATTCTTGAAGGGTTCCGCTTGATCACCGAGAGCGGCATCCACATCGGCGGTATCCCAGACGTAAAACAGGCCTTCTTCGCCTTCGCTGTCGGCATCCAAAGTGGAGGCGAAGGCACCGCCCTCAGCCATCATCTCGCGGATGATCCAATCAGCGGTCTCAGTGATTCGATCTTTAAACAACCTATCGTTGTATAAATTAAATGTCAGTAATAATATCTCTATCAATTGTGCATTGTCGTAGAGCATCTTCTCGAAATGGGGGACCAACCACAGCGCGTCGGTGGAGTACCGAGAATAACCGCCACCCAGGTGGTCGTATATCCCGCCCTGGGACATTTGCCTGAGCGAAAAACGCACGGCCTCGCCGAGTTTGGTTGCGCCGGTCTTAATATGGCCGCGCAAGACCAGCTCCAGAGTCGGGACATGAGGAAATTTTGGGGCCTCGCCGATGCCGCCATGTAGGGCATCGAATTCCTTGGAGAGGTTTTCAGCAAGGCGGGTGGACAGGTCAGGGGAAATGAGATCACCGGCTGCCGGCTCCGACGACTTTTGCAGGGCTTCGCTCATGACGGTTACGTTCTTGGCGACCATGTCGGACTTGCTGCGCCAGACTTCATCAACTTTTTTGAGAACTTCTGGGAAACCGGGGCGCCCGAAACGTGCCTCAGGTGGAAAATAGGTGCCGCCCCAGAAAGGCTTGGCATTGGGGGTAAGAAACATGGTTAGAGGCCAACCGCCCCGTTCGCCCAATAGCGCCAGTGCCGTCTGGTAGATGGCATCGATATCCGGGCGCTCTTCACGGTCGACTTTGATGCTGACGAACAAGGAGTTCATCAAATTCGCGATAGCTTGGTCCTCAAAACTTTCATGGGCCATGACATGGCACCAGTGACAGGCCGCGTAGCCCACAGAAAGAAGAATAGGCTTGTTGTCGGCCCGGGCGTGTGCGAAGGCCTCGGGCCCCCAACCCTGCCAATGAACAGGGTTGTCCGCATGCTGCAGAAGGTAGGGGCTGGTTTGCGTGTTAAGAGTGTTTTCCGCGATCATGAGTCTTGTTGGTTTCGATAAGGGAGGGGTACAACTGGCGCCGCTGCCGGCAAAATTGATAGCCGGGGAAGTTTGCGGCGCCTCGGGCCTGCAAACAACCCTAAATTCTTTGGGTATGCATTGCCCGGCGCGCAGATGAAAGCCGACTCTATGACGAGGAACAGGAGACATGACTGAAGGCGATACCATATACGCATTAGCATCGGGCGCTGGCACCGCTGGGGTCGCTGTGATTCGCGTGTCGGGCCCCGATGCCGGCGCGGCCCTCAGGGCATTGCTGGGTGGTCCGCTGCCGAAAGCGCGCATGGCTACTCACGCGAGTCTTTACTTCCCCGATACCACGGTTACTGGCAGTGATGCAGAGGATGGGGACAACGTGCTTGATGAAGTGTTGGTGCTTTGGTTTCCCGCCCCCCAGAGTTTCACCGGTGAAGACGTTGCCGAACTTCACATTCATGGCGGGAGGGCTTGTATTGAAGCCGTCACCCGGGCCCTTGCCGCCAGTGGCCCGCTACGGCCCGCTGAAGCTGGTGAGTTCAGCCGCCAGGCTTTCGAGAACGGTAAAATGGACCTAACCCGCGCCGAAGCCCTGGCTGATTTGGTCGCCGCAGAGACTGAAGCCCAGCGCCGACAAGCCATGGGCCAGGCGATGGGCGCTCTTGCGGCGCGCTACGACGGTTGGCGCGCGGCATTGGTTGGTCTGGCGGGCGAGGTCGAGGCGGGCATCGATTTTGCTGATGAAGAGTTGCCCAAAGGACTGTTAGATGGTGTGTTTACTAAGATCATGGCACTTGCCGATGAAATATCGGCGCATTTGGCAGACGGCCATCGCGGTGAACTCCTGCGAAGCGGCCTGACGGCGGCTATCCTGGGCCCACCCAACGTAGGAAAATCAAGTCTTATCAATAAATTAGCAGGACGTGAAGCGGCCATTGTAGCGGCAACTGCCGGTACCACAAGGGACGTTATCGAGGTCCATCTGGACCTCCACGGAATGCCGGTGACGGTTTCCGATACCGCGGGCCTTCGCGCGGGGGCAGAGGCGGTCGAGGAGGAGGGTGTGCGCCGCGCGCGCGCGCGCGCTGAGAGCGCGGATATCAAGATCATCGTGTTTGATGCCCGGGCCTGGCCCAATTTGGATCAGCACAGCAGGTCCCTCATCGATAGGGACTCTATGGTTGTTATAAATAAAATGGACCTTTGTGATCCGCGGTCACTACCCTCAGAAATGCTATATATTGGGAGTGGGGAGCATAAGACAACCGTATATTGTGTTTCGGCGAAAACTGGGGCTGGTTTACCCGAGATATTGGAGGGTCTATCAACCATGGCCCAGGAACGCCTTAGTTCGGGACTTTCCGCGCCGCTGACGCGTGCACGGCATCGACGTGCTCTAGAAGATACAGTTTCCGCTTTGCAACAAATTAGCGCGGGAAAAGCGATAGAGCTCAATGCCGAGGATCTGCGATTTGCCGTCAGGGCGTTGGGACGGATCACCGGCCGGGTCGATGTGGAAGATATCCTCGACCGAATCTTTGCCGAATTCTGCATTGGAAAGTAACTCCCTGATGTTTCACGTGAAACCAGCGTTTATTTGCTTTGACAGCGCGGGCGCGATGGGTAGAGTCTCGCGCCCATGACAGCCCCAAGAAATACATTCGATGTCATCGTGATTGGAGGCGGCCATGCCGGCACCGAGGCTGCCGCGGCGGCGGCGCGTATGGGTGCCGCGACCTTACTGGTCACCCATCGGTTAGACACAATTGGCGAAATGTCGTGTAACCCTGCTATTGGCGGATTGGGCAAGGGCCATCTGGTGAGGGAGATCGACGCGCTGGACGGTGTCATGGGGCGTGCGATCGACCGCGCGGGCATCCAGTTCCGGGTTCTTAACCGTTCCAAGGGGCCTGCGGTGCAAGGGCCGCGGGCTCAGGCCGACCGCACACTCTACAAGCGTGCGATGCAGGAGATACTGGGAACCCAGGAAAACCTCTCTATACGTGCTGGAGCCGTGGAGGATATCGTCCTCGATGCCGAGGGTGGGATCGCCGGAGTTCTCACGGCCGACGGCGTGGAAATAGCCTGTAAGTCAGTAATTCTGACTACGGGGACCTTTCTGCGAGGTTGGATCCATATCGGCGAACAGACCACGCCGGCTGGTCGGGTCGGCGAAGAGCCTGCACTGGGGCTGTCTAAAGCCCTTAACAGGCTTGGCTTTGAGCTAGGGCGGCTCAAAACTGGCACCCCGCCGCGATTGGACGGCCGCACCATAGATTGGCGGGGACTGGCGCCACAGCCAGGGGACGATCCCCCAAACCCCTTTTCCACGCTCACGTCTGTCATCACCACGCCCCAGGTGGCGTGTTTCATTACCGCCACTACTCCGGCGACCCATGATGTGATCCGTGCCAATCTTGATCGAGCGCCGCTCTATTCCGGCCAGATCGAAAGCATCGGGCCGCGGTATTGCCCGTCTATTGAAGACAAGGTGGTGCGTTTCGCCGACCGTTCTCGCCACCAAATTTTTCTCGAGCCTGAAGGCCTGGACGATCCGACAATCTATCCCAATGGAATTTCCACTTCCCTGCCTGAGGAGGTGCAGCTTGAGATGCTGAAAACCATCCCTGGCCTGGAAACGGTGGCCATGCTGCGGCCGGGCTATGCCATCGAATATGATTACGTCGATCCTCGGGAACTTGACCACCGGCTTGAAACCCGCAAAATTCCTGGTCTTTTCTTAGCTGGTCAGATCAACGGCACAACCGGTTACGAGGAAGCCGCGGCGCAAGGGTTGATGGCAGGCATCAATGCGGCCCTGGCTACCAGTCAGACCGGCCGTCAGGTGCCCCTGAGTGGTGGAGAAGATCAAACAGCAGAGAAAATCGAGGGTTTTCGCCTCGACCGGGCCGATGCCTATATCGGTGTGATGATTGATGACTTGATTACTCGCGGGGTCAGCGAGCCCTATCGCATGTTTACCTCCCGCGCGGAGTACCGGCTGCTTTTGCGCGCCGACAACGCTGACCAGCGTTTGACAGACAAAGGCATTTCCATCGGTTGCGTCGGTGCTGAGCGCCGTCAGGCATGGCGGGAGAAAGCAAAAACTCTGGACCATGCACGCCATATAATACAAAACCTTGTGGCTACGCCGAGAGAACTTGCGGCACATGGTATCAAGGTCGCCGAAGATGGTGTGCGGCGCAGCGCTGAGCGCTTGCTTAGTCAGAAGGATATCGGCATGGCTCAGCTTGAAACTCTGTGGCCGGAACTCTCGGAACTTGATCAAGTAATCGCGCGCCAATTAGAAATCGATGCCCGTTACGCGGTCTATCTCAAACGTCAAAAGGCTGATATAGCAAATTTCCGCCGAGATGAAGCACTGGAAATCCCTGAAGGCCTTAATTTTTCCCAGATTGGTGGCCTCTCCAACGAGCTGTGCGAGAAGCTTGTGCAGGTTTCACCCAGCACCTTGGGCCATGCGGCGCGTATTCCCGGCATGACCCCGGCGGCGTTGACTGCGCTACTTGGCTATGTGCGCCGTCGCGGAAATAGAGGAAAACTCTGGAAACGCACTTCCTCGGCCTAGATCAAGACAATGACCCGACCCCCTTTTACGCCCTTTGATCCGCAATATTTTAATTCGGATGGGGGTGTTTCACGTGAAACACGGGACGCGCTCAAAAAATATGAAATCAGCCTCGTGAGGTGGCAGAAGGCGGTGAATTTGGTGGGTTCTAGCACGATGCAGCACGTGTGGCATCGACACTTTCTCGATTCTGCCCAACTTGTGCCCTTAATCCCTGCGAAGGCCGATGGCACCCCAACAGTAATCCTCGATATTGGCAGCGGTGGGGGCTTCCCAGGCCTTGTACTCGCGGTACTAGCGGCCACAAGCGCGCTTGGCATGCCGGCTATCAAGGTTCATTTGGTTGAGGCCAATACGCGAAAATGTGCGTTTCTCAAAGAAGTCGCGCGGGCCTCCGGAGCCCAGGCGGTGATCCATCGTACTAGGTTGGAAAACTTATCTCCATTTCCCGTGGATGTCGTCACGGCACGCGCATTTGCGCCGCTACCAAGACTTTTGATGCAGGCGAATCGCTTTTTCAACCAGACTGACTGCCGCCCCTTGGGGTTGTTTTTGAAGGGGAAGGGAGTGGATGAGGAATTGACCGAGGCCCGCAAACAATGGAAGATGCGGGTTGAGGCTATTGCCAGCGTGACAGACCCGGAAGGGGTCATCTTGCGGGTAGAGGACATTGTCCTTGGATAAATTCGGCGCCGAAACCGCCAATATCACGTCCCCCCGGGAAGCCGGGAAGAGAAGGGCGCCCAGGTCTTCGGAAACACAACACCCGCGCTCCAGAATCCTTATCATTGCCAACCAGAAGGGTGGCGTCGGCAAGACGACAACTGCGATCAACCTCGCCACCGCGCTGGCTGCCGTAGGGAGTCGGGTGCTGGTGTTGGATCTGGATCCTCAAGGTAACGCTTCGACCGGCCTCGGAATTCGCCAAAGTGCCCGCGCTCATGGTACTTATGACCTTTTGATTGGGGCGGCGGCGATTGAAGAAACAGCTGTGTCTAGCGAGGTTCCAGGCCTTGACGTGGTGCCAAGCACGGTCGATCTGGCCGGCGCGGAGTTGGAACTCGTCGGTATGGAGCGGCGTGAATATCGTCTCCGCGATGCGCTCCGAGAGGGCCCTCCCGTATACGATTACATCTTGGTGGATTGTCCGCCTTCACTCAATCTCTTGACCCTCAACGGATTGGTGGCGGCTGACGCAGTGCTAGTGCCATTACAGTGCGAATTTTTTGCTCTGGAGGGTCTGACCCACCTGCTCAAGACGATCGGGCGGGTCCGGGGCAGCTTCAATTCTGACCTTGAACTACAAGGTGTAGTATTAACAATGGCCGATACTCGCAATAACTTGACAACCATGGTAGCCGCTGATGTGCGCCGGTTCCTCGGCGACAAGGTCTACGATACTGTCATCCCCCGCAACGTGCGCGTGTCGGAAGCCCCATCCCATGGGAAACCGGTACTGCTCTATGATTTTGGGTGTGCTGGTTCCCAGGCCTACATCCAACTTGCCAGGGAAATCTTGCGCCGTGAGGAGAAATTCGTGACATGACTGAAAAAAGCGCTGTACCACATCCCGTGAAACGCAATCTCGGGCGGGGCCTCGCCGAGTTGTTTGGCGAGGAAGAGAGTGGGGACGAGGAGCTTGGCCAATCAGTCAGGACACGCAGCCTGCCGATAGGTAAAATCAGGCCTGGGCCATTGCAACCACGGCGTAATTTTGACGGGGTTGCGCTTGAGGCTCTGGTCGAATCGGTGCGGGAGAAAGGCATTTTGCAGCCGCTTTTGGTTCGACGCGTGGCGGGAGAAGCTGAAAGCTTCGAGATCATTGCCGGGGAGCGGCGGTGGCGCGCGGCCCAGCTGGCCAATCTCCATGAGGTCCCCGTGGTGGTGCGGGATATGGTCGATTCCGAGGCGCTTGAGGTTGCGTTGGTGGAAAATATTCAGCGTCAGGACCTGACGCCATTGGAAGAGGCGCAAGGCTATCAGCGATTAATTAACGAGTTCGACCATAGTCAAGGTGATCTCGGCCGCGCCGTCGGTAAGAGCCGCTCTCATGTCGCCAATATGCTTCGGTTGCTCAAATTACCCGAAACGGTCAAGCGGTTGGTCGATGACGGCAGCCTGAGCGCGGGCCATGCACGGGCGCTGCTCGGTTGCGACGACCCGGTGGCACTGGCCCGCAAAGTCGTGCGCCGGGGCCTCAACGTGCGCCAGACCGAAAGACTGGTGACTAAAATCCAATCCCAAGGCGCGGTACCCGCCGGTGAGGTGCTTGGCAATCAGGAGGTATTGGCTAAAGATGCTGATACCTTGGCATTAGAACACGATCTCTCAGGGCTTCTTGGGCTCAAGGTTGTTATTTCCCTTAAGGGCGAGGCCGGGGACATCACCATACATTTCGAAGCACTTGAACAACTTGACGACGTGCTTAATCGCTTAAAGCGCGATCCAACCTTCTCAAAAATCCTATAAACATTTGATATATATAGTTATTTTCGAGAGTCTGTTCGTGCCGCTGTGGCGATTTGCATCAGAACGCGCTGGCAGATGAGGCGGTCGGGTTGGCCGGTGGATTTGGCGCCGAGTTCGGCCGTTGTCAGAAGGTCTAGGGCGGTGACCAGGCGGTCCGGGGTCCAGCTTCGAGCCTGGGCACGAAACCGGTCAGCCAGTTTGAAAAATACTGGTGGCCGGAGGGCCTTTATGGCGTCATTCAGGGAACTCCCCTCAGCTACCTGTCCAGCCACCAAGTGGAGCCTTTGGATGTGGCGTTGGGCAGCGCGCAGAATGGCGATCGGGCTGACGCCCTCCTGGGAGGCACGGGTCAGTGCCCGGTCTAATTCGGTGGCATCGCCACTTCCCGCTGCATATACCGCGTCTTCCAACTCGTAAGCCGCTGCCTCGCCAACAACGGCCCGGCAATCCTCGAGCGTTACCTCGGTTCCGCCAATGCAATAAAGCGCGAGTTTTTCCACCTCCCCGAGGGTTATGTCCCGGTCTGCGCCAAGAGCACGGGCAAGCCAGGCCAGCGCATCGGGATTGGCCCTAAGCTCGTGGCTTCGAAGTGCACCTTCGATCACGCGTTCGAGACCCGCTCCCTCATCGAGATAACAGGCAATGGCGGCGCAATGGGAGGTTTCTTCGAATAGGCGGCGCAATGATGATCGAGGGCTCAGCTCGGCAGCCTCTACAATTATGAGGGATGGAGGGGGGCCGCTACCGTTGCCAAGCAACTCCAACGCGCTGGCAACTGCTTTAGTGGCGCCATCGCCGACTCCTCGAAGCTGCACCGACCGGCGGCCGCCACCAAACGCGAGGGCACAGGCTTCGTCGGCGATACGCGCAGGATCGTCACGCAAATCGGCTACTGTCAATTTGGCCATCAGGAAGGGGTCATTATCGGTTCCGGTGATTTTAACCGACAAAGCCCTGCCACGCTCTCGGATGAGGCCGGTATCAGGCCCATAGAACAAAACGGCGTGGATATTCTCGTCAATTCCGGAGAGAAAGGATTCAGCTCGTGCCGGGGGAACCTTCACGGCGCTTGCTCAATTTTGGGAGTTCGCCCGATAGACATTGTTGCTTAGCGTCCATAGTTGCGTTGGGATAGAAATAGGGCGATTCTGGTCTTGATATTGTCTCCGAGATTGCGGGCCGCACGTATTGTGGCATTTCTTCTCGATGAAATGGTACTGAAGCGGGATTCAAGGATATTGTAGCTGACAGTGATCACTGAGCGCCCCTTGAATGACACCTTTCCGTTACTAATTCGTTTAAGCTTGAATCGGGCGTCGAGGGTCAGATTGGCGCGAGTCGCCGTCTCGTCCTTGCGGATACCAAGTTCCGCGGTTTGCGTGGAAAGATTTATGACTAATTCCCACACGGGGTTCCGCGGTTTTCCCTGGGCATGCATTCTCTTGGAAAGTTGGATGTGGAGGAGCTGACCGACGCGGTCGCGGAGCGGCGCTAAGCGCACTTGAGCTAGCATTCGCTGGCTCACCAACGAGGTATGATTGCCGTAAAGGGGCTTGAAACCGCAAGATGTGGAAGACAAGATGGTTACCATAACCCCAGCGGCGGCGATGAACTTATGCAACGACATTGATCACTCGATTCGGAACCACAATTACTTTAAGCGCCGTCTTGCCTTCCAGCGCCGCCTTGACGTTGTCGAGCGCCAACGCGGCTTCCTCGGCGGCAGATTGGTCGGTATCCAGGGGCAGATCCAAGGTACCACGAAGTTTGCCGTTGACCTGTACGGCAATGGTGACGTTTTCCTCGGCAATCAGGACAGCATCGGGGCATGGCCATTCCATTGCCGTTAGCGGGATGTCGTGGCCAAGCTGGAACCATAGTTCCTCGGCAATATGGGGGATAAAAGGTCCGGCTAGTTGGACTAATGTTTCGAGCCCCTCGCGGCGGACCCAGAGGCTCGCCAGATCGTTGCCATCGAGTCCGGCGACGATGTTCGATAATTCCCTGATGCGGGCGACGGCGCGATTAATGCGTAGCTTGTTGAGATCATCGGTAGTGTCCCGTATGGCTTTGTGTATAGCGCGACGAATGTCCAACAGTGCAACTGGCGCCGCATCCGTGGTGGCGTCTTGGGGAATTTCTGTACTAGGGCTGGTGAGTTCTGACTCCGTGACCATGCGCCACAGGCGGTTCAGATAGCGCCAAGCGCCATCTACGCCGAATTCTGTCCAATCGAGATCGCGCTCGGGCGGCGAATCGGAAACGATGAACATACGCATGGTGTCGGCACCGTAGGCATCGATAATGGCCTCGGGATCCACCACGTTTTTGTGGGATTTAGACATTTTTTCCGAACGGCCGAGGGTCACTGGATGACCGTCATCGGCCTTAACCACAAGGTCCGCTCCCTCGCGCCGTGTCTCATGGGGGAACAGCCAGCGACCGTCGTTATCGCGGTAGGTTTCGTGGCACACCATGCCCTGGGTCAGGAGGCCCTGGAAAGGTTCGTTGATATTGACGTATCCGCAGGTTTTCATGGCCCGAGTGAAAAAGCGCGAATATAAAAGGTGCAGAACGGCATGTTCGATACCGCCGACGTATTGGTCTACCGGCAGCCAATAGGCAGCGGCGTCGTGATCGAAGGGTTCCGATGCCCCGGGTGAGCAGTAGCGTGCGAAATACCAAGAAGACTCGAAGAATGTGTCGAAGGTATCTGTTTCCCGTTCCGCATCCTGACCGCAGGACGGACAGGCGACATGTTTCCAGGTTGGATGGCGGGCCAGGGGATTGCCCGGCTGATCAAATTCCACATCTTCGGGCAAGATTACCGGCAGGTGGTTCACGGGCACCGGTACGGGGCCGCAATCAGCACAGTGGATAATGGGGATGGGACAGCCCCAATAACGCTGCCGGGAAACCCCCCAGTCACGCAGTCGGTAAGTAATTTCGGCCGTTCCCGCATCTTGGCTTGATAGCCGTTTTGTTGATTTAGCTTTGGCGGCCTCTACGTCTAATCCGTCGAGAAAGTCTGAATTGGCAAGTCTGCCCTCGCCGGTATAGGCATTGGCGCCGATTTCGAAATCGTCGGGTTCCTCACCCACTGGGATCACCACCGGTCTGACGGGAAGACCGTACTTGCGGGCAAATTCGAGGTCGCGCTGGTCGTGGGCAGGGCAGCCGAAAATGGCGCCGGTGCCGTATTCCATAAGCACAAAATTGGCCACGTATAAGGGCAGGGATTCGTCGTCACGGAAGGGATGTCGTGCGGTGATCTGCGTGCGGTAGCCCTTCTTTTCAGCGGTCTCTATGGTTTCCTCGGCGGTGCCAAGACGATTGCATTCGGCGATGAATTCGCCCAGTGCTGGATCGTTCTCGGCCAGCGCCTCGGCCAGTGGGTGATTGGGTGAAACAGCGAGAAATGAGGCGCCGAAGAGGGTATCAGGCCGGGTCGTGAAGACCTCAAGCCGCTCAGACCTAAGTTTGAGCGGCTCTACCTCGCCGCTTCCGTCGGATGGACCTTCCAGGGCGAAGGAGACCCGGGCGCCAGTGCTGCGCCCGATCCAATTTTCCTGCATGGTGCGGACCCTCTCGGGCCAGCCGTCGAGGTTCCCAAGTTCCTCGAGCAAGCTGTCAGCGAACGCGGTGATGCGTAGAAACCATTGA
>Ga0315336_1002732_pt1 | contig 25876 bp, 22 predicted proteins | sample ASW5metaG_FD_204512 | JGI IMG/M metagenome (GOLD analysis project Ga0315336, IMG submission 204512) | Ammonia-oxidizing marine archaeal communities from Monterey Bay, California, United States - ASW #5 | ecosystem: Environmental > Aquatic > Marine > Intertidal zone | place: USA: California... | reverse complement strand
GGGGTGCAGCGGGACATTTGGGCACCGGCAACCCTTCGCGGTATCCTTCCGTATCGACCTCTGGGCCATGCACAGCCCCCGGGAGCTCTCACTGAATGCAACGACGCGCCTTCACGATTACCGAACTGCTGGTTGTTATCTCGATCATTGGATTGCTGATGGCCATGGCGCTGGGTGCGTTGACGGCCGTTCGGTCGACCGATCAGGTTGTGACGTCGCAGCACCACTTGCGTCAGATCGCCCAGTGGATGGAAGGGTGGTCCACGGCCAGAAACGACGTCGTGTTGCCGGCGAGCTTTGATCTGCGGGATGAAAAGGGCACGGACCCGGGCGAGACCGGCGGCCGCCGGTACTTCACCTATGGCAACGACAGACGAAACTGGCTGGAAACAAACATTCCGTGGCAGCCTGCATCAGGCGATCCGCGAGCAGATCTGCTCTCTCAGGGCACTTGGGCGGACATTCTCTGGGTGGATGCAGGCATCGGCGATGCTTCCAGTATCGAACCGCCTTCCATGTTCATGCCTGATGGGAGCACGATCTACGCGGATACCACGTACTCGACACCTGGTCGTTGGCTGTACGACGAGAACACGAACGACCGCCGCAACCCGCTGCGATCAACGGCGATGAACACCTACAACTATCCACGGGAGTTGGCCGACGGCTCACAGACGGTGGAGAATCAGGCCTATCTTGGTCTGGGCTCACCGCCCACTGGCATGCCACTGCCCTTTGGCAACGGCGCGTGGGAGAAAGACCGCCCGGGCTTCTTTGCTGCCAATAACTTCTTTGAAGGCAGGTCATTACGGGATCGCACCGGCAACAATGCAGACACGGCGTTGGATCCGCGTTGGACGCATGGCCAGATCAAGGCGCCGGCACGGTCCATGTATCTGGTGGATTCCTTCGCTGGTGAGACCATTGGGGCCGCTCCAGATGAAGAGGACTATCGGGAAGCTACCGAAACAGCCTTTATCACCGGTTCACGCAGGAATTATGACAGCCCGCAGCAAGTGGACTTCCGTTACGGCGAGCAGTGCCTGATGCTCATGCTCGATGGCACGGTTCGCAAGGAGACCACTTGGGGCGTCTTGGAGAACCTGCAGGGGGCCATTGCCGATGGCCCCATGGACGAATCGGCCCTTGCGAAGGGCCGCGGCATTCGGGTGACGAACCTGCACATGCGTAGGCCTTGGTAAGACTGCCGAGAGGGGGATTGGCAAAGCCTCCCATTCAGACCCCTCTGAGCCCTTGCAGATGCTGCCCAGACGGCTACAATCCCCCTTCCGCTCCTTCTTCGGAGCGGTTTTTAGTCGGTGGAGCACCGTTGTTCCGCCGCAAGCCACTGCCACCGTAGCTCAGTGGTAGAGCACACCCTTGGTAAGGGTGAGGTCACGGGTTCAAGTCCCGTCGGTGGCTTGCACCTCCCCACATGCAGATGGTCTGCACATGGGGCGCCTCAGGACGAGGCAACAAGACGTCCGGCCGTGTCTCGGCCGGGGTTTCCTTGCATCATGAGATCCATGATTGGAAACCGAGACACTTCCAGAGAACGCCGTCACCACAGGAATGACGGCAGGAGAACACGACGATGGCAAAGGACACCTTCGTCCGTACCAAGCCGCACGTGAACATCGGCACGATCGGACACATTGATCACGGCAAGACAACCTTGACCGCTGCAATCTGCAACCGTCAGGCCGCTCGCGGTCTGGGCCAGGCCCGCGCATTCGCCGACATCGACAATGCGCCTGAAGAGAAGGCCCGTGGCATTACGATCGCGACCAGTCACCAGGAGTACGAGACGGAGAACCGTCACTACGCTCACGTCGACTGCCCCGGTCACGCCGACTATGTGAAGAACATGATTACCGGTGCCGCCCAAATGGACGGCGCCATTCTCGTGGTCGCCGCCACGGACGGCCCCATGCCCCAGACGCGTGAGCACATTCTGCTCGGTCGCCAGGTCGGCGTGCCGAAAATGGTCGTCTTCATGAACAAGGTCGATATGGTCGACGATGAAGAACTGCTTGAGCTCGTCGAGATGGAAATCCGCGAGTTGTTGAGCGTCTACGACTTCCCAGGCGATGACATTCCAGTCGTCCGCGGCAGTGCATTGAAGGCGCTTGAGAGTGAAGGCAAGGACGATGACATCTGCAAGTGCATCGATGAGCTCATGGAAGCATGTGACTCGTACATCGATGAGCCTGTACGTGAAACCGACAAGCCTTTCCTGATGGCTGTGGAAGACGTCTTCTCGATCAAGGGCCGCGGCACCGTCGTGACCGGTCGTATCGAGCGAGGCTTGGTCACCGTTGGTGACGAAGTCGAAATCGTCGGCCTTACGGAAGAAGCCGCCAAGACCACGGTCACGGGTGTCGAGATGTTCCAGAAGATTCTGGAAGATGCCCAGGCCGGCGACAACGTTGGTTGTCTCCTGCGTGGTGTGGAAAAGGAGGACGTCGAGCGTGGTCAGGTGTTGGCCAAGCCGAAGTCGATCACGCCCCATACCAAGTTCGAGGCAGAGGTCTACGTGCTGACCAAGGAAGAGGGTGGCCGTCACACGCCGTTCTTCTCCGGATACAAGCCCCAGTTCTACTTCCGCACGACGGATGTGACCGGTGGTTTGGATCTCGTCGGTGCTGAAATGTGCATGCCTGGCGACAACATCAAGATGCTTGTCGCCCTTGGTAAGAGCATCGCCATGGACGAAGGTCTCCGCTTCGCTGTTCGCGAAGGTGGCCGTACCGTCGGCTCCGGCGTTGTGACGAAGATTCTCGAGTAGCACTGCGGTGCACTCAGCCCGCTTCGGCGGTCGTTCGTATCTCACTTTCGAGGCGCGAACGACCGCCGGGACGGCGGGTTTGAAAGGTGAAGTGAAATGGCCAAGAAGGCAACCGACCGCGAATATGTCTGGCTTCAGTGCACCGAGAGTGGTGACCTGAACTACCGAACCAGTATTCGCGTCAAGGGCGGCATTGACGAGAAGGTCAAGGCCGGCTTCAAGAAGTACAGCCCTCGCCTGCGCAAGCACACGTTGCACAAGATCAAGCGCAAGTGAGGCTGAACAGACGCCGGTAGCTCAATTGGCAGAGCAGCGGATTCCAAATCCGCAGGTTGAGTGTTCGAGTCACTCCCGGCGTGTTACGGCTGAACCTTCGACGGTGGGCGTCGATCGGGACCTCAGCCACTTTGGAACTGGAGATCACCGCACATGCCTGCGATGTACAAGGCTGGACAGGGCTACTGGGTACGACTGATGTCGGCCTATGCGTTTGGAGCACTCATTGCTCTGGGCATGGTGTGGCTTTGGAAAGAGTTTGATGGCGTCACGATGTTCGGGTTGGAGCCCACCTACATTCGTGTCGGTGTCATGATCCTGGCGGCCCTGACCTGTGGTGGGCTGACTTGGTACCTCCTGGGCATTCACCGAAGCACGGTGGAGTTCATGGTGGCCACGGAAGGCGAAATGCGCAAGGTGAACTGGTCTAGTCGACGTGAGGTTGAAACCTGCACCCGCGTGGTGATCATGCTGACCATCTTCACGGCGGCGTACTGTTGGGGATTCGACATCGTCTTCGCCAGCATCTTCCGCTGGATGACAGTGTTGCGCACCGGTTGATCGAGTTCCGGATCAATGTCCGGATCAAAGAGGGCAAGAGAAAGATTCAATGACTGAACAAGAACACACTGATACGGCCAGCACAGATACGGGCGAATCGACGGAGATGACGTCGACAACCGATGTAGCGCAAGCCGCGCCGGTCGAAGCCGTGGAGGTTACTGCTGTAACGGACGCCAAAGAGGCTGTCGCCGATGATGCCGAAGAGAAGGTATTTGACCCGGCGGTTGACCTGCCGATGTACCGCGAGGGCATGAACTGGTTCGTGCTTCGTGTGGCGTCAAACAAAGAAAGTTCGGTGCGCGAAACGCTGGATCGCAAGGTGCAGATCGAGGGCTTGAATACCAGTGTCGGTCGCATCATGGTGCCCACCGAGAAGACGCGCACGCTCAAGGGCGGCAAGCAGCGCATCACGGAAACGAAGCTCTATCCCGGATACATCTTCGTGGAGATGCGGCTGGAGGTCATCGTCCTCAATGACGGTCGTAAAGAGAGCCGCATTCCCCAGGATGTGTTCTTCTTGATCAAGGAGACGACTGGCGTTGGCGACTTTGTCGGCAACAAGGGTTGTCCTACACCCATGTCTCCCGCCGAAGTCGAGAAGATGCTCTTCGACTCGCGCCTGCCTGAGCAGGAGCCCGAGATCAAGCTCGAGTTCGTCCCAGGCGATCACGTGGTGATCAAGGAAGGTCCGTTCGAGAACTACGAAGGCACTGTGGATGTCGTCATGCCCGACAAGGGTCTCGTCCGCGTGCTTGTGAGCATCTTCGGTCGTCAGGCTCCCGTGGAGTTGGAGTATTGGCAGATCGAGAAGTCCAACGGCTGACAACGATCGAAATCGAAACACATCACAGGCCTCGATGCATGGCATCGGGGCCTGTGTTCGTGAGATGGCAGGTAGAGGTCTGGAGATGGCTATCCTGTCCGCCATGTTGAACAGAACCGTGTTGTGGATGTGGATCGTGACGCTGACCGGACCGCTGGTCACGGCGTCGTTGGCACAAGGCACCGAGACGCCCCCGACCGATCAGGCCGTGGCCTCCTTGGGGCAGGATCCTGAACAGTCCTTTGCCATGCAGTGGTCACTGACAGGCGGGTACGCCTATCAACTGCGTGCGCGCATCAATGACGGTGGGCGCGTGTCTTGGGCACGTACGCACGCACACCTCGAAGGGCAGATGCCCATCAACGACGAACTCGACTTGCTAGTCGGCCTGCGATACCAGAACGATGACTTCGGTTTCGATGGCGCCGTCGGCAACTGGGGTGATGTCAACACTGTGCAACTGGACGCCGCACTGCGATGGCAGGCAACAGATCGTTGGCAGATCTTCGGTGGCGGTCAGGTGATCTTCAGCGCCGAACAGGGTGCAGGGTTTGATGACGCCTTCACCGGCGGTGGGGCGATCGGTGCCGTATACAGCGTCAATGACCGCCTGTCACTGGGCCTTGGCGTGGGTGTGCGAACCCGCATTCTCGACGATGCCTTGATCTATCCCGTGGTCATTGTGGAGTGGGGCATTACCGACCAGCTTCGCCTTTCGACGCGATTGACCAGCGGTTGGGCGAATCAAACCGGGGTCGAGTTGATCTATGGCCTCGCCGAAGGCGTGCAGGTGGGTGTTGCTGCCGTCTACGACTACCAACAGTTTCGGCTGTCCGACGACAACACAACAGCCGCCGGGGGCGCCGGTGAGTCAGAGATGCTGCCCGTGTGCATCTTCATTGCGTATGACATTGCCGACAATGTCGCCGTGACGGCGTTTGTGGGTGCCAATGTCGCCGGCAGTCTGAAGGCGACGGATACGTCTCGCACGACCGTGTGGGAAACGGATTGCGACGCCGCACCGGTCGTGGGCATTCAGGCGACGATTCGATTTTGAACGGCGGGGGTCTGTCAGACAGAGTGCTTCTGCACGACAACCGTCTCGACAACTTCCAGCCCGAACGCATGCAGTCCATGCCAGTTGCGCTCGGTACTGGAAAGCAGACGCAACTTCGACAAACCAAGTTCCCGAAGGATCTGTGATCCCGTGCCGGTATTCCGCGTGTCGGTGGGCTGGGCTTTGCCGCCGATGCCTTCCGGGCGGGTGAGGTCCGGGCAGTCCGGGTCATCGTGCGATGGTCGACGCACGCGATGCAACATGGCTGAGAGTTGGGTGTCACCCATGGACTCGGGTCGGAGATACACCACGGCGCCTCGACCTTCACTGGCAATAGCCGCCATTGAGGCATGCAGCGTGTGGGCGGTGGGGGCAGCGTCGTCTTCTGACACTTCGAAGATGTCGCCAAGAATGTCACGTCGGTGCACACGGACCAGCACAGGGTCGTTGATATGCACCGGTTGGCCGTCTGCATCCAGTGTGCCCACATCTCCCATGCACAAGGCGATGTGCGGTTGTGGATCAATGGCGCTTTCAAACGCGATCAGGCGGAAGGTGCCCCAGGGCGTCTGGACCTCGCGGCCGTCAACCGGGTCAACGCGGTGCACCAGTGTCTCTTTGGCGAGCCTGTGCTCGATGATTTGCTCGACCGAGCACATCTTCAGGCCGTGTTCGGCGCACAGTTCCACAAGGTCGTCGCGCCGGGCCATGGTGCCGTCTGGCTTGACGATTTCAATGATCACGGCGGCGGGTGCAAGGCCTGCGAGTTTGCACAGGTCCACGGAGCCTTCAGTCTGTCCGGTGCGGGCCAGCACGCCACCGGACCGTGCCCGCAGCGGATTGATGTGGCCCGGGCGAACAAGGTCGTCCGGCCGTGTATCGGTCGCAGCAAGCAGTTGAATGGTGCGGACGCGGTCGTCAGCGCTGATGCCGGTGCCGACACCGTGACGCGGGTGGCCATCGACCGACACGGTGAACGCTGTGGTCCGCAACGAAGTGTTGACTGAAGTCTGGGGCCCCAGAGCCAGACGATCGCACGTGTCCGCATCCAAGGCGATGCACAGGTAGCCGCCGCCAATGCGCGTGAAGAAGTTCACCATTTCCACCGTCATGTGCTCAGCGGCAACCATGAAGTCGCCCTCGTTCTCACGGCCTTCATCATCGACAAGGACGACGGCTTTGCCGGCTTGGAGGTCGGTCAAAATGTCGGTGAGGGGTGAGAGCATGGGTGGGTCGACAGTGTTGCAGAGGGACATGGAGGCGGCCTTCCTGAGAAGAGGGATTGTAGAGTCAGGCGTGCTCAGGGGACTTGGCAGCAGCCGTGATTGATCCGCCAATCACTCTCCTCTACCCTCACCGCCATGACCCTGACAGATATCGTCTCCGCCTTGGACACCCTCGCCCCGTTTCGCAATGCCGCCGACTGGGACAACGTGGGCCTGCTCATTGGGCGCAGCGACGCCGCGTGCTCCAAGGCCCTCCTGTGCATCGACCTCACCACTGCCGTATTGGACGAAGCCAAGGCTGCCAGCGTGCAGGCCATTGTGGCCTACCACCCGGTGCTGTTTGAGCCGCGGACCAACGTGTGCGGCGACGACCCACAAGGCCGCCTCATTCTGGATCTCATCGAAGCGGGCATCGCCGTCGTTTCGCCACATACGGCTCTGGATGCCGCCCCTGGCGGCATGAGCGAGTGGCTCGCCGATGGCATCGGGCCTGGTTCGACAGCGCCGATCGAGCCGACATTGGAGCTGCCGGCAGGCGAAGCCGTGAAGTTGATCACCTACGTCCCGCGGGAGAACGTCGAGGACGTTCGTGCCGCCATCGCCGCAGCGGGCGCCGGGCACATCGGCGACTACGACACTTGCTCAACATCCATCGAAAGCATCGGCACGTTTCGCGGTGGCGACACCACGAATCCCGCCATTTGTACACGCGGCTCGCTGGAGCATGTGGATGAATGCCGGCTCATGCTGGTGTGTTCGACGGCGTCACTTCCCGCGGCTGTCGAAGCATTGCGCAAAGCACATCCGTACGAGGAACCACCGATACATGTGGTGCAACTGTCGAAGCGACCGTCGGCCGAGTCCGGCTCTGGGCGCGTATTGACACTGAATGAGCCCGCCGACACTGCCACCATCGCTGCACGACTCAAAGACCATTTCGGCGTGGATCAACTGCGCATGGCCAACGCATCGGATGGGCCGCATGCCACTGTCGGCTGTTGTCCGGGATCCGGCGGGTCACTGCTGTCCGCAGCAGCCGCACAGGGTGCGACGCTCTTTGTGACCGGCGAGATGCGACATCATGACGTGCTCAACGCAACCGCACAAGGCGTCAGCGTGCTTCTAGCCGGACACACGAACACCGAACGCGGCTACCTGCCGACGCTCTGTGATCGACTCAACAAGGCCTGCCCGAGCATCAACTGCACCGTGTCACACACCGACACCACGCCGTGGGTCACGGTCTGACGCGCGAAGCAACCTACGCTTGCTCAATCACCACAGCCGTGCCGTAACAGATGACCTCGGTGGCCGAGTTGCCCAGGTCTGATGACTCGTAACGAAGCCCTACCACGGCATTGCCACCGACTTCGGCGGCATGGGCGAGCAGATCGTCAAGGGCCTCCTGCCGCACCGATTCACACATTTCGCGATAGGCACCGATCTTGCCACCGACGACGGATTTCAGGCCGCCCATGATGCCCTGGGCGATGGTCGGCGCACGCACGACCAGACCACGGACGAGTCCCTTGTATTCGACAATCTTGTGGCCTTCGAAGTTGAAGGTAGTTGTACACGGCACACTCATGGCGAGATCTCCTGAAGTCTCTCAACAGCCTATCCTGCACCCCCCCATGTTTCAGTCATTGACGAGTACGGCCCCAGCGAAGGTAAATTTCGCACTGTCCGTCGGCCCACCTCAAGGCGACGGCGGCATGCACCCCATCTGCTCCTGGATGGTGACGGTTGATCTGCATGATGAGTTGATCGTGACTCGACTCGGCCCCGGTGCGCTGTCACGCTACGCCGTGCTCTGGCACGACGACGCGCCGGTGCCCACCGACATTGACTGGTCTATTCAGGAGGACCTTGCGGTGCGGGCGCATCTGGCGATGGAGGCCGCCGTGGGTCGTGCACTGCCCGTTCAACTGGCCTTGCGCAAGCGCATTCCGGTGGGTGCCGGACTGGGCGGTGGCTCTGCTGACGCTGCCGCCATGCTGCACGCCTGCCGAGCTCTGTTCGATCTGCACGACGAACTCAACGATGCAGCCCTGACCGACATTGCTGGCACGCTGGGATCCGATGTGCCGTTCCTACTGCACGGTGGCAGTGCCATCGTGGAGGGCTTCGGAGAGACCATTCAACTGCTCGACGAGCTGCCTTCGACGCATCTGGTGCTGATACTGCCTGCGATGCACTGTTCAACCGGCGCGATTTACGGCCGCTTTGACGAGGTGCCGGGTGCCGCCTTGCGACCGGACGCCGTGCGAGCCTTGGCCGCCGGAGAAGGCGACCCATTCAATGACCTTGCCGAAGCGGCCATGACCGAAGCTGCCGAACTGGACCATCTGTCCACAGCCATTGCCAAACTCATCGAGCGTCCCGTGAACGTCAGCGGCAGTGGCTCTGCCTTGTTTCTCATGTGCGACACGGACATCGAAGCGCAGGCCATGGCTACCGCCATCGCCGGTCACTTCGAAGTGCAGACTCGTGTCGCTGTACCAACCCGCTGCCCCATACCAGTTGAGTCGAAGTCCCCATGAAGACCTATCCCTCCGACACCACCTTTGCCCCAGCAGATCTTGACGGCGGCGACTGGTCGTCCATTGAACCGCTCTACACCGCGCTGCTTGAACGCGCCATTGACTCGGCAGCAGATCTTGAACAGTTACTGCTTGATCGTAGCGAACTGGATGCAACGGTCGGTGAAGCCAGAGGTGACCGTTACATCGAAATGACGCGGCACACCGACGACGAGGCTATCACCAAGGCCTACTTGCAGTTCGTCGAAGAGCTCGAGCCGAAACTCAAGGACCTTGGTTTCAAACTTGATCGGCGCATCGTGCAGAGCGAGCACGCCGATGCACTGGATCAGGGCCGTTGGGGTTTGTATCTCAAAGGCATCGATGCTGACGTGACGCTCTTCCAAGAAGAGAACATTGCCTTGCAGGTGGATGAGACCAAACTCAGCCAGCAGTACAGCGAACTCAATGGCGCCATGACCGTGCAGTTCCAGGGACAGGAGCGCACCATGGCGCAGCTGAACCCCTTTCTGCAGGAGACAGACCGCGACGTGCGAGAGGCGGCCTGGCGCACGGCTGCCGAACGGCGCCACGTCGACAACGAGCAACTCGACTCGATCTTTGACGATCTCGTCAAGCTCCGGGGCACCATGGCGCACAACGCGGATCTCGAGGACTATCGAGCCTACGCATTCAAGGCCATGCACCGCTTTGACTACGGTCCTGAGCACTGCAATGCCTTTCACCAAGCCGTCGAGCAGGTCTGTGTACCGCTGCTGCATGAAATGAACGAAGAACGCAGGCAATCGCTGGGCGTGGATGTACTGCGGCCGTGGGATCTAGGGGTTGATGTGCTTGGCCGAGACCCGCTTCGGCCGTTCCAGAACGCCGAAGAACTTATCGAGAAGACATCATTGTTGTTCAACGGTATGGACAGTGAACTGGGCGGCCTGTTCGATTCCATGCGTGAAGGCGACAGCCTTGATCTGGAGTCACGCAAGGGCAAGGCGCCCGGTGGCTACCAGTACGACCGCGAGCGCATGCGCCGGCCGTTTATCTTCATGAATGCTGCTGGCACGCACGGCGATGTGCAGACCATGATTCACGAGGCCGGCCATGCTTTCCATGCACTGTTATCTCGAGATGAGGCGCTGTTGGCCTATCGCCACCCGCCGATCGAGTTTGCCGAGGTTGCTTCGATGGGCATGGAGTTGCTTGCGGCCCCCGGCTTGACGGGGTTCTACAACGAGGACGACGCAGCTCGAGCCAGACGCGAGCATCTCGAAGGCATTATCAACACATTGTGCTGGGTGGCCACGATCGACGCGTATCAGCACTGGCTCTACACGCGGGACACGTCAACCAAGGACCAGCGCGACGTCTACTGGTTGGAACTGCATGCTCGCTTCGGCCCGAACGTATCTTGGGACGGCCTGGAGCAGTACCACACCAAGCTTTGGCACAAGCAACTGCATTTGTTCGAAGTGCCGTTCTATTACATCGAGTACGGCATCGCCCAGCTGGGCGCTCTGCAACTGTGGCTCAATGCGATGCAGGATCCTGAAGCGGCGTTGGAGGCCTATCGCGCAGCGTTGAAACTGGGTGGCTCGCGTCCACTGCCGGAGCTGTTCGAGGCAGCAGGACTGACATTCGACTTTGGGCCCGAGACGGTGTCCGGCTTGGCGGACGCGCTGCGTAGTGAACTGCAGGCGTTGCCGGCATGACCGGGGTGCGGCCATGGCGCACGGCCTCCGGCACGTTCGCGCAGGACACTGCCACCGTGGCCCAGTGGTTGGCGGCGCATCGTGCCACTGTTGAATCGAGCACGGTGTGGTCGCCATGCAGTCCAGGCGATCTGCTGTCGGCGCTGCCGCGTCAACTGCCCACGGACGTCTGCGACCTGAACGCCATGCTCGGCGAGTTGGAGCAGTTCGTCATGCCGGGCTTGGTGCGATGGGATGCGCCCGGCTGGTTCGCTTGGTTTCCAAGTAACGGGCACCCGCACTCGTTGCTTGGTGATCTGCTCGGAGCCGCGTTGGGACAGCAGGGCATGTTGTGGATGTCTTCTCCAGCGTGCACTGAAGTAGAGATACGCACGCTCGAGTGGCTGCGGCAGGCGATCGGCCTGCCAGAGCGCTTTGCGGAAGGTGGCCGTGGCGGCGGTGTGATTCAGGACACGGCATCAAGTGCCGTGCTGAGTTGTCTGGTCGCTGCACGTGATCGTTCGACAGACGGGCGAGCCCGTGAGGAGGGCATGCACGCGGTGGGACGGCTGACGGTCTACGCGTCTGACCAGTCGCACTCCAGTGTGCTCAAGGCGGTGCATCTGGCAGGCATCGGGCGGGCGCAGTTTCGTGCCGTTCCGGTGGATGAACATCAGGCGATGGAAGCCGCGGCGTTTCGAGACATGGTCGAAGCCGACATCGCCAACGGCTGTACGCCGGTCTTCTGTTGTGCCACAGTGGGTACTACCGCCAGCGGCGCGTTTGATCCCGTCATCGACATCGCCAAGGCCTGCACCGACTATGGCCTGTGGCTGCATGTGGATGCCGCATGGGCGGGTACAGCTGCATTGTGTGAGACGTTCAGAGCTCCGATCATGGCAGGTGCCGATCACGCGGACTCTTGGTGCTTCAATCCCCACAAGTGGATGGGCGTGAACTTCGACTGCTCCTGTCTGTGGTTGGCTGATCGACGCCCCCTGATCAACGCTATGTCCATCACGCCGGAGTACCTGCGCAACGATCCAACCGAATCCGGTGAGGTCGTGGACTACCGAGACTGGCACGTCCAACTGGGCCGGCGTTTCCGGGCCCTCAAACTGTGGCTGTTGCTGCGGTGCACCGGTGTTCAGGCGTTGGGCGCCATGGTGGAGCACCACGTGGAGCTGGCGACCTGGCTTGCCATGCAAGTGCAAGACAGCGACGCCTTCGAACTGGCGGCGCCACGCTCACTTGGACTGGTCTGTCTGCGTCATGTGAATGGCGACGATGCAACACAACTGGCGTTGGACACGATCAACGCGGATGGGCGATTCGCAGCGACACACTGCCGACTACATGACCAGTTGGCCATTCGGATTGCGATCGGGACGTTAGATGTGGAACACGCGCACGTCGAGGCGCTGTGGTCGCTGCTCAGCGCTTCATCGCCTTCTTGAGCTGCTTATCGTTCTGGCACAGGCTGAAGACCTTGTCCAGCCGGACCATCTTCAACAGCTTGTGCATTTCATCGCCGACGTTGGACAGCACGGTCTTCATCTTCAAACCTGCAGCACGGCTGCGGGCATCGATGAGCATGCCAATGCCCATGGAGTTCATGAAGTTGACCTTGCCCATATCGATCACCAGATACTTGTGTCCCGGCTTGACCGAGCCCAACTGGTCCTGCATCGACATCGCGATGATCTTGGACTCACGCTGACCGATATTCGGCACTTCGAGGCGGGCAACAAGGGCATCGCCATCGTTGGAATAATCAACAAAGAGTATTTCGCCTGTTGATTCGGACATCGATCAATCTCCCCTGAGGCCATCGTCGGCCGGGGTCCAAGTGTATACGCTCAAGCCGACAAGCGGGCGGCGGCCAGCAGCGAGTCGAGGTCATCGAGCATTTCAACCGCACTTTGGTACCGATCCACGGGATCCTTGGCCATGGCGGTGGCCACGATGACGCACATGTCGGGCGGCAGGCTCGGGTCGATTTCCCTGGGGTCGCGGACCTGCTCTTCGCGATGCCGCCTCATGACGTGCTTGACATCTCGAGAGTTGGCGAAAGGAGGCTCTCCAGTCGCCAAGTGGAACAGCGTTGCACCAAGGGCGTAAATGTCGCTGCGGTGGTCCACTGCGTCGCCACGGCACTGTTCCGGGCTCATGTAGTGCGGCGTGCCGGCGATGCGTCCGGAACCGTCCCCTTCCTGATTGTGTGCCAGCACCAGTCCGAAGTCACTGAGCTTGGCGTCGTGCTCGCTCAGTAAAATGTTGTCGGGCTTGATGTCGCGGTGCACCATGCCACGGCGATGAGCTGCGTCGAGTCCTTTGCAGGCGTCCCGCACGACATTCGTTGCAACTTGCAACGGCAATCGACCTTCCGCCTTGAGTCGCGACAGTGCGGTGCCGTCACTACACTTTTCCATCACCAGAAACAGTGCGCCATCGTGCTCCCCAGCGTCGTACACGGCGACGGTGTTCGGATGCATGAGCAGCGCCATGGACCGCATCTCCGCCATGAACTGGTCCCGCATCACGTTGATGTTGGCTGAGTCCGGACCGAGGAGCTTGATGGCCACGGCCCTTTCCAGAAAGGCATCCTTGCCTTCAAGAACGACACCCTGACTGCCTCGTCCGAGAATCGAAACGACGGCATAGCGACCGATGGAGGTGCCGATGAGGTTGTCCGGATCGCGCATCGTGCGTACGTCATCGAGCACGTGCGTGGGCATGTCCGCATCAGAGACCGCGATCGTGCTGTCCAGCAGGTCGAGGATGGCTGGAGCCAGCGTGATGGTGGCGGCCAGCTGCAGGCCGCCGGCTGCGATATCCGCGTAGAAGGCCTCAGTGAGCGCGGCGGCGCACCGTGGGGCGAGTTGGCGAGCGATGATCTCGTCACTGGCGGCAAAAGTGCCATTCGTATGATTGAGCGCCTGTGCAACACCGACCAACTCTCCGTGTTGGTCGTGCAGCGGCACACACAGCACCGACCCGGTTCGGAAGCCGGTCTCCTCATCGATCGTCGAGTTGAACCGATCATCCTGATAGGCATCAGGAATGTTCAGCACGGCCTCGGATTGAATACAGGCACCTGAAAGGCCGGTATCGGCGGGTATACGGATGACAAGCTGTGGGCCATCTTCGTCACCATGCGCAACCACTGAGAGCAGTTCATTGCCGTGCCGGTCGAGCCGAAAAACGCTGACACGTTCGGCATGCAGGCCGTCACGAAGGATGTCACAGATCGCCTCGAGTTTGGCACGACCACCGGAGGCATTGCGCAAATGCGCATCGATGCTCGGAAGGTCAAGGAACTGCGGTCTTTGGGTGGAGACCCGGTCGGTCGACAAGGCCAGCACACTCTGCACGCGAGCCACCGCCACGGCAGGGCTCAATGGACGCGTCAGGTAGTCATCGGCGCCGTGTTCAAGAGCGCGGATGATCGGCTCGGTGCTTCCGCGTTGCGACACCATGATGATGCCCATACCCGGGCGTTCGGGTCGAATGTCGCGAAGCAGATCTAGGCTCTTGCCATCGGGGAGATCCTCGCTGAGCAGCAGCACGTCATAGGCGTTGGCGTCCAGGGTATCGCGTGTCTCTTGGAGCGAGGCGCAACTCGTGACGTCCCACCCTCGAAGTCCTAGGTGCATGGTCAGCAGGTCGCAGCTGGTTGCGTCCTGATCTGCAATGAGAATGTGGCGGTTGGGTGCAGCCATGGGGCCAATGGTAGTTCGTCTTCAGCGGATGAATCGCAGCCTGCCGAAGTCCGGAATGAAGCCGGTACCGCCGTCTGTCAGCGCGTGCGAAGCGGGGAAGTACACCGCAAAGGCCTTGCCGATCAGCAGATCGCGATGCACGACGAACGGATCCGGGTCGTAGAGCTCTGCCACCATGGGCGCTGGCCACCCCCAGAGACGTCCGTCATTCGACCGCCCGCTGTTGTCGCCGAGCATGAAGAACTGATCGTCCTTCAGGGTCAGGATCGTCTCCGGGCTCGTTGCGGCGGCAGGCTGGCCTGAGCGGATCTCTTGCTCGCGGCCCTCCGGCGCAGCGTGCTTCTGCCCCGCCGAGCGAATCAAGTCTCGCCGGTGAAACAAGTCACGGTCAACTGTCAGCGCGCCCACCGTCATGGGGGCGCCTTGCACTTGCCACCGCAGTTGCGGAGCCTGCGGTAGGTGCCGAACGAGCTGTCTGTCTGTCATGGTCGTACCAGTCAAGCCACGGGAGTACTCCAGTCGCTGGCGAGGAGACCAGTCATAGGCGTGGGTGAGTACGGCGTTGCCATTGACCCGCACGATGATCTGTTGATCGCGGTGTTCGAACTCCAGCCGCGAAGCACGACTCGGTCGAAGACCTGGATTCGAGGCGGTGAACTCGACGCGGTCCTCGGGGGTGTCCACATGCCACATGGCCAGACGCACATCGGTGTCGGTGAACGTGGCCCGCATGACATGCGAACGCGCGGTCAGGTCAAGTTGAGCTGAGCCGCCGGCAGTGTCCGGCGTGATCGTCCCCGAGACCAACAGATCGCTTGTGGGAAAGGTCGGCACCGGGGAGAACATGTTGTAGGCAACCCAGTCATCAAGTGGAATGCGACGGTCGTCCCAGGTGAGGGTTGCTGGAGTTGCATTGTCGTGGACCCAGACGCCGTCAGTGTGCGTCCAGGCGCCGCTCGGGGCGGTGAGCCACGGCGGCCCCTGCGTCCGCACCAGTGCCTCGGGCCGCGTGGGTGCATAGGTGCTGTCATGCACGCGCTGCCACACGCCGCGCTGCACGTCATCAGGCTTTCGGGTGATGTGGAATACGTCTTCTCCCGGAGCTTTGACGAAGACGTCCCCATCCACCAGCCAAATAGACTCACCCGGCCGGCCAATCAATCGCTTGATGAAGTTGGATGCAGGGCCTTCAGGCTGCGTGGGATTTTTGAATACCACCACATCCCAGCGATCTGGTTCGAAGAAGGGATAGACGGTCTTGAGCACCAGCACTCGGTCGCCCGACAACGGGCGAAGGTCGGCCTTGCGAGGCCGCAACTGTTCCTGACGACCCACAGTGTGATCACGCAACCGTCCCTGATCAGGACGTCCACCGTCCAATCCGACGGCCGTCTCCGCACCAGTCTGGGTGCTGCGCAATCGAAGGTGCTGTCCCAGCAGTGTCGGTGCCATGGAGCCGGTGGGAATGACGAATCCCTCGATGATGAAGCCACGAAAGACCATCGCCAGCACGAACGCCACGATCAGCGACTGCAGCGTATCCAGCATTGACGATTTGACCATGGTGTCGCTCACGCGTCGGGGCCTTTCTTCTTGCGTCGACGGCGCCGTCGACGCTTCTTCTTCGGCGGGGTATCGCCTTCGGCGGCATGAACACGGTCTGTATGTGAAGCCTGAGCGTCTGAACGTGTGTCCCCGTCTTTCTTCTTTCGACGACGCCGACGCTTCTTCTTGCCGCTCGTCCCACTGTCGTCCTTGCCTCGCATCGGGTCGATGCGCAATTCTGCTTCACGCTGCGCGGCGAAGTCCAGGGGATCGGGACAGTCATCGGGGTCTAGGAGTTCTTCTAATGGCACAGCGATGCGGCGATTGTCGTGTTCGAGTTCCACCAACACCAGTTGCGTGAGGATCTTGCCGTCGATCACCAGACCGGGGCCTTCCGCCGTGCCAACGCGGGTCTTGCGGTGGGGCAGATTGGCCTTTAGATCGCGGTAGGTTTGGTCTTCGTAACGCAGACAACACATGAGGCGGCCGCAGCGGCCGGAGATTTTCAGTGGATCAAGTGAGGCCTTCTGTTGTTTCGCTGAGCGCATGGAAACTGGCTTGAGCACCTTGAGGAAGTTTTTACAGCAGCAGTGCTGCCCGCACTTTTCATAGTCGGCGGTGAGACGTGCTTCATCACGGGCGCCGACCTGTCGCATGTCGACCTGGCACTGGTACTCCGCAGTAATGTCATGCACCAGATCCTTGAACTCGACGCGGTCTTCAGCCATGTAGAAGACGGTCAGGTGATCGGCGCTCAGAATGAGCTCAACATCAATGATAGTCAGTTCCAACTCGTGGAACGCGGCAAGTTCCTTAACGCGGGCCATGCGGGTGCCGGTGGCCTCTCGCTGGCGGAAGGCCATGGCCATGTCTTCGGCGGTCGCAAGGCGAAGAATCTGTCCTTGGTTGTGGAACGGAAACTCAGCGCCGCCGGAGTTCTCGATATAGGTGCGCATTTCATTGCGTGAGACTGACTTGCCGCAGCCCGCATTGGTGCAGGTCGTGGTCAGCATTTCGGTCATTTCGACGCCGCGGTGAGTTCTGGCGACGAGTTTGGAGCCGCATCCTGGGCGAATCTCCGTCTCACTGCGATACTCACCCACCATGCCCATGCGACCAAATCGCACCACGATGGTCTTGGGAGGTTCAAGTAGGGCGTGCTGCTCTTCGAGCGTCAGGGCGTCCCGGCGAGTGCCGTCGGCGTCCTCTTCGAAGACGGGCAGTGGAAAGATCGACATTGGGCCACAGTGTAGGCTGGCTGGCCTGATGGGCATGACCATTGACCAAGCACGGGCATTGATGCGGGAGTGGGTCCCCAGCGACGCATTGCGACAGCACATGGAGTGTGTGGCGGTGTGCATGGCGGCTGCCGCTGAGGAGGTAGATCCACAAGAGATCAGTCGGTGGACCATCTGCGGCCTTCTACACGATTTCGACTACGAGCGACATCCAACAACAGACGAGCATCCCTTCGTCGGCGTGGAGCACCTGCGGGAACGTGGCGATGTCGACGAAGAGATTCTCACGGCAATCCTCGGCCACGCCATCTACAGCGGGGTGCCGCGTGAGTCGGCCATGGCCAAGCATCTGTTCGCGGTCGATGAACTTGCCGGCTTCATCGTGGCTGTGTGCAAGGTGCGGCCCGGTGGCATCGAAGGACTAACGCCCAAGAGCGTCCGCAAAAAGCTCAAGACGGCGAAGTTCGCCGCGGCGGTCAGCCGCGATGACATTGCGTTGGGGTGCCAGGAACTCGGCCGTGAGCCTGCCGAGCACATTCAATGCTGCATTGCAGCCCTGCAGGGCCAAGCCAAGGCACTCAACTTGCTGGGCTGAGGGTCATGTTGGGATCTCTTGGTGCACTGCGTGGCGGGGCGGGTGTCTACAGGTAGGGTCGGTTGTCGGAAGCGACCCTTGAGGAGAAGGGCCCCGGGACGTTGCGTAGCCTCGTCGGTCTTGGGTTACGACGCCGCCGTCGTTGACTACTCTCGGCGGCCTTCTTTGAGCGCCTGCAGATCTCGGCGTGAGCGCTTCGAGAACAGCAGGCGAACCGGCACCTCACTGAACGGCAACTCTTCACGAAGCCGATTCATGAGGTAGCGCTCGTAGCGTCCTTCAAAGAGCTTGGGATCATTTACGACCAAGGCAATGGTCGGCGGCTGCGTGGCGACTTGCGCGGCATAGAACAACTTGGCCTGTGAGCCCAGACGAGACGAAGGGCCTCGCTTCTTCAGAATGTCCTTAATGACGCTGTTAATGCTGCCAGTGCCTTCACGGTGCGTTGCCTGCTCGTGCAGATTGAACGCCATGGTGATGACATCTTCCAAGCCCTTGCCTTTCAGCGCACTGGCAAGCACGATGGGGGCGTAGTCAAGGCCGCGAAGTTCGTCGGTCAGGTAGTCGGCATAGGATTCTGGAGAAGCTTGCTTGTCGACTTCATCCCACTTGTTCACCACGATCACGGTTGGCTTGAACTGCCGCTGCAGTTCCTGACTCAACTTCGAATCGACCTGACTCACTTTTCGGGTCGCATCCACGAGAAACAGCACCACGTCCGCGCGGCGAATAGCCTGCAACATACGGTGATAGGCGTAGTATTCGACATCGCCTGAGAAACTCTTGCGCTTGCGCAGTCCAGCCGTGTCGATGGCGAGGAACTTTCTGTCCCGCATTTCGAACCGTACATCCACAGCATCGCGTGTCGTGCCGGCGATCTCGGACACGATGCATCGTTCTTCACCGGCGAGCGCATTGATGAGCGTCGACTTACCCGCGTTTCGACAGCCGATGATCGCCAGATTCATCTCTTCCGTATCCGCAACGGAGTCGACTTCGTCGGCGGCTTTCCAGAGCATTTCACGCAGATGTCGAATCCGCCGGCCACTCGTCGTTGACACGCACAAAGGCACGCCGAAGCCGAGGCCCGCAGCTTCCATGGCATGCGCTTCCCATGAGTCACCGTCGACCTTGTTTGCAATCACGCGCACCCGGTCAGCCAGGCCGCGTTTGCGCAGCAAGTCTGCGACAACCTGATCCAGCGGCATGAGGCCGGCTTGCGCGTCGATCACGAACAGAATCATGGAAGCCTCGACCATGGCCGTGCTGATTTGTGTTTCGATGTCATCGGTCAGCGCGTTCAGGTCGCAGCCGGCGTCATCAATACGATTCTCATCTGTGGTGTAGACGCCCCAGCCGCCGGTGTCGGACAACTCGATCGTCCGTTTCTCACGGGTCTCGAGCTCCTGTGGGGCATCCAACTCGATCAAGGTGCTGACCCGATCCCGCGTAACACCCGGAGTGGGATCCACAATGGACACACGCCTCCCGGCAAGTTTGTTCAGCAGGCTGGATTTGCCCACATTGGGGCGTCCGATGATGGCGATTTGAACAGAGGACATTCGGAGGATTGTATCGCGCATCGCTACCATCCACGTCATGTCGAAGGGTCTTCTCGTCGTCATGTCCGGTCCGTCCGGCGTGGGTAAGACAACCATCGCTCATCGCGTCCAACAGGCCGTGGTGGGGGCTTTCAGCGTATCAGCCACCACACGGACCCCGGGTGCCGGTGAAATGGACGGCGTGGACTACCACTTTGTCTCCTTGGCCCAGTTCGATCGCATGCGATCGGCGGGCGAATTTCTCGAGTTTGCCCAGGTCTTCGAACGTGATGCCTATGGCACGCCTCGTGGACCCGTTGAAGCCCATCTCGCTGCGGGCCGGGTCGTCCTGCTGGATATTGACGTGCAGGGGGCGGCACAGATCCGGGCGTCAATGCCGGAAGCCTGCATGATCTTCGTGCTGCCGTTGAGTGAGGACGTACTGCGGCAGCGTCTGACAGACCGAGGCCGAGACTCAGCCGAAGCGATCGAGCGACGATTGGCCGAGGCTCGAGTCGAACTGAAGGCCGCCGAGGCTCCCGGTCTGTACGACTGCTTCGTGACGAACGACGATCTGGATCGTGCAACTGAAGAAGTGCTGACAACCATTCGCGAACGCCTCGCCGAGGTCGCGGGCACATGAATCCAATTGTGGTCGCGGTGCTGGCAGTGCTTGCACCTGGAGCACCTGAGCCTGCCGTTTCGCAGGCGCTGGCGTTGCGAGGCGGAGCCATGCTGCTTCCACTTCAACACGAAGCGCCTGCACATGGCTGGCCTTCCACAATGCGCGTGAGTTGGCAGACACCAAGGGGGTCGACCTCGGCAACGGCGCAACTGGTCTGGGTGGAGCAGCAGGTGCAGTCCGTGCGTAACTGGGGCGCCAATCCGTCACCGTCCAGGGTGCGTCCGATTCGCCGGCAAGAGCCGACGATTGCGGCGGGCAGCGGTGCGCCCTACTTACTGTTCGACGTGCCGCACATTGACGATGGCGATCTTCGTGTGGGAAACGCCCTTGTGCAACTGCACTGGTCCGACCTGCCGCTCGCCATGCCGGATCTGCGACTCGACCCCAGCGTGCCGTTGGGGCCGTCGCCGCAACTCGTGCTGTCCACCGCAACGCCTGGACTGGAGCCGACAGAGCGATGGCGATGGGAGTTGCTCTGCGCGAGAGACGGAGTGGTGCCGCCGCCGCTCCCGGCAGACCTGTTTAACAAACGGGTTGTCCTGTACACAGTCGGTCGGTGGCGACTGCTCATGCATGGCCTGGCGCATCTTGATCGAGGCATGGCTCGAGCCGTGCAAGAGTTGTTGACAGCACGAGTCGTGTTCCAAGGAGACGAGATTGCCGTGTGGGAAACGTCTCCAGGTCGCCTGGCAGGGTTGCTTGCGCTGCAAGGCGGAAGCGTCCAGACACGCACGGAAGCACTTGGTTGGTGGCTTGAACAAGCAGTTCCCGTGACAGCCTGGCTGCAGTCGCCCATGCGCACATTTGTGTCACTTGTCGTGGCCAATAGCACTGTTCGCACGCAGGTCGTGGAGACGTCTTGGGTGCGTCCCAATGACATTCCGTTGGCCGTGCAGGTGGCAGCGCGGAGCACAGCAACAGAGCCTTTGGAGCGTCCAGATGAGGGGATTGTGCTTGGATTGCAGAGTGGGGGTATTCGTGCCGGGTTTGGACTGCCAGCAAGGGTGTTTTCGCCCGAGCCACCGGGGCTTCCAATCGGTCCATTTCTGCCTGCCTTGACACTGCACGATGCACGAGCCACAACACAGTCCTCGCCGCCTACATCCAACATGCAGACTTGGGCGCAGGTGCGGCGTGTACTGGGGCGATGGGAAGTGCTGCTTGATTGCCGGACTCCTGTAGTTGACCCGGTGAGGCCGCCGGAGTCTTGGCATCTGGATCGCCTTCGCGGTTACGAAGCAGTCGTGCTGCGGCTTCACCTTGACGGGCAGGAGATCACGGTGATGGTTCACCCCGACGGGCACACGTGTTCAAACGGGTCGGCGGTCGACTTGGTCGTTCGCATAGCCCAGCAGGCACATGGTTGGATCTGCCGCGTGCAGTTTCCTGAACACTGGACCGAGCACGGCTTCGGCCTGGAGATGGCGCGCCTGCACGGTGGTTCGCTTGCTATGGAAACGGCCATCATGGCGGGAACGCCGTGGGCGCCACTGCCGGGGCCGGTCTTGATCAATGTGGAAGCATGGGATCAGGGTGTTCCGTTGGTTCAGCGGCCTTCGTCGGAGTGAGACCTGCACTTCATTGAGACCTGCCTTTCATTGAGACAGGCGTGCAATGACAAGCGGCCCGATTGCGGGCCGCTTGATCAGTCATCAGTTGTTGCAAGCAGTGCTATTCGCACGGGCCCCAGTTGTCGATCACCTTTACTAGATCGACGGCATCGATCACGTCATCGTCATTCACATCGCATTCCGGATACAGCAACGGAGAACTCATGCCACGGAGCATGTGAATCAAGTCACGCACATTGACCTCGTCGTTGCCGTCAAGGTCGCCATCGCAGGCGGCCGCAACGGGATCGGGCAGCGGCCTGCTGTCAGAAACACCAATGCCGCCGGTTGTAGTCAACAGCAGATTGCCTGCAAGATCAACGCCCGTGTTCACCAGTTGAGGGCCGCCGCCAGCCACAAGCGTGTCGGAAATCACCACGCTTCGGCCGAACTGCTGGTTGCCTGGATTTGGAGATACTGCGACACCCAGTTGCGGGGGCAAGAGGAGTTCTGTTTCAGTCCAGTCATTGATGCCGTCGTCAAAGTTGAAGCGGTGGAGGGCGCCGGACATGGCTCCGTCGGCATCGGTGTCTTGCAATGGAGCGCCGACGGCGAGTTTGTCACCGTACAGCGACACGGCGGTTCCGAATCGTGCACCGTTGGTGTTTTCAGCCGGGTGCAGTCGATCGGTCTGCACCCAGAACCCCCACTCGTGAAGGTCAAACACGTATGCGGCACCACCTGTGGCGGTGGCTGAATACCACTGCGGAGCGCCCACGATGAGCCTGTCGCTATCGAAGTCCAGTGCCGAGCCGAACCCGTGGAAGTTCTGACCATCACTGGCAATCAGCGTTTGGTGGTAGGTGACCGTCATGGTGTCGGGATCCAACGTGAAAATCAGAACGCGGCCGTTCATGGGGCCGATCGCGAGATCATCGCCGTAGTACAGCGAACAGTCTGGTTCCACGCCGAATGCTTCGCCGCCAGAGACACCACCAGCAAAGGGTGCGCCTGCGGCCAACCAGATTGTGCCATCAGGCGTCTGCGTGGCGGCAACGTCGTAGCCCATCATCTGGTGCGGGAACGGGTCGCCCGTTGCTGCAAGTGGATCGGGAATCAGCCCGAGCGTGCCAATGATGGGGTCGCCCGGTTCCCAATCTGGGTAGCCCAGTTCAAGCAGCGGGTCACCGTTGCCGTCAATGGCGTCGATCACGGGCGAGAATGATCCATCGTTGGGGTTGTAGACGGCCACAAAGGCGCCGCCACGACCACACGCCGTGGGGTCAGAGCCTCCCTCAGGCAGCGGCGCAAGGGAGATCGAATCGTTGGGGCACGGTTCATCGTCGCTTAAACAGGAGGTGCCTGGAGCGGGATTGCCGATTGCCATGAAGCACTCGAAGACACTCATGTCCCCGGCACAGGTGTCGTTTACGCAGCAGGCCGCAGGAATCGTGCAGCCACCAGCGGCCATGATTTGGCCCTCCGGGTCGTCAATGAGCACACCGCCGAGCATGGCACAATCGATGGAGGTGAGTCCCTCAAAGCTGTCTGTCTGTGTGCAGCACAGACCTTCAGCATCACCACCGGGAATGACAATAGTCTCATCCGGGAGCTCGATGGCCGCAAACACGGGATAGGCGCCATTGCCATCGAACCAGGGGATGCCTGACATGATAAGCACCTTTTCGGTCAACCCATCTTGGAACGTCAGCATGTCACTGCTGAAGCCCATGCCATTCTGAACCGTGGTGAACAGTTCATCGTCGACGCACGTGCACCTCGCGGTGGGCTGACCACTCAGTGGTCCCTCCATGGAGTTGACCAACGCATACTCGGCACCATCCCACTGGAAGAAGTCAAGGTGGCCCTTCGGGTTGAACCCGCCGGGAAGAAACTCCACGTCCACATTGCATTCGGCGTCGATGTAATACCCAGAACCAATACTGGGTGGCGTTGTGGAACCGACAATCAAGAACTGCCCGTCGGGACTGACCGTGAGTGATGATGCGAAGGCGACACTGAAGTTCCACTGATCCGGGTAGAGCGAGTCGATGGTCTGCACCACAGTCCAGGCGTCGCCGTCAAAGCTGAGCACCATGAGCGAGCCTTCTGGCCACGGCCCCAACTCTGCGAGAACGCGCGGGTGACTCGGAAAGCAGCCGTCTGGGATGGGCTGCACCGGCGGATCCTGCTCGTTGTTGTATTCCAGTACGCGGTAACTCGGGCTGCCAATGAAGAGCATGGTCTCGCCGACAACCGGTGCTTCGGTAGTCAGGGCCATGCTCCACCCTTCATGCATACCCAACTCACCAAGAGTCCCTCCGCCCGTGCGGATGACAATCGGGTCAGCGGCGGTGGTGCAGGCGATAACGCCTACACCGATCAATGCGATCACACACTCTCTACTCATCATGATGGCGCCCAGTATCCTCGCTCTCAGGGGGACATTTCAAGCATACGGCGAGGATTGTCAGCACGATGCAGGAACTGTTTCAATGATGTCCTGCAGCAATGTGTCTGTCGTGACGCCATCGGCTTGTGCTTCGTAAGTCGTGGCGATGCGATGACGCAAGGCCGGCAGCAAAAACGCCCGTACATCGCTGGAATCCACGATCGAGCGGCCTTCCCGGAGCGCCAGGACCTTGGCGGCCAGAATCAGGGCTTGTGCTGCTCTGGGAGACGCCCCAAATCGCAAATAACGGTCGATTCTTGGGGGTGCACCCGATTCCCCGGGTCTTGTGGCCATGACAAGGCGAACGGCGTCATCTCGGGCCGAGGCTGGAACTTCGACACTCCGCACTGCCGCCTGATGTTCAAGCACATCATCGGCGGTCAACACCGTGGATGCCTCGGGCAGATCTACACCGGTCGTGAGGTCCAGAATGGAAGCCAGTGTGGCGGCATCTGGAGCGGGCACGATGACCTTCAATAGAAAGCGATCCAGCTGCGCTTCGGGCAGTGGATACGTACCTTCCTGCTCGATGGGATTCTGTGTGGCCAGCACCAGGAACGGTGGTTCCAGCATGCGCGTCTCGCCGCCTGCGGTGACACTGCGTTCCTGCATGGCTTCCAACAGCGCGGACTGTGTCTTCGGCGTGGCGCGGTTGATTTCGTCGGCAAGCACGATCTGCGCAAAGATCGGACCCTTACGGAATACGAAGCGTCGACCGTCCTTGTCCTCTTCCACGATGGTCGTGCCGGTGACGTCGGCGGGCATGAGATCTGGCGTGAACTGGATGCGACTGAAGTGGACGTCGATGGCCTGCGCAATGGAACGCACGAGCAGCGTCTTGCCAAGGCCAGGCACGCCTTCAAGGAGTGCATGGCCACCGGCGAACAGGCACGTGAGTGTCTGTTCGACCACTTCATCCTGCCCGACTATCACCCGGGCAAGTTCCGTTCGGAGCGTGTTCCAATCCTGCGTGAAGTCTCGACCCATGGGATCAGCCGCCCCCCTTCTTCTTGTCACGTTGTGATTTTCGCTTCGCATCCGTGTCACGTGGACGATCCCGCTGTGGTGCTCGGTCGGTGACACGATCGGTCTGCTGATGCAGGTGAGGCCCTGGCGCGGTCGTGCCGGCGCCACGGATGATGGCGTCAAGAATGCGTTGAGCGCCATCGTGATTGTCCATGTCCCTCGCCTTCTCGATGGCAACGAAGCCTGCAGCGCGGCGTACGTTGCGAGCGATGGCATCGTCGTTCATGATCGAGGTCATCAAGTCCAAGCAGCGATCCGGCTCCATGGACTCGCTGGCATACCAGATGCCCAGCAACGCCACGCCGGTGTCGTCAGACAGTTGTTCACCGACGGCCTTGGCGTACTGCAACTGCTCCATGAAGGATTCGGCTGCACGCATGAAGCGCTCGGCCCCGTCGTCTTCATGATGACCATCGTCATCCCAGTTGCCATGGTCTTCACGATCCATGTCATGCATGCCGCGGTCGCTGAATCGTTCGCCACGGTCATCGTTGCGGCGATGTGCGTCGAGCGGGTTCATACCTTCAGGCATGTGGTAGCCCTGCCGCATCATCTCCATGATG
>Ga0315336_1002731_pt1 | contig 25881 bp, 23 predicted proteins | sample ASW5metaG_FD_204512 | JGI IMG/M metagenome (GOLD analysis project Ga0315336, IMG submission 204512) | Ammonia-oxidizing marine archaeal communities from Monterey Bay, California, United States - ASW #5 | ecosystem: Environmental > Aquatic > Marine > Intertidal zone | place: USA: California... | reverse complement strand
CCGATTTCGCTCATGAAAGGCTCATCGGCGGCTTCCGCTACCTGAGCCAGACACCCCGGAAGTTCCGGCCCGGGGCGATCCAAAGACGGGGAGCACCTCAACACCCCGGAAGTTCCGGCCCGGGGCGATCCAAAGACGGGGAGCACCTCAGACACCCCGGAAGTTCCGGCCCGGGGCGATCCAAAGACGGAGAGCACCTCACGCTTTTGAGGCTGCGAGGTAGGAAGCGGACCTTAAAACGGGGAACAATCGGGCGGCCTCAAAGTGGCCGTCCAAAAGCTAACGTCTAACTAAACGCTCTGGCGATAACGCACTGCCTCGACCAGCAGCCTGAACGCTGCAGAATGCTCGCGGCTTGGATAGTAGAGATGGTAGCCCTCGAAGGCCGGCATCCAGTCCTTTAACACCTGAACCAGTGCTCCCGATCTCACCTCGTCCGCAACCATCTCTTCGGGCACACAGCCAATGCCGTGACCCGAGCGGACGGCGTTTAGGACGTGATTACTGCTGTTGAACGCAAGCTGCCCTTCGACGCGGACATTGAGCCGCCTGCCCGCCTTCTCGAACTCCCACGCATAAAATCCGCGATAGGTGACAAGCCTGAGGTTGATGCAATTGTGGCCTGTGAGATCATCCGGGGTCTTCAGGCGCTTCCGGTTCGCAAAGTAGCTTGGAGCCGCAACGACAGCCATACGCCAATCCGGTCCTATCCTGATTGCGATCATATCTTTCGCAACTTCCTCGCCGAGCCGGACACCCGCGTCATAGCCTGATCGCACAATGTCGATCATGCCGTTCTCAACATCGAGCTCGACTTTGATATCGGGATACTCTGAAACGAACGGATCGATGCGCGGCCAAAGCACCGTCCGAAGCGCGTGTTCGCCGGTGCTGATCCTAATCGTGCCGGAAGGTCTGTCTCGAAACTCGCTGAGCGCGTCGAGCTCTATTCCGATCTGATCGATGTGGGGACCAATCCGGTTGAGAAGTCGTTGCCCGGCTTCGGTCGGCGCGACGCTCCGCGTGGTGCGTTCTAGAAGTCGCACACCGAGCCTGTGTTCCATAGCGCGAATTTTGTGACTGAGGGCTGATTGCGAAAAGCCCAGAAGCGCCGCTGCGTTGGTAAAGCTCCGTTCACGGGCGACGGTCAAATAGGCGATCAGGTCGTCGATATCGCTACGCGCCATTTATGAAACTCCTGCATAGGGACATCCGAATAATAGCGGATAGTCGATAAGAACCCCAAGACCTATTTTGCAGCATGACGCTTGGGAACAATGCCCCCGAGGAAAGGTTGCCCCTTATGGATATCACCAAAGCCGGGACGAAAATCTCCGCCAAAGGCCCAGCCGAATGGTTCACCGGAACCGTTCGTATCGATCCGCTCTTCACTGCCGTGGAACCTCAGCGCGCAGCCGGGAACGCTGTCACCTTCGAGCCGGGTGCTCGCACTGCTTGGCACAGTCACCCGCTGGGGCAAATCCTCATCGTGACCGCCGGATTCGGCCTCGTGCAGCGGTGGGACGAACCGGTTCAAGCAATTCGCCCCGGGGACGTCGTGCGTTTCGAGCCCGGTGAAAAACACTGGCACGGCGCGTCGGCACATGCCGCTATGACGCATATCGCTATCCAGGAAGCGCTTGACGGCAAGTCGGCGGACTGGATGGAGCACGTGAGCGACGCCCAGTACGGCGTCACACTAGTATCAACCCAGCGCACAGAAGGAGGCCGCCATGGGTAATGTTGTTGTCGTTATTGGCGCGGGCTCGATCGGACAGGCGATCGCTCGACGGGTCAGCACCGGCAAGCATGTTCTGCTTGCCGACCTCAAAAAGGAAAATGCGGACGTCGCAGCAAGAGTGTTGAGTGAAGCCGGCTTCGACGTGAGCGCGGCGACCGTCGACATTTCGTCACGAGCCTCTATTCAAGCGCTCGTCGAAGCCTCGACGAAGTTCGGCGAAGTCACCGGTCTAATCCATGCCGCTGGCGTGTCGCCTTCGCAGGCCTCACCCGCCACCATCTTGCGCGTCGATCTCTATGGCACCGCGGTAATTCTCGAAGAATTCGGGAATGTCATCGCGGCTGGCGGCTCGGGCGTTGTGATCGCATCGCAGTCGGGACATCGCCTCGGTGCCCTGACGGAAGAGCAGAACAAGGCTCTTGCCACAACGCCGGCTGACGAGCTGCTGGCCTTGCCATGGCTCCAGTCCGATCAGGTGACAGACTCTCTGAATGCGTACCAACTCGCCAAGCGTGGTAACTCGCTTCGTGTAATGTTCGAGGCAGTGCGCTGGGGCAAGCGCGGCGCGCGTATCAATACTATCAGCCCCGGCATCGTCATCACCCCGCTCGCAAAAGATGAGTTAAGCGGACCGCGCGGCGAAGGATATCGCCGCATGATCGAACTCTCGCCTGTAGGGCGCGCCGCTACGCCCGATGAAGTCGGGAATGTAGGCGCTCTTTTGATGGGGGCCGATGGCGCCTTCATCACTGGCAGCGATTTCTTGATGGATGGCGGCGTGACAGCTTCCTACCGCTACGGTCCGCTCGCGCCGAAATCCGAATAACCCAGAAAGACATCCCCATGCAAAAAAGAACCCTTGGAAGCGGCCTTGAAGTTTCCGCCATCGGCCTCGGCTGTATGGGGATCAGCCAATCCTTTGGCGCGCCGTTACCATTGCCTGATGCAATCACCTTGATCAGGGGCGCTTTTGAGCGCGGCATCACCTTCTTCGACACCGCCGAAGTTTATGGACCATACAAAAACGAGGAAGTCGTCGGCGAAGCGCTGGCGCCTATCCGAGATCAAGTCGTGCTCGCCACGAAGTTTGGCTTCGACATGGCGGCCGGTGGCGCCATGAACAGCCAACCGCAACACATCCGCGCGGCCGTGGAAGGTTCGCTTAAACGTTTGAGAACGGACCGCGTCGACATTCTCTACCAGCACCGCGTTGATCCAAACGTGCCGATGGAAGATGTGGCCGGAACGGTCAAGGAGCTGATCGCCGAAGGCAAGGTCTTGCATTTTGGGCTCTCGGAGGCTGGCGTCAAAAACATTCGGCGCGCCCATGCGGTCCAGCCGGTCACTGCGCTGCAGAGCGAGTACTCGCTTTGGTGGCGTGAGCCGGAGGAAGAAATTCTGCCCGTTCTGGAAGAACTCGGAATCGGCTTCGTCCCCTTCAGCCCGCTCGGAAAAGGCTTCCTGACTGGCACCGTCGCCAAGGATGCGACGTTTGGTAAAGACGATTTCCGCAGCACCGTGCCTCGCTTCGCACCGCAAAACCTCGCCGCGAATCATGCGTTCGCGGAAGCCTTCGCCCAATTCGCGAGCGACAAAAAGGTAACGCCCTCACAACTCGCGCTCGCTTGGGTGCTTGCGCAAAAACCATGGATCGTTCCCATTCCGGGCACGACCAAGTTAAGCCGGATCGAGGAGAATGTCGGCTCCGCCAAAATTGCCCTCTCCGCCGCGGATCTTTCCGCCCTCGATAACGCCCTTGCAGGCATCGAGCTCTCTGGTGAACGCTACTCGCCCCAGCATCAAGCGCGGATTGACCGACGACAAAGGCGATTCAAACGCCGGTGAAGGTCTTAGTGACGTGCTCCGGAGAAGCTGACTACCAAGCCGTTGTGCTCAACTAGTCCGAAACCCGATTGCCGAAGACGGCTGCCACGTAAGCACTCAACAACCGGCCGAGATACGCGCTGCCTTTGCTACACAGGGCGGGTTGTTCCGCGGACTGAGATGCCGGGGCTGAGATGCCGGGGCTGAGATGCCCGGCTCCTCAAGGAATACGGTACCGCAGGCGCCTTTGGGGCTTTCTTCATCTTTGATATTATTATAATAGCTTGTCTCGAAAAATGATGACGGCGAGCAATGCGGTGTAATTTGTCGGATCGGGTCGCCCTGGTCACGGGGGCGGCGGGCGCTATTGGAAGCGCCATTGCCAAACGGCTCTCGGACAACGGGGCCGCGGTCGTTGTTGCAGACATCGACATGGCGGGCGCCGAGCGCGTCGCGGCTGGGCTGCGCAACGGGATGGCTTGCGCTGTCGACATCCGCGATGGAAAATCGGTAGACGCTGCGATCGCCAGGGTTACTGAGCGGTACGAACGGCTCGACATTCTGGTCAACAATGCCGGGGTGAATACCTTGGCGCACCGCGTCACCATCGACGAGTTTCCTGCCGAGGAATGGGACCGTATCACCGGCATTGACCTCGACGGGCTCTATATCATGAGTCGCGCGGCGTTGGCGCCGATGCTTGCTGCAGGCAAAGGCGGGCGCATCGTCAATGTCGCTTCGGTCGTCGGACTGGCCGCGATGCGCCTGCAAAGCCCGTTTGTCGCGGCCAAGGCTGCCATGGTTCATCTGACGCGGTCGATGGCGATCGAACTGGGAGCCAAGGGTGTTCTAACGAACGCGGTCGCGCCCGGCTCGGTGTTCACGGCGCTGACGGCCAAGCTGTTCTACAGCGACGATGGCAAGTTCGCCGGGCGTACCCAGGAGTTTCTCGCCCATGTGCCGCTCGGCCGGCCGGCGCAGCCGGAGGAGATCGCTGAGGCCGTGCTGTTCCTGGCCTCTCCTGCCGCCAGCTACATCAACGGCCAAGTGCTGGCTGTGGATGGCGGCTGGACAGCGGGATACATGATGTGAGCGCCGCCATGGAAATCGATCTCGCCGGCGTCGCGATCGCACTGGACGGTGAAACCAATCCTATCGTCGAAGCGGTGTTCGCCGCGTTGCGCGCCAATGGCGGACGTGTAGTCGAAGGCGCCCCGACGGGTGCCGCCGATATCCTGCTGATCTCGTGTCCGCTGCGCCCGGGAACGAAAGCCGGCGATCCGCGCTCCCTATATGCCGACGCGCGCAAGGCCGCCGTGGCGATGGCCGAGCGTGGCGGCCGCATCGTCTTCCTGATCTCGGCGGTCGCCGGCATGCCGATGCGTCGCCATCCCCGCTTTTCCATGGAGAACGCGTCCATCCTTGCCGGGATGCGCGCGCTGGCCATGGAATTTGGACCGAAGATCCTTGTCAATGCCGTTGGCTTCGGTGCGGTCGAGGACGACGCCATCATTGCGGGCGACAAGGCGATGCTCAGCCACACGCCGGTCGGTCGCGCCGGCCGCGTGGAGGAGGCAGTCGCCGCAGTGCTGTTCTTCTGCGATCCGCTGAACAGCTACACCACCGGGCAGATGCTGGGCGTCGACGGCGGCTGGGCGGCGGGCTATGGGCGCAATTTCTGAGGGCGCTGACGCTAAGTGCAGCTGCGTTGGCGTTCGAGTTGGGCACTTGACCGCCGGCGGCGCCGGCGCCCCGCTCCGTTGCTTTTGGTGACCGGCCCAATCGCGTCCACCCGATCTCCTGTGCTCCTTTGGGCCCACTGCGTTTCACCGATGAAAGCTCCCAGGTCGGGCGAAGCCGAGGCGTCGCTAGAAAGCACGCACCGCGGCCGCTATGAATGGCGCTTGTCGTGCGATCCAGGGCAGAACTTGGCCCTCCGCGTATCGTACTTTGTTGGAGCTTGGTCATGGCGGATGGGTCAGAGGACGAATCCGGCGAGAACACGCCGTCGCAGCGCCTTGGGGTTCGAGAGATCGCAAGGCGTATCGGTGTCGCGCCCATAACCGTGTCGCGTTCCCTGTCCAATCCCGGCAGGGTCTCGGCGGAAACGCGCGCCAGGGTGCTAGAGGCGATAGAGCAGGTCGGCTTCGTGCCCAACCAACTCGCTTCCAGCATGCGCGGCAACGGCCGCATGATCGGTACGGTGGTGCCGCCGCTGATCAATTCGGGCATTGCCGAGCAAGTGCAAGGCATGTCAGACGAATGCCATGAGGGCGGCTATTCCATGCTTTTGGTGCAGGGCGAATTCACGCAGGAAGCCGAGGAGAAAGCGATACGCACGCTGCTTGGCTGGCGCCCAGCCGGAATGATCCTTCAGAGCTTCGTGCAAAGCGAAACGGCGCGTGCCTTGCTGAAGGGCAGCGGCGCGCCGGTGGTCGAGATCTCCGAAGTCAAGGGCCGCGATCCGATCGACATGGTTGTCGGCGTCTCCAATTTCGAGACCGCCTACGCCATGACCATGCATCTGGCCGCCAAGGGCTACAGACGGATCGGCTTTGTCTCGACGCCGATCCACGGCAATGACCGCCTGGGACAGCGCCGTACCGGTTACCACGCGGCGCTGACCAAGCTCGGCATCAAGAACCATGACGGCATGGAAGTCGAGGTGCCGATCACCGCACGGGGCGGCGCCGAGGCGCTGGTCACGCTGACCTCGCGGCACAAGGACATCGACGCCATCTTCTTCTCCAGCGATACGCTGGCCGTCGGTGCCGTACAGGAATGTCACCGACGGGGCTGGGCGGTGCCCGGCAGGATCGCCATCGCCGGCTATGGCGACATGGACCTCGCCGCGCAGCTCTATCCGCGGCTGACCACGGTAAAGGTCAACCGCTACGACATGGGCCGGCGCGCCGTACGGCAATTGCTGGCGAGACTGGGCGGCGACAGCGAGGTGCCCGCCGTCACCAGCCTCGGCTTCGAGATCATCGACCGCGAAACCGCCTAGTTTTTCGTCATCCACGGGCGGAGCGGGAGCGAAGCGGACGCGCAGACCCGAGGATCCATTCCGTGACCTCGCGCGAAGGGTAAAGGCGGCGCAGAACAGAGGTCGTTCTGCATTGCTGCGACGCTTAGAGGTAAAGGCATGGCAACTGTGTTCATGCGACTGCGGTTTTGTCGCGAATGATAGCGTTGAGGACGACCAGGAGCTTCCTTGCGACGGCGATGATGGCGAGCTTCTTGGAGGCCGACCGGGCAGCAAGGGCTGTGTAGAAGGACTTGAACCGGTCGCAGGTTCTGATGGCCGTGAGGGCTGCCATATAGAGGGCGCGGCGCACGCGTGATCGCCCGCCTTGGATCTGGCTCCTGCGGTTGAGCTTGCCGCTCTTGTTGTCGAACGGGGCAAGGCCGACGAGTGCTGCGATCGCCTTGGGTGAGCGCTGGCCAAGCTCGGGCAGGAGCGCCAGCAGCGAGAGCGCGCCGACCTTGGAGACACCGGGCACGGAGACCATCAGCGCGTGATCGCGAGCAGTGTCCTGGTTTCGACGAATGACTGCGGCAATCCGGCTCTCGAACGCCTTGATGCGCGTGTCGAGGAAGGCGATCGTCTCTTCCAGATCGGCAATGACGACCTCCTCGAAAGCCTCGGCGAGGTGCTTCTTCAGCGCTGCCCGCATATTGACCAAGTGATCGCGGTGGCCGGCAAGCGATTGAAGCTGCTCGACTTCTTCGCTCGGCGCCGACTCTGCTTCAGGGTTATAGCGACGGCCGTAGTCGCTCAGCATCCTGGCATCGAGAGGATCGGTCTTGGCGCGCCGGCGCGTCGACTTCGAATAGTGGTGGGTATGGGCCGGGTTGTGCCGCGAGAACGGCACGCCGGCCTTGGCCAGCGCATGGCGCAGGAGCCGGTCATGCACACCTGTCGCCTCCATGACGACGAAGTCCCGACTGGGGTCAAGGCTCGCCACATAGGCCGCGATCGCATCGGCCTGGTTGTCGATGCGCCGAAGACGGCCGCTTGTCTCATCAAAAAAGTCGAGCCACTGCTTGGAGATGTCGCAGCCGACATAGTTCTGGGCTATCATGTCCACGCCTCTTCCTGTGGTGCGGGGTCTGCTTCGAACAGCCCCGTGCAACTGTTCAGGTTGATGGTTCACCGGTGGGAAGGGACCGGGCCATGCCACGGCCTGTCCGAAAGGACGACCAGGATCCACTCGGTCTCCTTCCCACTTCAACCATACACCAGAACCAACACACAGGATCCTCGGGTCTGCGCCGCGTCGCTTCGCTCCTTGCTTCGCCCTAGAATGACGAGCTCACGGAGGGCCTTACCAGGTTAAAGGCCGGCTTTTCCTTCCTCCCGGCGTCCGAGGCGCTTTTCCCAGCCTTCAGCGTGCACGTTGAGATAGGCGTTGGGATCGTAAGGATGATCCTTGATCGCATCGAGATTGAGATCGATGCCGAGTCCCGGCGCGTCCGGCAGCGACAGATGGCCATTGTCCGGATTGACAGTCGGATGCCAGGTCACCAGTTCGCGAGTCCAAGGGTCGTTGAAAGCGTCGAAATGCTCCTGGATCAGGAAATTCGGCACCGCCGCCGCAAGCTGCAGGCACACCGCCGTCGCCACCGGTCCGCCGCTCTGATGCGGCGCGATATGGCTGCCATGGGCTAAGGCGAGATTGGCGACCTGCATCGATGGCGCGATGCCGCCGAGCGACATCGGCTCGGGTTGGAAGACGTTGACGCCACCGCCCGCCGCCAGCGTGTAGAACTGGCCTATCGTATCGTACATCTCTCCGGTTGCCACGGGAATGGGCGAGCGATGCGCCACCTCATGCACCGTTTCCTGGCGGTCGCGCGAGGTCGGCTCTTCCCACCAGTAGATGTCGAGGTCGGCGAATTTCCGTGCCGCTTGAAGCGCTGCAATCTCGGTGAAACGGGCATGCACGTCGATCAGGATCAGCGTGCCGCTCGGCAGTTCGTCGCGCAGCTTTCGGCAGATCGCGTAGGAAAGATCGAGCTCGTCGCGCGAGATGAAACCTTGCGCGGTGCCGAACGGGTCAAGCTTCAACGCCTTGAAGCCCTTGGCCAGCACGGTCTTCGCGGCTTCGAGAAAGGCTTCCGGCGTGCGCTCGGTGCGATACCAGCCATTGGCGTAGCCAAGCACCGTGTCGCGCACCTGCCCCCCGAGAAGCTGGTGGATCGGCACGCCCAGGCTCTTGCCCAGAATGTCCCAGCAAGCGACCTCTATGGCCGCGATCACCGTGCGGTGGATATGGCCGCCGTCGAGCGAAACACTGTCCAGCATGCGCTTGGCCAAGGCGTTGATGCGGCGCGGATCCTGGCCGATGGCGAGATGCTTGAGCTCATGCACGCCCGCTTCGGTGGTCTTGATGAAACCGTTCAGCGTGCCTTCGCCGACGCCGTATATGCCCTTGTCGGTATGGACCTTGACGAACAGCCAGTTCTTCCAGCCGGCCCCGACGGCGAAGGTCTCGATGTCGGTGATCTTCATGCGAGCTCCGACCCGCTAATCGTTGCGACCACGGCTTCGGTGGTGAGGCCGTATCTCGCCTGCAGGGTCGGCACCGCGCCGCATTCGATATAGCGGTCGGGCAGGCCGATGCGCGTCACCTTCTTCGCGATGCCGGCCTCGAACAAGCTCTCGACGACAAGGCTGGCCAGCCCGCCGACGACGACATGGTTTTCAGCGGTAACGATATGGTCCACCGAGCCGGCAAATTCAGCTACGGCGCTGGTGTCGAACGGCTTGATCGTCGGCACATGCAGAACGCCGGTGGAAATGCCTTGTTTCTGCAGGGCATCCGCCGCGTCCTGCGCCCGCTCGGTCATGAAGCCGGTCGCGATGATCCCGACGTCGGAGCCTTCGCGAAGCCGCCGCGCCTTGCCGATCTCAAACCTGTAGCCGGGCTCGAACACCACGGGAACGCTGCCGCGCAGCAGACGCATATAGACCGGACCATCGTGCTCGGCGATCGCCGCTGTCGCCGCCTCGATCTCGGTAGCGTCGCAAGGATCGATGATGGTCAGGCCGGGGATCATGCGCATCAGCGCCAGATCCTCGATCGCCTGATGCGTGCCGCCATAGCCCGTCGTCAATCCCGGCAGGCCGGCCACGATCTTTACATTGAGGTTGGAGTGGGCAAGCGCGATGGCGACGAAATCATAGGCGCGTCGCGTCGCGAACACGCCATAGGTGGTGGCGAACGGCACCTTGCCCGTGCGGGCCAGCCCGGCAGCGACGGCAACAAGATTCTGTTCGGCCATGCCGACATTGAAGAAGCGCTCGGGAAAGGCGTCCCTGAACGGCAGGATGTCGGTGTATTTGCCGAGGTCGGCAGTCAGCCCGACGATGTCGGGGCGGCTCTGGCCAAGCCCGGCCAAGGCCCGGCCGAACGGCGCTTCCACGCTTTGCCGACCGCCGCCGACCGCCTCGTCCTGGCCCATGGCCAGCGTCCGTCCGGCCTTAATGCCGCCGCCGCTCATTGGTGGGTTCCCATGTTTTTGTCGAACTCGGCGATGATGCCGTCCCATTGCGCCACGTCGATGCGGAAGAAGTGGGATTTCTCGCTGGTCTCGATGCGCGGCACGCCCTTGCCGGGCAGGGTGCGCAGCACGATCGCCTTCGGCTTGCCATTGCGCTTGCGCGCGGCGGCCAGCGCGCCGACGACAGCCTTCATGTCGTTGCCGTCGATCTCCGTCGTCTCCCAACCGAAGGCGCGCCATTTGTCGGCCACCGGCTCCATGTCGAGCACCACGGGGCCGTCGGCCTGGATGCCGTTGCAGTCGATCAGCGCCACCAGTCCGTCCAGCTCGAAATGGCTGGCCGACATCGCCGCTTCCCAAGTGGAGCCTTCCTGCATCTCGCCGTCGGAAAGCTCGACGAAGACGCGCGCGTCCGAGCGATCGAGGCGAAGTCCCAGCGCCTGGCCGACGCCTTGCCCGAGGCCGTGGCCGAGCGAGCCGCCGATGAGCTCGACGCCGGGCGTGGAGTCGAGCGTCGACATCTCCAGCCGGCTGTCGTCGGCGCCATAGGTGACGAGCTCCTCGACCGGGATGATGCCGGCCTCGGCCAGGGCGGCCCAAAGCGCGATCGAGTAATGCCCGGTCGACAACAGGAAACGGTCGCGATCCGGCCATGCCAGATTGTGCGGGTCGTAACGCAGCTCGTGGAAATAGAGCGCCGCCAGCGTGTCGGCGATGCCGAGGCCCTGGCCGATATAGCCCTGGCCCTGGCCGCGCGCCATGGTCAGCATGTGGCGGCGTAACTGGTTTGCCTTGCGTTCCAGCGCGGCGATATCGGCGCTGCCGGGAGGGGAGTTTCGCAGCATCCGATGCCTAGTCCTTGTCCAGCCCGCCCGACATGTTGAGCCGCTCGGCGGTCATGTATTCCGGCGCGTCGAGGCAGAGCCAGACGACGGCTTCGGCCACCTCGGAAATCTCGGCGCGGCGGCCGAGCGGAATGCGGCGCGTACGTTCGTCGAGGAAGGCCTGCAGATCGGCGCGGCCATTGGCGCGGGCAAGATCGAGCTCGGTCGAACGCTGCATCTCGGTGTCCATCATGCCCGGCGCCAAGCTGTTGACCAGCACGCCGTAAGGCGCAAGCGCGACCGCCGCGGCGCGGGTGATGGAATCGACGCCGGCCTTGCTCGCCGTATAGGCGGTGTAGTCGGGCAGCGCCATGCGCGAGCCGGGCGATGTGATGTTGACGATGCGCCCCGAGCGCTGCTCGCGCATCACCCGGCCGGCGGCCTTGCAAGCCATTGCAAGAGCCGTGACGTTGAGGGCCAGCGTGCGCGTCCAGGCCTTGAAGGTGGCGTCGAGGAAGGGCTCGATCACGCCATAGCCGGCATTGTTGACGAGGACGTCGATGCCGCGCCAGCGCGCGACCACTTTTTCGACCGCCGCTTCCGGCGCGCCTTCGACCGTGAAGTCCCCGATGATGCTCTCGGCTTCCGCGCCGGCCTCGCCGATCAGCCGGGCCGTCTCGGTCAGGCCCTCGCCATTGATGTCGGTCACGGCGACGGCACAGCCGCGCCTGGCCAGTTGCAGCGCAACCTCGCGGCCAAGCCCGCCGGCGGCGCCGGTGACAAGCGCCCGTCGCGTCGTGGTCTCTGGAGTTTCAGCAGGCAAGCCAACCTCCTCCCAAGGTCATCTTGACGCGATGGATACCGGTATCCATAGATAGCTGTCAACGGGCTTGTGCTACTGTTCGCGAGCCCGAAGCAGGGAGGGAGAATTGAAGATCGTCGCGCTCGAAACGCTGCAGCTGGCGGAATTCCCATTCCTGTTCTGGCTTCGCGTCCACACCGATGCAGGCCTCATCGGCACCGGCGAAACCTTCTGGGCGCCGGGGCCGGTCGCCTCCTACATCCACGACAATGTCGCGGCCTACCTCATCGGCAAGGATCCGCGCGATATCGAGCTGCACGATCGCACACTGGGCAGCGTCTATGTCGGCGCGCGCGATTCCGGCGCGGAGGTGCGCGGCAATTCCGCGGTCAACATCGCGCTGTGGGATATCTATGGCCAGGCGCTTGGCGAGCCGGTCTGGCGGCTGCTCGGCGGCCGCACGCATAAAACCGTGCCGATCTACAACACGTGCGCCGGCTACAAGCATGTGCGCGCCAGCAAGAAGAACGCGTTGTTCGAGCGCGGCGAGGACTGGTCGCTCAAATCGGGCGATTCCAACGAAGGCCCGTATGAAGACCTGCTCGCGTGGCGCTACAATGCCGGCGATCTCGCCAGGAGCCTGAAATCCGAAGGCATCGGCGCCATGAAGATATGGCCCTTCGATATCGCCGCCGAGGCATCGAACGGCGCTCGCATCTCGCTTGCCGACCTCGATAATGCGCTGGAGCCGTTCCAGAAGATCCGCGACGCCGTCGGCCGCGACATGGAGATCATGGTCGAGCTGCATGGCCTGTGGAGCCTGCCGCCGGCGCTGCGCATCGCCGAGGCGCTGAAAGCCTACGACGTCGCCTGGCTGGAGGAGCCGATCCGCTACAACGAACTGGACGCCATGGCCGAACTGGCGCGTCACACCTCGATACCGATCGCGGCCAGCGAGCGGCTGGCCACGCGGCAGATGTTCAAGCAACTGATCGACAAGCGCGCGGCCTCGGTGATCATGATCGACCTTGCCTGGTGCGGCGGCCTCTCCGAAGCGCGCAAGATCGCCAACATGGCCGAGGCCAGCGAACTGCCGGTCACGCTTCACGACTGCACCGGGCCGATCGTCTATGCCGCCAGTTGCGCGCTCTCGGCCACCTTGCCGAATGTCAACTACCAGGAGGCCGTCCGCGCCTATTTCACCGGCTGGTACACCGAGATCGTCGCCGACATTCCGCCGGTGAGTGACGGCCACGTCGCGCCGCTAGAGGGGCCGGGGCTTGGTCTCAGTCTTCGACCGGAGCTATTCCAACGGCCCGACGCAACGGTACGGGTGACCAGGATCTAGTACGGCGTTTCGTCACTAGCTACGTTAAAACAAGGAGTTAGAGCGTTTCATCGGCTCGGTGAAACGGTGAATGCGTTTGCGTCTCGAAAGCCCTGCTCGGAGCCTGTAGACATTATGCTATTATAATCTATTATGAAGCCGAAGCGAGCAGCCACAAGCTCGCCGCTGGCGCGTTTCTGCCCGGCGCCAGACGAATCCATGGGAGGTTTTGGTGGCAATTTCTGGGGCGCGCGCACGCGAGGATTTCAAGGGTGCGCCAAATCTGCCCGACAGGAAAATCCTGCTCGACCTGTTCGAACGCATGGTGTTGCTGCGCCGCTTCGAAAGCATTGCTCAGATCGCCTGCCGCAAGGGCGAGACACCCGGGTTCCTGCATCTCTATATCGGTGAGGAAGCGACCGGCGTCGGGGTCTGCGCGCATTTGCGGCCTACCGACTGGGTCACATCGACCCATCGCGGCCACGGCCATGCCCTGGCCAAGGGTGCCAATCCCGCACGTGTGATGGCCGAGCTGTTCGGCAAGGCCGACGGCATTTGCGGCGGCCGCGGAGGCACCATGCATCTCTACGATCGCTCGGTCGGCCTGTTCGGCACCAACGGCATCGTCGCCGCCGGCATCGGCCATGCGGTCGGCATCGGCATGAGCGCCCGCCGGCAAGGACGCGACGATATAGGCGTGGCTTTCTTCGGCGACGGCGCCGCCAATCATGGCGGCTTCCATGAGGCGCTCAACTTTGCCGCCGTGCAGCGGGCGCCCGCGGTCTTCATCTGCGAGAACAATCTCTACGCCACCGCGACCCCGCTCAAATCGATCACGCTCAATCCCGAGATCGCCACCAAGGCCGCGTCCTACGGCATGCCCGGCGTCGCCGTCGACGGCAACGACGTCTTCGCCGTCTGGCTGGCCATGAAGGAGGCGACCGAACGCGCCCGCGCCGGCAAGGGCCCAACGCTGATCGAGGCCAAGACCTATCGTACCGTCGGTCACCACGAAGGCGACCCGGTCATCGGCACCTACCGGACGCAGGAGGAACTCGATGCCTGGATCAAGCGCGATCCGATCGACATGTTCCGCAAGCGGCTGATCGAGGAGTACGGCATTGCCGACGCGGAGACGCTCGCCGCCATCGAGGCGCAGATCGAGAAAGTGATCGAGGAAGCGCTCGCCTTCGCCCGCACTTCGCCCGAGCCGGATCCGGCGACGGTGCGCCTGCATGTCCTTGCCGATCCGATCAATCCGCCGGCCGCCCTGCAGCCGCGCGCCGTCGGCGAGACACGAACGCAAGGCTGGCTCGAGGCGGTGCGCGACGGCATTGCCGAGGAGATGCGCGCCAATCCGGCTATCCTCTATTTCGGCGAGGGCACCGGCGAGCGTGGCGGCAGCTTCGCCCACACCAAGAACCTGTGGCGGGAATTCGGCCCCGATCGCATGGTCGACACGCCGATCTCCGAACAGGGGTTCACCGCCGCGGCCGTCGGTGCCTCCGCCACCGGCGCGCGCACCGTGTCGGACCTGATGTTCGCCGACTTCGCCTTCGAGACAGCCGGACAGATTTTCCTGCAGGCTGCGAAGCTGCGTTACATGACCAGCGGCGTGATGAGCGCGCCGATGGTGGTGCGCGTCGGCGCCGGCGCGCTCCGCAGTTCCGGCCCGCATCACAGCGGCATCTACCACCCGGTCTTCGCTCACATGCCGGGCCTGATCGTCTGCGTGCCTTCGAACCCGGCCGATGCCAAGGGCCTGATGAAGACGGCGCTGAGAGCCGGCGATCCGGTCATCATGCTCGAACCGAAGGCGCTGTTCGCCTCCAAGGGCGAGGTCCCGGTCAGCGAGCATTACGTGCCGTTCGGCGTCGCGCGGATCGCGCGGGCCGGCCGCGACGTCACCATTGTCGCGGCCGGGCAGATGGTGCAACGCGCGCTGGAGGCCGCCGAGGCATTGGCGGCCGAAGGCATCGAGGCCGAAGTGATCGACCCGCGCACCATCATGCCGCTCGACATCGACACGATCGTGGCCAGCGTCAGGAAGACCCATCGCCTGCTCGTGGTCGACGAGGCGTGGGCCATGTGCGGCCTTGGCGGCGAGATCGCCCAAGCCATCAACGAGCTCGCATTCGACGAACTCGACGCCCCGCCCGGGAGGCTGCATACCGCACCGACCTCGCATCCGTTCGCGCCGGTGCTGGAACGCGCCATGCTGGTCGATACGATGCGCATTGCGGAAGGCGTTCGCGACGTCATCGCCGGCAAGCCGCCGGTGCCGGACCATTGGTACACGGTCGGCCTGAAAAGTGCAGCCGCGCCGTCAAAGACAGCACCTGTTCCAGCCAAGCCGCAGCCCGCCGCACCAGCCGACGCTCCCGCCATCACCGGCGACGACGAGCCGGTGACGATGCCGTTCGGCGATCTCACCGTCAGCGAAGGCACGGTCGTCAAATGGCTGAAGACGGTGGGTGACACGGTCAAGGAAGGTGAGATGATCGCCGAGATCGAGACCGACAAAGCTGTGGTCGAGATCGAGGCGCCGGTCAGCGGCACGCTCAGCGCCATCGATCAGCCGGTCGGCGCCGTGGTGCCGATGGGCGGGCGCATCGGCGGCATCAAGAAATAATCACCTGTACCCAAGAATCCGAAGGTCAAGCATGAAGATCCTGTGCGCCAATTGGCAAGCCGCCGACGAGGCCGAGCTCGAACGCGTGCACTATCCCGATATCGAGTTCATCCTCGCCCGCTCGACCAACGGCAGGGCGGCCGCGCTCGATCCGGCGGTTTGCCAGGCGGTCGATGCGGTCATCAACTATTCGCCGACCCACAATGTCGCCGCCGCGCCAACCGCCTTTCCCAAGGCCAGGATTGCCGTGCGCTCCGGCGTGGGCTTCGACAACATCGATACGGCCGGCTGGGGTGCGCGCAAGATTCCCGCGTGCAACGTGCCTGACTACGGCACCACCGAGGTGGCCGACCACGCCATCGGCCTGATGCTGGCGCTGACGCGCGGCACCTCTGCCTATGGAGCCGAACTTTCGGCTAATGGCGCCGAGGGCTGGCATTTCTCCAAGGCGCCGCTGGTGCGCCGTCACAAGGGGACGACCTTCGGCATCGTCGGGCTGGGCCGCATCGGGCTTGCCGCGGCCCGCCGCGCCGCCGCCTTCGACATGAAGGTGGTGTTTTACGATCCGCTTCTTCTGTCCGGCGTCGACCTGTCGACCGGCTATGAGAGGGTGCATTCGCTGGCCGAGCTGATGGGGCGGGCCGATGTGGTGAGCGTTCACACGCCATTGAGCGAAGAAACGCGCAAGCTGCTCGGCGTGGATGCCTTCGCCGCTGCCAAGCCCGGCCTTGTCCTTGTCAACACAGCCCGGGGTCCGATCGTCGATCTCGACGCGCTGGAAGCGGGGCTGCGCAAAGGTACTGTGGCCGGCGCCGGACTGGATGTGCTGCCGAACGAACCCGGCGATCTCGACCACCCGCTTCTGGCGGCATGGCGGCGCCGCGAGGCATGGATCGTCAACCGGCTGATCGTGACGCCACATGCGGCCTTCTACAGCCCGGCGGCGATGCGCGATCTCAGGCTGAAATCGATCGAAGTCGTGCATGCCTATCTCGCCGAGGGACGGCTGACCAACTGCGTCAATTCCGAGTATCTGAAATGAACGTTGCCTTGGCATCGCGGCTGGCTGTCTCGCCCTATGCGCGCCGGCTTGCCCGCGAGCGCAACCTTCCGCTCGACGCTCTGCGCGGCAGCGGTCCCCGCGGCCGCATCCTGGCCGCCGATGTCCTCGAGTTCGTGCCGGTCGATGCGCCGGTGGAGTTTCCAGCCGCGGCCGCGGCGCCGGCGGTTGCCGCTTCTAGTATCGCCGCCTTCTCGACATCGATCGCGTTGGGCGCCTTGCATGAATTGTTGGCCGCCCTGTGGAACTCAGGGAAGGTGTTGGACATCGACGATATCCTGCTGCGCGCGGCGGGCTGCGCGTTCGTCGAGATTCCGGACGCGGCGAAGGTCGACGAGGCGAGGGTGGCGCTCGAACTGGACAACAGGCAAGTCGTTTTCGCAGCCATTTCGGGAATGCCGGCGACTGCGCTGCGCGCGATGCGGCTTGCGGCCCAGGCGGACGGACGCGACGATGCGCAGATGCCCGCCGCCTTGTCCGTGTGGCTGCTGCCGCCGAGCGACATCCGGGCGATGATGATGCCGCTGCTGCCGGGCCGGGCGATGCGCCTGACAGTTTCGGTCGGCTCAGCCGGCGACCACGCTGAATGCCTGCTGGTGGCGGACACGGAAAGCCTTGACGAGACAACCTCGATGGCGTGGCTCGCCGCGCTCAAATCGGCGGTCGAGCACCCGCTTCGGCTTTTCGTTTGAACACAGCAAACCGCTGCGCAGTTTTGCGCGTCATGCGATAGCCTCAAGCGGCGGAAGCTATTATAAAAGCTTCGATACGGACGTGACGAGGCTCATGGACAACACCGTTCCCACCATCGACAGTCTTCCCAGGCGCACGCTTGGACGCTCCAACGGGCCGCTCTATCGCCAGCTTGCCGACATCTTGCGGGTGCCGATCGGTGACGGCACCTTTCCCGTCGGCGGGGAATTGCCGAAGGAAGCGGCGATCGCCGAGCATTTCGGGGTCAGCCTGATCACCGTGCGCCAGGCGCTGCGCGATCTCGAGGCCGACGGATTGATCAAGAAGCGCTCGGCGAAACCGGCGGTGGTCGCGGCGCGCAGCCCGTCGGTCAATCTAAGCTGGAACTTCAAGAACTTTGCCGACATGGCGGCCTTCACCAAGGACGCGCAGCTGACGGTGAAGTCCTACCGCAAGGAGGCCTCTCCCGTGCTGCATCGCCATTTCGGCATGGGCAAGGAGGAGGCGGGCTATTGCCTGCGCAGCGTGTTGTCGATCGGCGAACAGAGGAAAGCGCAGATCACCACCTACTTTCCTCCCGATGTCGGCGCCAGGCTGAAGCGCGAAGACTTCTCCGACGTGCTAATCTTCCGCTCGGTGCAGAAGCATCTCGGGCTGCGTCTCGACGTGGCGCATGTCACCGTACGTGCCGAAATCGCCGACGAGGCGGTTGCCGCCGATCTCGGCATCGCGCTGGGCAGCGCGGTGCTGACGGTGGAGATGCTCTATCAGTCGGCCGACCAGCGCAGCATCGAGTTCTCCGTCGCCCGCCATCCCGCCGATATTTTCAGCATCACATACGACGCGCCGAACGACCTCTCCTGAGACCGCTCGAAAGTGCGATTTCTGCCGACGGGCGCATAGACAGGACTATAAAATTATAATAGCATGATAGCTAGGCTGAAGAGCCGGCGGCGGTGAGGAGCGCGTGCGCCAACGGCCCGTCGAGAGGCCCCGTGTCTGATCAAGATGGCGCAGTCCATCGCCGGCCGGGGACGAACATAGGGAGGAGACAATGCAATCGAGGAGCCTTTGCGCCGGCTTGATGGCGCTTGCCGCATTGGCAGTCTGCGCCGGAGCGACATCCGGCCATGCCGAAGCCAAGAAAACCTACTCCATCTACCTTTCCAACAATTTCGTCGGCAATGACTGGCGCCAGCAAATGGAACGCGTCGCCAATGTCGCGGTCAACAAGGGGCCCCTGAAAGGCCGCGTCGACCTGAAGATCGAAAACGCCGAAGGCACGGTCCAGGCGCAGATCAATTCCCTGAACAGCATCATCCGCCAGAAGCCCGACGCCATCCTGATCGACGCGTCGTCGGCCGAGGCTCTCAACCCCACGATCAAGAAGGCCTGCGACGCCGGGATTATCGTCGTCAGCTTCGACCAGACCGTGTCGGCCGAATGCGCCTACAAGCTGCATTCCGACTTCGACATCATGGCCAACAACCAGGCCGAATGGATGGCCACCATGCTCGGCGGCAAGGGCAAGGTGCTGATGGATCGGGGCCTTGCCGGCGCGCCGATATCCGAGCAGTTCGAGAAGAATTTCGGCGCTGTGCTCAAGAGATATCCCAGCATCGAGATCGTCGGTTACTTCAACGGCAACTACGCCGCCGGCCCCGAACAGGAGGGCGTGGCTAGCCTGCTTGCAGCGCATCCTGAAGTCGACGGCATCTTCTCGCAGGGCTACGGCACCGGCGCCATCAAGGCGCTGCAGAATGCCGACCGGCCGATGGTGCCGATCGTCGCCGCCGCCTTCAACGGCACCGGCGTCACCTGCGCCGAGACCAAGGGCGCGAAATGCTGGCTCGGCGCCAATCCGCCGTCGCTCTCGGCGGAAGCGATCAAGCTCGCCGTCGACATTCTCGATACCGGCAAGAAGCCGGCCGACACGACCGTGCTGTTCAATTCGCCAGGCCTCACAACGGATATGGTCGCCGCCAAATACGCGCCGAATTCCTCGGCCGTGAAGATCGAGCTCGGCAAGACCGTGTTCCCTGACCTTGCGCCGGGCCTTTCGCTGCCGGTGTCACCCAGCTGGGTGGAGATCACGCCCAAGGAGGCCTCGGGAAGCTGATTTGAGGCGTGCAGGGCGCCGCAGTGAGGCGCCACGGTTTCGAAACGAAAAACGGGAGGAGAAAATCATGAAATTATTGAGCCGTTACACCGGCCTCGCAGCGCTTGCCGCGACCATGATGGCGGTCGGCATACAGGCCGGGCATACCGAGGACAAGAAGCCCTACACCATCTATCTCTCCAACAATTTCGTAGGCAACGATTGGCGCCAACAGATGGAACGCGTCGCCACCGTGTCGGTCAACAAGGGGCCACTGAAAGGCCGCGTCGACCTTAAGATCGAGAATGTCGAGAACACGGTCCAGGCACAGATCAACTCGCTGAACAACATCATCCGCCAGAAGCCGGACGCCATCCTCGTCGATGCCGGTTCGGATTCGGCGCTCAACCCCACCATCAAGAAGGCTTGCGACGCCGGCATCGTCGTCATCAGCTTCGACCAGGTGGTGACCGAGCCGTGTGCCTATGCAGTAGCTTCCGACTGGGACCGCATCCCGGCCGTCATGGCGGAGTGGATGGCCACGCAGCTCGGCGGCAAAGGCAACATCATCCTCGACCGCGGCCTCGCCGGCGCGCCGATCTCGGCGCAATTGCAGGGCGGCTATGAAAAGGTGCTAGCCAAATATCCCGACATCAAGGTGGTCGGCTATTACAACGGCAACTACGCGCTCGGGCCGGAACAGTCCGGCGTCGCGGCGTTGCTTGCCGCCAACCCGAAGATCGACGGCATCATGACGCAAGGCTACGGCTCGGGCGCCATCCAGGCGCTGAAGGATGCCGGCCGGCCGATCGTCCCGGTCGTGGGCTTCTCCTACAATGTCGCGGCCGTCACCTGCGCGCAAACGCAGGGCGCCAAGTGTATCTTGGGCTCGAATCCGGCCTATCTGTCGTCGGAAGCGATCAAACTGGCGGTGGATATCCTGGATACCGGCAAGAAGCCGGCGGAACGCTCAGTATCGGTCAAGGGTGATTTCGTGACGACTGATCCTTTCGAGTCGAAGCTTTATCCGGGCACCAAGATGATCAAGATCGCGGTCGGCGAGAATGCCTTCCCCGACCAGGCGCCCGGCCTGACGCTGCCGATCACGCCCGACTGGGTCGAGATCACCGCCGCGGAAGCCGCCGGCAGCAAGTAACGTCTGGTTCTACGCTCCTGTCTCCCGGCATCGAGCGATGCCGGGAGACCTTCTTGAAAAGCGCCCCCATGGATCTCGTCACCGTCAAAGGTCTGTCAAAACGCTATGGCGGCATCGTCGCGCTGAGCGAAGCCGCATTCAGCGCCCGGGCCGGCGAGGTGCATGCGCTGCTCGGCGAGAACGGCGCGGGCAAAAGCACCTTCATCCAGATCCTGTCGGGCGCGGTGCAGCATGACGGCGGCACGATCCTGGTCGGCGGGCGGGACTATCGACCCGCCAATCCGGACGCCGCGCAGGCGCGCGGCATTGCCGCCGTTTTCCAGGAATTGTCGCTTATCCCCGATCTCAGCGTCGAGCAGAACATCTGGTTCCGCCATGAACCCCGGACGCTGCTGGGCACCGTCAATCGCACGGAGATGCGCCGCAAGACGCTGGCGCTGCTCGAGAAGTATGATTTCCCGGCGCTGCGTCCCGAGCAGGAATTGCGGCGGCTGACGCTCGCTGAACGGCAGATCGTCGAGATCGCCAAGGGGCTGGCCAAGGACCCGCGCATCTTGATCCTAGATGAGGCGACCTCGGCGCTGCCGGCGCGTGAAGCCGAATGGCTGTTGAAGCTCACCCGGCAACTGGCTGCCGAAGGCAGGCTGGTCATCTTCATCTCCCACCGCATGGCCGAGGTCCGCGCCATCGCCGACCGGCTGACGATCTTTCGCAATGGCGGCACCGTCGCCGCGCATGAGGCCGCTGCCGTCTCCGATGACGAGATCGTCACCCAGATGATTGGCCGGCATCTCGACCGGCTCTATCCCGAGCGCGTGCCGACGATGACCGATCGCGTCGCGCTCAAGGTTGGGAATCTCACCAGCGGGAGCCGTCTCTCAGGCGTCGACCTTTCGCTTCGCGAAGGCGAGATACTGGGCGTCGGCGGCCTCCAGGGCCACGGCCAACGCGAGCTGTTCCAGGCGCTGTTCGGCGCCACGAAAGCGAGCGGCGCAATCGAGCTCTGGGGCAAGCCCGTCGCGATCGGCAATCCGCGCCAGGCACTGACCGGCAAGGACGGCATCGCGTTGGTGCCGGAAGACCGGCGCGGCCAGGGTTTGCTCCTGACCAAGAGCGTGCGCGAGAACCTGACGCTATCGGTGATCAAGCGCTTCACGGAGAGCGGCCTGCTCAGCCGGCAGAAGGAAGCGGCCCTGGTCAAGGAGATGGTCGATTTCCTGCGCATCAAGGCAGGCACGCCGGAACAGCTTGCCGGCACGCTATCCGGCGGCAACCAGCAGAAGGTGATCTTCGGCAAGATGCTGCTGACGCAGGCGCGCGTGCTCCTGCTCTACGATCCGACGCGCGGCGTCGACGTCGGCACGAAGGGCGAGATCTTCCAGCTCATGCGCGACCTCGCCGCCAGGGGCTACGCGATCCTGTTCCATTCGAGCGACATGCCGGAGCTCGTTCATGTCGCCGACCGGGTGCTGGTCATGCGCAACGGCCGCATCGCCGCGACGCTGGAGGGCGATTATATTTCGGAGGAAGAGATCCTTCGCGCCGCCATGCTTGAAACCAGGGCGGCATGAGGCATGGTGATGTCCGTGGAGCAAACTGTGGCAAGGGCACAGATGCCGACGCAAATGAAGGACACCAGGCCGGGCATCGATTGGCGCGGCCGCGCGCTCGACCGCGCGCCGTTCCTCGTCGCCTGCCTGATGCTGGCCTTGATCGTCGCCATCTATGGCAGCCTGCAGTCCGGTGTCTTCACCCTGGACGAGCTCAACCTCGACACGGCAGCGGCGATGACGCTGATGCTGGCTGCGACCGGACAGACAATCGTTCTGGTGCGCGGCGGCATCGATCTGTCGATCGGCGGCATGATCAGCCTCGGCACCGTGATCGCGGCGACGCGTTTCACCGACGATCCTTCCACCACGGCTTTCTGGGCGCTGGCGATCCTGGCGCTCGGCTTCCTCATCGGCGCCCTCAACGGCCTTTTGATCTCGCTGCTCAAGCTGCAGCCTTTCCTGGTGACGCTCGCCACCTGGTCGATCCTCAACGGCGTCGCCATGATCATCCTGCCGACCGATGGCGGCAGCGTACCCGGTTGGTGGGTTGGCTTCGCTTCCGGGCAGCTCCTTGGCCTGACCAGTCCGGTCTGGATGCTGTTGGCATTGCTTGCGTTCTGGTGGTGGTTCCGCGCGACGCGCGTCGGCATCATCATCCAGGCCTCCGGCTCCAACGAGAAATCGGCCTTCTTGTCCGGCGTTTCCATCACCCGGGTCAACATCGTCACCTACGGCCTGTCCGGTCTGTTCGCGGCGGGCGCTGCACTGTTCCTGATAACACAGACCGGCGCCGGCTCGCCGACCATCGGCAAGGACTATATCCTGCCTTCCGTGGCAGCGGCGGTGATTGGCGGCGTCAGCCTGTTCGGCGGTCGCGGCCATCTCGCCGGCACGCTGATCGGCGCCTTCGTGCTCACCCTCATCGGCAATCTGGTCTTCGTCCTGCACGTGTCGAGCTATTGGCAGCCGGTCGCGTCCGGCGTCATCCTGCTGCTTTCGGTACTCGCAAGCTCGGTCGCTGAAAAGGCCGCGAGGAGCCGCGTCCTATGAGCGCCTTCCTCTCCCGCAACCGCCTCATCGTGCTTGCCTATGCCGGCATGATCGTGCTGCTCCTGGTCACCGCGATCTTCTCGCCGGGCTTCCTCTCGGTTTCCAATATGCGCTCGACCGTGGTGCTGGCGGCCTTTGTCGGCATCGTCGCGCTCGGCCAGACCTTCGTCATCATCGGCGGCGGCATCGACCTGTCGGTGCCCTGGGTGCTGAACTCAGCGGCGATCGTCATGGCGCTGCTCTGCGGCGGGCAGGATCTGCCGCTTGTCTGGGTCATGCCGCTGCTGCTTGCCGGCGGCGCCCTCATCGGGCTCGTCAACGGCGTCGGCGTCGCCCAGTTCGGCGTGCCGCCAATCATCATGACCCTGGCCACCAACGTCATCCTGCAGGGCCTGATCCTGGTGCTGACCGGCGGCTCGCCGACGCCATCGGCGCCGGCGCTGATTCAGTTCCTGTCGGTCGGCCGCATCGGCGGCTTCCCAGTCATCGCGCTGATCTGGCTCGCGCTGACTCTGGTCGCCACGCTGCTCCTCTCCAAGGCGGCGTTCGGGCGTCATCTCTATGCACTCGGCACCAGCGCCACCGTCGCCGAATTCTCCGGCGTGCCGACCGCGCGCACCACCGTCCTGACCTATTTGATCTCCGGCCTCACCGCCGCTTTCGCCGGCATGCTTCTGACCGGCTATTCCGGCCAGGCCTATCTCGGCATGGGCGACGCCTATCTGTTCACGTCGATCGCGGCCGTCGCCATCGGCGGCGCCTCGATCCTCGGCGGCAGCGGGCATTATCTCGGCACGGTCGCCGGCGCCATGGTGCTGACCATCCTCACCGGTCTCCTGCCGGCGCTCAACCTGTCGAGCGGCGCGCTGCTCGTCGTCTATGGCGCCGTGATCCTGATCACGGTGTCGATCGGCAGCGAGACCTTCGCCGGGCTCGGCGGCAGACTTCGCGGCAGAAGGGTTTGAAATGGTCGACATCACTTGCGTCGTCGATGCCAGGGCCGAGTTGGGCGAGGGCACACTTTGGGATCCGAAGGCCGGCGTCCTCTGGTGGATCGACATCTGGAAGAAGCTGATCCACCGCTACGACCCGTCAACGGGCAAGGACGAGGTTTTCGAGACGCCGGAATATCTCGGCTGCCTCGGTCTGCGCGAGAAGGGCGGCCTGGTGCTGACCATGGCCGACGGCTTCCACTTCTTCGACCCGGCAAGCGGCAAATTCGAGGCGATCGTCGACCCGGAAGCGCATATGCCGAAGACCCGCTTCAACGACGGCAAGCCGGATCGGCAGGGCCGGTTCTGGTCGGGTTCGATGTTCGAGGTGCCCGGCAAGCCGGTCGAATTCATCGGCGCGCTCTACCGGCTCGATCCCGATCTCTCGGTGCACAAGATGATCGACGGCATCGGCTGCTCCAACGGGCTGGCCTGGAGCCCGGATTCGAAGACCATGTATTTCTCCGACAGCCATGCGGGCGCGGTGTGGGCCTATGATTTCGACCCCGCCACCGGCGATATCGAGAACCGCCGCACCTTTATCGACATGACGGTGACCGGCGGCGTCGCCGACGGCGCCACCGTCGATGCGGAAGGCTGCTACTGGGTGACCATCCCGGTGACCAGCAAGGTCTGCCGCTACGATCCGACGGGCAGGCTGATGCAGACGGTGCTGCTGCCGACCGACCTGCCGACCTGCTGCGAGTTCGGCGGCAAGGACCTCGACGTCCTCTATGTCACCTCCGCCGTGCTCAGGCGGCCCGCCAGCCATTTCGTCGGGCAGAAGCATCCGGGGGGGCTCTTTGCGCTCGATGTCGGCGTCAAGGGCCTGACGCTGCCAGCGTTCAGGGGATAGCGGCAGATCGATCGCTCGCCCCCCGCTAGGGCACAGTTGATTGGCGCACGCAAGCGGCTTCAGCTTAGATCATTCCTACGAAACTAGGGATGATCTCTCGGCTTGACCAGCGTGCGTCGCCGGTGGTGCTTGGAATTCTGTCGTGGGCATCCGCGATCGTTGCCTGGGCTTATCGACATTTCCACAGCAGCACCGAGCAGGTTGAGATCGTGCCGGGGCTGCGGACCACCGGCTACCGTCGTGCGGTCAGTATCTCTTTCGCCGTCGATGGCGAGCGTGTGCTGATCTTCGGCATCTTCTACGCGGGCCGGAACATCGCGCCTGGATTGATAGAGGGATCGCTCTGAAGAGGTGAAAATGGCCGCGGCGGTCGACATTCGGCTAAGTGCGAAAGGGCGATCTTGGTTGAACGCATCCCGCTGGGCCGAGGGGTTGTGACTGATATCGCGGGATGGCTGGCAACGGAACGCAGGGTGAAGATTCAGCCAAGCCAACTCACCATTTTCGCCGCTGCGGATATCTGCACAAGAAATCGAAAAAAGAGCGATCTTGGCTGTTGACAGCTCGACAGGGTCACGACTATATACGGCCCACGAACGAGGGCGGTGCGCCGCTGGCGACGAAGAAGTTTGCTTCTAGTTCTGCCCTTGACGAAATTCAAGAGAGCCGCGTGAGCGACACTCGGAGGGCCCCGGAGCCGAAAGCGAAGCGGGCCGCGACATTGCGTGAAGCGATGTCTGTTCTTTGACAATTGAATATTGAAGAA
>Ga0315336_1002730_pt1 | contig 25890 bp, 22 predicted proteins | sample ASW5metaG_FD_204512 | JGI IMG/M metagenome (GOLD analysis project Ga0315336, IMG submission 204512) | Ammonia-oxidizing marine archaeal communities from Monterey Bay, California, United States - ASW #5 | ecosystem: Environmental > Aquatic > Marine > Intertidal zone | place: USA: California... | reverse complement strand
TCCCTCAGCTTGTGGATAATCTGTTCGCTCGTGTATCGCTTCCTCGTCATTTCCTGCCTCCTTACACACACCCGAATCCTTCGATTCTCTCTCAAGATTCGGATTCGTTTTCAGGGGGCAGGTCAAGGTCCGGCTTGTTCTTGGCGAGTCGGAACGGGAAGCCGAGATGTGTGAAGTCACACTCCAGCAGTAAGTCGGCCTCATCTTGATCGATGATGCCCGCCGCATGGATCACTTGCTGCCGGATCATGGTTCTGTTGTGCCTTGGGGGCCTCTTCGAGCGGGCACGGCATGCCGTGCACCTACATTGCCTATGCGGAATTTCTTGCCGGCTCTGAAGCCGTGGGCTGTGTTTTGCCTACGCGGGGATTTGCATCCCCGCCTCTTTCGCTGTTCTGTGCGCTCTTGGGTGCGGGAGGAGTCCCCATCCGCGGGCTTGTGCCCGCCGGGCCGCCGGGTTTACACCCGCCGCTCCGTTGCTTAGTGTGGCGGGCGGATGATCTGGTCGACGCCTTTGCGGAAGCCGTATTCGGGGCCGAGCGTCTCGTAGTCGATGCCGGTGAGGGAATTCCAGTCCCAGACGACATTGCCCTCGCGGACGGTCAGCTCGCAAAAGAGGCGTTGATTGCCGTCGGTCGCGCCGTTGCTGCCGTCGCGAAAACGGAACTTGCGGTTCAGCATCCGAAAGGCCGCGATGTCCGCAACCGCTCCCGGCGTGAGGTGCCCAAGCTCCTCCCGCTGGATTTGCTGGGCCGGGTTCCAGGTGGATGCCTTGATGACCTCATCCAAAGGCATGCCCATCGCGAGGAACTTCGACATCGTCGTCTGCATGTCCATCATGGCGCCGTTGACGGAACCCTGGTGGATGTCGGTCGAGATGGAGTCGGGGTAGAAGCCCTGTTTGATCGCCGGCACCGCGTTGCGGAACACAAAACTGCCGCCGCCGTGGCCGACATCGAACTTGATCCCGCGTTTGCGTGCCCGATGGAGATAGTCGTAGAGCTTGCCGTTCTCGTCGACCCACGGCACCGGGCCGCGGAACATATGCGTCGGCATGTCGCCGGGCCGCAGATGCTTTAGGACGAGGTCGTAGAAGGGCCGCTCGGGCAGGAAGTAGCCGAAGTCGACCATCACCGGGATCTTCGCCATATTGCCTGCCTTGACCGCTTCGTCGACCGAGTTCCAATCGGGTAGGCGGTAGTGCGCGCTCTTGATGCCGACGATGACGTCTTTGTGCTTCTTTGCGAGGCGCGCGACCTCCTCCGGGTTGAAGTCCTTTTGCTCGGTGATGTCGGTGATCATGCCGAAGCCGGCGATGTTGATATGGGCCAGCATGCGCGTCTTGAGACGCGGCTTATCGATCACGGTGTGGCGGAAGAACTCGAAGTTGCGCCAACCGGAGCTGCCGGCGTCGACGGCCGTGGTGATGCCTGACGGCAGAGTGTTCGAGTCCGGCTGAACACTGTTGTCGCCTGCCCAGGCGCCCGGAATGTTCGTCGTCGAGAACATGTGGACGTGGAGGTCGATCAGCCCCGGCGTGATGTAGAGCTCCGAAACGTCGAGCGTTTGGTTGGCCTTCGATGAATCGATCGACTCTGACACGGCGGCGATGATGCCGCCGGAAATAGCGATGTCGCGGCGGCCTGAAATGCCGTTCTTCGGGTCGATGACGTAGCCGCCCTTGAGTAGCAGGTCGTATTCCCCCTGTTGAAAAGAGAGCGCGGCGACAAGGCAGAAAATCAGCAGCGCCGGCAGTCGGATCCATGCCGCCCAGCGCGCGGTGGGTGTTTTGCGATTCATCTTAAACTCCGTTCGTGGTTAATATCGAGACTCTTGTTGACCTCTGCACCCGCGAGGGCACGGCATGCCGTGCCCCTACATTTCGCTCTAGACTTTGGGGAGCGTCCAAGGGGCGCGGTAGGTGCGGCCGAGCAATTTATTAGCCTCGGTTTCCTTGAACGTTTGGGTCTTGGCGTCGAAGTGCAGCTTCTTGTCGAGCCGCCACGCGATGTTGCCCAAGTGGACGACACCCGAAGCGACGTGGCCGACCCGCATGTCACAGACGGGCGTGCCGCCGTCGCGGATGCAGCGCAGGAAGTCGCGCTTATGCTTCACGTCGTCGTCGGCCGTGAGTCCTGAGCCCTCTTTCACGAGTTCGCCCTTGCGGCCGTGCGCGCGCCAGCCGCCATTGCCGATGATGACATAGCCGTTCTCGCCATAGACGGCCGCGCCTTCCGCGAAGCCTTCGATCCCTGGGCGCGACCAGAGCCGCATCTCGTACCCTAGCGTCGCGCCGGGATAATCCCAGTTGACTATGAGCGTGTCAGGCCACTGCTGCACATCGTCGAAGAAGTATTTCCCGCCGCTGGTCGAGACGGCCGTCGGCCACTCGGGCAGCGTCTTGCCCTGCGCTTCGAAGCCGGCGGCGAGACCGCGGCGCGCGTAGTCGATGCGGTGAACGCCGTCGTTGCCGAGGTCGCCGCATCCGTAATCAAAGAACCAACGCCAGTTGCTGTGAAAGCGCACGGGGTTGAAGGGTCGCTTCGGGGCCGGTCCGAGCCACATATCGTAGTCGACGCCCTTGGGGACGGCTTCGTCGGGCGGATGGCCGTGGCCGCGCTGGCGAGCGCTTTCCCAGCCCTTGGCGTACATCACTTTGCCGAGCACGCCGGTGCGGATGTAGTCGCAGGCTTCTTCGTAGTTGCTGCCGCTACGCGACTGAATGCCGACCTGGACAATCCTGTTGTACTTGTGGGCGGCCTTCAGCATCGCTTGGCCTTCGCGCATGTTGTGCGAGGCGGGTTTTTCGACGTAGACGTGCTTGCCGGCCTGGCAGGCGAGGATCGTGGGGATCGCATGCCAGTGCGTCGGCGTGCCCATGACGATGGCGTCGATCGATTTGTCATCGAGCAGGCGTCGGAAGTCAGTTTCGATGGCCGGCCGCTTGCCTTGAAGCTCCTCGACGCGTTTGACGCGCTCATCGAACAATCGGGAATCCACATCGCAGACCGTGGCGACCTCGACTTCGGGAAGCTCGGCGAATCCGTAGAGCAGGCCGCGGCCGCGGCCGCGGATGCCCATGCAGGCCACGCGGAAACGCTCGTTCGCGGCGACGGCTTTGGTGCGCGATCCGGCAACGGCTAGGCCGGCGCCGGCTAGCGCGGAAGTGTGGAGGAAAGCTCGACGGTTCATGGACATTACGAGAGACTCCTTGTGACCGAGGCGGATAGGTCCGCCAGCCTGGGAACATTCTACCAGCGGCTGACCGGCTTCGCGATAGAATGACTGTACTCCGGCCCGGGTTTCCACAGGCATCGGCGTCCATGATTGGCCAGAGCATCCTCCATTACAAGATCCTCGAGAAGTTGGGCCAGAGCGGGATGGGTGTCGTCTACAAGGCCGAAGACACGAAGCTGCGCCGCATCGTCTCGCTCAAATTTCTCGCTCCTCAGATCGACTCCAACGAAGAAGAACGTGCCCGCTTCCTGCAAGAGGCCCGCGCGGTAGCTTCGCTGGATCACCCCAACGTTTGCGCCATCTACGAAGTCGGCGATGCGAACGGCCAGCCGTATCTCGCGATGGCCTACATCGAGGGAGAGACGCTGGCCCAGAAGATCGGCTTGGGTCCGTTGCCTGCCTCACGGGTCATAGACTTCGCGGCACAAATCGCGGAAGGTCTTGCTGAGGCGCATGACACGGGCATCATTCACCGAGATATCAAGAGCGCGAACGTCATGCTCACGCCCAAGGGCCAGGCGAAGATCATGGATTTCGGTGTTGCCGAGTTCGTGGGAAGCGACGCGCGCACCGGCGAGGTTGTCGAGACCGCCAGCTACATGTCGCCCGAGCAAGCGACCGGCGAGACAGTTGATGTACGAACGGATATCTGGTCGTTCGGGGTCGTGGTCCACGAGATGCTCTGTGGGCGGCTGCCGTTACAGGGGGATTACGAAGCGGCTGTCCTCTATTCAATCCTCAACGAAAACCCTCCGGAAATCGACAACGTCGATGTGCCGCCGGCGTTGCTGAAAATCATTAGCAAGTGCCTGCGGAAAGAGCCTGAGAAACGATTCCGCAATGGGGCGGAATTTGCCGCGGCTTTGCGAGTGCTAGGGTCTCCCAAAGCCACCGCGCCGATTGAGGTTGTGGCTCCTACAAGAGGTCGCAGGTTGGCCGGCCCTCTGGGCGCGGTCGCAGCGGTTTTGGTGGTGCTCGCCGGATTGGCTTTCTGGCGCTTCGGAGGCGGTGACACGGGAGCGGGCCGTGTGGCCGGTGAGCGGCCGTCGATCGTCGTACTGCCTTTGAATAACTTATCGGGCACCGGGGATGATGACTATTTCGTGGACGGCATGACTGACGAGTTGATCACCAGCCTCGCGAAGATCAAAGGGCTGCGGGTGATTTCGCGGACATCAGCCATGCGATTGAAAGAAGCGAATCGCACGGTGCCGGAGATCGCCGAGCAGTTGGGTGTCGATTACGTTTTGGAGGGTTCGGTTCTTCGCGCGGACGGCCGCGTGCGGATTAATACACAGCTTATCGACACGGCGTAGGATCGAAGTGTTTGGGCGGAGAACTACGACCATCCCTTCGAGGCCATCCTCTCGCTACAAAACGAGGCGGCCCGGACGATCGCCGGCGAGATTCGTGTACAACTATCTCCCGAGGAACAGGTCCGTCTCGCGGCCACGCCCAAGATCAGCCCACAGGCGTACGAGAACTACTTGCGCGCGCGATTCTTCATGAACCGGCGGAGTCGCGAAGGCGTCGCGCGCGCCAAGGAATTGTTTCAGGAAATCATCGACGCGGAGCCGGACTCGGGCATGGGGTACGCGGGCTTGGCGGACGCACACGTGCTGACCGCCGTGCAAGGGCACGCTCCGCCGCAGCAGGTTTGGCCGGAAGCCAAGGCCGCCGCCGAGCGCGCCGTCGAACTGGACGCCAATCTCGCCGAGGCGCACGCCTCGCTCGGGCTGATTCGTTCGTTCTATGAATGGGACTGGAAGAACGCCGCTCAAGAGTTCGATCGAGCGATCGAGCTCAACCCCGGCTACGTCACCGCTCGGCAGCGTCGCGCCACTTACCTATCGCGTCTCGGCCGCCACGACGAAGCGATTGAAGAGATCCAGCGGGCGCGTGAGATTGACCCGTTGTCGCTCTCGGTTAGCCCTTCCGCAGGCGTCATTTATTCCATGGCGCGCGAACATAATATGGCCGTTGAGCAGTTCAAGAACAACCTCGAACTGGCCAGTGACTACTACCGCACGTACATGGCGCTCGGACGTTGCCAACTCGAAACTCAGGATTTCACGGGGGGGGGCTCGCTTCACTCAACCGGGCCTCCGAGCTTTCGGGGCATAACCCGTTCGTGGTGGCGACTTTGGCGTTTGGTTATGGGCGGTCCGGTGATCACGATGAGGCACGAAAGCTGCTTAAGTAATTAGAGGAGCAATCGGCATCGAGGTACGTGTCGCCCGTTAGCTTGGCGATGGTGCAGATCGGCCTTGGGGACGTTGATGCGGCGTTCTCTTTGTTAGATAAGGCGCTTAAGGAGCGTTCCGGCTTTCTATCGTGGTTAAAGGTGGAACCGGCTTTCGATCCTTTGCGCGGGGATCCTCGGTTCGCGGTGTTGCTGGATGCTGTTGGGTTCGGTGAATAGCACGTGCCCCGCAGCCACCTAGCTGACCGACCGGCGGATACTCAACGCCGCCATCGGCCGCCGAGAGCAAGTGCTCTCGACTCGCCTTTCTGAGAAGCAAACGAATCATGCTGGACTCAATCTGGTTCCGAACCCTTGATGAGGGCGAACGCAAAGCCTTCGAGCGAACGGACGAATTGCCGCGCTCCAGCGAAGTCGTCATCGTCGGTGCGGGCATGGTCGGGCTGGCCACGGCTCATTACCTGACGCAAGCCGGTCGCAACGACATCTGCATCGTTGAGCGCGGTACCCCACTCGGCGAAGCAAGCGGAGCAAACGCCGGGGGCTCTGGTTCGCGCAGGAGAGCATCGAGCCCGGTCCGGTCGCGGAACTGAATACGGCGGCAATCGAACTCTATGATAGGCTCGGCGAGGAGTTCTCGTTCGACTTGCGCCGGCCGGGCATGCTGGAACTGCTCTATTCCGACGACGACATCGAGAAAGCGCCTGCCCGTGTGGAGCGTCTCCGCGCCGCCGGGTTTGGCGCCGAACAACTGGATCGCGATCACATGCGCGCCGTCGAACCTGCCCTTGGGACTACGGCAGTCGGCGCTTTGCATTACCCCGACGAAGGGCACTTGCATCCCGCGAAGCTCGCTTCGGCTTTGATTCGGTCGCTGCGCGCGCGCGGCGTTCGCATTTGCACGGCTGTCGAGGTTGACGACCTCAGTGCCGGCGTTGTCACGTCGCAGGGTCCCATCGATATGCAGACGACGATTGTCACCGCCGGGTCGTGGACGCCGTTGCTGACGCGCATTCTCGGCTGGGAGCCTCCGATCCGGCCGATTCGCGGAACGCTGCTTGCGGTCGGTCCGCTGGAGAAGACGCTGATCCACACGATCACGGCGAGGGAGTTCTATTTCACGCAACTCGCCTCGGGTCACATCGTGGGCGGCGGTTCGCTCGATGACGGCGGCTTCCGTAGGGGAGTCGATCCTGATACGGCGGCCCGGATCCGCGCGGATATGAAAGAGCTGATCCCCGCCACCGCTGAACTCCCGACCTTCTGCGCCTGGTCGGGCTTTCGGCCCTACTGCGAGGGAATGAAGCCGGTGATCGGCGCCGTGCCCGGACGGGAACGAATGTTTGTCGCTGCCGGGCATTATCGCAAAGGGATCATGCAGAGTCCCGTTACGGGCAAGATCATCGCGGACTTAGTCACCACTGGTAAGACAGACTTGCCGGTTGACGCATTCGCGCCGGGACGGTTCCCGCTCTCGGCAGACTTGGCTATTTAAGAAGTCGGACGCGGTGGTTCTCGCTGTCGCCGATGTAGATCGCTCCATCGGCGCCGACGAAGACGCCGTGGGGCCGGGCAAGTCCGCAGTGGAGCGGATCGCCGTCGGGCCCGTCGTGCTGCGTGCCGTCGCCCGCGACGGTCGTGATCACGCCGCTCTTGAGATCGATGCGGCGAATCGTGTGGCTCTCGGTATCGGCGATGTAGACACCGCCCGCGCCGACCGCGATCCCTTTCGGTCCGGACAACTTCGCCGACTTGGCCGGACCGCCGTCGCCCGTGTAGCCCTTCTTGCCGGTCCCGGCAATGTGGTGCAGGGTACGCTTGGCCATGTCAATGCGATAGACCGCGTTGCCTTCGCGCAGCGCGAGAAACATATCGCCCCGTTTGTCGAACGCCATCGTGCGCGGACCGTTGAGGGGCGTGCCCGAGAGCGGCGCGCCGTCGGGCGTCTCGGCCTTCTCGCCGGTACCGCTGAAGGTGTCGATCGTTCCCGCCTTCAGGTCGACGCGCCGCACTCGGTGATTGCCGATATCGGCGATATAAAGCGCGCCCTTGCCGTCGAGTGCAATGCTGTGGGGGCTGCTGAGCTGTGCCTGCGTTGCCTTGCCGCCGTCACCACTGAAGCCTTGCGATCCATTGCCCGCGACCGTTGAGATGATCTTGGTCTCGGCGTCAACGCGCCGCACGATGTTGTTCCGCATTTCGACGAAGAACATGTTGCCGGCGTGGCCGAAACGAATCTCGTAGGGCTCGTTCAGCGATGCATTCAGGGCCGGTCCGCCGTCACCCGAGTAACCCTTCGTTCCATTGCCCACGACGGTTGAGACGGTTCCTTTGGTCAGATCGAGGCGGCGGATGATGTGGTTGTCGATTTCGCAGAAGTAGAGTGCGCCGTCGGGGCCGATCTCAAGGCCGTAGACGTTCGCCACCTCGGCCTTCGTGCCCGGGCCGCCGTCGCCGGAGTAGCCCGCGGCTCCCGTGCCGGCAATAGTGCTGATCTCGGCGGCTTGCAGACCGAGCACGGCGAAGCAAAGGCATAGGAGTTGGGCAACGGAGCGCGGCATTTGGTGTCCATCTTAGCAGTGAAATCGACGTGTATATCGGTGCGGCAATCGGCCCCTGCTAGAATCCCAGTTCGATGTCGCCATGCTGCTCGTAGGTCCACCCGGAAGTGGAAAGACGCACTTTGTTCTCCGTGCGGTCGAGGCCGTGCTTCGTGAGGGGCGTGACCGACACGCCATTCTCATTGTCCCCACCGCCAGCATGGCGGAACACCTGATTCACACCCTCGCTCGGCGTGGCGTAGCCGTGCCGACGCGCGTCGTCCGCACGATCGCTGCGTTCGTGGATGACCTGACTCCCAAATTGACCGAGGCGGAACCGGCGGCCGAATCGTGGCTGCTGGGGCGCTTGTTGGAAGAAGACAACTCTCCAGCCTTTCGCGAGATTGCCGCACGGGATGGGTTTCGCGAGCAAGTCCTCGGCGTGATGCGGGAATTGATGTCGGCCGATTGTGCCCCGCGCACCTTAAAGCCGTTCACGAAGACACTTCACCAGGCGGAATTTCTCAAGCTATTCGAGACTTTTCAGCAGCAGCTTCGGGATAAGGGCTATGCGACATACGGTGAGAAGCACCGCCAAGCCGCTGACCGGATCAGGAGTGAAGGGCTCGGCGACATCAAGGAAGTCTATCTCGGCGGGTTCTTTCAACTCTCGACCGGAGAGCATCGGCTGATCAGCGCCCTAGCGGAACGGGCCGACAAGCTCGTCGTGACTGCCCCGGCGGGAGTCGAATCCACGTATCCAGACCTACCTGTTGAGCGATTGGAGACGATCAACCGCCCGCGCCCCACCGCCCAAGTGGTGAAGTCGAGAAGCCCGGAGCACGAGATCGAAGATATCGCCCGGCGCATCCTCGAAACGAACCGGCCGTTCCACGAGTGCGGGGTGGTGGTTCGCACTCCTGACGTCTACGGGCCATTGATTGAGACGGTATTCGAGCGCTTCGGAATTCCGTTTCGGATGAGGGCCGCGGCACCCCTCGCTGAGTACGGAGCGGTGGCGTATCTCCGCGAATTACTGCGGGGTATTGCCGAGGGCTTTGATGAAACAGGCATGCTCGCGCTGCTCGGTCGGCAGTGGTGTCCGGTGGGGCTCACGGCGGAGGCGGATGCGTACGATTTCGAGGTGCGCAAGAGGCTACCGGGCGGCGGAATCGATTTCCTGCTGCGGCAGGCCGAGCGATTCCCCAAAGTGGAGAATTTTCTGAAAGGGCTTAGCGCCTTCAAAAGCTGGCCGCGCGAGCGGCACCCGGCGGCTCTGTGGAAAGAGCGCGTCTGCGACCTACAGCAGCGCTACCTGCGGCTGCCCGAAGTCGCAGACGGCCTGCTAATGCCGCGGGTGCTGGAAATCCGGCGCGCCGGGCGCGCCATGCAAGGCTTCGCACAGGCCGCCGAACAGGCCGTTAAGCTCTGGCCGGAGTCAGAGAGCATCGCCTTCGCGGACTACTTTGACGCGCTCGCCCTGAATCTGGATACGACGCCCCTACCGGTCCCTGATGGGCGGCGCAATGTCGTGAATGTCCTCACGGTGTATGAGGTGCGGCAGTGGGAGCTTCCGGTCGTCTTTGTTTGCGGCCTGATTGAGAAGCAGTTTCCGCAGCACCCTACACAGGACCTGTTCTTTTCCGATGCCGATCGGCGCCGGATGAAGGAGCGGGGTATTCCGCTGCGTACGTTGGCGGAGCGCGAAGAGGAAGAGCGCTTTCTTTTTGAGGTCGCAACGACCCGCGCCACCGAATCGCTGTTCCTGACGTACCCCGAGTCGGACGAAGGAGGCCGCGTCAACATACGGTCGTTCTTCATCGAGACATCCAAGGAGGATGATGCGAGCGCCCCGAACGTCCGCGTCCGGCAAGCGCCTGCCGACTTCGAAGAGCCGCACCAGGAGCGGCTCCAAGTCGAGGACGTAAGAGAAAGCATGGTGGCCCGGCACGGCCACTTCCGCCCAAGCGGAATCGAGACGTACCTGAAGTGCCCGTTCCTGTTCTTCGGTCAACAGACTCTCAAGCTCGAAGGCTCGCCCAAAGCTCCCGAGTAGCGTATCAACCACTTGCTGGCGGGCACGATCGTCCACGAGACGCTGCGCCAATGGGGCAATGCTCCGAAGACGCCGATCGCCGAGGTTCTGGCCGACGTATTCGGCGAAATGTGCGAGCGGGAATCGATTCAGCCGAGCTTCCGAACGGCGGTCACGTTCAACAACATGCGGGCTGATCTCGAAGCCTTCGCTCGGGAAGAGCAGGGGCGGCTCGGCCCGGAGGTGTGTGAGCGCCTGTTTGAGACGACGCTCGAGTTTGTCGAGGAGCAGGCGTGTGACGAGCCGTTTCAGATTCGCGGCCGTATCGATCGCTACGAGCTTTTTGAAGAGAATCTCGCCGTCGTTGTGGATTACAAGTACTCAGCCAAGGCTGGCATGGACAAGCTGTTGAAAGCCCACAACGAGGGGCGGCTGGTGCAGGGAGCGCTGTACTTGACGGGCCTGAAACAAGTGCGCGGCGTCAAGCCGGCCGGTATCCGCTATCTGGGTTTGCGGGGTGACGTCAATCGAGTCGGTTGGATTTCGAGAGAACTCGGAGAGGGGACGACTAGCGGGCGAGAGCAGCTCGTCTCTCCCGAAGAATTACGTGAGATCCTCCAGTGTGCGCAAGAGACAAGCGCTCGGGCTGTCGAGGAAATCCGCGCCGGCCGCATGGAGGCCGCTCCGTACGACCTGGACCCCTGCCGCCGCTATTGCGAATTGCGAGACGTTTGCCGTATCCGCCCATGACGCCGACTCTCAGCCAAGCCCGAGCGATTGAAGCTTCAACGCGCGGGGATGTGTGTGTGGTCGCCGGCCCGGGCTCGGGCAAGACAACGGTGCTTGTTGAACGCTTTCGTTGGCTTGTTTCATCCCAGGGTGTGCGCCCGGATGAGATTGCGGCAATTACTTTTACTGAGAAGGCTGCGGCGTCGATGCTTGAGCGCCTTGTCGACCGCAGTGAGCCCGAGAGCCGGCGGGCCTATCAACTGGCGCAGGTCTCGACGATCCATGCCTTCTGTGCGCGGTTGTTGCGGGAGCACGCGCTCGAAGCGGAGCTCGATCCCGCGTTCGAAGTGATCGACGCTTGGGAGGCCGAGATTCAGCTTCGCCGCTCGATCGCCGCGGTCTTGGATCGGAGCTACCTTGCGAATCGTGACCGTGTTCTCACGTTCCTCAAGAACTTCTACGGCTCCGGCGCTTATGCCGACGGCATGGAGTTGTCGGGCGTTCACAAAGAAATCGGCGGCCTCTATAGCGCCATCCGTGAATGGGGCGGCCGGCCCGAGGGTGATGGTAGCCAAGAAGGCTTCACTCCGCTGCAGCGAGAGGGACGGGCGTGGCTTGTCGAAACGCTCACCCAAGTTCATCAAGACTATCGCGAGTCCAAGCGGCGCTACGGTTTGCTCGACTTCTCGGACTTGCAGCAGGAAACGATCGACCTGATTGAGTCCACGCCGATCATTGGCTTCCCGTTTCAAGCCATCCTTGTCGACGAATACCAGGACATAAACCACCTACAGAAGCGATTGATCGAACTGATCCAGGACAGAGCCGGGGAAGGGAACTGCCGGGTGTTCGCGGTGGGCGACGTGAACCAGGCGATCTACGGTTTCCGCCACGCCGACCCCTCGATCTTTCGCGAGATACGTTCGAAAATCGAGGAGTCGAACGGGATCGTCGCCGCGCTGAAGGATAACTTTCGCAGCCGCTCGGAAATCTCGCGAGTCGTTGACCTAATATTTGCACGGAAGGTGACAGGTGTGGAGCGTCGGGAACTTTCGTCGGCGCGCGAACTGCCATCAAAAGACGTGCCTTGCGTGGACGTACTCGTAGCGCGTTCGGCGGAGAAGGAGAAGGCCCGAGAGCTGGAATCACTGCTCATCGCGGCCCGTATTCTCGAACTGCGGCGAACGCTTGCGATCGGTAAGGAACAAGGGCGGCCCCGCTGGAAGGATTTCGCGATCCTGGCGCGGTCGCGTAGCGTGATCGCGGACGTGCTGCCGGCGCTGCGACGAGCGGGCATCCCGTATCAGCTTGCAGCGGGCAGCGGGTTCTTCGACGCGCCCGAGGTGCGCGACCTACTGAACTTCCTGCGGTCGGCGAACACCCCACGCAACGAGATCGCGTTGGCGGCTTACTTGTGTTCGCCACTTGCCGGGAGTTCCGCCGAAGCGCTGTTTGAGTTGAAACGGCGTTCGGGGTTTGGGAATCTTGCGGACGCGCTTTGGGCCGTCGATCTGGAGACGCTGCCAGACTCATCGAAAGTCGTGCATGCACGTGAGCGCCTGTGTGCTTTCCGCGAGCAACGTGACAACGTTTCGCCTCATGTGCTTGTGTCGCGACTCATCAGCGAGGCTGGTTTCGAAGCCTATTCGGCGGAATCGGAAGGAGGCGATCTGAAGGTCGCGAACATTCGTAAGTTGCTGAGCGTGATCAGGAGGCTGTCGGAACGACGCCGTCTCGGGTTCGACGAGTTGGTCGCGCGATTGGACGAGCTGCAGCAGTCCGCGCTCGATGAACCGGAAGCCGGCCTCGCCCAGGAAGATCTCGACGCCGTAAAAGTGATGACGATGCACGCCGCCAAGGGGCTTGAGTTTCCGGTTGTCATCCTGCCGTCGTTGCATCGCGCCAGTTCTCGAAACAGAAAGAACACGCTCTACCATCCGGAGCAGGGAGTCGGGGCACGTTGGGCATCTGCTGATTCCGATGATTCTGAAGAGGACCCGGCCTACAGCGCCATCAAGGAGAAGTACGACCAGCGCGAAAAGGATGAATCCGATCGCCTGCTCTACGTGGCGATGACGCGCGCCGAAGAGCACCTCGTGATGACGGCCTCGTTCGCGGGCAACATTCGTGCAACCGGGTGGTCGAAATACCTGCGGGATCAACTGGGCGTCAACTTCCAAGAGACCACGAACTCTCCCCAGGTTCACCAACACAAAGGATTACCGATCCTGAGTCTTGTGGCGGACAAGTCCCCGTCCTTCGGAGGGCCTGTAGCGGTGGACGTGCCCACCGCAGCCCCGTCGCCAGTGCTCTCGATCGAGCCGGCCGAGCCTGCTGATCAAGCCGATTCCGCGGTGGCGGCAACGTCGATTGCTCTGTTCGCCGAGTGCCCCCGTCGTTACTACTTGTCGCGATATTTGAGCCTTCCGTCCGACATGGGAGCTACGGAGTCATTCGCGGTCGAACCTGAGGACTTCGAAGCAGCGACCGAGCTCGCGGCGACTGATCTTGGTCAGCGGGTCCACGAGATTCTGGGGGGAGAGCAAACAGAGGCCGACGAGAGTCAGGAGGTCCTGGATCTTGTTCGGCGGTTTGAACTGAGCGATCTCGGGCGGCGCGTTCAGCAAGCTGCACAAGCAATCCATGAGGAGAGTCTCCTATTCGCCGTCGACGGCCGCCTGATCCGTGGACAGATTGACCTATGGTTTGAGGATGGCGATGGGCAGGTGCTCGTCGACTACAAGACGGATCGACTTGAAAAAGACGAGATCGAGCAAGCCGCCAAGACCTATGCGATCCAGCTTCAGCTCTACGTCCTCGGAGTCGAGAAATGGCGCGGGCGCAAACCAGATCGCGCGGTGTTACACTTCTTGCGCCCGGACGCAACGGTCGATGTCGATTTGAGCGACGCGGGGCTTGCGCGCGCTCGCAACTTGATGGGTGAGTTCTTCGCCGCGCAGTCGAACGTGGCCTTCCCGCTCAATGTTAACATGCACTGCTATCGCTGTCCGCATTTTAGCGGGGCATGTCCGGTGGACGTAACCGCGTTGAAGCAGCCTCTGGCGGGCGCGCCGAGACAAGCTTCGTTATGGTGATGAGTTAGGAGAAAGTAGAAATGTCCAGTTTTCGTATCGGGATGAAGTTGTTGCCACTCGCCTTGTTGATCACTCCATTTCTCGCCCTTCGAGCGGGAGAAACCATCGTGGTCGATACGCCGATGGCGCCTCCCGCATGGGCGCTCGCCGAGCAGGAGCTACTCCGAGCAGGTTCTGATGGCGTCGAGGCATTCTTCCATCGCTACTTCGATGATCGCGGTTACTTGCAATGCGTCGAGCGCTGGGGTGGCAACGACGGTCCCGACGATGCCACGGAGAACCTCAATACCTGGACCCTGCTCTATGCACTCGGCGCGGATGAATCTGTCCAGCGCTACTACAAGCGCGCCTGGGAAGGGCACATCTTGCAGTACACCGAAGCGCGTATCCCCGAAATTCCGATGGTCAAGAACGGCATGTATTGGCGCGAGTACCCGACCGCGTTCGATTGGGAGCACAACGGCGAGGGCTTGGCGGCGTTTCATTTCTACGGACTCGGTAAGCCGGATGATCCGCTCTACCGCAAGAGGATGGAGCGCTTTGCCGGGTTCTACACCGGGGAAGACCTCTACGCTGATAACTACGACGCCGAAAAGAAGATCATCCGCAGTTTGCACAACGGCAGCCGTGGCTCAAAGATCGATCATGCCACCGAAATGGATTGGGGCGGGCTACCCGTCGAGGGCGACCCGGGCCGCCTGGAGCGCTATTCGACTGCCGGGAACATCCGTGGCGACCATCCGCTGAACCTTTGCGCCGCGACCCTCGGCATGAATGCTTACATGCTGAGCGGCGACGAGAAGTACAAGAAGTGGCTCCTCGAATATGTCTCGGCCTGGCGCGACCGCATCCTCGAAAATGGCGGCAACATCCCGACCAATATCGGCCTCGATGGCAAGATCGGCGGTGAGTGGGACGGCAAGTGGTATGGCGGCACGTTCGGCTGGAATTTCTGGCCGCAAAGCTCCAGCCGCAACTACTACATTCGCGGACCACGCATGGCGCTCGGCGAAGCGCTCATGCTCACCGGCGATCTCGGTTTCGTTGAGCCCCTCCGGCAGCAGATCAATAATCTCTATGCCGTAAAGAAGTTCGAGAACGGTCGCATCCTGCTGCCGAACAAGCATGGCGACGACGGCTGGTACGGCTATATCACCAATCAGCGTTTCGACGTGCAGCGCGACATCTATCTTTGGTCGATGGACCCCAAGGACAAGGAACGCATCAAAGACGACGCTTGGATCGCCTATCTGGACGGCCGGAATGCCGACTATCCGCTCAAGGCGCTTCAGCGGGATCTTGAGACCGTGCGGCGCAATGTCAAGGGCCTGCATGACGACCCAACCAGCCCCGATCAGCGCGGCTCCGATTCATCGCAGCGCTACAACCCGGCGGTAACGGGCACGCTCGTCAATCTGATGCTTGGCGGCAACTCACCGGGCAATGCGGGCAATGTGCTTCACAGCCGCGTTCGATACTTCGACCCCGCTAAGCTCCGGGCCGGATTGCCAGAGGATGTCGGCGCTTTGGTGAGTAAGATCACAGCGGACGGCATTACCCTCACATTGGTCAACACGAACCTGATCGAAGCGCGCTCGGTAGCGGTTCAGGCCGGCGCTTATGCTGAGCATCATTTTGGTGGCGTGCAGGTGGGCGGTGAAGACGTATCTGTGGAAGCCCGCGATTTCACCGTCCGTCTCGAACCCGGGTCGGGAACGACGATGCAGATCGCGATTCGCCGCTTCGCTCATCAGCCGACGATGGCCTTCCCTTGGAGCAGGGACTAGCAGGAGTTAGCCGCTACCGGCCGCGATTTTCGCGGATCGCGGCTCGGGCTTCTTTCTCCGATTCTTTGTTGCGTTCCGTTTCGCGTTTGTCATGTAGTTGCTTGCCTTTAGCCAAGCAAAGCTCGCATTTCACTCGACCTTTCTTCAGGTAGATTTTCGTCGGGATGAGGGTTAATCCCTTCTCACGGGTCTTGGCGATGAGCTTATCGATCTCCCGGCGGTGAGCCAGCAGCTTCCTCGGGCGGACCGGGTCGTGATTCTCACGGTTCGCCGGGCCGTATGGGCTGATGTGGGCGTTCACGAGCCAGAGTTCGCGTCCGCGCAGCTTGCCATAGGCGTCGGAAAGCTGCATCTTGCCGGCGCGCGCCGACTTCACTTCACTGCCCGTTAGCACCATGCCGGTCTCGAGGTTATCGGATAGGTGGTATTGGTACCGGGCACGGCGGTTGTCAGTCAGGATTTTTATGCCGTTTGAATCGCTCATTTGGCTCCACGCTCAGGGGCGTCCATTCGTCAACTTAGCAGGATGGATTGTATGCTGCCGACCGGCCCGGACCGAATCGTCTCCTCACGCACTTGTTTTCAAGCAGTTACACGGACTCGGTCCCAGGCTCGGAAAAGCCGAGTGGACCATCGCGCTTGGCTGGGAATGCTGCTGGCGTTCTGTCTTGTTTTCGCGATGGCGGAACCTGGCTTTGCCGGTTCGCGCAAGGCCAAGGGCCTCTACAAACAGGCACGCCGTGCTGAGCTATCTAAGGACTTTGATACCGCCTTAGACCTCTACGACCAGGCTCTTGCCGAGGGCCCCACTGATGCGCGCTATCAGTTGGCCTCCCGCCGCATGCGGTTCGTGGCCGGCCACCGGCATGTGATGGTTGGCCGCGAGCAGCGAGCGCAAGGGCATTTGGCGGAGGCGGCACGGGAGTTTCTGCGGGCCTTGGAGATCGATCCCGCCTCGACCATCGCCAACCAGGAGCGCCTACGAACCCTCAAGCTGATCGAGCGGCAGAGTAAGAGTGAAGATGGCGAGGTTGACCTTCAGACACCGCTCGAAAGGGAGCGCGCCGAGCGGGAGAGAAAGATGGGGCGACTCAAAGGGCTTCCGGAGCTCCAAGCCATCTCGACCGGCCTACTCGAGAACCTCACCTTCCGCGAACAGGAGAGCAAGGTCGTCTTTGAGACGATCGGCAAGCTCGCCGGTATCAACGTTCTTTTCGACTCGGAATACGATGACGAAAAGATCACGATGGAGTTGAAGAACGTCACTCTCTATGAAGCGCTTGACTTCGCGAGCCTACAGGCGAAGTCCTACTGGAAGCCGCTCACCAAGAACGGGATTTTCGTCACCAACGACAGCCAGAATAAGCGCCGTGAGTTTGACGACGAGATCGTCAAGACCTTTTATCTCACGAACGTCGCGACACCCCAGGAACTCCAGGAGATTGCCACGGCGATTCGTGGCCTGACGGATCTGCGGCGGATTTTCCCCGTGAACTCGATGAACGCGTTGATCGTGCGCGGACCGGCGGCTAAGATTGCCCTCGCCGAGAAGGTGATCACCGACGTCGACAAAGCACGTCCGGAAGTAATCATCGACGTGCTGGTGCTCGAAACGAGCAAATCGTCGACGAGGGATCTCGGAATCGGACTTGATACCGGCGGCATCAGTATTCCGGTGGTGTTTACTGGTGAGGGCGTAGGAGAGGGCGTGGGTAAGGTCAGCGGCCGCGATTGGGCGACAAGCTTGCCGGGGGCAACGATCGAGGCGTTGCTGAGCCGCTCGGATACGCGCTTACTCCAGTCACCAAGGATTCGCGCACAGGACGGCTTCCAGGCCAGCCTGCGCATCGGTCAGCGGATTCCGATTGCGACCGGTAGCTTTCAGCCCGGTATCGGGGGCGTCGGAATCAATCCGCTCGTGAACACGCAGTTCCAATATCAAGAGATCGGTGTCAACGTCGATCTGCAGCCGAAGATTCACAACAACCACGAGATATCGCTGCACATCGAGGTCGAGATCTCGAACGTCGCGGACTTTCTCGAGATCGGCGGTATCTCACAGCCTGTCTTCGGTCAGCGGAAGGTAACGCATGACATTCGTATCGAGGAGGGCCATTCGAGTGTGCTCGGCGGACTGATACAAACGCAGACGTTTACTACGCGTAGCGGCATCCCGCTACTGTCAGACATCCCGATTGTGGGCCGGTTCTTTAGCACGGAGAACGAACAGGTAACAGAGAGCGAGATACTCATCGTCCTGGTGCCCCACATCGTGAGGATGCCGGACGTACAACTCGCGAACCTTCGCTCGGTGGCATCCGGTACGGACCAGGTCTTCCGCGTCCGCTATGAAGAGGAAAGAAATGGCAAGGCGCCGCTGAGAAGCTTTGGGACCACTCCGGAACCGGCCGAAGTCGCGGACGCGCAGCCGCAACCGGCGACTCCGGCCGTGATTGCTACCGCGCCGGCTCAGGCCCAGGCCACTCCGACGACGCAACCGACGCAGACCGCGCCCCCGCAAGCTCCCGCCCCTGCGCCACCACCGGCTCCGTCAACGCCGGCTCCGGAAGAGGCGCCCCCCGGCGAGGGCGCCCGATTCGTCCTGCGCACGGCCGCTCCGACCGTGGCGGTCGGCGAGACGACGCAGGTCGACGTGATCGTCCAGAACGTGAATCAACTTTTCGGCGTGCCGCTGCGCATTCGATTCGACGGCCGCGTGATCCGGATCGCGGACATCACAAAGGGCACCTTCTTGGAGGGAGACGAAAGCGACCTGATCTTCTCGAAGAACATTCGCAACGAGGTCGGGCAGGCCGCCGTCAACATTTCGCGCTTCCCCGGTACGGGTGGTGTCGATGGTGAGGGCTTGGTCATTTCGCTACAGGTGGAAGGCGTCGCCGCCGGTGATGCGCGCTTGCGGGTGATTCCGACAGGGGCTCGTGACGGTGAATCGAAGCCCCTGAAGATCGAGTCGGCCGAGACACAGGTCAAGGTTCAGTAGGCTCGAAGAACGGTCTGCTCATAAAATAAGAAGGATGATGGCTTTCAGGATCCGCGACCGGTCGGGGCTCACGCTCGTTGAGCTCATCGTGGCGTTCGCGATCCTGATGGTGCTCTCGATGATGGCGATGCCGTTGGCGCGCGTCAAAGTCCAACGGGATAAGGAACGCCTTCTTCGTGAGCGGCTGAGTGAGATGCGTAAGGCGATTGAACGCTTCAAAGACGCCGCTGATGCCGGGATGCTCGGCCAGATTGACCCCGACAATCACGGATACCCGGAGAGCCTGGAACTGATGGTCGAAGGCGTATCGGCCCAAGGCGGTATGGGAATGGGCATGGGTATGGGCGGCATGGGAATGGGGATGGGCTCGCAAGGCGGCATGGGCGGCCGCTCGGGCGTGGGTAACCGTTCCGGGGGCGCTTTTGGCGGCCAATCCGGTGGCGGGTTCGGTGGGCAACAGCGCGGCGGGCAGCAGCGTGGCGGGCAGCAGCGTGGCGGGGCATTCGGAGGCCAACAGGGTGGAGGCGGTTTCGGCAGCTCATCCAGCGGCTTTGGCAACTCCCGCGGTGGCATGGGTGGACGCTCGGGAAGCGGCATCGGGGGCATGAGGGGCTCGCGCGACGACGAGGATGGTGAGCAAACGATCCGGTTCCTCCGAAAGATCCCTGTCGACCCGATGACGGGTCAAGCCGATTGGGGCATGCGTTCCATGAGTGACGACCCACAATCGTTCAGTTGGGGCGGCGACAATGTTTTCGATGTGTTTTCCAAGAGCATGGATCAAGCCCTTGATGGGACTTACTATCGTGACTGGTAGCAGCCAACGATCACGTCGCGGCTTTACGCTGGTCGAGCTGATGGTCGTGCTGGCCATTCTGTTGACGATCATCTCGATCGCGGTCCCGATGTATCACACCGCTCTCGTTCGCTCGAAGGAAGCGGTGCTGAGGCACAACCTATCGACGATGCGGCACCTGATCGACCAGTACACCTACGACAAGGAAGCGCCGCCGCAATCTCTCGAAGACCTGGTCATGGATGGATACATCCGTTCGGTTCCCTATGACCCTTTTACGCAGGAAAACGACACTTGGGAAGAGATCTCCGACACCGGTCCCACGGGTGAGTCGGGGCTCTTCAACGTGAAGAGCGGCTCCGACCAGACCGCGATCAACGGCACGCCCTACAACGAGTGGTAGCCGCGGTCACGACCCCCTTACGATGGATTCCGGGTTTCGGGTACTCGCCGACAAAGACGCGGCTGCGCGTGCGGCAGGCGACGATCTGCTGAGTTGCCTGCGGTCTGCTCTAGAGCTTCGGGATGTAGCGAGCTGCGCTCTCTCGGGTGGCTCGACACCAACGTTGATGTTCCGTCATTTGGCGGCGCAGGACTTCGCATGGGATCGAGTGCACTTCTTCTGGGTGGACGAGCGCTGTGTTGGCCCGGATGATGCTGACAGCAACTACGGCGCGGCGAAAGCGGCTCTCCATGACCCCTTAGGAGTCGGCACGAAGCAGGTCCATCGAATCGAGGGGGAGCGCGAGCCGGTGGATGAGGCGGATCGCTACGCGAGCGAAGTGCGGGAGTTCTTCGGCCTGCAGGCCGGTGCAATGCCTCCGTTCGATGTTCTGCATCTCGGAATGGGAGCCGACGCTCACACCGCAAGCCTGTTCCCGCAGGAGCCCCTGATCGAAAATCGCGAAGGGATCGCCACCTCCGTTTACGCGGCGTCGCGGTCGAGCTATCGTGTGACGTTGCTGCCCGGCGCTATCCTAAGCGCACGACGGATTTTCTTTCTGGTGACGGGCGACGACAAGCGTTCGACGTTGAAGAGCGTTGTCGAAGGCAAGTATGATCCGTCTATCAGGCCGGTGCAGTTGTTTGACCGGGAAGGGAAGGACGTGGCGTGGTTCCTTGATTGCGCCGCCGCGCAGGACTTAACGTGACCCCCACACAGCACGGATCGACACAGCACGGCCCGGCTTCTTCGCGGCGGGACTTCATCCGTGGCTTGTCGGCGGCGGGGCTGGCTGCTTCGGGTTGCTCGAGTGGGCCGGAGCGGCCACCGAACATCCTGTTCCTGCTGACTGACGATCAACGGGCGGACGCGCTCGGTTGCGCCGGCAACTCGATCATTCAGACACCCAACGTCGATCGTCTGGCGGAGCAGGGCGTGCTGTTTGAGAACAGCTTCGTCACAACGTCGATCTGCGCGGTGTCGCGAGCCTCGTTCCTTACCGGGTAGTATGCGCGGACGCATGGCATCCACGGGTTTGGTGTCTCGCTGACGGCCGAGCAACATGCGGCATCGTATCCCGCGCTGGTTCGAGCGGCGGGTTATCGAATAGGGTTCATCGGCAAGTACGGCGTCGGCCGGGAACTGCCCGAGGATCAGTTCGACTACTTCAAAGGCTTTGCCGGGCAGGGCCGGTATTTCAATGAGGTCGACGGGCGGCAAGTTCATCTCACCGAGATGATGGGCGGCCAGGCGCTCGAGTTCCTTGAGGGCTGCACGGACGAGACGCCGTTCTGCCTGTCGATCAGCTTCAAGTCGCCGCACGTGCAAGATCGCGAGGCACCCTGCTTCCTCAACGATCCGGCCTACGACGGCCTCTACGAAGACATCACCATTCCGCCGGCGGCGAAGTCGGAACCCGCGGTTCATGCCGCGTTGCCCGCGTTTCTTCGGGACGACTACGAAGGGCGAATTCGCTGGGAGCGGCGCTTCGGGACCGAGGAGAGATACCAAGAGTCGGTGAAGCGCTACTACCGGCTCATCAGAGGTGTGGATGCGCAGGTCGGACGCATCATGGAGGCTCTGCGCGAGCGGGGCTGGGACGACAACACGGTTGTGATTTATACGGGAGATAACGGCTTCTTTCTCGGCGAGTGGGGCTGGGCCGGCAAGTGGCTGATGCACGAGGAATCGATCCGAACGCCGTTGATCATTCGAGATCCGAGGCGGCCGGAAACCCGCGGGACGCGGCGCTCGCAGCAGGCGCTCAACATCGACATCGCGCCGACAATCGTCGAGATGGCCGGCATCGAACCGCCGGTGGTGATGCAGGGGCGCAGTCTCGTTCCGCTGGTGGAAGGGCATTCACCGGATTGGCGGACGGAGTGGTTCTACGAGCACCTCTTCAACCACAAGACAATTCCCAAGACCGAGGGCGTGCGCGGCGAGCGTTGGAAGTATACGCGCTACATCGAGACCGATCCGATGTTCGAGGAATTGTTTGACCTCGAAGGCGACCCTCGTGAACAGGTGAATCTGGCGGGAGCCGGTGATGTATCCGACTCGCTTGCGGCGATGCGCGAGCGTTGGCGGGTCTGGAAAGACCGTCTTGAAAGTTGGGACGGGCAGTCAGCCTGGACAGACCCAGCGTAGCCGTGAGCTACTGGGTGAGGTAGTCTTTGACCTTGTCGAAGATGCCCTTCTCGGCGGGCTGATTGTCGACAGGGAGCAACTCTTTGAGTTCTTCGAAGAGACGGCGCTGCTCGCGGGTGAGTTTCGCCGGCGTTGTGACGCGGAGTTGAACGACCAGGTCTCCCCGGCGGCCGCTGTTGACGAACGGTACGCCTTTGCCCTTCAGCCTGAGTCGCGAGCCGCTTTGGGTGCCGGTCCGAACCTTGACCGTCTCTTCACCCTCTAGCGTGGGGACTTCGATCTCCGCTCCCAGCGCGGCTTGGGCCACGTTGATGGGCACTTGGCAGTAAAGGTCCGTACCGTCGCGCTCGAAGATGGAGTGTTCCTTAACGCGCAGAAGAACGTAGAGGTCACCGGGAGGTCCGCCGCTTGAGCCTACCTCGCCTTCGCCGCTGAGCCGCAGCCGGGTTCCGCCATCGACACCGGGCGGAATGTTGACCTTGAGCTTGCGTTGTTTGCGGACCTGGCCCGCTCCGCGACAGGTGTTGCACGGCTTGTCAACGGTGCTGCCTTCGCCGCGGCAGGCTGGGCACGTCTTGCCGACGGAGAAGAACCCTTGTTGGTAGTAAACCTGGCCGCGCCCGCCGCACTGACCGCAGGCTTGCCGTTGTGCTCCACCGGCGGCGCCGCTACCGCTGCAATCGTCGCAGGGCTGGGAACGCGGGAACTGAATTTCGGTATTGAGCCCGAAAACCGCGTCCTCGAACTCGATTTCGAGGTCGTACTGCAAATCCGCGCCCCGGCGCGCGCGCGTCTGGCGGCCGGATCTGCCGCCGCCGAAGATATCGCCCATGCCGAAGAGGTCACCGAAGATGTCGCTGAAATCGCTGAACTGCGACGGATTGAATCCGCCGCCACCGGCAGCGCCGGCGAGTCCGTCGTGTCCAAAGCGGTCGTAACGGCCTCGCTTGTCGGAATCGCTGAGAACGCTATAGGCCTCGGCGGCGAGCTTGAACTGATCTTCCGCCTCGGGGTTGTCGGGATTACGGTCAGGATGATACTTGAGCGCCATCTTGCGGTAGGCGCTCTTGACGGTTTGATCGGAAGCTTCCCGATCTACACCGAGAACGTCGTAATAATCAGGCTTCGCCACAGTAAAGTATCCCTAACTAAAATTGGCGGTGCGAAGTTCAGTCCTTGACGGCGACTTTGACCATCGCGGGGCGCAACAGGCGGTCTTTGAAATGGTAGCCGCGTTGGTACACTTCGAGAATTTTCTGATCGTCTTCGTCGGTCTCGGCGGGGCCGCGATCGACGGCTTGATGGATGTTCGGGTCGAACACCTCACTATCTTCAATCGGCTTGAGCCCGGTGCGGGTGAAGACGTCGAACATCGATTTGAAAACCAAGTCGAGGCCCTTGCGGACTTCCGGGTCGAGCCCTTCGGCATCGAGGGCGCGTTGGAAGTCGTCGGCGACGGGCAGCAGCGAACGGATCGTCTCCATCGCGCCATATTCCCGCGCTTCGTTCTTCTCGCGCATGATCCGCTTGCGAAAGTTCTCAAATTCGGCCTGGGCCCGTTGAAAGTGGTCGAGTAGCTCGGCTTTCTCGGCTTCGAGTTTCTCGATCAGGTCCAGCTCGACGGCGACGGGTCCGCTGGGCTCGCCATCCTGCTCGACGGGATCGCCCTGGATTCCGTTTTCCGATGCGCTTTCGGAGGTGGTTTCGGCTTCCGGCTCGACCACCGAATCGGCGTCCGGCGCGTCCGGTTTCTGGTCGTTTACGCGAATCTCAGGCATAGATGGAGAAGCTAATAATCATGGTAGCAGAGGGGCCAAATGGGGCAGGTCTGAGAGGGTTCCGCGGGCTGCGCCCGCGGACGCGCTCCATGACTGTGTTGGCCCTATGGCTTCTGACTTGGGCTGATGCGGCGGCTGGCGGGACTGGAGATTGGTGGTGGTTGGTCATCGCACCCTTACGGGCGCGGCTCTGAGTTTTGGTTTGGGGGATTGGGTGGACGCGGGCTGGGCCGGTGGGCCCGCTCCATGACTGTCGCGGCTCTGTTGCTTGGTTTAGTTTGGCTGGCGGTCGCGGAACTGTTCGTACCAGTTTTGGACGATGCGGATGATGGGTTGTGCTTCGGTGTCGGTTTCGACTGTCTCTTTCAAGACGAACTTGTCGCCTTCGGGCGTCACGTCATAGCCCAGGAAGTTCGTCCCTCCCCAGGCTAGTCCTGGGGCCGAGAACAGGGCTTCGGGTGAACCCACGGTAAGCGAAGGGGACGTCGATACGGGTGTCGCCATCAACGTTTCACCCTCCACGTAGAAGAGTTCCTTGCCGTCGGCGCGACAGCGCGGTGCAACGCCGCCATTCACTGACACACGGCGTTTGTTGCCGCCCTGTGCATCCCGATGTGAACACCACGCGGTCGCCGGTGGGTGACCAGGTGGGCCAGAGGTCGTTCTCGTCGTCTGTCGTCAGGCGTGTTTTGACGGGCCGGTCGACTGCATGAATCCAAATGTCCGGTTGGCCAACTTCGACACCTCGCACCGCAACGCGTTTCCCGTCAGGCGAGAGAGCCGGGTAGTGGATCTGGTTCTGCGGTTGGCCGATCGTTCCAAAAGGATTTCCCTCGCGGTCCCGCCAGACTAAGCGCTCGAGTCCGGTCCCAGCCGGTCCTTCCAGATAAACCAGCGTTCCATCCTCTGCAATGCTGGGATGGTTGCTGTTTTCAGCGATGGAAAAAGGGTTGCCGGTTGCTTTCATCGTGTCAACGGAGAACGGTACGGCCCAGAGGCCCGGGGGGTCATTGCTCAAGTAGATGACGTGGCCGCTGTGATCGTAGACCGGCCTGCGTCCCGCTGTCAGGGTCTCGCGCCGCCCGGAAGCGCGATCAAAGGCGATGATTTGAGCATCAGCAGCCGACCTAAATTCCACATAGAGTAGCTTCTCAATGCCGGTTTACGACGAGAAGAACATGAGATCTCCGGCGTTAAATCCTTCCTGCTGCGATTCGAACTATGGTTCGGGTTTCCCACCGCCCGCGGGAACCTCGTGAAGTTGCCCTGCCATGGTGAAGATGATCGAGTCGCCATCGGGCGTCCAACTGGTTCTAAACACCCTAACGCTCACCTCGCACAAGGTAAGGGTCGGCCCGCTGGAAGCAGATACCTTCTTCAATTCGTTCCCCAACCGGAAGCAGATGAACTCGCTGTCCGACGACCATGAAGGTGTCAATCCTCTGATATCGGCGGGACCTACAATCGAACGTGGCTGGTTTTGATCAAGGTCTTGCACCCAAAGTACCCTACTATTGACTTGGCTTCCCGTTAGATAGGCGACATGCCGACCGTTGGGTGAGATGGAGGGTCTGAGCGGAGTTGTGTCGGTCGTTAAAGCGAAGCGCCGCACGGGAGCTTCGGCAACCGGAGCCGGTGAGAAGAATGCGAAGAAGGCGACGATCAGACCGAACAGTACGGCCAGCGCCGTGGTCCCAAGGAGCATGGTTTGCTTGCGAGTCTGAGCGCGCTCGATTTGTTCCGCTGAACTTTGCGGCAATATCCGGATCGCAGCCGAACGATGCAACTCGGTGTCCTCGGCAAGGTACTTGATCGAGTCATCGGCACCCTTCACGTCCTCGATCACGCGGTACTTCACAAGCGGGTGCTCGGACACTTCCATTCCAGAATGTAGGGGCACAGCACGCTGTGCCCGTGTTCCAGCGCCTTGTTGAGACGGCGTGGGCACGGCATGCCATGCCCCTACGGGTTGCGACGACACCGCCGGCATGATGGTCGACTTGCCGGACTTGAACTTCTAGCTCAGCGTCTCAAGATCCACGACCATGTCAGCGGTGCTTTGATATCGCCGGTCGGCATCCTTAGCGAGACACTTA
>Ga0315336_1002729_pt1 | contig 25893 bp, 15 predicted proteins | sample ASW5metaG_FD_204512 | JGI IMG/M metagenome (GOLD analysis project Ga0315336, IMG submission 204512) | Ammonia-oxidizing marine archaeal communities from Monterey Bay, California, United States - ASW #5 | ecosystem: Environmental > Aquatic > Marine > Intertidal zone | place: USA: California... | reverse complement strand
CGTCAAGCCTGCCCTGGATCTATAATGTCCAGGCGAACAGTAACGGCGGCTTGACACCTGCACTTCAAAGTGAAATCCACAACGTCCCTGCCTTAAACCCTGCCGGTGCGCATGGCTGGCTGGTGTGGGATGGACCGTCGCGAACCCCAATGGAGAGTGCGGCCGTATTTGCCGGCGAGCACGTTGCGGGTAAACTGGTTATGACGTCACTGCCACACAGGTTCACTGCCACACAGGTTCACTGCCATACAGAGCCCCTTCATCATGAGCCATCCGTCTCCATCGTCGGGCCCGAGAGGTTTTACGTTAGTCGAACTATTGGTCGTGATTGCGATCATCGGGATCTTGATCGGCATGTTGTTACCGGCTGTCAATGCCGCGCGGGAAGCTGCCCGCCGCGCACAATGCATGAACAACCTCAAGCAGGTGGGCATTGCGGTAAACATGTACCACGATGCAATGGGGAAATATCCACAGGGTCGCAATACACGGGATCCGATGGGAGTCTCCTGGGCCTTTCGGTTGTTGCCGTATATCGAGCAACAGTCCATCCACGATGCCTATGATCCCGATTACCGAGTCGACGCCGATGAAAACGCGTTGGCCATGCGAACACCGGTCGAGGTTTATTTCTGCCCCAGTCGACGTTCGCCGGCCGCCGATCGTAATTTTGACAACAATAACAGGCCGCCGCTGGTGACGCGTGCCGCTGCTGGAGGGGACTACGCTGCCAACACAGGTGTCTACCTTTACTATCGAGAAACGGAGAACGTCGACCCCCAGTCTGCGGGGCCGATCTACACGTATTCCAAAATCCGTAATCGCCAGGTAACCGACGGCACCAGCAAGACGTTTGCGGTAGGCGAGCGTCACGTACCGCCACCCGATCCCTCCGTCCCCGAGGAAATGAGGCATTTGGTGCAGGGAGACTGCGCGTTCCTGGCGGCCGATTCGCCCAGGGGCATCTTCGCGGATACGCGCCGAGGACTGGCCAACAGCAGCAGCGACCACAGTCGCTCGAAATATGGAAGCGAACATCCAGCCGTGACCCTGTTTGCCTACCTGGATGGCCACATCGACTCCGTCGATAACAATACGGACCTCGATGTTTTGAATTGGCTGTGCGCCATCGGAGATGGAAATGATCCGAATTCGGGAATCGGCCTAGAGGACTGAGACAATTCATAACGTCAATGCGGGGAGTTGAAAGGGTGCCCCCCCAACGGAAGACGAATTGACATTCCACCGCACTTTCGATCGCGGACAGGAATCCGAAAACTACAACCACCCAAAGACCCATCACGATGAAAACTACGTTCAACCTGAAAACCATCGGCGGCATCGGGTTGGCGGTCGTCATCATCACAACCCTGTTCTGGTGGCTGGGACCCGATCTCGAAGTGCGACGAGCATTGGCGTTCAAAGACCAACTGGCCGATAGCGGGGACTTGTCCCGAGTTGCAAAGAACTCGCTCAAAACGCAATTGATGCGGACGGTCGATGAAATGGACCAAAACAGTCTCAGAAGGCTGCGCGACAAACTTCGTGACGAGATGCGACAGTTTACCGAAACCAGCATCCAGGCATATCAATCTGCGTCGGACGAAGAAAAGGTGGTCATCCTGGACGAAGCAATCGACCGCATGGTCAACTCGCGCGACGTCTATTCAGCCCTCCGTTCCGGACGCGGTTGGCGGGGAGGGCGAGGACAACGGGGGCGAGGTGACCGGGGAACTAGAGGTGATCAAGCGGCCCGAGGTGACCAGAGGGGTAGCGGCGAGCGAGCGGACAGAGGTGCCCAAGGAGGTCAAGGTGACCAGGCTGCGAGAGGTGCCCAAGCCGGCAGAGGTGATCAAGCCGCTCGTGGCCAGGATCGCGGCGAGAACAGCCAACGTCCCGAATTGACCGAAGAGCAGCAGGCAGAGCGAGCGGAGCGGATGGAATTCTACGCGGCAATTGGGGAGCGAGCAGAAGAGCGCGGAGTGGAGATGGGTCGGTGGGGGCGGGGCCGAGGGCGTTAAGACCTTCTGCAGCGGCGGTGGCCAGAAGTGTGCACGTGCAGCGAACCATCTCCCTCTCACCGCATTTCAAAAATCGCGGTCCACAAACCGGTGATTTTGAGACTTTTCGTGTTCGCCCATCCTGAACAAAACCGGTTGATCCGGTAGAGTACTCTCTGCGATTACCATCCCAACAAGTGAGACCAACGATGACTCAAAAGCGCATGGAAGGACAAGTCGCCTGGATTAGTGGTGGCGCGTCGGGCATGGGGCAGGCCACGGCCGAGCTTTTTGCCGGCGAGGGTGCCCGAGTTGCCGTGGTGGACGTGCAAACTGAAAGAGGCCGGGAGGTCGTCGACGGCATCACCGACCGCGGCGGACAGGCCCTGTTTCTGCAGTGTGATCTGACGAACGAAGATCAGCTTCGCGAGTCGATTGACCAGACGGTTGAACACTTTGGGGCACTCCAGTCGATTGTGAACAGTGCCGGCATCGTTCACGTGGCACAGCTGCATGATTATTCTTCGGCCGAGTGGGACGAGTTGATGGATGTGAACGTAAAGTCCATCTTCCTGTCCATCAAATATGGCATAAGTCATCTGCGCAAAAACCAACGCAGTTATGTGGTAAACATTGGTTCAATCGGCAGCTTTGTCGGACAGGGCAGCACGCCCGCCTACATCACGTCGAAGCATGCCGTCCTTGGGTTGAGCCGATCCATTGCCCTTGATTACGCGGCTGACGGCCTGCGGTGTAACTGTATTTGCCCGGGCATTACCGACACGCCGATGCTCCGTTATCACCTGAGCAAGGCACCCGACCCCGACGCAGTCCTGGCACAACGCCTCAAACGGGTCCCGATGGGGGTGGCCCTCACGCCAATGGACATTGCCAAGGCTGCGATTTACTTTTCCTCGGAAGATTCTGCCGGTATCACGGGAACCTCGCTGGTGATCGATGGTGGCTATATCACTCCCGCCGAGTGGGAAACGCCCCCGACAACAAGATTCATGGAAGATGATTAAGTCGGGCCGGCGACATATATATTAGGTGACACATATATAAGTCTAAGTCCCGCTATACATGAAAAGTACCGCCGATGGCTTGACATTGCCCCCCCAAAAAAATGGGGCGGTGATGCTCGACCGGGAATATCTCTCCGGTCGCGGCCAAGCTCGGCCCGGGCTTGAGCCGATTTTTTTAACACCGTTGTATCAGCCGACTTGCGGCGCGGGTCGGCGTTGCGGGTAATTCTGCCAAAAACCTCCAAGGGTGTGCCCAATCCGGCAGAACCCATCGTCAGCGGCCTTGGCCGTTTCACGGGCGGCCCTTCGCCCCGGGCTGGCGCTTCCCCCCAAAAAAATTGGCAACGACCAGAAGCGGGCACGTAAATTACGAAATTCGAGGAAAAAATTTTCTGGCAACGGAGCTGAATAAAATCGGAAAACATCCAGAAAAATGCCAGCTGTATGGTAGCGGAAACCCCACAGAGAGGTTACAATCCCGAGTGGCCAGGAAGAAGTTAGTAAGTCAGGGGTTTCGCTGCACATTGTGCATACTCAGAGGAGCGATCCGTGGCGATCTTTTCTGCCGTCAAGAGGCGTCCTGGTCAAAAGCAACTTCACTGTGAGCGACTTGAAGATCGACGCCTCCTGGCAGGCGACGGTGTGACCGATTCGCTTGATGGGGACGATGTTCTCGGGTCCCCAGATCCTCTCCCCCCGCTTGAGTCTGGTTCGGTCCACGGACGGAAGTGGGAGGACCTCAACGCTGACGGGCATCAAAATGACGGCGAGCCCGGCCTGGCTGAGGTGACCATCTACTCCGACCGTAATTTCAATGGCCGGTTCGATACCGACGAACCCCACGCCGTGACCATGCGGGACGACCCCGACACAGATTTTGACGAGACTGGTCTGTACTCTCTCGAGAACCTGCGGCCTGGCTTTCACATGGTTCGCGAGATCGTGCCAGATGGGTATCAACAGACATTTCCCTCTCTGCCACCCGGGTACCAGCCGCCACCATGGGGCGATGCTAACGCGCATGTCGTATTCGTCGATGCGGGAGCGACGGTCGAGGGACTCGATTTCGGCAACCAGCGGCTGGGACTTGCATCCGTTCATGGGCGCAAGTGGGAAGATCTCAATGGCAATGGCCAGCGCGACGCCGTTGAACCTGGCATATCGGGGGTCATTATTTATGCTGACTTGAACTACAACGGCGCACTGGATGACCATGAACCGCACACGGTAACCAGGCGGGACGATCAGGCGACCGATTTTGATGAGGGGGGCTTGTATGCGCTCCAGGATATGCGTCCCGGCCGGTACGTGATCCGCGAAGTCGTGCCGGAAGGATATCGTCAGACGTTTCCTCGTGGTCCGATTCCGCTCGCGCCGGAACGCCCCGAAAGTGAAATCGAGGTGACTGGAGCTGCGGCATACACGCTTTGGCGCGATGCGCTCGATACGAACAAAAATGACGACATGGGCAAGGCGGACATGAATACCGATGGCGTCGTCGATCACGGGGATTACGACCATTGGAAACACAATTTCCCCCAGCGGCCGGAGATTGAACCGGTTCCTGTACCACCCTTTCCCTTACCCTCCCCTGGCGGCCATGACGTCTTTCTGAAGCCGGGCGAGACGGTCGACGGCATCGATTTTGGCAATCAGCACATCGGCCCGGGCTCGATCCACGGCATCAAGTGGCTCGATAAAAACGGCAACGGCCAGCAGGATCGGCAAGAGCCTGGCCTGTCAGGCGTGACCATCTATGTCGATCTCAACCGCAACGGGGTATTCAACGACGATGAACCGCACACGGTAACCATGCGGGACAATCCCAACACCGACTTCGACGAGACCGGAATGTATGAACTTGAGGATTTGCGCCCCGGGTGGCACGTAATCCGCGAAATTGTGCCAGCCGGGTATCATCAGACCTTTCCCCATGGTCCCATTGTTGTTCCCGGGCCAAACGTGCCAGAAGAGACCGCAAGTGAAATTTCGGTCACTGGAGCCGCGGCTTACACGCTTTGGCGCGACGCGCTCGATTCGGACAACAACGACCAACCAGACAGGGGCGACGCGAACACCGATGGCATCGTCGATCACAATGATTACGACCATTGGAAACGCAATTTCCCCGGGCAGCCCAATATCTCGCCGTTTCCCATACGACCCATTCCCAGTCCCTCCCCTGGCAGTCATTTCGTCAACCTGGAGCCAGGCCAAACGGTCACCGATATCAATTTTGGCAATCAGATGATCGGTCCAAGCTTGATTCGCGGCCTCAAGTGGCTCGATGAAAACGGCAATGGCAGGCGGGATCCGGGAGAGCCAGGACTGCCGGGTGTGACCATTTATTCGGACCGGAATTTCAACAGTATCTTTGATTCCAACGAACCGCACGCAGTGACCAGGCGGGACAATCCTTATACCCGCGTTGACGAGACCGGAACGTATTGGCTCAGGGATTTGCGTCCCGGGTGGCACGTGATCCGCGAAGTCGTACCGGATGGTTTCCGCCAGACTTATCCCATCGACCCGGCCGTTCCAGACCCCTCCCCCCTGACACCGGTCGACCCCTTCTCGCCGATCGACTTTCCGGAAGTGCCCGTCGACAACCGGCTGACCTTTCATTCACCAACGGTGGGGGCTCACGTGGTCTACCTGGCCGCGGGACAAGTGATCGAGGGCATCGACTTTGGCAATCAAAAGTTCGGGCCAGGTTCGGTCCACGGCATCAAATGGCTCGATGAAAACGGCAACCGCAAACAGGATGAGAATGAGCCGGGATTGCCGGGCGTGACGATTTATGCGGACCAGAATCACAACGGTGTCTTAGATACTGGCGAGCCACACACGGTGACCATGCAGGACGATCCCAACACCGACTTCGACGAGACAGGAAGGTATTGGCTCGACGATTTGCAGCCCGGGTTCCACATGATCCGTGAAGTTGTGCCGGACGGTCATCGGCAGACATTCCCCCGATTCTGGGTGACGACCGATTCCCCGCAGTCGGAAACGGATATCGCATTTCCCATTCCGATCGATGGGTACGGGCATCATGTTCTCGTCCGACCCGGTCATGCGGTCCACGGCATCGACTTTGGCAACCAAAAGATCGAGACGGGTTCGGTCCACGGCATCAAGTGGCTCGATGAAAATGGTAATGGTGAGCAGGACGAGGAAGAAACGGGACTGCCGGGCGTGACCATTTATGCAGATACGAATTTGAACAACATCTTCGATACGGGCGAGCCACACGCGGTGACCCTCCAGGACGATCCCCAGACCGAATTCGACGAGTCCGGAAGGTACTTGCTCGACGGCTTGAGTCCCGGGTGGTACCTGATCCGCGAAATCGTGCCCGACGGTTACCAGCAGACATTCCCCGACGACCCGGCGATTGTGGATCCCCCGCATCCGGAAGCCGATTTCGCCTTCGTTAATCCGGTCGAGGGACATGGGCATGTTGTCATCATTCGGCCTGGTGAGTCAGTCGGTGGAATCGACTTCGGCAACCAGCGCAAACCGGATCCTGTTGGCTCCATCCACGGAATCAAGTGGCTGGATGAAAACGGCAACGGCGCGCAGGATCAGGGCGAGCCGGGACTTCCGGGCGTGACGATCTTTGTCGATGTGAATCTCAACAGCAGGTTTGACACGCATGAACCGCACACCAAGACGATGGAAGACGACCCCGCGACCGACTTCGATGAGTCAGGCCAATACGTGCTGAAGGACCTGCCAGCCGGAGAACACTATGTTAATGAAGTGGTCCCGTTTGGATTTGTGCAGACTTTCCCGTCACCCGCGGGCATCTTGATCTATCCGCCACCTCATGCAACGACAACTCCGGCCACGCATCTGGATACTGTCCAACAGAAACTGAACACGCAACGACAACAATGGCAAACGCTCAACCTTCGTGACTACATCTACCACTTTGAGCGGATATGCTTTTGTTCTCCCGAGTACATTGATCCGGGGCTTGTACACGTTGTCGGCGGGGAAATTGATTCTGTTGAGCACGCCGTGACAGGCGACGTACTCGATCCGAGTTTCTTCCTTACCGTGGATGATCTGTTCGACGAAGTGCAAGCTGCCATCGATTCGCAGGCTGATGAAATTATCGTCGAGTATGACGGTATTTTTGGTAACCCAACTACTATCGACATCGATTTCTCAAAGTACATGGCTGACGATGAAATGTCATTTCGCGCAAGTGACTTGCGCGTGATACCGGATCCAGGAATTGGAGCTCACAAGGTGAACCTCGAGCCGGGAGATGTGGTCGAGGGTATCGACTTTGGCAATCAGAAGCTTGAGCCAGGCTCGATCCACGGGATCAAGTGGCTCGATAAAAACGGCAACGGCACACGGGAGCGGAACGAGCCAGGGCTGCCGGGCGTGACGATCTACATCGACTCCAATCGCAACGGCATGCTCGACACTGAGGAGCCTCACACCCAAACTGCCGAGGATGATCCTGAAACCAGCGGTGACGAGTCCGGTCGATACGAGTTCGAAGACCTGTCGACCGGTGTTTACCTGGTCCGCGAAGTCGTACCAGATGGTTATCAGCAAACATTCCCCAGGGACGAGCCGGGGCCTGGATCGACAACGCCCACGTCCGTGGAGGACATGGTTTTTGATCTTTTCGCCAAGGTCACTCCCGAAAAGATCGAGTTGGCATTACAGGCAGGTGAAACCGAACAACGCGAGGTCTCGATCACACTTCTGCCCTATTTCTTCCGGGCGATTGAACTCGACGTGATGGCTTCGGTGCCGGATGTTGAACTGGTGAACCTGACAGGCACGATTGTCAACGGAGGGGGTGGCGACACCTCGGTGTTCGAAGTGCAGTTCACCGGCGATGGACTTCCCCATGCGTTCGATCTGCAGTTTGTCAATGTAGAGTCTGGCACCGTGACCGGACCCACGATCCCGGTCCGCATCAATTCGCCAGCGAGTGGCGGTGCGCACCGCGTGTTTGTTTACCCTGGTGCGGAAGTCCGGAACATCGACTTTGGAAATCAGCAGATCGAGCCAGGCTCGGTCCACGGCATCAAGTGGCTTGACGAAAACGGCGATGGGCAACACGGTTCAACTGAGCCCGGAGTACCTGGAGTGACGATCTATGCGGACTTCAATCGCAACGGGATGCTCGACAACAATGAACCGCGCACGCAAACCATGGAAGATAACCCCCAGACTGACTTCGATGAGACAGGCCGCTACGGGCTGACAGACTTGCCAGCCGGAGAGCACTGGATTGCGGAAGTGGTCCCCGACGGATTTGTGCAGACCTTCCCGTCGCGCCCGGTGATCGCGATCTATCCCCCACCTCCGGGAGGTGGCGTGCACGAAGTGAAGATCGAGCCGGGTGATACGATCGAAGGCATCGACTTTGGCAACCGGCGCGAGCTACCTGCCGGTGGCTCGGTCCACGGCATTAAGTGGCTCGACGAAAACGGCAACCGTGAGCACGATCCCAATGAACCGGGAATGCCCGGAGTGATCATCTACGTCGACTTCAACCGCAACGGCGTGCTCGACGACAATGAACCACGCACGAAAACCATGGAAGATGATCCCGAGACCGACTTTAACGAGTCGGGCCGCTACGGGCTGAGGGACGTGCCGACTGGCGAGCACTGGATCAGTGAAGTCGTACCTCCTGGGTTTGTACAAACCTTCCCGTCGAATCCGATCATCGCGATCTTTCCACCACCGCCGGGTGGCGGCGTTCACGAGGTGAAGATCGAGCCGGGTGACACGATCGAAAGAATCGACTTTGGCAATAAGAGGATCGAGCCGGGCGAGGTCCACGGCACGAAGTGGACCGACTACAACGGCAATGGCCAGCGGGATTCACAAGAGCCAGGACTGCCGGGTGTGACGATTTATTCCGATTCTAACTTCAACGGCCAGCTGGACTTCGGCGAATCACAAACCGAAACGATGCACGACGATTCGACAACTGACTTCGATGAAGCCGGCATGTACTGGCTGCAGAATCTTAGCCCTGGGGTGACCTCGATCCGCGAGATCGTGCCAGGTGGATTCATGCAAACCTATCCGTCCCCCAACGCACACTCGCCGTGGGAGCGGGGCGCGCACTTCGTGGCGATCGAAGAGGGTGGGTCGCTCGATGGGCTCGACTTTGGCAACCGCCACCTGCCAATACCTGTGCCGGAAGAACCCGTGGTCGTTGTCGACGAAATAACTTCCGACGGGTATCAAGCCGCTTTTGAGGAGCTACCCCTGGAACCTTCCTCCACTGCGATACCGGCGACCGAGGATACAGTTCCCGCGAGTCTGCTACTCGATACGACCGCTCCTCCCGATGACGACCTGGATGCTCTTGAGGCGGTTTTCGGGGCCATCGGCGATGAGGCCGGTGGCCAGTCGCCTGACACGGACGACCTGGCGTTGAATCCAGCGCTGGCGGTTGGTAACACCTGGGACAACGTGTAGATAAGCCTCAGCACGCGGTGATGGACCAGGCTGGGATGCATTCGGCACGCACGGGTCGGCGCGCCGTTCGCACGGTTCACGACCTGCTGGTAGTTTAGTCGCCGGGCGGATCGTAGGAAACGACCTCCGCCAGAAACTGGTCACCAAAATCCGCCAGTTTTTTGTCGCCCACACCGTGACACTGGCGAAAATCTTCCAGCGATGTCGGTTGGCGACGCGCCACATCGCGGAGCGTGGCATCGCCGAAGACCATGTAGGCGGGAACACCTAACCGGGAGGCTACGTCCCGACGCAGTCGTCGCAATTCTTCGAACAAGCCCCGGTCGACGTCTTGCCAGGAATCATCATCGGGCAAGTGGCGGGGTCGTTTTGATTTGGTTGCGGGCGCGGCTTGAAGTAGTCGCGGTGTGACGTCGCGTTGCAGCAGCCGACGCCCCTGGTCGGTAACTTCCAGCATGTGATACTCACCACTTTTGACCAAAAACCCCTGCTCTACCAACTGTTCGATCCAATCCCGCACGGTCCCCTTCTGGACATTTCCCAGCAGCCCGTAGGTACTCAACCGATCATGCCCCTTGTCCACGATCCGTTGTTCTTTGGAGCCGATCAGGACCTTGGCCGTGTAGTCTCCACCATATTGCTGCCGCAATCGGAGAACGCATGACAGGATCTTTTGTCCGATCGTCGTGGGGTCTTCGACTTCTTCCAGGTCGCCACGGCAAACGTCACAGGCACCACAAGAATCGCCTGGCAACTGCTGACCGAAATGCGCTACCAGCGTCCGGTGTCGACAAATCACGCTTTGACAATACTGGGTCATGCGGTTCAAGGCGGCCAGGCTCTGGTCGAGGTTCTCTGCCTGGGGGCCATCGAGGATCCGCTTCCAGACGAAAAAATCCTGCCCCGAATAAAACAAACAGCACTCGGCTTCCAAGCCGTCGCGACCGGCACGACCGCTTTCCTGCTGATAGTGTTCGATGGACTTCGGCATCCCGGCATGAATCACGAACCGCACATCGGGCTTGTCGATGCCCATGCCGAAGGCGACGGTGGCCACGATCACTTCGATACGGTCTTTAATAAACTCTTCCTGGAATCGATGCCGATCTTCGCCGGTGAGATCGGCATGGTAGGGGCGCGCCCGCACACCCTGTTGGACCAATTTTCGGCAGAGTTCGTTGACTTCTCTTTTGGAGATGCAGTAGATGATCCCCGACTCACCCCGGTATCGATCGATCACCTCGGTCACCTGTCCAAACAGATCACAGCGACGCTGAACCCGATAAACCAGATTCGGCCGATCAAAAGAACCGAGGAGCATTTTCGGCTCACGGAGTTGCAATTGCTCTGCAATATCCTCGCGGACTTGCGGTGACGCCGTGGCGGTCAATGCTTGAATGGCGAGTTGCGGAAAGAGACTCTGCAAACGGCTCAACTGGCGATACTCGGGTCGAAAATCATGGCCCCACATGCTAACGCAGTGCGCCTCATCCACGGCGATCAGGGAGACCGGTATCGCCTGCAGCAAGCGGAGGGTGCGTTCGGTGAGTAACCGTTCCGGAGCCAGGTAGAGCAGCTTGATCCGACCTTGCCGCGCATCGTCTTCGACCCCGCGTTGTTCGTCCATGGTGAGCGAACTGTTGGCGTAAGCTGCCGGGACACCCAGGGAACGAAGCGCGTCGACCTGATCTTTCATCAGCGAAATCAGCGGCGACACGACGATGGCCAGCCCCGGCATACAGAGGGCTGGGGCCTGATAGCAAAGCGACTTCCCGCCACCGGTAGGCAACACCACTACCGAATCGTGCCCAGTCAGAGCGGCTGTCATCGCCTCCTGTTGCAGGGGGCGAAACTGCTCGTACCCCCAGTATTTTTGCAACGTCTCGCGGAGCCGATCGATAACTCCCGCGGCTGCTGTTTTTGCGTCGTGGAGTTCAAATTGTTGGTCGTCGCGGCTATCCGTCACCGTGATCTCTCTCTGTCATCAACTTGGGCGAGCCTGTAGCATAACACCCTGTAGCATAACCCTGTAGCGAGCGTTTCAACAGGGACCATTCCCGTGCCTTCTCAGGCAATGCCGGAACCTACGTCTCCCGGTGTTTGGCCCGAAGTACCTTGATCTGGAACTTCAGGCAGGAATATCGAGTACAATAATAATGTCTTCATCAACGATGCCTCCGAAAGCGAGTCTCTTCGATCGCACCATGATTCGTCGACTAGCGGTTGCCTGCCTGATCCTGCTGACTGCCCACACCGCGTTGAGCGCCGAAGGTGTGGAGCATTGGGCTTTTCGACCTGCCACACGAGTTCAGCCCCCCTCGGTTCGCCAGCCAGATCGGGTTCAAACCCCCATCGACAACTTCGTCTTGTCACGGCTGGACGAGCAGCAGATGAGTATCAACGAACCGGCTGACCGGTTTCGTTTGATACGACGTCTGAGTTTGGGTCTCACCGGACTTCCTCCTACCCCTGAAGAAACGGCGTCCTTTGTCGCGGATCATTTTCCGGACGCGACCACGCGACTTGTAGAACGATTACTGGCTTCACCAGCTTACGGGGAGCGGTGGGGAAAAATCTGGCTGGATGCTGCCGGGTACGCTGATTCCAACGGTTATTTCGCAGCCGACAGTGACCGTCCCGTGGCGCACAAGTACCGCGACTACGTCATTCGCGCTTTCAACAGCGACAAGCCGTACGATCAGTTCGTTCGAGAACAACTGGCCGGCGATGAGCTGGCGGGTTACTCGCCTGACAGTCCGGTCGTGCCGGAGACGATCGAGTTGCTTACCGCCACACACTTCCTGCGCAATTCACAGGATGGCACGAGCGAAAGTGACGGCAACGACGACGAAGTGACCGTCGATCGGGCAACCGTGCTCGAAGGAACACTGCAGATCACCATGAACACGCTGCTGGGGATCACGATCCAGTGTGCCCGCTGCCATGAACACAAGTTCGAGCCCATTGAGCACGAGGAGTATTATCAGCTGCAATCGGTGTTTTACCCCGCCTTCCCGTTCGCGCATCGGGAAAAATGGGTGGGGCCCCAGAGTCGCGTCAGCCACGTGGCCAGTTCTGAGAGGATTGCTGCCTGGGAGAGTAAGGACCAACGACTCGACAGTGAGACCGCAGAATTGCGTCGTGAGTTTGTCGTGTGGGCGACGGAAAATTCCCCACCGGGCATCATTCGGTTTCAGGATGACTTTGACGACTCGCAGGCCAGGCTGGCGGCCAAGTGGTCGAGCACGGCACCCGGTGACGATCAACCAGCCGGCAAGCCGGCGGTCAATTTGGATTCCGACGTTGCACCAGGCGCACAGGTTCGAGAAGGCAAGCTGGAGATCCTGGAATCAGGCGGTCAGGGAAACAGGTGGCTGTCGACGCGGGCAGCGCTGGACTGGACACCCTCCAAGAAAGGGGACTGGGTTCAGGTCACCTTTGATCTTGTAAGCGACCGCGTCATGCCCGACACAGCTACCGCTGACCGAATTGGATACTATGTGGCACTGCGGGATTTTGACGACAGTGGTCCGGCAGGTGGCAACATCCTGATTGACGGCAATCCGGAGGGAGGCGCAGAGATTCACCTGGACTATCCGGGAGATGACACGAAGAGTGCAGGAAAAATCGGCAAGAGTGGCTACCAGTCAGGACACAACTATGGGATTTGTATCACCCATATTGATGACAACAAGTTCCGCGTGGAACAACTTGTCGATTGGATACCGGAAGAGGGGGCGATCACGCTCACGGCCGAGGAGCTGCCAGACGGCGGGTTTGGCTTCGAGTACTGTTGTGATCGCAGCTTCATTGTCGACAACGTCACGGTACAGAGCTTCACGACCGGAGAAGATCCCCAGGATGGTAGCGGGACAGGTGTGGCGCTGTCGGAGGCTTACCGGGAGCGGCGTCAGGCGCTAGCCGATGCCCTCGAAAAAAAGGCTGCACAACGCACCGAAAAGCCCGGTAAGCTGGCCTGGGTAACTGACCTGATAAACCCAGTACCCGATGTGCATCTCTTGAAGCGTGGCCTGTACGCGACACCGGGGAAAAAAGTGGAGCCAGCCGGACTGGGAATCCTGACCGACTTGGGGACGGAATTCCAGTTGCCTGTCTTGCCACCGCGGGTGGCATCAAGTGGGCGTCGGCTGGCACTGGCCAACTGGTTGACACGACCCGGTTCACGGCCAGCGGCACTCATGACGCGGGTGATGGTCAACCGGATCTGGCAACAACACTTTGGAACTGGCCTGGTAACGACACCGGACAACCTCGGCCAGTCGGGCGCGCCGCCATCGCATCCGCAGTTGCTGGAATACCTTGCTGCCAGATTCATCGATTCGGGTTGGAGCATCAAGGAAGTTCACCGGTTGATCGTACAATCGGCCGTTTATCAGCAGTCAAGTGTGCATCGCCAGGAAGGGTTCCAAGTCGATCCGGAAAACAAGCTCCTCTGGCGTTATCCGTTGCGACGACTCGACGCCGAGGCGATTCGTGACTCGATGCTCTCTGTCGCGGGAGAACTGGATGGCCAGATGTTTGGACGTTACGTGCCAACAGTCCGGGAAGAAGATGGCAACGTGGTTGTCGAGGAAAGCTGCCAGGGAGCGCGTCGCCGCGGGATTTACCTGCAGCAGCGACGCACGCAAATAAATTCAATGCTGGCGTTGTTCGACGCCCCATCGATGATGAACACCTGTGGCCAGCGCAGTAGATCGACAGTGCCGTTGCAGTCACTGGTGATGTTGAATTCGAGTTTTGTTCAAAACCGCTCTGCAGCCCTGGCCCGTCGCCTGATTAGCGAAGTTCCCGAAGCCGGTATTTGGCGCACCGAGCGGGCTTTTCAGCTCGTATTCGGCCGCGACCCCGAACCGGTCGAACGGGAGGCGGCTGTCGGGTTCCTTGAGAAGCAGCGAGGGGTTTATAATGATGACGGGGCAGAGCAGAAGGCAATGACCGATCTTTGCCAGATGTTGTTTGCCAGCAACGCGTTTTTGTACGTTGAGTAAAGAAATGAGCTGCGTCGAATCCAACCCGTTTTCCCTGAATCGACGGTCCTTTCTAACAACGACTGCTGGTGGTGTTGGGCTACTGGCACTTGAGTATCTCGCTCAATCCGAGGCCCCCGCAACAGCGTCGGCCGGAGCGGGTGTAAACCCGTTGGCAGCCCGCCAACCGCATCACCCGCCACGGGCTAAATCCGTGATTCTGCTGTTCCAGAACGGTGGTCCCAGCCAGATGGACCTGTTCGATCGCAAACCGGAACTCCTCAAGCATCACGGGAAGCCGTACCCTGGCGAGATCGAAGCACATTTCCACACGCAGGTCCGCAACCTGCTCGGTTCCCCGTTCACGTTCTCCCGGTATGGCCAGTGTGGTATGGAGTTGTCCGAGACCCTGCCGCACACCGGATCAATTGCCGACGACATCACGCTGGTGCGTTCGATGATGACGAAGTCGATCGACCATGAACAGGCGTTACGATTGATTCACAGCGGCAGCCCATTCGTCGGCAAGGCCACCTGGGGATCGTGGGTTGTCTACGGGCTGGGTAGCGAGTGCGAGGAATTGCCTGCCTTCGTGGTGTTGACCGACCATGCCGGACTGCCGGTTGACGGCACCAAGAACTGGACATCCGGTTTCCTGCCCGCCGTTTGCCAGGGAACGCAATTTCGTTCGACCGGTTCACCAGTGCTCAATTTAACGACGCCGTCAAACACCACGGCTGACGCCCGTGGCAATCAACTATTGCTGTTAAAACAGTTGAATGAAGCTCATCGCGGGAGGCATTCCAAGAACTCGGAGCTGCAGGCCAGGATCAGCAACTACGAACTGGCGGCTCGTATGCAGACGTCGGTTCCACAGGCACTGGATATCTCATCAGAAACGAAACATACCCGCGACCTTTACGGTCTGGACAACACCCCAACGGCTGATTACGGCATGCGGTGCCTGATGGCGCGACGCCTGATTGAACAGGGGGTACGGTTTGTCAGCATTTATCTGGACGGCCAACCCTGGGACACACACAGCAACAATGCCGAGACCGTCGAGGGACTGGCTGCCCGGACCGACCAGCCCAGTGCGGCGCTCGTCAAAGATCTCAAACAGCGCGGACTGCTGGATTCCACAATCGTGATGTGGGCAGGTGAATTTGGCAGGTTGCCTGTTTCCCAGGGACCCGACGGGCGAGACCACAACCGACGCGCTTTTTCCCTGTGGCTGGCAGGAGGCGGTTTCAAAGGAGGCTATGTTCACGGTGCGACCGATGATTTCGGTTACCGGTCGGTGGATGACGTCGTGGTAGTCCACGATCTACACGCGACTCTGCTCCACGCCCTGGGGCTCGACCACAGGCAGCTGACCTACCCGCACGAGGGTCGCGACGACACGCTCACCGATGTTGCAGTTACCAGCGCAGACATGGTTCCAGCGCTGCTGAAGTGAAGCCCACCGTGACTCGTCGACCCCTACGCTGGTCTTCCCAAGCGACGGCTTGTCTATGCCGGAGGGAGTCCACGACATTCCAGGTGCGCTGACCATGCTGGCAGCACGCGAGATCGACCGTTCTATCGGCGTCAGGTTCTTCGCAATCCCAACACGTTTGCAGTGGAACTTTCTCGCCGATGCAGCCGCACAAATCGCGCCGACACTTAAGCTGCCCAAGCTTTCGGACTGCCCCGCGGCGGTGAGACAAGTGCACAATTGTTGGCGGCCTTGGTTGCAGAGCGGTGCAATTTGGCTGCACGTGGCTTCCCGCCCATCGGTTGGCGCAGACTGGCAAAACGCAGGACGATAGATTAAAATGAGTCCAGCAGGGGTTTTACCATGAAAACGACGATTCCACGGACGATTGTACTGTTGGTTGCAGGGAGCCTGTCCACGACGGAGCAGATCGATGCAACGACGATCGATATTGAAGAGGGCCGCAAACACTGGGCGTTCCAGCCCGTGGAAAAACCGCCACTGCCGGAAGTCAATAACAAAGCGTGGATAAAAAACCCCGTCGACCTTTTCATCCTCGCCCGGCTGGAAAAGGCCGATTTACAACCTGCACCCCCCGCTGCGGCCGGTGATCTTCAGCGGCGGCTTCACGATGACCTCATCGGCCTGCTGCCCGGGCCGAAAGACGAGTTTGTCAATCCCGAGACCACCATCAATAAGCTGATGGCAACGCCCCAGTATGGTGAGCGGTGGGCACGGCACTGGCTCGACGTGGTACGGTATGCCGACAGCAACGGCCTCGACGAAAACGCTGCCCATGCCAATGCCTGGCGATATCGCGACTACGTCGTGCAGTCGTTCAACTCCGACAAGCCCTACGATCAGTTTCTCATTGAGCAAATCGCAGGTGACCTTTTGCCGGCGACGGATGATGCACAAAAACACGCGCACCTTATTGCTACCGGATTCCTCTCGCTTGGCCCCAAGGTGCTTGCCGAACCGGACAAGGTGAAGATGGAAATGGACATTATCGACGAGCAGATTGACACGCTCGGCAAGGCGGTGCTCGGCATCACCTTTGGTTGTGCGCGTTGTCACGATCACAAGTTCGATCCCGTCCCTACCGACGATTACTATGCGCTTGCCGGAATTTTCAAGAGCACCAAGACGATGGATTCACTACAGACCATCGCCAAGTGGCACGAGAACTCCCTCGCCACGCCGGAGGAAAGCAAGCTGAAAGAGAATCATGATGCGGTCATATCAGCCCAGCAAAAAGTGATCGCGGCATTCATCGAAAAAGCGAACCAGCAACTGCTTGTGGAGCAAAAGCTAAAACAACTGCCTCCGAAGCCCGAGGAGAAATACTCGAAAGCCACCAAGGATGAGCTGGCCAGGCTGCAGGAAACACTTGGGCGTTTGGAGGCCGACGCACCTTTGATTCCCTTCGCGATGGGTGTGGTGGATGGCAAAGTAACCGACCTGCCCATTTTTGTGCGTGGCAATCACGAGACACCCGGGGCATTGCAGCAGCGACATTTTCCCCGCGCACTGATAACTGGGGAGATCAAACCGATAGGTGACGACGCGAGCGGCCGCCTGGAGCTGGCACGGTGGATTGCCAGCGAGGAAAATCCACTGACCGCACGTGTGATGGTCAACCGTGTGTGGCGGTGGCACTTTGGCCGCGGCCTGGTGGCTACCACCGACAACTTTGGCAAGCTCGGTGCAGAACCCACCCATCCCGAGTTGCTCGACTGGCTGGCGGGGTGGTTCATCGAGAATGACTGGTCCGTTAAGAAACTGAATCGACTGATTCTCAACTCTGCAACGTATCAAATGAGCAGCCAGGCATCCCCCGATGCGATTGAGCGCGATCCAAATAACCAGCTGCTTTCACGTGCACCGCTGCAGCGGATCGAGGCAGAGCCGTTGCGGGATTCACTGCTACAAATCAGTAACCTGCTCGACCCAAAACTCGGCGGCTATGTTTGGACCTTTAAGAATTTCGAACTTGTATTCAATCACACCTCTGAAGATGCCACCACCTACGGCAGCAACCGTCGTTCGATCTATCTGCCGGTCATTCGAAATCACGTTTACAATCTCTTCGAACTCTTTGACTTCCCCGACCCCAGTACGGTCACTGGTCATCGCAACAGTTCTACTATTGCTCCCCAGGGACTGTTCCTGATGAACAGCCCGTTTGTGTTGCGCACCACCGAGGCACTGGCAACCCGGCTATTGAATGAAGAACCCGTCGATAGCAATCAACGCCTCAAACGGTTGTATGCGCTGGTACACCAGCGCACGCCGTCCGAGCAGGAAAGCAAAAACGGGCTCGCCTTTGTGGCTCAATTTTCTGAGGTTCACAACGGGAAAGACGGTAACAAGGATCAACCGGCAGCCTGGCAGGCGCTTTGTCAGGTGTTGGTCTCCTCCAACGAATTTTTGTATCTGCGATGATTTCACGACGCGACGTTTTGCGACAGACGGCGTTGGGCTTTGGATCCATTGCGCTGACGTCAATGCTAGAGGAGCAGGCATCGGCAAAGAACCCGCTGGAATCGAAAAAGCCCCATTTCCGCCCGCGCGCAAAGCGTGTTATTTTCCTCTTTATGAAAGGGGGGCCCTCGCAGGTTGATACCTTCGAATACAAGCCACAGCTTCAGCGGGATAATGGCAAAGAACTTCCGTTTGCCAAGCCAAAGGTCACCTTTGCCCCAACCGGACATTTGCTGGCTTCTCCATGGAAATTCACCCCACACGGCCAATGTGGACATTACGTGAGTGAATTGTTTCCGCAGGTGGCAAAACACGTGGATGACATTTGCTTCCTGCACGGGCTACACGGCACTAATCCCGCTCATGGTGCCGCATTACTCAAGTTGCACACGGGTGCCGACAATTTTGTACGGCCAAGTATGGGTGCCTGGGTCAGTTACGGACTGGGCACTGAGAATGCCAACCTGCCGGCCTTCGTGACCATCTGTCCCACACTCGCGCATGGCGGCGTTAATAACTGGGGGGGCGCTTTCCTGCCCGCCGACTATGCCGGCACACCCATCAGTAATGCCAGTATTCCGGCAAAGAATGCCAAAATGCATCACATCACCAATCCTAAATGGACACTGGCCGAGCAGCGCATGCAGTTGGATTTTTTAAAACAACTCAACCAAGACCGGCCTGGCAACACAGCGAATTCAGATCTTGAAAGCCGCATCCACTCGTTTGAGCTTGCCTTTCGCATGCAAACTTCAATGCCCGAGATTCAGGAGATCGGTGACGAAAGCGAAACAACACACAAGCTCTACGGACTGGACAACCCCGTCACCGAAGATTTCGGACGGCAATGCCTGTTGGCACGGCGTTTTTGTGAACGGGGCGTACGCTTCGTACAAGTGACCCACAGTGACTCCAAGGTGCAGTGGGATCAACATGGCGATCTGCGTCGTGGCCATGCCGAAAAGGCCAGCGAGGTCGACCAACCCATTGCCGCACTTCTTGAGGACCTCAAAACACGCGGCCTGCTGGATGACACACTGGTTGTGTGGAGTGGAGAATTTGGCCGCACACCCACGGTGCAGGGCTCGGGTAACGACGGTCGCGATCACAACCCGTGGGGATTTACCATGTGGATGGCCGGTGGAGGTGTAAAGAGTGGCATCAGCCATGGAGCCACCGATGAGTACGGATTTTACGCCGAGCAAGGTAAAGTACACATCCACGATTTTCACGCGACGTTGCTCTACCTGCTGGGGGTTGATCACGAAAAACTCACTTACCGCCATGCCGGTCGCGACTTCCGGCTCACGGATGTCTTTGGCAACGTGGTCCACGATATTCTCAGCTGACTGGGCCCTCCGAGCCGCCCGCTTGCTGCGCTGGCCCACTTGTCGGCGGACCCCAGGCCTTTGTCACAACACCAGCTATTATTGAGAGGGGTTACCCAAGGTCACTTGCGTGGGTTGGTAAATACCATGTGAACACGCGCTGTTATCCAACAAAGGAATCAATGCCTTTTGGTTGGGGTATGTCTTCGGTGAGAATCTTCCAGGTTGCCCCCATCTCGCGCATCGCCTTGAAATTACGTGGCTTGTATGAAAATTCAAGGTGAGGTGTAAGCAGCGGCCCCGATATTTTTCGGGCACGCATAAATGCATCGGTCAATCCGGTAGTCAGCAAGGTACGTTCGACCGGAGAAGGTGCCCTGGCCGTGCGAAAATGATGCTGAATCGCGTGGGTAAGCGCTTTGAACAGGTTGCGATTGTCCCACGGGCCCACGTAGTAGTTTGTGGCTCTTGGTTTCCGCTCGCCTTTGAGCCGGCAAGCGAAGTTCCACCTCATATCGTTTTTTCCAACCGTGAGCATGGTGGCTTTGAAGCCGTCGGCATAGCGAATAATCACCCCGGCGGAAGGCTGTACCTTTTCGCCGGGAATCCGTTTTAGTGACTTGGGTGGCTTACCAAGTTCGGCTGCCATTGCCGCTCGGGCCAACGATTGTGACCAGTTGCCCTTCCACAATTTCTCACCCGAAAGTGCTTCCAGGCTAACCACCCCTGTTTCACCTCCCCGGCGCGACTCGACCTGCGACTGCAATAACTCAAACGCATGAAACCCGTATGCCTCGATCGGCCCTCCATGAATCGAAACGGCTTCGGCAATATTGGCACCTCTTGGCAGTTCCATCGGAGGTATGCGCTCGGCCAATGGCACCGAACTTCCCGCCATTAAGGGAATACCGAGTTCCCGGCTGGTATCGACCATCTGCCTGGCCCAATCCCACCGGTAACTCAGGTGCTTGTCGACAAAGACCGGCACAGCACGGTCGCTGGCTTGCATGACTTCCGCAACTTGATCAAAAAATTTCTTGCGGGGATAACACTTCTGGCCCAGCCGGTTAAAACGGTAGCTGCCATGTTCGGCGATCAACAACACGGCATCGACATCAAGCCGTCGTTTTCCGCGGCAGAGAGCGCCGGCGATTGTGGGATAGATACGAAACCCATACTGTTTGGCTACGTCGCGCGACATATCGGTTTTGACAAACTGGTCGACGTACATCGAAACGATCTGCTGATCTGGTACAATTTTCCGGCCGTTGAACAGGTAGGGTTCCAGAAAGTTTTCCACAATGACATGGGCATGTGAACGGGGACGGAAGACGGTGGTGACGACAGCTACTTTCATGTCACTCTCTGATGAAACAGTGATTGGTGCTCAGAAATTCAGCTGGGCAAGATTTTAAGATAAATCGCAGAAACAACCACCCCACAACCCCAGCATTCATCGCACGGCCACACTGCACCGAGTGACTCTAAAACTTGTAAACACCCCGCTCAACCGGATAAAATGCACTTGGGACGCACCCCATATTCCTTTCCGAGAAAAACGAGCCTCGATGCAGAACCGCTGGATCGCGCCGCTGAGTCAATTCGGCCGCGCGCCGGGCCAGACGGAGTCACTTCGTCCGGCCGGCGGCCCCCTTCGTCAGGAGAGGTGGCCAGAATCCACGCCAGACCATTTAAGGCCCTGGGCTGCCCGGGCATCAGCTGCTGTGCCTTCCGAAAATGGACCACCGCCTCGATGGCGAGGTGGACTGACGCAATTGACGAATCAACGCATGAAGAAATGAATCGGATGCCGAACTTGCCTGCAGTGCTGTTCGTTCCTGTTAGCATCGGCGGTCGTCGTGCCCATCGACGAATGCGACGTTTCCCCCACCCGGATGCTTGCTTCGGGCGGCTGCCCAACCTGTTTCCTGCGCTATTTCTGTACCGGGACAAGTTAAGTTCGGACATATAAACACACAAAATCTTGCGAATCCCGTTTTACGTGTTTGTTCCGAAGGTCAGCCAATCGCCCGCTCATCGATTGCGTCGCACCCCAGGCCAACTACAACGTCCGGCAATATCGACCATCAAGTGTTGGCGCAATCGCGTCACGGTCAAACGAATTGCTACATATTGGGAGCTATCTGACGAGACAGTTGGTTTTCGTTTCTGCCGGCGGCGGCCGGTCGTAGAGCAATCCGCAGCGAGTTTACGTTGACGGCAAGTTGATCGGCGGCAGCTATCCGCGCGCGCTGCGACTCGAAAATGGAATGCTCGCGGTGCTGCGCACCCGGCCCGACCTCAGGGGGTCAACCCGTTTACTCAAGAATCGCAAACGCTTATTTCAATCACTTCGGAGACAAATTTGAAAAAAATATTAAAATCAACATCAGGTGATCAGTTTTCTGGAACCTTTCCTCCCCTGACGTATCCGTGTGTGAGAAACGCTTATTCCCATAACTTATCTTTCTCCGGGATTGTCTTGCCGATTCCGGTGATAGAGAGGCGATTGCATCATGAAGAAGTGTGGTTTTGGCCTGATGGTTTTGCTGGTGGTGGTTGCGGTTGCCCGGCAGTGTCTGGCTATTCAATATTCGCCTGAATATACAACTATAAACGGAAGAAACTTCGGCTACTATGTGCCGGAGTCGTATGATCCATCGACACCGACGCCGCTTCTGTTCATGTTTCACGGGATGGACGGTAACAGCAGTGAACAAAGCGGGGGATCGGCGGAAAATGGTTATTACGGATGGCAAACCTCTGCGCATCAAAACGGATTTATTGTCCTGTTCCCTGAATCATTAGGTTTTCTCAAGACTTGGGATTTGGGCGCCGGTGGTACCTCCTCGGATCTGCCTTTCGTGGATGATATGATTGGCTGGGCAACGGCGAACTACAACATCAGCACGTCCCAGATATTCACGACCGGTCATTCGTGGGGCGCCTATTTCAGCTACTACGTAGCGAGATATCGTAGTGATGACATAGCGGCTTTTGCAGAGCATTCTGGTGGTCTTGGTGGTTTTTCTTTTCTAGGTAGTGCACCACCGGTACCGACCGGCCCGTCCCCCACGCCCACCCTGAATGGAATCCTGCTGCATGCTGTCGATGACGGGCTTGTTCCCTATTCCAACAGTCAAGATCTCTACGATGACCTGCTGGCCAACGGACACAACGTATACAACGACGGCATCGGCAACGACGGCATCATCGAAGTTGATGGCTGGGGTCCTGACAATCACCGCTACCGCCTGCAACATAACCAGACACAGTGGGATTTTTTCCTCAGCGTGGCTCCCACCCCCTTCACCAGCATCGCCGACGGCCTGTGGGATACTTATGATGGCAGCCCCCCTACGGATCCGTGGGATCAAGACGGGATTCCCGCCGCGGACAACCCCGTGGTCGTGACCGGTGGCTTCACAGTTACTGTCGACGGTGCCGCCAGTGCCAAGTCGGTAGACGTCGGTGGAGCCTTCACCTCCGAGTTGCAGGTCAACGATAAGCTGACCGTATCCGGCGGCGTCACAACCGGCTCCAGCGGAACTCTCTCGGGCACCGGCACTGTCGCAGGGAATGTCGTGGTCCAGAGCGGCGGCATCTTGAGCCCGGGCAATAGCGGCGGGGTACTCTCTGCGGGAAGCGGCATCACCCCAGCGGTGGGACCAACCCCCATTCCGGAACCGGGTACGCTGGTCCTGCTGGGTATCGGTACCCCCTGGCTATTGGTGTGGCGCCGTCGTTGAAACACGAGACAAACGGCCCGAGAAATATGAACGCTGCCTCAAGGGCCACTGGCTTTGCCCGGGACAGATTCTCCCCAGGCCGGTACAAATGCCAGGCAGAAAAAAACGCAAGCGGCCGATCTCAAACACATAGAACAACGTCCCGAATATCACCAGTGACCAAACGACTTTGCGAACAGCGCGAAAAACAAGTTCCCCCTTCTTCATATACCAATATTTGACCTGTGTCACATGACTTCAGGCCAGTGAGAGGCAACACACTTTGTCTGCGGTTCGATCGAAACTGACGTTTACTCGTCTTGATGGATACCTTCCAGATGGGAAATCACATCGTCTGCAGGCATCACATCACCCAAATCGATGTCGATATCCATGAGGTTGACCGAGTGTAACAGTTCACACCGCTCGCCAATACATTCTTCCGGGACAATGACGCGAAAACTGTCGGTCGCATCGCGGCAGGTTGCGTAGACACAGTGACTGGTGCTGATCCCGGTCACGATCAACGTGTCGACGCGAAGAGCGGCCAACATGTAATGCAAATTGGTTCCCTTAAAGGCCGACGCGGAGGCCTTCTTAATCACTTTCTCCGAGGGCCGATGGTTCAGGCGGGGATCAAGGGCGAACAGGCCATCGATTTTTGCGGGTGGAACCTGCCAGCGAAGTTTAGAATTCTGCGGGGTTGGAGGATGCGCCGGATCGTGATCCCATGTCGTGAAGAAAATGGGGATTTTTGCCTGGCGAGCCGCTTCCAGAACCCGACAGGTCGCCTCAACAATCGGGTCGAGATTGGCACCAATGTGGATCTCAGGATCCAACCAATATCGCGCGAGATCGATCACGATCAGCGCTGGCCGCTCTCCAAAGCCGACGCGACCACCCCATCCACGCTCAAGGTACTTGATTCGCAAGTCGTCGATGTGTTCTCTCAGCAAACCGCGTAGCTCGTCCGGCAGTCGCAGGTCCTGGGATCCAAATGGTAATGGTTCTGCATTTTTCTCGGTCATGGCGGTTTACCGTTTTAAGAATAGTTGTCTAGAAATGGTCGCACTACAAATTTACTTCAACACTCAATAAATCAACCTCTTTTTGTCCTCACCGCGGATACACCAGCCTTAGATCTTTCCCACTAGACCGTTACCATGGGACCGGCGATCGTGGCAGGCTGGCTGGCTGGCGGAACACTCTGGACAATGATTCCCAGGTCAACGAGATTCCCTGACAAACGACAAACTCCACTTCTCCCGAATCCGGTGTTTATCACCTTGGCAGACCATGGTAACGTTTCCGAGCCTGCAGGACGAGGCACTCTCCGCAGGTTCGTTCTAAAACTGCAGGACCGGCGCTGGTAACCCATGGGGATTTCACCTGGCCGAATGGAAACGGACGATGGCCGCAAATACACTTTTGGGAGACAACCTGGGACGCAAAGACCCCACCAGCCAGCGCTGGCTGCTCCGCGGCGTGCATTTACAAGTGGCATCTGGTGATCGCTGCGCGGTTGTGGGGCCCTCCGGATCAGGGAAAACCCTGTTGCTGCGCGCTCTTTCGCTGCTCGACAGGCTGGATGAAGGCGAGATCCGTTGGAACGGAAAAACGCATCGCGGTTCGTCGGTTCCAAACTATCGGCGGCAGGTGGTCTATCTGCACCAACGACCAGCACTGTGGGAGGGGTCTGTGGAAGCAAACCTGCGGCGTCCTTTTCAGCTGCAGTTGCACCGGGCCCGACGATTTGATCACAGCCAAATTATGAATTGGCTTGCCGTACTGGGTCGAGCCGAATCGTTTCTTGACCAACCGCAACAAGAACTCTCCGGAGGTGAGATACAACTTGTCGGATTTTTGCGCGCGATTCAACTCGATCCCAGCATCTTACTGCTGGATGAACCCACGGCGTCACTCGACCTGGAGACGGCCATGGCCATGGAACAGTTAATTGACCTTTGGATGGCGGCAGACGCAGGTCCGCGGGCTTTTCTCTGGGTGACCCATGATCACGGGCAAGCCGACCGGGTTGCAAATCGCATACTGCAGATGAAACAGGGTGAACTACGGGATGGCTGAACCACGATGAACACTTCCTACTTGGACCTGAGTCTGTGGCAGGTTGCACTTGCAGCAAGCCTGATTCTCGTGAATGCGACTATCTCGATTGCGCTCAACCTGGGACTCGGGCGGACCTTGTTACTGGCCAGCCTGCGGACGATTGTACAACTAACGCTAGTGGGTCTGGTTTTACAGACGGTGTTTCAATGGGATCGCTGGTATGCCGTAGTTGGCCTTATGGCAGTGATGACGTTGATTGCGGGTATCACGGCTGCCCAGCGGTGTGAGCGACGCTATGCGGGGATTTGGACCGACACGATCATCT
>Ga0315336_1002728_pt1 | contig 25917 bp, 24 predicted proteins | sample ASW5metaG_FD_204512 | JGI IMG/M metagenome (GOLD analysis project Ga0315336, IMG submission 204512) | Ammonia-oxidizing marine archaeal communities from Monterey Bay, California, United States - ASW #5 | ecosystem: Environmental > Aquatic > Marine > Intertidal zone | place: USA: California... | reverse complement strand
AAGAAGAAAGCAGCAGCGAAGAAGAGGCCTGCTAAGAAAAAAGCAGCAGCGAAGAAGAAGCCTGCTAAGAAGAAAGCGGCAGCGAAGAAGAAGCCTGCTAAGAAGAAAGCGGCAGCGAAGAAGAAGCCTGCTAAGAAAAAAGCGGCAGCGAAGAAGAAGCCTGCTAAGAAAAAAGCGGCAGCGAAGAAGAAGCCTGCTAAGAAAAAGGCAGCAGCGAAGAAGAAGCCTGCGGCTCGAAAGTCTACTGCAAAGAGAAGAACAGCCAAGCGCAAACGTTAGGGCTGACGCAGCCTCGCGGGTATGTAACCCGCAAGACGCGATTTTTCATTACCCCGCTGGAATGTATCCAGCGGGGTTTTTTCTAAGCTATATAAAGGAGCTCAATTCCGTGCGACATGGAAACGGGTTAATAGTTTCCTATTTTCTGCAGCAAAGGGACAACCGCTCTTTTTACGAACTGTTATGTATGCAATACTATTCATTACTGGTTGTGTTTAGATTCCGAGAGCGTTTTGCCAAGTCTCATGACTAACACTTCGGAATTGGGGGATACGAGGGCCCATATGGCGAGAGACCATGTTGAATACCTGAAGTGTCAGGAACTTACACTAGCACCTTTGATGGATAACGGCATCTCTACAGGCATGCTTGTATGTGAACTAAGCCGCGATCACATAACAAGCGCTGTGAGCTACTACGGTAAGATCGCACCACAATGGATCCGACGCGAAAGCGGCTATTTCAAAAGTGCTTGTGAGATCCTTGTACTTAACGGCGACCTGCAGCTTGGCAATACAGTGATATCTGAAGGCCATTACTCTTATCTACCAGCAGGAGCTCTACAAGGGCCTGCAATTTCCGAGAATGGTTGTGAGCTATTTCTTTTTTTTGAAGGATTACCAAAATTCATTGAGTCGACACAATCGTGTGTTGGCTGCCTTGAAGACTTGCGTATAAGCGCCCTCGATGCGCGCGGCATGCCCTGGGGTCCTCCTCCAGGACACGAAGGCAGGCCAGCCGAAGAAGCTCCGGTTGGCCTGAAAGTAAAGTTCTTGCGCGAAGACCCTAAGACTCACGCGTACACTATCTTATGCTGGCAAGGCCCAGATTGGTCAGACCCCGACATCGAACGTCACTCCATCTGGGAAGAGCTTATTCTTCTGGATGGAGATTTCCTAATGGGACGCATGGGTAAGATCACAGGCGGCACCTACATATTTCGTGATGGTGCCATCGCCCACGGCCCGCAAGTAAGCAAGAAAGGATCAGTATGGTTTGCACGTGGACCAGCTGCGATTGATTTTGATTACCAACGTGTCAGCTGGGCAAATGAATTAATAGACAAATACCTATCTGCAGACCATTTGTTTGATGATACATCGGATAGAGGACCATGGGGACGTTGGAGAGGTTAATAGCGCTATGACTAATGGATTCACTCGACCGTTTAGCCCAACTGGTGCAGCCTCAATAGTGCCACCGCTACCATGGCGATTCGGCGGCGACCTTAACATTATTCACTTCAGAGCCAACGCCGAAGGCCTGGCTTCATATTTACCTCCCCCCCTCGAACGATCCGACACACCGGATGAAGCCTTTGTGTGGACTACAGATTTTGCGGTCTACCCAAACGAGGATGGTGCAGAACAAACAATGAGTCCCTCTCGGACTAACTATAATGTTTGTGTAATTGGCATACCGTGCAAATTACAGGGCAAGAACACAATGTTGTCTGCTTTTCAATGGTGCGACCGCGACTGGCTAGTAGTCACTAGCTGGTTCCTCGGGTCTTGCTCAAAATTAGGCGATATTGAACAGAGTGGAATCCATCCCTTGATTTCGGCCCAAGGCTCACCTCAGACCGGAGACATGGGAACAAGGGTCAATCGGACGGTCAGCCGCAATGGTGAGCGAATTGTGACTATGTCGGTAACACCACGTGAGTTTATAACAATGGAAGATCTGTCCTTTTATACAAAGAATCTTCCACTCACCAGCGAACGACACTTCCCTGATGTTCATTATCCAAAGAAGGGCAAGCCGGAAATTCACGATCTTGCACAAATGCTCTCAACAGGCATGCAGACGGGCAAGATCCGTAAAGGGGAGGCTTCACTGGCGTTTCATGAAGCGGATAACGAAGAATTACTTCCAATACAGCCCACGGAAATTTTGGGCGGCTACATAATGCCATTTAGCTGGTTGCTACAAGGCATCAAGGTGGTTCACAACTATTTGCCCTAGTACGAAAGGAAAAATCTTATGGCCGAAGTTTTCGATAATGGCACAAAACTATGGTACGAGGTTACAGGAGATGGCGACCCACTTACCCTGATCGGTGGGTTTGCCTTGCTCCATAATCAGTTTGATTTCTGTAACGAAATTCTTCTTGATGCTGGCATCCAAACAATTCATTGGAATTATCGCGGCAGCGGAAACTCTGATTGGACGATGACCGAACCGTTCTCTATTGAGCGCTGGGTTGACGATCTGAAAGTCGTTTTGGACGATGCAGGTATTGAAAAAACCAGCATTTGGTGCACATCTACCAGCACCCCTATCGGCATGCGCTTTGCGGCAAAATATCCTGATCGGATGAATGCCCTTGTCACCTATCCTTTCTACCGCACTAACGACTATTGGCGGGAAGTTTTTACAGCAGCGCATTGGTGCGTGAAGGCCTTTGGCCTGACAACATTGTCGCGCGCTTTTGCCAGCGTTGTTTTGACGGCAGAAACGCAATATTCCCCGGAACACTTCACCTATGAGAAATGGGCCGCGCCAAACTATGAACGGAACGTCAATCCAACCACCATGGGAAATATCATGGACGTTCTATCCAATATTGATCTCACCAATGACATACCCCGAATCAAGTGCCCAACACTTCTTCTGATGGGTCAGGACAGCGTTATGAACGAAAAAGCTGGCATGGAATTAGGTAGTTTTGATTTCCTTACTAGTGAATTCCTAAGGCTAAAGCCTGACGCCGAGATTGCTGCAGTTAAAGGTGCAGGCAGCACCTACTGTATGATTACAATGCCCAAAGAGACAACACAGTTTGTCATAGACTTTCTTGAGAAATGCCGAAAGGAGCGCAGGGCATAGTAACCAACTAAGAGGCTGACAATATTGATTAGCTACTCTAGGTTCGCTCCGCGAGTATTATATGGTTTGATATCAATATATTAGAAGTCTTCTCGACTCTTCAGTATAGCCTCTAGAATCCAGCACGTCTTATTTCGAGGATGTTTCATTAGTGAGTAAAACTATTAATGTGCCGCGCATCTGCGATAAAGTACTGCACATGTTGTAATATTTTTGTAGTAGGATAGATCAGTCGCTTACTGTGAACCGTGGCTGAGTGTAAAGAGCCAACACTGTGTTGTTGCGAAATAAAGCGCTAATGGAGGACTGGTATGAATAGATTGCTGATTGCTGTTACGATTTTAGCCGTTCTGAGAGTTATCCCAGCGTCTGCGCAAGACAACACGGACGACACTACGATGAGTTTCTTTATTACAAGCGTTGGACTCGGCGACGGAGCTAATTTGGGTGGTTTGGCTGGTGCTGATCGCCACTGCCAAACGTTGGCTGAAACGGCTAGCGCTGGAAGCAAGACCTGGCGCGCATACCTCAGCACTCAGGGTTCGGAAGCGGTGGACGCCCGAAACCGGATTGGTGAAGGTCCTTGGTATAGTGCCAACGGTTTCCGGATCGCGGAAAACCTAAGTGAGTTACATGGAGACACCCTTCCGGAAGCACGGAACGGTAATATGATTAGCAGCTACACTGCTCTTAGTGAGAGCGGTGAGAAAATTCCGATGGTTGGCGATACACCAAATAAGCACGATATTTTGACCGGCACACAATTAGATGGTCGCGCATATCCTGATGAAGTAGACCGTACCTGCAGTAATTGGACTAGTAATAGCGAAGGAAGTGCGCAAGTTGGCCACCATGATCGCACTAGTTCAAGCAGTATCTCTTGGGTCTCTGCACATCCCTCCAGAGGATGCAGTCAAGCGAACCTGGTACGTAGTGGTGGTGCCGGTTTATTGTATTGCTTTGCTGTTGATTAAGGTTTCTTGGTGTTAAACCACTTTTTTTCTGCACCAAAGAGCAAATTTAAGAGCGGTTAGTAAGGATCAGGTCCGCCAATGCCGCATCGGCGGCTGGTACCGCTGCCCCTAACTCGACAGAGGTATTGAGCTGATGAAGCACAGTTTCTAGTGAGGACAGGCACAACGTAACGTTCGCCGCATTGGCACTGGCCCCCATCAAACCAATACGCCATACTTTGCCAGCGAGCCCAGAAAGACCTGCACCGATCTCGAGATCGAAATCTTCCAGAAGCCGCTTTCTCACCTTATCCTCGGCTACACCATTGGGTACACAGATGGTGTTCAGCTGAGGTAAGCGAGAGGGTTCGTCAACAAGAAAGTTCAACCCCATGGCGTCTAAACCCGCTTTTAGCGCCTGATGCATTTTCCAGTGTCTTGACCATGCTCGATCATGGCCTTCTTCTTCCAGCATTAGAAGGGCTTCATGAAGACCGAAGAGCGCATTAATTGGAGCAGTGTGGTGGTAAGATCTTGCTACGCCTTCATCCCAATATCCCATCACCAGCGAAAGATCCATGAACCAACTTTGCACTGCTACCTTGCGTGACGCTATCACATCTGCAGCGCGTTCACTAAAAGTTACCATGGACAAGCCTGGCGGACATGATAGGCACTTCTGAGCTCCACTATAAACGACATCTGCACCCCATTTATCAACATGGACTGGAACCCCTCCCAGGGAAGTCACCGCGTCAACTATAGACAAAACACCGTATTCCTTAGCAAGTGCGCACAGTCCTGAAGCATCTGACTTAACTCCTGTGGAAGTCTCAGCATGCACAAAGGCCAGAGCTTTAGCTGATTTATGTTGTTTGAGGATTTTGCTTACTTTTGCAAGATCCACAGCCTTTCCCCAATCGTCATCGATCAGAATTGGTTTGGCTCCGCAACGTATAGCTATATCAGCCATTCGACTACCGAAGGCGCCATTGCGACAAACGATCAGACTATCCTCCGGTTCGAGCAAGTTAACCAAACATAGTTCCATTGCAACGGAACCCGGTCCTGAGACAGGAATCGTTAGTTTGTTTTGGGTTTCAAACGCAAGTCTGAGTAAACCCTTAGTCTCCTCCATAAAACTGATAAATGACGGATCTAAATGACCAATAGTTGGCCGAGCCATAGCCTCTAATACTCGTGAAGACACATTAGAAGGGCCCGGACCCATTAGCACGCGCTTAGGAGGGCTAAATGGTATTCTTTTGATCATTTTTGTCATACTTAACGTCGATTCTGACCAACAACTTCGAGAACAGTATCAATCACCCTATCAACGTCCGAATCTGTCATTGCAGGGAAGAGTGGCAATGTAAGTGCAGAATCGTAATAGGACTCAGCCGTGGGAAAATCACCGCGCGCATGGCCATATCTATTTCGGTAGTAGGGGTGCAAGTGCACCGGTATGTAATGCACCTGTACTCCAATTCCCGCTGCTCTCAAATATTCGAATATCTTCCTCCTACCCACTGCTAGGGCATTCAGGTTGAGACGAACCACGAAGATGTGACAAGCACTTCGTCTACCGGCAGGCAGTTCTTGGAGTTGCAACAAATCGCATGACGAAAAAGCCTGCGCATACCGAGTAGCTAGTTCCGCCCGGCGGGTAACAAACTGGTCAAGCTTTGACAACTGACTAAGACCCAAAGCACATTGTATGTCCGTTATACGGTAGTTAGGCGCTAGTGTCTGGACTTCGTAGTACCAAGGTGCAGGATCCAGCTGCTTACGTGGCGATAGTACATCTCCTGACTCATCGTTAGCTTGAAAAAATAATTCCGGATCGAACCCCGATCTAGCGATACCGTGCCCCCGAACCATTTTTAAGATGCGATATAGGTGTTCGTCATCTGTGGTCACCATGCCCCCTTCACCAGTCGTGATGGCCTTGACCGGATGAAACGAAAAGCAAGTCATGGTTGCCAAGCTTCCGACGCTACGTTCCTTGTACTGAGCACCTAAGGAGTGTGCCGCATCGGTAATTACCAGAAGATCGTTAGCATGCGCAAAAGTGTTTATTTCATCCATATCACAGGGCAGTCCAGCAAAATCAACCGGAATAATAGCCTTCGTATTCGGAGTAATCGCAGATTCGAGCTTACCAGGATCAATACAGAGTGTATCGGCATCAATGTCTGCAAACCTTACCTCTGCTCCTGCGAGCCGGGCACTATTCGCGCTTGCAGCAAAGGTAAGTGGGGTAGTTACAACGTCATCCCCCGGGCCTATATGTGCTGATAAACAAGCCGTGTGCAACGCAGCGGTTCCGGTTGACACCGCAACGGCATACTTAGAATCCACCCGTTCGGAAACGGCTGCTTCGAACGCTTCAATCTTCGGACCTTGGGTAATCCAATCACTGTTGAGGACTTCTAGAACGGCCTCTATATCTGAAGCGTCCAAGCACTGCTGGCCATATGGAATGAAATCAGAAGGCATAAATAATTTGTCTGTAATGTTTGTAGGTTAGATTCTTAAGGATTAGGCCCCTGTAGGCTCAGACATATTTTCCCCTTAGGTTAGGTGTTTTCGGCGACCATCTCATTAAGCCCATCTACATCAAGCCATTCTTCATTCTTATCACTAGTATAGGAAAATCGCTCACCCATACGCTGTCCTAATAGATTTCCACTCTGATTTGAACCAAATAAGCGATCAAACTCCGGCTCAATAACGTAGTATTTTCCAAGATCCACTGTCGCTCGTCCGTCGTCCTCTGATATCAAACTTTCATGCAATTTTTCACCCGGTCGGATCCCGATAGATTTTTGGGGAAGGTCTGGTGCCATAGCCGCAGCTAGATCAACCACTTTCATGCTTGGAATCTTCGGAACAAAAATCTCACCGCCATCCATCGATGCGAGACACGACAACACAAAATCACAACATTCAGGAAGCGTAATCCAAAAACGAGTCATGCGTGTATCCGTAATAGGAAGATGATCAGCTCCTTCCAAAATGAGGCGCCGAAAAAATGGTACTACGCTTCCGCGCGAGCCAGACACATTCCCATAGCGTATCACTGAAAAAAACGTTTCTTGAGAACCACTGAGGTGATTAGCAGCAACAAATATCTTGTCCGCAGCTAATTTGCTTGCACCATAAAGACTAATGGGGTTGACGGCTTTATCAGTGGACAGCGCTACTACTTTTTTCACCCCAGCTTTCAAAGCTGCCCGGACAACGTTTTCTGCTCCCACTACATTAGTGTTAATACATTCAAAAGGATTATATTCAGCTGTCGCAACCTGTTTTAGCGCTGCCGCATGGATTACAAAGTCTACATCCCGCATAGCTAATTCAAGTCGAGCCTGATCTCTGACGTCGCCAATAAAATACCGCATTTCCCGCTTGTCTCGTAAGTCAGGATTTTGTTGCATTTCAAATTGTTTAAGCTCGTCCCGTGAAAAAACGATTAAGCGCCGAACCGGAGCAAAATTCAAAAGTCTACTGATGAATGCTTGGCCGAATGAACCAGTCGCACCCGTAACAAGAATAGATGCCCCTTCAAGTGCCTTTTTAAGCCCTTCTTGGCTGCTAGAAGATAGATTAAATCGTGTAACCATAAGAGTTATTGGGGTTTGTTGACAGGGCCGGCAAAGCACCGGTGGATCTTCTTAAGCATTCACGGCGATGATGGCAACTAGTGGACGCCGTGCATTACAAAGAAGAAAGAAAGAACACAGAGACTCAGAGATGTATATTGTTCCAAACATAACATTCCAGACTTAGTCGAAAAGGTACTACTATCCTGGAGAATTTGTAGTTAAATGCAAACAGATCATGCACCCAGCTGTTCCACCTAATAAGCCAATAATTACTCTTATGGACGCGCAACTTAGCCCGCGGCCCGCTAAGAATTATATTAGAAACCTTCTCTTTCGTGACATTGCCAGTCTGCGTCCGACCACCTCCCTCGACGCTGGTGCCGGTGATCTGGCTAACTACTGGATGTTTCCAGGTAAATACTGTGGCGTTGGGAAACATCTAGAGAGGCTTAAAGAGGGAATTGCTCACGCACATAACAAAAAGTTTTTCGAGCAGAGAGGATTTCCTAGCTTGTATAGACTGGATCTTGACAAAGACATCTCGTTCCTGGGTCCCTTCGATCTATGTGTATGTACAGAAACCATCTTTTATCTGGATGACCCCGTAAGTGCAGTTAGGCGCTTGATTGACACAGTCCGGCAAGGTGGAAACCTAATTATGGACGATAGGTATTTGGACCGATTTGATGACTATGTAGATGTTCTTTCCAGCTCTTTTCAAGATGTCACTATCACTTTCTGGGGATTTGACGATCTTATGCGTCTAAAGCATGTCACCAATAATAAAATGAAAGAGCTATCCGAAACCGAAATGCGAGCACCCAATATCCAGAGCATCCACTCAGCGCTATATATCAAAGCGACCAATAAGCATGCCCCGTCAAAATCATCCTTGGCTCCACCCATGGTAAACCTAGTTGATGGAATCAGGATCCTTTAGAAAATACAAACAACAAAATTCAGACAAAATTCCAAGAATCTAACTTAATACTAAGTTCATTGATAACCTCATTACTGGGTATTATTAGGTATTAGGCACCGACTGTGTGAATTTTGCTGCCATAATCATATCGACCTCTTTTCCATCCAAAATAAACTGATCCTTTCTATGTCCCTCTATCTGCATTCCTGAGACGGTAATAATACGGATCATGCGCTTATTAGCGGACATGGCCCCGGCGGTGACTTTTCGAAATCCGCCGTCACCCAGCAACCATTCCATTGCCGCTTTCCAAGATTCCAATCCCAATCCCTGTCCTTGAAAACTGCGGTCACCTATCATTATTGCCAGCTCCGCCGTAGCGTTAGGAAGATCTATATACGCCGTTATATTGCCAATATGACGATTATCATCCTTATGCATCAGTGCCCAAAACAGATTTGATTCACGAGTCATAGAATAGAAGTAGTCCTTACAGCTCGTCAGAGTATGGTCGCGGTGCCGATTTTCGCTAAATCGGACTACTTCGGGATCATTTAACCATGATACATACCGTTGAGTCAGATGAACATTGTCAAAGGGAACAAGAAAAATATTTGACGTTTCGATAATAGGAGTCTCTATCTTCTTTTGCATTTTTTCGACCAGACTGAATGTATCCAAATCAATTAATTGACGTATCCTCTATAGTGCGGTTATGCCATTACCAATCCAGAAATCAAAGTTAGTCAATTCCAATCCTATTTGGAATGCGACAGTATTAGGACTGTGAATAATATAATTTGTCTGGCTCGTATATGATCCATCTATTGTTAGTAGCACATGATTATGCTGGAGCCTTGATTCTCCAAGCACTGCGCCGCAGACTTATAGAGGAAGGATACAAGATCACTGTCTGGGTTGCCGGACCCTCAGCTACCGTTCTTGTACCTTCGGATCGATTTTGGAAGGAGTCGGATATAAGGCAAGAAGAGATCTCCCACGCATTAGAGAGCGTTAATCCGGATTTAATCCTTACGGGAACTAGCCAGCCCAATCTAATCGAATGGCATTTGTGGGCAGCAGCTGGGGACCGACCAACCCTAGCTTTGTTTGACACATGGTACAACTTTAGGAAGCGCCTTACCGGCCCTAACGGCACAATAACATTTCAGCCATCAAGAATCGGTGTAATTGATCAGGAGTCTGCGGACGAACTCACTGCAAAGGATTGGCTCAACAGCTGCATCGAAATCATCGGCCAGCCCCACTTTGAGGATTTAGCCGCGAACTTTAGGCCAATTACTGGCCAAAGGAACGAGCGAATGGTGATTCTTTTTGCTTCAGAACCCTATAAAGAGCTCATTAATATTGAAGAGCCGACAGGATATGACCAATACACTATAGCTCAGATGTGCCTGCAGGCTTGCAAAGATACAGACCTTTGGATCCTTCCCCATCCAAGTGAAACATTGGAATCCTGGCCAAACTGGATTAGTAGACAGTCAGCAAAGGGTTACAACGTGCGACTAGCAAGCGGAGATAGACGAAACGTTCTAAGAAGAGTAGATGGCCTAATCGGTATCAACTCCGGAATATTAGTGGAAGCTAGAGTGATAGGGCTTCCTACACTAATCTTGCAACCGGATCGAAAGAGAGTAGTAAATCCAGCATTTGATCGACTACCAGGCCTTGCACCGGTTACCAACAAGGCCCAAGTGGACCAGGCTGTCTTGGATTACATTACTCTTGTTCGGGAAAAACGTTGGCAGCACCCACCGTTAAATTTCCGTGGATCAGCGCGACGAGTAATCGACGTCATTAACCAGATGATCTAGATTTTCATTCTTACCCGGCTGTCTGCTCTGCCTTCAAATCGTCAAGATTCTCATAAACTTTCTTAAACGCTGCAACTACATCATCCAAATCCTGTTCTTCCATCCCTGGCAACATCATTTCGTGAAAGACAAGTGTATTTCTCCAAGCATCTTCGCAGTTGGGGCAAAGACCTGGCGCGTATTTCTGTGCTCCATCATTGCCCGCACCTTCGAATGGATAATGGCTGGTGCCATAGCATTGTCTATTTTGGAACAAGGGAAGCAGGTAAAGAGGCTTGACGTATCCGCTCCGTAAAAGGACCCCTTCAGCTTCGCGTCCATCTGTCACCTCTAATTCGGCTGACACCGCCTTGACAAATAATTCACGTGAAACACCTAACCTACTCTCGTCGTAAAGAAACGGATGAACATAATATACGTGTCGATTCTCACTCTCTACGGGAGCTGGACTAAAACCCCCTAAATTATCTAAGTGGGCCTCTAGATACTGAACATTTGCGATTCGTTCTTCGACTAAAGAACGGCCTTTAACTAACTGTATCCGCCCGATAGCCGCCTCTACTTCACCAAGCCGAAAATTAAACCCAAGCATGTTCGAAAGGTTTGAAATACCCTTTGCTTCAACAACTGCTTCCGCGTGGTTACGAATAAGTTGTATCCTTTCACAAAGGCTTGGATCATTTGTAGTAACGACACCACCCTCACCGGTATGAATATGCTTGTGATAATTAAGACTGAACACACCAATGTCCGCTAGGGTTCCGACCGGACGATCCCGATAAACAGCATAAGGCGACTGAGCACAGTCCTCTATCACCGTCAATCCGTGTCGCGCCGCAATAGCACCAATAGCATCCAGATCAGCCGGCTGACCAAACAGATGAACCACTACAATCGCCTTTGTGCGCGGCGTAATACACGCCTCCACTGACGCCGGCAAAAGATTAAATGTCTGAGGATCAATGTCGGCAAAGACCGGGATAGCGTTCCAAACTAGCGGGGCTGTTGCAGAAACGCTCATGCTAAAAGGCGAAACAATAACCTCATCGCCTGGGTTCAAATCCGCCGCGCCAAGTGCACATACCAAACCCGATGACGCAGAGTTTACCGACACCGCGTGCTCAGCACCAAATGCAGCAGCAGCTTCCTTTTCAAAAGCTTGGACTTCTGGACCACCGAAAAAATCCGGGTGCCAACTCCCTAGAAAACGCGACATTATCCCGCTTTTAACAACCCGCTGAGCGGCACCCAGTTCCTGGTCATCAAAGTTCTGGTACGATGGGAATTTTTTCCTGCGAACAGGGGCCCCTCCCAATAATGCCAATTTTGTCATTTCTCAACCTGAGCTGTATCTATCCACAAATCTCGGATAACTTCGCATAATTCAAGCACTTTAATTGCATTACCTCCATCACTCCACAATGGCACTTCGCCCGCAGCACTCCGGATTACATTGTCAATCATAAGAGGGACCCACATTTGAACATCACAGGCCTCAGTATCAGTCTGAACTAACAAGTGTTGATTGGCAAAAGTTGCACTTTGATCGATTTCATATCGTGTTATTCGAGTAACCAAGTCTGTCGCAACAACTCTACCCTCTGTAAATGACAGATCGACTTCGAATGCGGTAAAGTGACGGCTATCTAATCCACATAAATATACGGGTGCTGAATCCTGGGTCTCCAGAACAGCATCAATAGTTGGATCTTTTTTACTAAAATCATGGATGGCCTTCGATCGGATAAAGCAAACCCTCAGCTCGCCAAAAAACCACAACATAAGGTCGAGCATGTGGCTACCATTGTGGAAAAGTCCTTTCGTGTATCTGACAACAGCATTCTGTAGTTCACCGTAATGTCCGGATTGGATTTGCCGCGCCAAGCGTTGTAATGCTGGAGAACATCGGCGCATATAATTCACTGCTAACAGTGTTCCTGCTTGCTGATAGGCATTAACAACTGTGTGTGCAGCTGCGGTATTTATCCCTAATGGCTTTTCAGCTAGGACACTCTTCGGTTGAAGAGAAAGAACACCATGTAATGTGGATACATGATCGTCATCGGGAGTACAGACACTAACCATGTCTATGACATTCCCCGCACTTACCAGGGACTCCAGTGAAGGATACCAGTTGTCAATGCCCCAATAATCAGCAAATGCATGGCCACGAGTTTCGTCAGGGTCCACGCAAGCGGTTACCCTAAACCTTGCATCGCGCCTATAGGCCCCCATATGACTGAGGGAAGTTTTGCCATCCTGCGCTTCATCATAGCCACCTGCGATAGCTCCACATCCTATTATAGCTACATTCTTAACCAATCCGTCGTCCCACCTTTTTTTCAATAGAGGTCACGTTTCAACCATTAAGCACAAATTCCATTGCGAATTCAGGCGGCACTTGATAGACGAAAGTTGCCCCGTAGTCCAATAAGCACGAGCGTTCGATCACATGCAAATGACCCTGGCTAACGCCGCAGACCATTTCAACAACAAAAGATATGATGCTGCTGTCGAAGCTTGTGTAGCCTGTCTAAATGCTCACAGCAACAATCCGGATCTTTGGTCGATACTGGGACTAAGCTTCCTAAAGCTAGAAAGATATGAAGAAAGCCTTGATGCACTGACCAAAGCAAACAACCTATCAGCAGACAACGAAGAAATTATTCTTAACCGTTTTGTTGCAATGCACAAAACAGGACAGTCTTTTCAAGCCTCAAGCGAACTATTAACGACACTCGAAGACACTGAACGGTTTAGCCCTTTGCTAAAACTTCGAGGATTGAGGCAATTTATATATTTCCTTGAAGCAGCAGAGCGGGACAAAAGGCATGAATCTGGAAAACCAATTTACCATGTTACGACGGACGAAGAATTGGGTTTCAACCACGTTGATGGGCTAGATACCCAGATAATGCCCGTCGCCGAGCAACTTCTCAAACACCTTCCGGACAATCCATCACTTCATGAGCTCCTTGGCAGTTTTCATTTTAACGATGGTAACTTCACACAATCTGAAGAGCATTACATTAGATCATATGAACTGGATCCTACCGGTTTTTATAGATCCGTTACACGCAGGCTATCATCAAATTTCTTTGATAAACTGTATGAAACTAGCATTTCAGATACACGGGGCAGATTACCGCAATTGCAGTGGCAAGACCCCAACTTTCACCCAATAAAACCAGTTTTATATCTTAGTTGCGACGGCAACTACTTTTCTTGTTTTGGTCTAGCAATGCTGAGCTCGATCGACCTGAACACAACAAGCGTCGACGTACACCTCAATCTCATTAACGCAAACGAAGCCCAAAAGCGGCTGGCCGATGAAATCCGTAGAAAGACGCGTCAAGTTCAAATCAATATTACCTATGAGGTTTTTCCCACGGACGGTTTAAGTAATGAGGCTATCGTTGGATATTATGGCGCGAGTCGTTTTGTCAGATACCTCGAGCTTCTAAGCCGTTATGACGTGCCCATTGTGAATATGGATGTCGACGGCTTAGTCATGAATGACTTTGCGCCCTTACTCGAGATGGCAGTGGGAAAAGATCTAGTATTGCGTGGTCGCCCCGGACGATTTGAGCCTTGGAATCAATACGCTGCAGCAACAATCATTATAGCGCCAACGGCCAACGGCAAGTTGTTTGCTGAACTTCTTCTCAAGTATATTGGTTATTTCCTGCAGCACAATTTGGGTTTCTGGACCCTCGACCAAATGGCCCTTTTTTCCTGCCTCCACCAGATGAAACAGGGGCAGCGGAAGCCTACAATGGCATTTCTAAACGACAAGTACATCGAACTTGGACCATATACATCAGACGGGACTGTCTGGCAGACTGCCGGTCGCACAAAATGGCAGCAAGCGAAGAACGCCCTGAACGTCGACATAAACAACATTGACTCATTGGACCCATATGCAAAAGAGTTTCGCCGATATCATACTTTGTATCTCGATTAATAAGGTAAATATGTAGTTTTGTTTTTGACTCCTGTGTTTACATAGGCTGCACCACACCAGAAATTGGTCCTAATAATGGTTAAAACAAGAATGAACACAGTTGCCGTAATACCCGCAAGAAGCGGTTCAAAGCGCTTCCCCGGCAAGAATATTATCGACTTTTTCGGAAAGCCTATTATCGCATATGCCATAGAGGCCGCTCATGAATCCAATGTGTTCGATCGCATATGTGTCTCGTCTGATAATGATGAAATATTAACCATAAGCGAGAAATACGATGCTATTCCCGTAAAACGCCAACCCGAAATGGCCTCAGATCATGTTTCTTCAGCGGCCATGCTTTTAGATTTTCTGGATCAGGAAGAAAAGGCAAACAGAAAATACAATATCTTGACATGCCTCTACGCCACCGCTGTCCTTCGAACTGCCGAGGATATTCGGCAAACTGTAAAACTAATAAATCCTGGAATTTGTGACTTTGCTATGGGTGTTTCGGAATCTGATCGGCAAGCACATCAAGCACTCCAAGCTGATCAGGAAGGATTTTTTCAGGCCATGTGGCCAGAACTAGTTGAAAAGCAATCGCAAGACGTTGGCCCACTCTGGTTTAGTAATGGCAGCACATATGCAGTCAATATACCTGCTTTCCGGGAGCATAAAACGCTTTATGGTCCAAACCTAAAGGGTTTCCGCATGCCAAGAAACCACTCCGTTGATATAGATTTTCCAGAGGACCTAGAACTTGCAAAGTATTATTACCGTCAATTTCATCCGGCTACAGAGAGCTAGTTACTTGCAGATCTTCAGATCAGATAAAGACGTTCAATCTTTATATGTTGTGCAACGATGAACCCGGTTCTCTATCTCACGGTTGAAATAAGAGATCGGGATCTTGACTCCCGTCTGTTGATCGCCGCACACGCTGTTGAAATGGGCTATACCGTAATTGTCGGCCAACAGTGGTTCATTTTTAACAACTTTCACCGCATGCCACCCGGCATCGTCCTGTTCAAGACTGCCAACAAGATTCAAACCGAGAACATGGCCAATGCAAAGAAATTCGGTAATCTTGTGGCCACCAATGACGAAGAAATTCTCGCTTGCGGATCTGAAGATTGTTTCTTGTTAGCAGTGAACGACGAAGCCTTGGAGCTTTGTGATATTTTTTTTGCTCAGAGCGAACCTCATAGAGCGGCCCTGAAGCGCAAATTTCCCAAGATGGGATGCAAAATACATGTGACCGGTAATCCGAGAGCTGACCTGATAGGTCCCTGGGGTCGGACCAGGTATCTAAAACTAGCAGAACAGATAAGAGCAGAGCATGGCCGCTATATTCTGTTTAATACCAACTACAGTAGACTTAATAGTATTTGGGGTAATGTAGATCAGGCTTTGGATGTAGCGCGCCGCGCTGGGACTTTTGATCCCGATGACAAAGCTAGTGTAGATGCGGTATCTGAGGACCTCGCGTGGGAATCACGGAACCGTGCTGAGATTATCAATGTTATGAAATGGACATCAGACAACCTTAAAGATCACAAGGTTGTTATTCGGCCGCACCCTGGAGAGAAAGCAGAGTATTGGGACGACCTATGCGGACACGTTCCTAATATAAGAATTGTTAGAGAAACTGATCATATACCCTGGACGCTTGGCGCTGAACTATTGGTTCATACATCATGTTCTACAGGTACCGAAGCTGCGCTATTGAATACTCCTGCGGTAAGCCTAACTCCAATGCCAGAAGCCCAGAGGCATGAACTTGTCCTATCTAACCAAGTTAATCCTACTTTCAAGAATTGGAATGATGCATGTCATGCAATTTACTCATATTTCAATGAAAATACGGGCCCTTTGGCAAACAAGCCTTCAACAACAACGGTCATAGAAAGTTATTTTCCCAATAAGGGTGCTGGTGAATCGGCGAGCACCATGACCAACCATATGACTGAACTACTTGAAAAACGTGGTGCAAGCGCATCACAAGACTATGCATGGAAGCCTCTACCAGGCGGTTTGCGCCCAGTGCCACGCCGGGACGTATGGAAACATAAATTCAGCGTAGAAGCAGAAGAAGTAATAGGGAGAATAGAAGATTTAAGACCTCTGGCTGGCCTTACGCGGCCTATCAAATTAACCACAATCGCCGAAAGTCTATTCAAGATATTCCCGAACTATTCATGAAATGACAATAGTGACCGCAATTGTCGACAGTCTATCGTTAAGTCTCATATCTTCTCTAATAGGTGCAACCGCTGAAGAATAACAACTGAAGCATCAGCGATTGTTAGCCGGTTTCCTGCGATGACCGCTGGTAACGAATTTACAGGTACTATTTCAAGGCGGACGTATTCATCTGAAGCTTTAGCAGCATGCGCATCGCAAACTTGCTCTGCAGATAGGTCTGAATTAAGTGAGAAAACTAAATCAACTACGCGCGATCTCTGGTCTTCAATGAGGAAACAGTTTGTCGTTACGCTTTCAGTGGGAATTGATATTCCAACTTCCTCGGATAGTTCCTTAAGTATCTGAAATACTGGGTTAATCAACTCTTTCGTTACCTGGGCTGTGCAATCAATACTTCCTGAGGGAACAAGTTCCCATGTATTCGGATACTGCCAAACATCGGGCCCCCGTAATCCAAAAACAATTCCGTCTTTGCAATTCAAACAACCGGTTACAGCAAGTGGCCTAATCCTGAGAAATTCATAGAGCATAGGATGCAGACTTTGCGCAACGTACCGCTTGTATTCAGTGAAATGCCCATTCAAAACCGACGGCGACCAGTCAACAAGACTAAAAATGCGCCGATTGACCAGACAGGCATCTCCGTCTTGAGATTGCTCCAGCCAAAGAGCCTCAACCTTGGGCCCAATGCTGTCGTCTAACGACTCGGCATCACCCTGGACCCTAATGGTGAAGTTGGGAGATAGATCATGACAATCAAACATGTTTTCCAGCCGCATGGACTGCCCGATTTGCTGGCAACTCGAGAATGGGTAAAAGTTTGTCTAAATCGTCTATACCCTCAACTCCAGCGGGCCAATGACAGCTTAATGCCAGATTTGCATTGTACCCGAAGGTGCGTATACCTGCAGCAGATGCTGATTGCGTGCCATGCTGGGAGTCGTCGACAGCAATAGAGAGCTGAGGACCGCATTTACAACTTTCAAGGGCAAATAGGTAAGGTGCTGGATGTGGCTTCCAATCTGAAACTGACTCAGCGCCGATGATTGCATCAATATAAGAGTCTAGCCTTTGTCTCTTCAGCCAGCTCTGAACTCGCTCAACTTGATTGGAAGTAACAAGACAGATAGTCCAGTCGCACTGCCGCGCCTTCTCTAGCACTATAACAACATTTCGACTCGGAGCTACGACCTCCATATTGAGATCTATTTGTGCGTTATAAGAATCGATAAGGTGTTCTAGTGATTCATCCAGGTTATGATCCAGCTTCAGCTTTTCTAAACCCTGCGTTATTGGGGGGCCATTTAGCCGATCAAATTCTTCTTTACTGCCCTGACAACTGTACTTTTCCAAAAACCCCAAATAGATATTCCACATGACATCTTGATTATCGGCCAGTGTTCCATCGAAATCGATAAACAGACCACGATTGGTCATTCCCAATCACCGTCACGGATACCCTCACCGACGTTAATTTCTCTAGTCGCGCGCCGCCCCTCAATGTCAGTCAATTGCTTGGGATGTACGCCAAGGGTCTGTCTGCCTGGTCGCAAAATAGCAATGTTTACATCTTCTTCAAGAACGTCGCCTTTTGCTATAGCACGACTAGCTTGGACCCCCCGGCGTGCATAGGTGGCGAGCTCTATTTCATCCGGCAACACCCGCTTTGAGCCATCACCTAAACAAAGCTCAACATTACGAATACCCTGAACCATCGCCTTTAATTCAGCGGGATTCAGGGCGAAAGAGTGATCAGGCCCAGGTAAACGATTATCAAGGGTATAGTGTTTTTCGATCACCCTTGCGCCTAGGGCAACGGCCGCTAGAGGCCCCACAAGCGGATCTCGGCTATGATCCGAAAAGCCCGGAATAACATCGAATCGCTCCTCCAGCCAGGGCACAACTTTAAGATTTAGACTCTCTAAAGAGGCAGGGTAGCGTGCTGTACATTGCATAACCGCGAGCTGCGTTCCATTGTTTTCCCTAAATGTACTAACTGCCCATTCAATATCATCCTCGTCGCTCGCGCCAGTGGATAGGACCATCGGCTTACCTGATCTTGCTGCTAGTTCGATTAATCTAACGTGTGATATTTCGTACGACGCCACTTTGTGAATCTTTACGTAGGGATCAACAGCCGCAAAATCTCCTGCCGAAAAAGGTGTCGACATAAACAGGATACCCCGGCGCGCGCAATAGTCAGCTAGCTTGGGCACCATTTCATAAGGCATAGAAAGGTCAGCAAAAATATCCCAAATATCTTCTTTGATGCCAGCATCCGATAGGTAGTCACTGGTTCCAGCATTTTCTACATAAACTGTTTCTGGACGATACGTTTGAAACTTACAAGCATCAGCTCCCGCTTCTGCCGCCACATCTATTAACGCCCTTGCCATTGCTAGATCGCGACTTGGTGTTCCAGATCGCCAATTGGATCCAGCCTCCGCGATTATAAATACCTTATCCCGTGTTAACATTGCTTCCTCAAATCATGCTTTCCGTTTGTGGCAATGGTACAATCTATTTTGGCCGAACTGCCCAAATGCACCTGGCATCTCCGACGAGATGGCAATACTTACGCTTGCCGCTACGTCCACTAATGGGTCGTCATACAAGATCTGGTTATCATTGAGTAACGGAACTAGTACATAAAGAAAAAAGTCATGAAGACTAACGAAATCATCGATATCTAAAATGTTAAAACCAAGGTCAGATAAGTGCTTTAGGATAACTTCGTCATCAAAAAACAGATTAAATTCCGCCGGCGTTCGTGGCGGAAGTCCAAGCAACTCCCTTGCCCTATTTTGATTAGCGTACGTTTGCTGGGAATTTTCGATCATTACTAAATGACCATATGGATTTAGGTGGCCGAATAACAGTGATATAGCATCCAGCTGATGCTTGGTTGTGTTCAAATTAATTAAACACCGATCCGTAAAAATTATGTCGTATGAAGCATTTAGTGATACCGGATTAACAATATCATCTTGATAAAAACGAATACGGCTATCGCTGAGACCCTGCTCTAGTTTCAGACTATTTGCAGCAGCGACCATCTCTTCAACGTAATCAAAACCGGTAAACTGGAAATGTGGGAACTCATGAGCCAAACGAAGACAGTTCTGGCCGTTGCCACTTCCAACCTCAAGAACAGTCAATTCTTGATTAATATCATCTCTAACGCGCCGGAAAGCTCGGCATAAGGCATCAACTTCCACATCTTTTACAGTCGATGTTTTAGTTGTTGCCCTGAGATCCTTCCCGTGGGCTATTGCCCAATCGCGCCAATGAGCCTTAATTTTCTCATAGTCCATAAAATTTCTTACCTTATTAAGTCCGCCAGGAATCACTGTCAGCATGCATCAGCTATTCCAAACCGTCCAATGACCGCTGGTCGGATAGAGAACTCTCGCATTGTTTGAATTCTCCCTCTATGCACGGCACAGTATCATTGCCTTCAATGGCCTAACAACTAAACGTGCTAAACCCAAGTTAAACAAATTTAATTTTTTGCTTCAGAATTGATTACCCATAGGAAATCCAACATGAATCGCCTCGTTCTAATCAGTACCATTGTCTGGGCTTCTGTCTATATTGGCCAAGCACTAGCACAATCTATTAAGTTCAAAGATGTCAGCGTAAGTGCCGGAATTTCAGATCTCGGTATTAATGCAGCAGGACCTAATTTCGGAGACTACGATAACGATGGCGACGTTGACATATACGTCACCGTTGAGGCCAACGCGCCTGACATAGAAAATCGTCTATGGGAAAATGATGGTGCCGGTAATTTTTCTAATGTTGCTTTAAAACGAGGAGTCGAAAATACGGGCGGATTAGGGCGTGGTAGCTCGTGGGGTGACTACGACAATGACGGTGATCTCGACCTCTTAGTTTCAAACATGCCGCCTAGTGGTCCGCCCGGCCAAGCCAGACCCAAGCATGTTCCGACAATGCTCTATCAAAATCAACTCATGGAAACTGGCCAACCAACATTCACGGACATTACCCGTAAGGCTGGCATGATGCGCAAAGGAAACGTAAACGACCAGACTATCGGTGGAATTGGCAATACCGGCGCGGGTATAGGTTGGGTGGATTTTGACAACGATGGTCATCTCGACATTATGTGGCGCGGGGCCGATTACGATATTGAAAACGCGCTGTTTCATAATAATGGTAACGGCACCTTCACTGATATCACAAAAACCTCAGGGATAGGTATTATTGGCCGTGTTATTGAAGCTAATTCCCAGGGAGCACCATCTTGGGCCGACTTTGACAACGATGGAGATATGGATGCTCTGGTTACCAATGAAGGAGACGCTAACATTCTTTTTCTGAATGACGGAAACGGGAATTTTGAGGACGTCTCCCGCAGTTTCCGACCGCCAACGGGATTTGCTTTGCGCAATCCCGGCAACGCCAACGGCTCTTGTATTGGTGATATCGACAACGATGGTGACTTAGATGTCTATCTTCCCAACGCTGACCAAGCTAACAGACTTGTTCGCAATGACCTAGACAGAGACGAAGGCCTGACCTTTACCGATATCACTGCAAGCTCGGGAACAGATGACATGAGGGGTGTGCGGGGCTGCACAATGGTCGACTTCGATAATGATGGATATATTGACCTTTACGTCAACAACGGCGGTCCGTCCAACATACTCATTAACGACGTAATTGCCGACATGGCTCCGTTTGTACAGTTCTATATTGCCTGGGCGCCGGACAATAATGTGCTGTACCGCAATAACGGGAACAATACCTTTACAGATGTGACTAGCGAGTCCGGAACAACAGGATTCGGTATTGGAAGTGGAGTAGCAGCAGGGGATGTTAATAATGATGGTTTCTACGATCTGTTTCTGACCAACCGCACGTACTACAGCGAACGAAAGCGGGTCAATATAGAGCAGGAAAACAGCCTTTATCTGAACGAAGGTAACAATAACTATTGGATAAAATTAAAATTAAGGGGAGTGACAAGCAACCGTTCGGGTATCGGAGCAAGGATCAAAATTACCGCAGGCGACCTGATGCAAATCCGCGAACATGTAAGCGCGACCGGATACAACTCAGCCAACGACCCGGCAATAATATTTGGATTGGGAGATAAAAACAGAGTCGACAGGATTTCTGTACGATGGCCAAGCGGAAAAGACCAACACCTTGATAATGTTGAAGCAAACAGGATTGTGTCAATTACCGAGCCCCAATGAAGTAAAAGTATTAACCCAAAAACAATTGTGTCTAGCAGATCAGGATCTTTTCATTGAAACACGAACTGTTGATTTCAGTTTCTCCTCAGTAAGGTCGTACGCTGACAGGAAAAGGAGACCGAAGATTCCCATAGTGGCTGGGATCACACCAACGCAAATATAAATTGCCGTAATAGCGCTATCTGGTTGAACTATATCCTGCGCACCCTTAGAAGAAATATAACCCATAGCGCCAAGAAATATGCCCGTTACAGCCGGACCAATCGTGTAAGCAAGCTTTTCAATCGTAGTAAAAAAGGCAGCAAAAATTCCTTCACGTCGCAAACCGGTGCGTCGATAATCGTACTCAATTGTATCCGGTAGCATAGATTGGCCCATCAGAAGTGACCCACCACCAATGAAACCTAAAAGCAGCGCACGTAACAACATTACCGAGAATGGTTCTTCCGGACCAGCCAACAACCAGCTTAGATTCCCTAGCATATTCAACGCAATACATAACATAAAAATTAATTTCTTACCGCGCACTTTGCTTACGCGAATCCAGAATGACTGGGACCCGATCATAGAAATATAAAATACCAGGAAGTAATAGCCAAGAAAATCATCAGTTACCTCCAGTACGTTCGTATAGAAAAACGCAATAGCAGGCTGACTCAAAGCGAAACCGAATAGCCCGGCCAGCTTGCTACCCAGCAATAACAAGTAAGGTTTGTTTTCAATAGCGGTGCTAAACTGTTCGCGAAATGTGTACTTTGTCGAAGCAGATTCTTCTGTAAACGGAGCATCACGAGTCATCCAAAAACTTGCAAGAGCCGATACGAGTATAATTGCTCCTAAGACCCACGCCATGGCAGCATGCCCGGCTTGGCCGCCGCCATACAACTCGATTAGCATCGGTCCCCCAAAAAGGCCGAAGATCCCGGCTGCCGCAACTCCATAAACTCTAAAAGAAATTAAAAAAGAACGTTCGTGATATCCCTCAGTCATTTCAGCCGGCATAGCCAAGTAGGGCACGTTGAAAATGGTGTAGGCTGTAGCGTAGAACAACATCAATATTAGCATATACAGCAGGGTATTAGTCGTAGACTCAAAAGCAGGAACGTTAAATAGCAGTATCATGGAGGCGGCAAGGAGGAACCCCCCGAAAAACATATAAGGCCGACGGCGCCCCCATCGCGACTTAGTGCGATCACTGACCACACCCATTATAGGGTCGGTGATGGCATCATAAAGTTTTGAGACACCGATTACTAATCCACCTGCTACCGCAGCAATTCCCAAATAATCGGTCATAAATCTCAGAATCAATAGATTAGTAACACCATACATCATCGCAACGCCAACGGACCCTAGCCCCCAACCCACACAAATACTTAGGGCCAAAGATGTCGGTTTCTGAATTTGTCCGGGCTGCGATGTAGTAGTATCGGTCACTATGGAATGTACCTTCCCTTACCCTTTAGCCCTTTTGATTAGAGCATCAACTGACCAGTCCCTCTCCCACTCTGACCCTATGACTCGCTTGACAATAGCATTCCGCTCATTCTCTAACTCATCAGCCAAAGCATCACTTGGCACGTAGTTGTTAAGCTCCTCGCGGTTGATGGTCCCTGTTTGTTCAAGAAGGTGTTCCAGAACTGTTACACGGTCGCGCAGAATCCAAAACTCCGACAGAAGTTCCGTGTTCATATGCACAAGATTATCCAACACCTCATCACCCAGATAGGGCATTCTAATAGCCTTCTTTGGCTTCGCCATCATGCTTTCCTCCAAAACTATGCTGGATTCTTTTCTAAGAATTTACTTTGGCTTGCGACCACGGTTAATGAATGGATATCCTAGCTTTCCAACAGCATATGCCTCGACGTCGACAAAACCGATTTCATTCATTATCTCCGACCATTCCGTCGCACAGGCCTCAGAAAAATATGGCTCTTCGCGATGGTCGGTATCCCAATCCAGTATTACCGCCTGGAAGGGATCAACAGCGGCGAACGGGGGTGGGTCATTAACGACTATATCTCCACCGGGCTTCAAGATTCGGAACATCTCCTTAAAAACGTCTATATTCACGGCTACCGGCATTTCATGCTGGAGCGCGTACATGATGACAGCGTCGAAAGATTCATCCGGCTCGCCGGTAGTCCGCGCATCCCTTTGCTTAAGGCTTATCTTGATACCCAATTTTTCTGCTGCAATATGTCCATTTCGGAGAAGCGACGTAGATAGGTCGCTCCCAACAAGCTCGGCATCTGGAAACGCATGGGCTAATACTGATAACGTTGGGATTCCCCCACATCCGGGTTCATAGATTCTCTTGTAGTTCTTCTTGGGGAATTGGCTAACTACCTGAGCACGATGCTGACCGATGTCGTCACCTGCCTCTACGGCTGCATATCCGCCGTACTTGAATACGTACTGGCCAACACCGGCCATCATAGATGCACCATAGAGATCGTAACCGTCCCAGCCGCCAGGCATGAGATGCCATTCCACTCCATCATACCAGTCTTCAAGGACCACACGGTCATCTAGCTCTAGCGAACCACCCGCATCCTTTTTCGGCGGTTGGAGAAAAGCTTCTGCTTCTGAACGTTTCTCCTCGATCGCCGGTATGCTGCGCGCATATACCTCTTCCGCAACAAAACGTTGATAAAATCGTTCGAAGCGATACGCCGGATACTTTTCCGCAATTGCTCGGGACTTGGCTATCCGTGCTGGCCAAGATTCGTTGCTTACGCCTTTCTCTTTTTCATCAATCAACTTCTTGCCTTCGGGATCAGCTTCAAACGACTTCTTAGCAACATCTCGAATCCGGCTCGATGAGTAGCCCTGTAGTGCGCCGAGAAATTGGAGACCAGAACGGCCGCGTTGGGATAGGCTCACAAGCCCTCGTCGATTAAAAAAAGACGTTAGTATCGTGGTTGACATTCCTAAACCTCCCTAGAACCAGTCGAATCCTTAACAATCATACTTCATACAGCTACACAATCTCAGAGTCTTATAAGGCTAATTTTTTAGACTAGTAGGATTTATTCCACAGCTATTTCTGGTAGGGATATACCTACACCCCCGAGCCCACAGTACCCGTTTGGATTTTTTGCTAAATATTGCTGATGGTAATCTTCGGCATAGTAGAGTATTGGTGCGGCAAGAATTTCCGTAGTAATTTCCCCATAGCCAGCCTTACTCAACTCCGCAGCATATGCATTTTTGGATTCCGATGCGAGGCGCTCCTGACGCGCGGAATATGTGTAAATTCCGGAGCGGTATTGGGTACCTCTATCGTTGCCCTGACGCATACCTTGGGTGGAATCATGTGCCTCCCAAAACAACTTTAGAAGAGCATCATATGTAACCTGAACCGGATCAAAGACTACGAATACAACCTCATTGTGGCCGGTAAGTCCGGAGCACACTTCCTCATAGCTGGGGTTAGGCGTAAATCCCGCTGCGTAGCCGACCGCCGTAGTATAAACCCCATGTATTTGCCAGAAAACACGCTCTGCCCCCCAGAAACAACCAAGGCCAAACATGGCAGTCTCCATGCCGTTAGGAAAAGGAGCCTTCAGCACATTCCCATTAACGAAGTGCGCTGAGGCAACCGGTAATTCTTGTTCGCGGCCAGGTAAAGCGCTGGCACGGTCGGGCATTACTTGTTTATCGACCAAAACGTTCAGCATTATTGGCACTCCTATAGTTTAGATCATGAGCAGATTGGCAGAGTATTCAAAACAAACCATTTGAGAGGGGTCTCACTGCCAATCTAAGTCATTGCGGGCTTCAAGTATCTCGAGCGCTCCGCTGGTTTTCCAGTAGGGTTCCTTGGCCGGAACACGTTTTTCAATGTCACCACTTAGAGGCCTAAGTCTGTTTGTTTCCTTACACAACTCCGCTATTTCAATGACTTCTTTCTGAAGACTCGGAGGCACTACTACAACACCATCTTCATCACCAAGAACCAAGTCTCCTGGATTGACAATTACACCACCACAAATAATCGGAACATTAAGCCAACCGGGTCCCTCAGAATCTACAGAATGCGATACACTCCCACGACAAAAAAGTGGTATGTCCTCGCGTTTACGAAACACCTCAGCCCCCAGCACACA
>Ga0315336_1002726_pt1 | contig 25947 bp, 22 predicted proteins | sample ASW5metaG_FD_204512 | JGI IMG/M metagenome (GOLD analysis project Ga0315336, IMG submission 204512) | Ammonia-oxidizing marine archaeal communities from Monterey Bay, California, United States - ASW #5 | ecosystem: Environmental > Aquatic > Marine > Intertidal zone | place: USA: California... | reverse complement strand
ATGCCCAAAGTCTACAAATCCCAACCGCTCAGTTCAACTCTCCAGCCTTCAGATTTCCAGTTTTTCAATCCACAACATCAGTACTCTCTGAGGCAAATTGACTCGTAGATCAACGAACCGAGCAAACCGATCATCAGCCGCATCGATTCACAGAATCAACAGCGCAGGAACAAACCGGAGCCTGGAGGGCCCGAGCGAAGAGAATTTCAGTCCGACAGGCTGCTAGCTCACCGAAGAGAGGATTCGTCGCGATTCGTTCAGGAAGATGCCCTTGAGGTTCATCTTCAGCGCTTCGGGATTGTCGCAACGCATCAAGCCATCTTCTTCGGTAATGATCCCATTACGAATCTGGTGGTAGATGCACTGGTCGAAGGTCAGCATGCCGTCTTCCGTGCCGGTCTCGATGGCGGCGGGAAGGATCTCCAGATCATTCTTCTCGATCAGCTTCTGCACGGATGGAGTATTCATCATGATCTCCACCGCCGGTACCACGCCACCCTGAATCGCCGGAATCAGGCGCTGGCAAATGACAGCCCGCAGGTTTGACGCAAGACTCATTCGAAGTTGGTCTCTCTCCGTCGCGGGGAAGAAATCGAGAATACGCAGGACGGATTGCGCCGCATTACCGGTGTGAAGCGTACTGAAGAACAAGTGGCCGGTTTCCGCCGCCGCCAACGCAGCCGTGAAGCTTTCGCTGTCGCGCATTTCCCCAATCAGAATCACATCCGGGTCCTGGCGAAGCACGTTTTTGAGGGCGGAACCGAAGGTAGGAGTATCCAGGCCGACTTCCCGCTGGGAAATGATCGATTGTTCGTCCTTGAAGATGTATTCGATGGGGTCTTCGATGGTGATGACCCGTCGATTCAGGGTCTTGTTGATATGCTGAAGCATTGCGGCGAGGGTGGTTGATTTTCCGCTGCCGGTGGTACCGCATACCAGCACAATCCCGTTGGGCGCCAGGGCCAGGTCGTGCAAAGAAGGCGGCAGATTCAACTCCTGAAAATTCGGGATCTCCGTCTTCACGTGCCGCATGGCTACGGTTGGTACGCCGGCGCTGAAAAACACATTGACCCGGAATCTGCCCACTTCGGGTTCGAAGTGGGAAAGATCCACCTCGTGGTCCCGGTCATACCTTTCCTGGGCGTAATCGGGAATGAGATCACTCACGATCGCATTCATTTCCTCGAGGGAGCACACCCGGGATCCCACCGAGCGAAGTACGCCGTGAACGCGGAATGCCGGCGGACGGTTGGTCTTGAGGTGCACATCGGAAGCCTCGTGCTTGATGGCGTAGGTCAGAAACTCTCGGAGTAGGGACATGGTACACTCAGCCGGTTGTGAGTTCCTCGATCTGCTTTCGGACCGACTCCGGAAGATCAAGGAACTGGACTTCGATTTGGTACAGGTCGTGAGTCGGTTCGAATTTGCACTGGACAACCATGCCCGTGCACATGATCCGTTCGAGATCCCCGCTCTCACCGCCGCATTCAAGAGTGAATTCGATCAGTTCAAACAAGGGTATCGCGCGGCGATGGTACAAGTGTGCACCCCGTCCTCGACAGCAGAAGGAACTGGGCTGTAACACGCCCTGATCGTCGTCGTTGTGAAACACAACCACGCGATCCAGCCCCCATGCATCTTCCTTTAACTCAACAACCATTCGCTCTGGTGGTTAACCAGCCCCAGACCTCAACGTAACACCGCAATAATTACGTGTCAATTGGAGCGGGTATTCTTGTTCATCTCATTCGATACACAAACGTGATTCCCAAACTCAGGAAAATGATGTTCGGGATCCACGCCGCGGCTATCGGCGCAAGGCCGCCGCTCTTACCCAGGTTGATAAAAAAAGTGATAAACACATAATACGTGAAAAAGAGTCCGACGGATAGAAACACGCCCATGAACGCGCCGCTGCGTCCGGTTTTCCCCCCCATCGGGATGCCAAGAAGAGTTAAAATGAGGCATGTCCATGGTGTGGCCAATCGGTAATGAAAGTCAGTTAGGTATCGCGCCTTCGCCCGATCGGACAAGTTCGGGTGGCTGTTTACAAAATTTGCGATTTCCGTCGTCGACATGAATGTTTGTTCGTCCCGCTCGTCGGCCAGGAAGTCTTTCGGTTTCTCGGTGAGATTTGGAATCTCCATGGCCCGCCGTTCCGTCGGGCGTCCCATCGGATTGCTGTTCTCGTCGTATTTCTGAATATGCACGTTCTCGAACCACCAGAGGCCATCCATCCAGGAGGCGGATTTCGCTTTGTATTCCGTGTCGTAACTACCGTCGTCCCGCTCCTGGATGATCTGTACGTCCTTCATCTCGTAGGTCACCTTGTTGAATTCGAGCACCATCCAGATCCTGTGACCCACCTCGTTTTTCAGAGGATGATTCTTTACCAGGTGCAGGTCCGGTGCTTCCCGATACTTCAATCCCCGGATGAACTGATCGCACCAATATGCATTATTCGGGCCAACGCGCTCATTAATGTAAAAAACGCCGATGGAAAGAAGCGTCCCCACTGCGATGAAGGGAACCAGGAGCCTGTAGAGACTGACGCCGCTGGCCCTCATCGCCGTAAGTTCATTGTTCTTGGTGAGAAGCGACAGACTGTAGAGCACCGCAAGCAGCAGTGCGGTCGGAACAATGTGGTTCAGAAGCGAGGGCACCAGGATAATGTAGTACTTCACGATATCCATCGGCGCGGTGGATGCCTCCACGAAATCATCCAAATGCCCGAACAGATCGTGGATTACGAAAATCATCACGAATCCGAGTAAGCAGTAGAAAAGGGGAGTAAGAAGCTGCCGCAGCAAGTACTTGTCGATCAACTTCATGGAACCGGGAGACTATCTGCTGCCTGGGAAAATGGCTACCCGCAAACCGTGAAATTTAGGTGAAATCGTTCGGGAATCAGGACGTAAGGGTATAAATCCCGCGATCCACCCGCCGGCAGCGCCCGATGCGGTTGAGAACTTCCAGGATGAATCCGGCGCCTTTTCGACTTCCGCTCTTCACGTGGTCATTGAATCGGCTGGTCACCGTTCGGTAATGAACCGGGAGTTCCGAATGTTCCATGATTTCCACCACCAGGGAGTCCACTGAAGTTGTATAGAGGAAATACCGCTCGTCCACCGATGCGCCGATCAGGGGATGATGATCCGCGATGATCCCGATCGCCCGCCTCACCAGCTGGGGATCCGAAAGTTCATGAAAACCCTGAAGCGACTCGGACATGGCGTCGATAATCAGTGGAACATCGGATTCGGACAGGCGGCGTAGAAAATGATTCTCCACCGACTCGATGGTCGGCAGGGACAACGTGCTGAAAAAATCGTTCCGAAACAGGATCCGACTCGCACTTAAGTCACTGAGAGCAAGAAGAATGCTGGCGGGGTTGAGCTCTCGCACCACGTCGTGGTGACGAAGTCCTGCAAGCTCCTGGGTTGCGATCACCTTGGCGCGCTGATCGATGAATCCTTCAAAAAACGCGTAAAAGGGTTGCAGGCAGACGGTCGCCATCCTGCTCTTCAACTTCTCTTTTCCGATTTCCTCGACCTGCCGAATGCGCTCGCGGGTCTTGTTCTCCTGGTTTCCGATTTCCTGAAGCGTCACCCAGTTTCGAGATGCCTTCATCTCCGGTTCATGAAACCCGTATCGACTGGCAAGAACTTTCGCCTGGTGCACGTCAAGGAAGATGTCGAACACTTCCTGGATGGTATTGAACCGCTGGTTCGCTTTTTCCACCCGGGCGCAGAGCTTGAAAAAGTAGGAGATCTGGTCCAGCGAAACTTTTCCAAGACTCCGGAGTTTCAGCAAGTCCTGCTCGGACCATTCTCGTAACTGCCCGACAGTAGAGACGTTCGCTGCGCGTACGCTGTTTATTACCCGCGTAGGCAGACCCGCCTCTTCAACCGGCCAACCGTCAATTATTCTCCTGGGGACAGGATCAACTGCGAACATCGTTCCTCCCCTCTCTTTCGCCCCTTTGCTGATGACAATCTGAACATTGAATGTCAATCAATCCTGGCTGGTCATAGTACACATTCGCTTTCAACTGTCAAGCATTTTGAGAATCTCATTCCGGTTCAGGGACAATAAGATCCCTATCCGAATCATCCGGTTTGACTGCCCCCCCCGCTTTCCTGTAGTTTACCCGCCTTTTGCGTCAGGAATCCCGGTTTTTTCCGCCGGGCACCCATTATCAAAAACTAGAATCAACTCTTCCCGCATGTGCGGGCAAATGTGAACAGGAAGGAAAATCATGCCAATAAAAGTAGGTATCAACGGATTCGGCCGGATCGGCAGACTGGTATTCAGGGCCGCTATGGAGAATCCCGGGGTCGAAATCGTGGGAATAAACGACCCCTTCATCGACCCGGACTACATGGAATACATGCTGAAATACGACACCGTACATGGTCGGTTCCGTGGTGAAGTCGGCAGTTCCGACAATATATTCTCCGTCAACGGGAGGCAGATCGCGTCCTATAAGTCCATGAAGCCGGAGGAAATTCCGTGGAATGAATGCGGAGCAGACTATGTCGTGGAGTCCACCGGGGCATTCACCGATTCCGAAAAGGCCGCCGGCCACCTGAAGGCGGGCGCCCGTAAAGTTGTGATCTCGGCTCCCTCGAAGGATGCGCCGATGTTCGTGATGGGCGTGAATGAAGACTCCTATTCCTCCGGGATGGATGTGGTGTCCAATGCATCATGCACCACCAACTGTCTCGCCCCGATGGCCAAAATCGTCCACGACGAATGGGGCATCAAGGAAGGGTTGATGACGACGGTCCACGCAACCACCGCGACACAGAAAACCGTGGACGGTCCTTCGGGCAAGGATTGGCGCGGGGGCCGTGGCGCCGCCTTCAACATCATTCCTTCCAGCACCGGCGCCGCCAAAGCGGTGGGCAAGGTAATCCCCGATTTGGACGGTAAACTCACCGGCATGGCCTTCCGGGTACCTACCGCTGATGTCTCCGTCGTCGACCTCACCTGCCGGCTGGACAAAGCGGCTTCCTACGACAATGTGAAAGCCGCATTCCGAGCCGCGTCGGAGGGCCCGCTGAAGGGAATCGTAGGGTATACGGAAGACAAGGTTGTATCCTCGGACTTTATCGGAGAGGTCTGCACCTGCGTGTTCGACGCGGATGCGGGCGTTCCGCTGAACGATCATTTCATGAAGCTCGTGGCCTGGTATGACAATGAATGGGGATATTCGAACAAGGTCCTCGACCTTATCGTGCACATCGCGTCGAAGGCCTGAATCCGGAGTCCCGTCCGGCGGGGGCAAGGTGCAAAGTTCTTGATCAAAAAGAAATCCATTCGAGATCTGGAGACGGCAGGCCGGCGCGTATTGATGCGGGTCGATTTCAACGTGCCCTTGAAGGACGGCAGGATCGATGACGACACCCGGATACTCGCTGCACTCCCCAGCATCCGGCACTTGCTGGACGGGAACGCATCCGTGGTTCTGATGAGTCATCTCGGTCGACCGGGAGGCAAGCGCGATGCATCCATGACCCTCGAGCCGGTGGCCGCGAAACTTTCTGAACTGCTCAACCGGCCCGTACAATTCATGAAAGATTGCGTCGGAAACGGGTCCCGGTCCGCCGTGGATCAACTCCAGCCCGGAGAGATCATTCTGCTCGAAAATCTACGGTTTCACGCGGAAGAAGAAGGAAAACCGGTGGTGGACAAAGAAGCATCCGCGGAGGTGAAGGCCGAGGCGAAGGCGGACATGAAAGCGCGGCAAAAGGACTTCGCCGGACACTTGGCTTCGTATGGGGACTGCTACGTAAATGACGCCTTCGGAACCGCGCATCGCGCTCACGCTTCCGTTGCGGGAGTTGCCGCCTTTTTTGACGATGCCGCGGCCGGATTTCTGTTGGAAAAGGAACTGGAATACCTGGGCCGCGTTCTGACCGATCCGAAGCGTCCGTTTGTGGCGATCCTCGGCGGGGCAAAAATCAGTGGAAAAATCGATGTGATCATGAACCTGATCGGAAAAGTCGACAGCCTCCTGATCGGAGGCGGAATGGCCTACACTTTTTTCCGGGCTCAAGGTCATCCCACCGGGAATTCGCTGGTGGAGGAAGACAAGATAGAGTTGGCGGCCGAAATTCTTGATCGGGCATCCCGGGCCGGCCTGAAATTGTTGCTGCCGGTCGACACTGTCGTTGCCGACGACTTCAGCGAGGCGGCGAAGACCCGCGTGGTTGGGGTGGGGGGGATCGAGGACGGCTGGGAAGGACTCGATGTGGGGCCCGAGACGCGAAAATTGTTCGCCTCGGTCATCGCCGACGCCGGAACGGTTGTCTGGAACGGACCGCTGGGCTGTTTTGAAATGGAACCCTTCGCCGCGGGAACCCTTCAGGTTGCACGGGCCGTTGCCGATTCACCCTGCATCAGTATTATCGGAGGCGGGGATACCGCCAGCGCCATCAACAAGGCCGGCCTGGCCGACCGGATGACGCACATCAGTACCGGGGGCGGTGCCAGCCTCGAGTTTCTCGAAGGCAAAGAACTTCCGGGCGTGGCAGCACTTACCAACGCATAATTGAGTCTTATGAGAAAATCCATCATTGCCGGCAACTGGAAGATGAACAAGACCGTCGCCGAGGCCCGCGACCTGGTAAGCCAGATTCTACGGGAACTTGGCGATTTTCAGGGCGTTGACGTAGTGCTTTGTCCTCCCTTCACCACTCTTGCCTCCGTGAGCGAAGCCATCACCGGAAGCCTGGTGGATCTCGGGGCCCAGAACATGCACGAAGAAGGGTCCGGCGCGTACACGGGAGAGATTGGCGCCCCAATGCTGCGGGAACTCTTTTGCCACTATGTGATTCTCGGCCACAGCGAACGCCGCACGCTCTTTGGGGAATCCAGCGAAATCGTGAATAAAAAGGTCAAATCCGCGTTAAATGCGAATTTGCAGCCGATCGTCTGCGTTGGTGAAACGTTGGAGGAGCGGGATTCGGGCACCATGCCTGTAATCGTGGAGCGGCAGGTCAGGGAAAGCCTGCAGGGCTTGCCGGAAGAAGCCTTCGGCAGCCTGATTCTGGCCTACGAGCCGGTATGGGCCATTGGTACAGGCCGGACGGCAACTCCGCAGCAGGCCCAGGAAGTCCACGCCCTGATCCGATCGGTGATCGGCAACATGGCAGGCGAATCGGTTGCCGATTCCTTGCGAATTCAGTACGGTGGCAGCGTAAAGTCCGATAATGCGGCTGATTTGTTCTCGCAGGAAGACATCGACGGCGGCCTCATCGGCGGTGCCAGCCTCGATGCGCGGTCCTTTGTGGAAATCGTCAAGGCCGGGGCGCGATGAGCAACGGAGAAAGAAGGAACTAGATGAAAATTATTTTGGCCATTCTGATTGTGCTCGAAGTTGTGAGCAGCTTTCTACTTATCTCGGTGATCCTGCTACAGAAGTCAAAGGGCGGCGGGCTCACCGGTTCCGCCTTCGGCGGCGGCGGGGATTCCATGTTCGGTGCCCGCGCCGGTAACGTGCTTACGAAGATTACCATTATTCTTGCCGTTTTCTTCATGGCCGACACCATGCTGATCGCATTCTATTTTGCCGGCGCGGAAGGCCGGGACCCATCCGTCATGTCGGGGGCGGCCGGAGCACCGCAGGAAATTCGGGACGTCGGATTGGACACCGCGCTGCCTCCTGAAGGAGATGGAAACCTGGACGCTCTCCCGGTCGACACCATTCCCCTTGATCCACCTCAATCCGAGCCGTTGACTCTTCCTCCTGTCGATGATGCCGTCCTGGTACCGCCGGTGGCCGAAGGGGACACCCCTGCCGTGATCCCTGACGAAGCCGCGCCGGACCCCGCGGAGTGAGCCGTTCCGGCTTCTTACGACGGAGAATCCATTGCTTTAGGATTGCGATGATCCGGGTTTCATGCCATTCGGTTTCACCGTGATGGTACGGATACCCAAGGCGCCCCCCTCGCTTCCACGCCCGGTGTCCGCCTCGACCCTGGTTCCGGCGCGAGCCGTCGTCTCGCTGCTTTTCCTGTTCATCGCCGGCTGCGGTCCGGACACCCTGCTGACTTCGGGCGCGGACGATGAGATGGTCTTCCACGGGCAGATTTATTCCATCCGGGGACTTGACCCCGCCGCGGTGAGTGATGCCGTTTCCATCCTTGCTGTCGCCAGGATCTATGAGGGGCTCCTTCAGTACTCCTACCTCGAGCGGCCCTACCAGGTTGAACCCCTGCTGGCCGAGGCACTGCCCGACGTCTCCGGCGACGGGCTGACCTACACTTTCAAGATCCGGGAGGGAATCTATTTCCAGGACGATGCCTGTTTTACCGCGTCCGGCGGCAAGGGCAGGGAAGTGGTTGCCGAAGATTTCGTTTACTCCATGAAACGGATTGCCGATGTCAAGAACAGCTCCCCCGGTTTCTGGGTATTCGACGACCGAATTATCGGGCTCGATGCCTGGCGAAGTGAAACCGAGGATCTCGACCTCCCGAGCAACTACGACACGCTGGTCCACGGTCTCAGCGCACCGGACCGGTACACGCTTCAGATTCGACTCAAGAGACCCTACCCCCAATTGATGTGGGTCCTTTGCATGCAGTATTGCTCCGTTGTCCCGCGCGAGGCGATTGCATTTTACGGAGACCAGTTCATGAATCATCCCGTCGGGACGGGTCCCTACACGTTGCACGAATGGAAACGGAATTATCGCATCGAATTCGTGCGAAACCGGAAGTGGTCGGAAACCGGCCGGCATGAAACCTTCCCGACCCCCGCCCAACCGGGGAATGACGAAGAGAATCTTTTCGCCGACGGGGGGAAGGAGATTCCGATGATCGACCGGATCGTGGAGTTTGTCGTAACCGACCCTTCAACCCGGTGGCTCATGTTCCTGACCGGGCGCCTGGGGACTTCCGGGATTACCAAGGACAACTGGGACGCCATCATGTCCGATGAGAAGAAGCTCAATCAATCTCTCGCATCCCGCGGCATCACCCTTTCCTCGGCCCCGACGATGACCATTCTCTATCTCGGCTTCAACATGGACGATCCGGTGGTGGGAACAAACAAGGAACTGCGCCAGGCAATGGCCTACGCGTTCGACACCGAGCAGTGGTTGTCCCAGTATAACTTTCGAATTATTCGACCGAATGGTCCCATTCCGCCCGGCGTTGCCGGCTATGCGGACCGGCCCATTCCCTACGCATTCGATTTGCAGCGGGCGAAACAGTTGATGATGCTTGCGGGCTATCCGGAAGGAATAGATCCCAAGACCGGCCGTCGACTGACGGTGGAGGTTGAAATCGGTGCCGCGGAAAGTCCGGAGATGCGCGAAGGTGTCGAACTGGTTGCTTCCTTCATGGACAAGATCGGAATTCGCATCGTGCCCGAATACAGTACGCGTGCCGCTTTTTTCGACCGGTTGGAACGGAGACAGGCCCAATGCTTCCGGTTGAGCTGGATCGCCGATTATCCGGACGCCCAGAATTTTCTGCAGTTGTTTTACGGGCCCAATGCGTCGCCGGGCCCGAACCGGACGAATTTCTCAAATCCTGAATTTGATCTGCTCTATGAACAACTCCGGGACATGCAGGACTCCCCGGAAAGGTCCGCATTCTGCCAGCGCATGGTCGACATTGTAATCGAGGAGTGCCCGTGGATTTTTTTGGGAATCCCGTTGGACCACGAACTGCAGCAGCCCTGGTTGAAAAACCGGAAATACCATGATTTTCCGTATGGCATGGAGAAATACTGGCGCGTCGATCCGTCAAAAATGGGAAGCTAGCTCTACATGCTCCGATATACCCTTCGCAGAATTCTCCAGATGATTCCGACCGTGATCGGCGTCATCATCGTAACGTTCATCCTGTTCAACCTGGTGGGTGGTAGCCAGGCGCGAACGGTTCTCGGGGAACGCGCTTCCGTGCAGGCACTCGAGGAGTACGACGAGGTCCGGGGATTCAATCGCCCCCTGTTTTTCGGTTGGTGGACACGGACTCGAGCCCTGGAAGACACGAACTTTGAGCATCACGCTGGATTCTGGCGCACGCTGCAGGGCGCCGCCCACTATCCCGCGGAAGGAAATCTCGCAAGTCGTGTGCATCTAAAGCCAGGGGAGACATACGAGATTCCGTTGGCATTCGACCTTCGCGAAGACGTTTCCTACCGATTGCGCATGCGCTATCGAACGGCTCCGGACTCAACCAGCGCGATCGTCGTCGAGACAAAGACCGTGATCGACGGCGTTTCCGGGACCAACGACCTCGAAACCCGGACCGAATTGAACCCGTCGGCAAAATGGCAGATGGCCGAAGTCCTGATCTCGCCGGCGGAGAATGTTTCGTCCAGAAAAATTGTTGTTGACGTCGGCGGCACGGATATCGAAGTGGAGGCGATTTCATTGCGCCGCGGCATGAAGTCCCCGTGGAATTCCCAGTTTACATTCTACCTGCTGCAAATTGTTCGATTCGATTTCGGCGTTTCCAGCAGCACCAATCAGCGGGTGTCTGATTTGCTTCGTGCCGGCATCGGCCCGTCTCTTGCGCTCACGATTCCCATTTTCGTGATTGGACTCTTCGCCTCCATCAGCCTGTCCCTGGTTTGCGCATTCTTCCGAAATCGATTCATCGACCGCTTTTTCGTGGTGGTCGCCGTCGGGCTGATGAGTATCAACTACCTGATATTCATTATCGCCGGTCAATATCTTCTCGCCTACCGGTGGGAGTTGTTTCCCGTGTGGGGATTCGAGTCGTGGCGCTACCTGATGCTGCCCGTCCTGATCGGCGTGGTGACGGGCCTGGGGAGCAGTCTCCGATTTTACAGGACCGTGATGCTCGACGAGATGTATCGCGATTACGTCCGCACCGCTTTCGCCAAAGGCGCGGGTAAGAAAAAAGTCCTCTTCAAGCACGTCCTGAAGAACGCAATGGTTCCGATTCTTACCAACATCGTGGTCGCCATTCCGTTCCTCTACACCGGGAGCCTTCTCCTGGAGACCTTTTTCGGAATTCCCGGGCTGGGATACCTGGCCGTCAACGCCATTTACGCGTCAGACGTGGACGTTATCCGCGCCATCGTTCTCATCGGATCAATCCTGTTCGTCCTGGCGAATCTCGTCACGGACATCTCCTATGCCGCAGTGGACCCGAGGGTGAAGCTGTCGTGACCGAACGTGCCGCACAGGAATTGCCGGAGCACCGATCCTGGGGGAGCGAGACGTTTCGACGCCTGGCGGCCGGGAAACTGAATTTGTTTTGCCTGGCCGTCGTGGTCCTGTACACGATGTTGGCGGGCTACGGGGAGTTTGTTCACTTTGCCTCCCGCGCCGCGGATGAGACGCCTGCATACAACGTTCCCAACATCGAACTCAAGTACTTGCCTCCGAGCCTCCTCCGCTCCCGGATCGAACCGGCCGAGGGCGCCTTTCCCTCCGCATGGGAGCACTTTCTCACCCATCCGCTCGGCACCGACGGGCTGGGACGCGACGTCCTCCAGAGACTGATCCAGGGAACGAGGATCGCGTTTCGCGTCGGGATCGTAACTTCCTTGATTGCGATTCCGATCGGAGTCTTGCTCGGATGCCTCGCAGGGTATTTTGGCGGACGTGTTGATGATGTCGTCGTTTGGATCTATTCTACCTTCGCGTCGATACCCGGCCTTCTCTTTATCCTGGCCATTGCCATGATCGTGGGGCAGGGCCTCCTCGGCGTCTACCTCGGTATCGGGCTCACGACCTGGGTCGGCCTCTGCCGCCTGATTCGCGGGGAAGTCATCAAACACAAAGAGCGACCCTATGTGCAGGCCGCCCGGGTATTGGGGATCGGTTCCGCCCGCATCATGTTTTTCCACATTCTGCCGAATGTATTCCATATCGTAATTGTTACCTTCACGATTCGATTTCCTGCCGCGGTCGGCACCGAAGTGATTCTCAGCTTTCTCGGGATCGGCGTAAAAGGGGAGCCCTCCTGGGGCGTCATGATCAGCAATGCGAGGCTTCAATTGTGGCAGGGAATCTGGTGGGAAATGACCTTCGTCACCCTGGCGATCTTCTTCCTCGTCCTCTCGTTCAATATCCTCGGTGATGCTTTGCGCGATGCCCTCGACCCGCGTCTGCGGGAAGATTCCGCATCGTAGAAATGGCATCCAACCAGCACCCCCGCTGCCCATCCGGACTCCCCTTGTCCGCGGCACACTTGATTAGGGAACGATGCGGATTAGATCGTGAGGTCTTCGACTGAAGCCAACCACTGAATGAAGTAGCGCTCCGAATCGGGGAATTCCCGGTCGAAGTGGACAAAGAAGCCGCATTCGCCAAGCGTCGTTGACAGATGAACGCCGACATCAGTGTATTCCCGCACCACTTTGTCCTCGGCGCCGGTGATGAATGAATAACACGTGACCTTCGGAGTGCGCATTCGTTGCCGGAAGGGGATCCATAACAGATAGGAATCATTCGGGTTCTTGACATGCGTAACCACGCCCCTGTTGTCCAGGGCGCCGGGCGCAACATCCAGATTGTAGGATTTCTCGCAGTACCGTTCGCATTCGGCAAGTCGCTCATGGATCGGACGGGGCCTCAGGTATTCCGTGTCCCCGGGATTGCCGCCCTCCAGGAGGCCGCATTGGGCAAACTCAAACACCCCGGTTCAGCTGTCCGAGACCGTTCGTGCGGCAATCAAAAGCGCTCCCTGCGTCGAGCCAGAGAACCGCCTGCAGGCAATCGTCGCCGGCGGGACCGATGTCCTTGCCGTCTACGGAGGCGACATGGATATCGAAATCAATTCGCTGCCATGTCGTCGTCAGCGAGACTTTCTTCACGCCGTTTGAATGTGGGGCAGATGCCGGTGTGCCGGAGCCGAAGAATTGGCGGAGTTCGATGGCGATGTCCTTTGCCGTGTCAGCCCTGGCATAGAATGACCAGGTGACGCTTTGGCCCGCATAGCGGCGAACATCCTCGATTGGCTGGCCAAACCTGGCGAAATTGTCTGATCCGGCGACCGACTTAACTGCAATCCGGATGGAATACTTCGGGTTGCCGGGAACGTCTGTTTGAATTGACAACAACGTGAGACGATCAACCGAGACAGTCGAGCCGGTGCTGTTGACCGCCCACATGTCGGGACCAAAACGAAACCCGCTTCCCGTTGGGACATTCGAACTGCGTTGCCAAATGCCAAAGTCGCCGTTAATAAAACCATTCATTGTTCTGGTTACGGACCGGCCCAGTCACCATCACGAAACTGAACGCGACCAAGCCAGCACCCGTCTTCACACTGAAACACAACGTTGCTCTGGTTCGCGCTGACCGCATCTACGTAGCGCACTATTTCGTGAGCCAGGAACGTCCGGATCTTTTGCGTGTGATGTGCGTGATATTTCCATAGGCAGACACTCACTGCGGCAAGAAGCAGGACTGTAAATCCCAGAATCTTTGCAATCTTCATCCATGTTTTCACATTTCGAAAAGCACCGCTCATAATCCATCTGACGGCGGGCCCTCAGATTGTCCCTGTGCAGCAGGTTGTTGGCTGTCCGGTCTCTCTATTCTTACTACCTTTGGAGCCTGGCAATCCATGAACCATCTGGCTCTTCCGAACAGCCCGATCTTTCCTCTCTTGTCAAACACGTTGGGTTCATGCTCCACATTGAGGAGAACTTCATCTCTCGCGAGAGCGTCAAGATGGTTTTTGTCTATCGCCTCCCAATTCGCTGCGACTTCATCTGCGAAGCAGATGGAGTAGGCGGAATCAGAGTGGGAGATCATCCAGTTTCCATCATCCATCGAATGGGGGTTGAAGTCCGGGTGTCGTTTGAAGAGCCTATCCAATACGGCTAGAGCATCCTGCTCTTGCTGGTTCGATCCAGCGTCGACGGGGACACAGGTGCCGTTCTCAAAAACCGCAAAAGTCCTCTTGTTGTCGGAATAGTACCGAAACGCCTTCGCGATGCGGTCAAGGTCGACGGGGATTTCCGGCTTCCACTTCGGTTTGGGTGGGAAATCGGCCGACAGGGATGGTTCACCAGAGACCGGCTTGACGTTCAGACGGGGTTGCTTGCCCTTGAGTATCAGCAGTACCGCGACGGCAACCACGATTATGGTTAGGAGTAGTATCTTCACTTTCTTTCCGCCAACGTGATGCAGCAGGGCTTTGCAATTCCTGGCGAAAAAGATCTGAATGCCCTTCTCGAAACAGCCTCTTCCGTTTTCAATCCGAGATCCGATTTCCTTGCCGTCCGCAATCGCCCGCCGGTTGCCATGTTCACCCACACTCCCGGGAAGCGATTGCGGTTGCCGATCTTCGAAACTCTTTGTCCTGAGCCTGCATGTTCCGGCGCAGCCGATGTCTCAAATGGTGCTATTTCATTTTTCCGTCTGGACTCAGACCTGTCATTCGAGAAATCGTAGCTCTTCGCGTCCGTTTATTTCCAGATGTTTTCATAAAAAGTCCTGTCGTTCGGCCATTCCCCGGCGTGCTCTGAAGCATACACCGCCTTCGCGCTACCGTTGGAAAATTGGGAGCATTTGGTGCGGAGGCGAAAGCGCAAGCACGGCCAATGCGGTTGAAAACGTGCTGCCGAACACTTGGTCCACTCGATCGGGCGGCCACTGACCTCCGTCGAGTTGGCGCTCTAAGAGCGTACGAGCCAGCTGGGAATAGAAGGATGCCCAGAATTGTTCACCCAGTTGGAACATTGCGTAACTGCAATAGAATGCACCGTAGTGAAAATGGTCCGTTCTCCCGATCGTTTCCCCGTATTTGTCAAAGGGATGCCGTCGCAACCAGTTTCCGGCGCTTTGAACCTTCGACGTGTCGTGCATCCCGGCCAGGGAGAGTGACAAGATCCCGGCACCCACCATGCCACGGGAACACTCCGCGTGATTACCGACCAATTCATAGCGAAAACAACCTTCCCGTTCCTCAAAACACCGTTTGACATAGTCGAGGGCTTCGTCGATCCATTCCGTGTGAACATTGAACCCAGCACCCTTGGCCGATCGGAGAAACATCAGCTGTGAGCAGGTTACAGACAGATCCGAGTCAGAATCAGAATTCACGTCCGGTCGCAGGTACCGCCATCCTCCAGTATCCAACCGATTCCTTTTGGGTTCAGATTGTCGGATTCGGGTAAACGCCAGCGCTTGCTCGATCGCGGGTCGAATTTCAGAACTACGATCTTCCGGGATCATTCCGTATACCTCGGACAACAGAATCCCAGCAAATGCATGGTTGTAAATGGCGGTATGAGAAGGTGTGTACGGTTTGAGAGCCGGTTGGGTCGGAAGCAGCGCCAGCAGGCCATCCGGACGCTGGCACCCGACGACGAAATTGATCCCCCGATCCAGCATCTTTCCATGCGGTCCCTCACCGGGTAGGTGTCCCGCCGCCAGAAATGCAAGCAGGCACAGGCTGGTGACCGCGGGCTCCCCGGCGTCGTCCGTGCGAAAAGAGCCATCGGACTTCTGTTGAAGAGCGAGCCAGTTCAGTGCACGCTCCATGGAGTCTTCAATTTTTTCCATCTGCACCGAACTCAGATCGGCCTTCGGATTGTCCGGCAAGTCCCCCGAAGCCAGGCAGGGCGCCGATCGCATGGCCGATACCGAGATGATCAACGAGACCGCGGTAATCCTGATTGTCAAATCAGATTTCATAGGAGCTAACAATCAATCTGAGCTGCGCGCGCCTAGCGCGTATGAGAGGAGATACTTGTTGGTTATTTTCTACTCTATTTCCATCTGAATCGCAATCCTCATTCCAATCTGAATCGATTCCCAACGCCGGTCGACTAGGATTGCGAATACGATTGGGAGTAGGATTCACAATGTCTTCCGTGAATTCGCTGCGCCAACATCCCGCGTCAGGACACTTCGGATGATGGCGAAACTCTCGTAGGAACAGCCCCATTCATTTGCTCTTGCTGGCTCTGTGAATTAAACCACGAAATATACGAAACGCACGAAACAGCTGAGCCCCAGCCAAACGGAACTTACCGAAAGCGCGGAAGAAACGGATTTCGAGCAGAAGGTAATAAAGCGAACGAAAAATAGTTTTTGATTGCGGTCTTATTCTCGCGTCATGCACAGGCCATTCTTTCGTGTGTTTCGTGTATTTCGTGGTTTCAGTCTTCGTTTCACGGTGAATCGATCCGGCGAAAGGGGTCCCATTTGATCAGAATATCCATTGTGTAGAAATCGGAATTCGACCTGATAGACACTGCAGGTTTTGCGACCCCTGTCAGCCTCGGAGGCGCTTGCTTTTCCGAAACGCTCCCAATACATTCTGAGGCGCGTTTCTGAGAAGGAAGCTTGGACATTCTGGTCGCTGTCTGTCAGATCGTGACTACTACAATTGATTGAACCTTGGATATGCGGAAGACGACTCAGGTGCTTAAATTTTGCAACGAACCGTGGCGGGTAGAGGTGCTGGACGATGCGTTGGCCGGGACGGGAGTGTTTCCGTCCGGCAATCAGCGCTTCACGTCGGCCGACGAAGGGTCCTACGTGATCTTTACTCCCCAGGCGTGCTGTGAGCTGCCGGGCAAGCCGGTATGACGAAACGAATCGGCATTGTTGGATGCGGCGGAATCGCCAGGTCCCACGTGGATGGGTATCGCGCCAATCAAGCGGACATTGTTGCTCTGTACGATGTCAATGCTGCAGGCGCCGAAGCCCTTCAGAAAAAAAAGTCGCTGGATGCCACCTTCTATTCCGACCTCGACGGCCTGTTGAGCCATCCCGGGCTTGAGGCTGTCAGTGTCTGCACTCCGCCGGTTGCCCATGAAGAAGCGGTCACGCAGGCGCTGCGGAAGAACATTGCCGTGCTCTGCGAAAAGCCGCTGGCCCACACCATCGAGTCCTGCGAACGCCTGTGCGGCATTGCCGCCGCAAGCAGGGCGCCCCTGATGGTTGCTTTCCGCCACCGATTTCTTCCTGCAATCAATGATCTCAAAGCCCGGATCGCTTCCGGGGACATCGGTAATCCCATCTGGTTCGATAATACCTTCTGCGGTCCTGCTTTCGACATGGACAAAACGTGGTTCAGCAAGCGAGCGATCTCCGGAGGGGGAACCGTGATGGATACAAGTATTCATGCCATCGATCTGTTCCGCTATCTCTTCGGCGATGTCGTCGAACAACAGTGCGTCTGCCACCGACACTTTGAGAACACGGATGTGGAAGATGCCTCTGTGCTGACCATGAAATCGGCCACCGGCGTCCTGGGAACCGCCCTGGCTTCCTGGCATGCGGGCGCGTGGAAAGCCTCCATCGAAGTCTTGGGGACGAAAGGACGACTGTTCTACGACTACACGAAACCCACGGAGCTGAAGTTCCAGCCATTGGACGGTGAATGGCAATGCCTGGAAACGTTGGAGAGCCAGGGCTTTGCCGAGGAAATTAAGGCGTTTTTCGATACGCTCGACGGCAAACATGATTTGACCTGCACTGCAACCGATGGATTGTGCAGTGTGCAGATCGCTTTGTCCGCGATTCGGGGGGCTGTCGAGTGAAGAAGATCGGATTCATTGACCACTATATCGACGGGACACGATAAAGCGCGTCGTTCTCCACCACATTCAGCCGCTGGTTCGCACATCCACTTCAACCCCACACGTACTCGGTTACGCTTACTCGACCCGCTTCATCGATCCCATTTTTTCCGTGCGAATGACCACCATTACCTGTTCCCGACGCAGGAGGGAAACTGGTTCATGGTCTTGTTGGCAGATCCATTGTATACAATAGGATGGCTCAACCGCTCCAGGCAATTTTTGATATCTAGGCAATTTCCTGCCAGTGACGTCGTATGGCCGAATTTTTTTGCCCCATTGTTTCTGCCGGCTCGGCTGGGACGAAAACGCGCTTGTCGCCAAAGTGAAGGAGCAAAAACATTGGGGCAGAAAGATTCTTGCATGATGGATTCAATGATCGAATCAACCTGGTCAACCAAATCCCTTGCGTAATCCCCGCCCAGCCTGTAGCGCTGCCGACGAAAAGCGTGTGCTGTGCAGGATGGCGCATCTATCCACGCTCTTGTTCGGCTTTCCTACGGTGTTCTCGAATCACCCACACGTTCCAGTCTCAGGATGACTTCCTTTTCCTGATCCTTCGTGAATGTGACCTCTTCGCCGAGCTTCATTCGCAATGTACTCTCTGCACCGATATCCCTATACTGGAAGGTGGTCCGGCCAACACCTTGCATCGCCTTTTCACGATCTACCGTTCGCGCTGAACTGGCGGTTCTGTTCGTGGAGGATCGGCGAGGGCTAGGTCTTGTGATTGACTTTGCTGTCACAACGGGCCTGGACGTCCCGTACGTACATTCCACTAGATATTCGTCCTCCCCCAGGGGGTATAAACGAGCCTTAAACCTGAGAATGACCGGCACGCTGTTCCCGTCGATTTCTACGGTCCCTGCAAGGTTGTCCAACTTCGCCTCATCGCCTGCGGTCACGATACTGAACGACACCGGGTCTTCGTTCGCCTTGTCAATCGTCAGCACGATGCGCACATTTTCTCGAGACCGCGAACCCGATTTGACGTCGGCCCAAACTATTCCGAAACTTGTCGAGAGGCAGATTATCAGCAATATACAAAGGAATCTGTTCATGGGTTCTCCTTGGAGTCGGCTCACTTCACTGCGGAACGCTCCGCATCCGCGGGCCGGGTCTGCTGTGCCCGGCCGCATCCGATTGTTTGGTGCTCAAAGCTCATGTTCAATAACAATAAAGGCTGAGGATTTTGCATGGTCGATAAAATTGCCCTCGTCTTCCAGTAGCGCAGCACTCAACTCCAGTAATCCTGGAATTGTTCACGGTTCATTTTTGAGTGGCGGGTAATACACATCACGAATTTGACCATCTCTATTCTTCCTATATCTATTCTGAAGTTCCGGGATATTGCGTTTCTCTCCGGATGGCAAGCCCGCAAAATTCACACTTTTTCTACTGCGCGGAAGGATGTCACACCAAATCAAGGAGTTATCCCGATGGGTCGACCTCTACATGTGTCCACATGCCTTCGCCCGCCCCATCGGGATAACTCCTTGATTTGGCGCAACCTCCATCCGCTCGTGACGAAAAACTATGAACTATGCGGGCTAGCGGTCCTACCGTTGAGTTCCGCCTCAGCGGATTCTCAACCGGCAACTTGTCACGTAGTTTCCTTTGCCAGTGTACTTGATGGGGGATCAAACACAAGGACGCACGACGCCTCCTACCGTTGCATGATCGGCAGAAGTTGATTCGGGGTGTTCAGAGCGGTGATGGTGAGCGCAGTCGTGTAGATCGGGCCAAGATGTGTCGTTTGTTGGCCTCCTCGCTCCGAGGGCCAGGACCCATCCGCTTTCTGCTGGCCGAGCAGGACGCGCGTCGTCCCTGGAAAAAACCCGCGCCAGTACTCGCCGCCCAGTTGGTACATTGCGGGTACGGCATAAAACAGCCCATAGTAATAATGGTGTGGTTTATCGGGTCCGCCGTCCTGGTACGGATGAGCCAGCAACCAATCCCCCGCGTGCCGGACCATCTTGTCGTTGAAGGCGCCGCCCTGCACCAGGCAGAGAATTCCGGCCCCGACCATGGCCCTTGTTGGAGAGTAATTCGGTAGCGGGCAATACACGAATGCTCCATATTTCGGCACGTAGCAAGCGCGCACGAATCGTAGCGCGTCATCGATTCGATTGCTGTCGATGTCGAACCCGGCAGTTTTCGCCGAGCGCAGAAACATCAGTTGCCACGATGTAACGGAGAGATCCGCGTCGCGGTCGTACGTTTCCCGCCAGTATCTCCAGCCACCCTCGTCAAACGGTTTCTCTTTGGGCATGTCATGGCGTGTGCACGTGAGGCGCACGGCGCTTTCCAGCGCCGTCGCAATGCGGCTGCCCATTGCGCTTTCTGTCATACCGTACAATTCGCTCAGGACCAAGCCGGTGATGCCGTGGTTGTACATTGCGCTTCGAATGGGTTCTTTTTGTGCGGGATACGTCGTCAAATCCCATTCACGAGAAAAGAGGCCATCACGACGTTGGCAGGAGAGTATATATTCGATCGCCCGTTCAAGGTGTTGCCGGTACGGCCCCGGACTCGATCCCGGCAAATGCCCTCGGGACATAAATGCCAATACGCAGAAGCTTGTAATCGCGGGTTGGGACTGATTCGGAGCGGGAAACGAGCCATCCGCCCGCTGTTGCGCGGCAAGCCACGACAACCCGCGATCAACGGCCTCGTCTATTTCCTGCCATTGCTCGGGGGTGAGCACCTTCGCCGGGTCGACTGCTCTTAGAGGGGCGTCAGCACGAGAAGCCAGGGGAGGCTCCAGGAGGCTCAAAGCGAAGATGGTAGTAGCGATTTGCAGGAATCGCTTCCGGGAACCAGCAATGATGCAGCGGATGAGTGACGTAGAAACTTGCGCGGTCATAAAACGAATCCACCCGGACGTTCCGCGAGAGCGGAACTTCCCGCAGCGTGTTGAAGGCAAAACCTACGCAGATGCTCTGCCGAAGCGTAGCACCGTGCGAATATTCCGTAGTTTTAGTAAGTACAGCGAACAGAGAATCACAGCCGGCACCGCAGTGACAAGCCCCAGCAAGGCAATGGTGCAAATCGCCGTCAGCCAATCCTGGAAGAGGGAAGGATATTCACGGCCGGGATCGGTGAGAAGGTACCAGATGCGTTCGACGAAGAACGGAAGGAATCGAACGGTTGCGAAAAAAGCAACGACGATACTCGCACCGATGGCCCAGCGCCGGCATCGGAGCGCCAGAACAGCAACAACTACGTAAGCGGCTGATAATCCGATATAAACACCGATGGTGTGGTTGAAGTCTATGATAATTGCAAAATCTGCATACGCGGCCAGCATGAGAACACTCCAGGCCACATTGAATTGCAGCAGTGACTTGAGTCTGGCATGTCGGATTGATTTAAGGGAGGCCATGACTCTTTCAGGGATGAATGGAATAAAGGCGCAGACTCCCACCCCCAGGATCACACCCACAAGTAACCCAATGCTCGCAGCAAACCAGTTCATTTCCATCTCCTTATGGTAACGATCAGATCAACCTGTTCCCGACGTTAGGAAGGAACCTGGTCTTGTTGGCAGTTCCATTGTATACTATACGATCAGTCAAATGTTCCAAGCAATTGTTGATGTCGATGCGAATTCCCGCCAATGACGAAGTATGGTCAGGGTCTTTGCCCCGCTGATTCTACCGGGTCGGCTGAAACGAAGACGCGCGTCGCCGTCGTGAAGGGGCGGAAACATTGGGATGGAAAGATTTTGGCATGATGGCTTCAACGATCGAAACGACTTGGCCTCCCCAGGATCTAGCGAAATCTTTGTGCAGCCTGTAGCGCTGCCAACGGTTCGCCTCTTGTGCCGGCGACAGCCGGTCACGAGCCTGCGCTTGTCGGCGTGGGTCACCGCTTTTTACCTTCGCAGTTGTCTTCGTCGTGGTCTTCGCCGTAGTCTTTGTCGACGACAAATGAAGAAAACGACATGAAGGAAAATTATACCCACATCACGGTTATTCTCGATCGCACGGGACCCGTGGATTCCGTCCTCGACGACACCATCGGAGGCTTCGATTCGGATGCCGTCTTGGCCTATGAAAATGATTCCGGCGGCACGCCGCCAGCCTGGAAATCCACTTCATCGCGGATTGCCGACTCCAGTTCAGCCCGTTCAAAAAAGATGGTGTTCCTGAATCGGGAACGTGAGCGACAGGAAAACGAGACTGAACGGAAGCAGTGACTTTGGACTGATGGCGTTACGGAACTCAACGGTGCACAAGGTCCGCAACATCTTTGTTGCCGGCTTGCAGATCATCTTTGTTCTTGGCGTACATGTTCGTTCCGAGCCGCTACCTGCCGAGGATGAATGGACCGAAAATGAGATTGGTTCGTTCTGGGTGCCGGTGTCTGTGAGCAAAGGCCGGATTTCCGCCGAAAGGAATACCGGGCAACTCATAGGCGCCCTGGCCACCGGCGTTCGAATCACTGCGGACGGGAAACCCGCCACCATTTCTCTTCGCATGGGCAGGACGTGGGACCTGTCCACAACGGACCGGCTTGTCTTTGCCTGGCGGTCCGAGACGGCTGACGTTGTGGAATCGCAGCCGCTTACGGTTACCGTCCGGGCGAAAAATGAAATTGGAGAGGGTCGAAGTGTATACAGGATCTCTCAAACCCCCGGTTCTGACTGGAGTCATGTCCGGTTGGATCTGGGAGATCCGATCGAGACGGACCTCTCCCATGGCGCCGCGGATTTGAGGGGCGTTTTCCGCCTCGATTTCACGTTTGCCTGCGAAGGCGCTGAACCGGCGCTCGTGGTGCTCGATGGCCTGCACTTCGAGACATCGGAAAAGAGAATCCTCGAGAGAGCGAAGCGCCTCGGGCCCCTTCCGGAACGAATTCGGACGGAGCGCTATGGCCGGTTTCTCGTGCCGTTGCATGCGCCGAACGTCACCCCTGAGCAATTGGCTTCGTACTACGCGCCGCTGACCGAGCCACCGGCGTCGCCTCACCAATCGTGGGGTAACCCTCTTGCCGGCGGCCCGATTCGAGCGCTGATTCTCGTGACGCTCTCTTCGGAGCGCGAAGTCGTGGAGCTCGCCCAGCGTTTCGACCTGGATTACGACCTGGTCCCACTGGCCATGGTGATCCGGTACAACCCCGCGGTTCTCGAAGATATCGCCCGAAACAAGTACGACGTTATCATCACCTCCCAGTTGGGTAACTGGCCGCAATCAAGGCCAATTACTGACTGGATCGAAGAGCAGGTGAGGCAGGGAACCGGCTGGGTCGCCATCAACACATTCGGTTCGTTCGGCACCATCAGGATGGCGGCAGAAGGCACCGGGTACTCTGATCACACGAAATGGGAGCGAGCCGGATCTCACTGGATCACCGATTCGGTGCCGATCGAGGCTCTTCCCCGTTTCAGCACCTACAGGACGGTGACAACGGAGAGGGAGGCCGACGTCCTGTTCGCGTCCGAAGGCCGGCCCAAATTGTCGGTGTTCCGACATGGCATCGGGCGGATCGTAAACATGTGCTCGGGGCAGGGGCATGGCAGATCGAGCCTTCTCCCGAGCCCGGTTCGGCACGATCACATTCGGACGCACTTCGACTACTGGGAACAGGAGTACTCCCTCGTCGCACGGTCGATCCGCTGGGCCGCCCGGCGGGAGGGGAGCCTCAGGATGAAACCCGTTGCACCGTTGCAGTTTGACCGCAGGATGAAACCCATTGCACCGTTGCAGTTTTACCGCACGGCGGGATACCAGGGAATCTTCCGGATCGTATCGGACCGGCCATTCAGAGGGATCGTTCTCTTTCGACTTCTCGCCGCGGATGGTGCCGTTGGGTTGGACACCGTTCACCCCCTGGAGTTCGGCCCCGATGAGATCGCGAATCTGGTCGTGAAGTTCCCTTCCGGATTGGTTAGCGGAAAACATGTGCTGAGTGCCGAGGTGCGTAACGAACAGGGCGAATCCGTCGACTGGGGGAGCTGGATCTGTCTGGTCCGTGATCCGTTGACGCTCCGTGACATCAAACTCGGCCGGGAGTTCTATGTTCGCGATGAACCCATCCCGGTGGAAATCCGTTTACACAGCGATGACGACCTTCAGCGCGAGGTCACTCTGCGTTGTACGATTCGGGATACGTTCGGCCGTGATGTTTATCGGCAGGACGAAGAGATAAAGACGGCAGGAAGGGAACAGAATGTTTTCATGATGTTACGGCCTGCCGGCGGGATTCTGCGGACGGACGCCTATTGGCTGCATGTCGATGTTCTCGATTCGAAGGGCCGGGTTGCGATGGACTGGCGACGGCTTTACGTGCCGATCCCCGCGGCCACCAAGCACGAGACCTACTGGGGAGGGAGCGGGAAAACGAGCCTTCACGTTCATCCCCACCTTCGGTCCCTGATGGCAACGACGCTTCGGTCCCTTGGACTGTACGTCACCTGGGCGGCGGTAGATCCTGACTACATCGAACTCAACGTGGAAAACAATCTCTGGTCCGCCCCGGAGAATATCATTCACACCGGTCCCTGGAACCAACGGTTTGCAGACGGAATTCGCACCCCCTGCCTGAGCGATGATGAGTTCCTGACGTCCTGTGTTGACCTGGCCACCGGATATGTTGCGCGCGTCAGAAAATTCTCGCCGATCGGGTACTCTTCCGAGGAAGAGATGGCGCTGAATGTCGGGTACCCCGAGGGGACGACATGCCTGGGCGCGTCCTGTTCAGCGCGTTTTGAGCAGTGGCTGCGAAGTCGGTATGGAGAGGTGAGCGTCCTCAATGAGCAGTGGGGAACTCAGTACCAGACGATGGGTGATGCGAAAGGTCTTCGCTGGGAGGACGGCGCAAAAGACCTGGCGAATCCCGCGCGATGGATCGATTTCCGTACGTTTATGGAGACGGTGTTCTCCAGGCCGCAGGCGGCATTCAACGAGTCGATTCGCGCCGCCGATCCCGAGGCGTTCAGCGGATACAACGGAATCGCATACGGGATCAATCCGTTCTCGGGAATCGATCGGACGCGGCTGGCCCAGGATCTTTCCTTCAGTATCGAATATCAAGACACTCTGCTCGACGACCGGGGGCTGAATGTTCCTTTCGAACTTCTACGGGACAGCGCGCCCGATGCGAAGTTCTCTTCCTTTGTCGGCTACACGGACATGGAAAACGATCATGACCGGTACTGGCATAAAGCCTGGTGGATGGCTTTTCGCCAGATGTACGCGCCCGTCTACTATACGCTTCTGCACGAAGGGGATCCGAAGACGACGTATCACTATCACAAGATTCATCAGAGCTATGCCTACAACACATTCACGAAACTCATCGCGGACTCCACGCGACCGTTGATGCGGGGCGTTGGAAAGCTTCTCATGAACAGCAAGCTCGATGACTTCGGTATCGCCGTGTACTACTCCCAGCCTTCCATGATGAGACGGTACTTCGAAAAGCATACCGGCGTGGTCGTGGGTGATCTGCCCATCCGGGACATTCGAGAAGTGATCAAGGACGCGGGTCTTCACTATCGCAGGTTGAACACGTTTCAATTGCTGAAGGGGGAAGCAGGGCGATTTTCCGTTCTCTTCCTGCCGAATATTGTCTCGATCGCCGACCCGGAATGGAAGGCAATTCGGGAATTTGCGGAGAGTGGAGGAACCGTAATCGCATTCGCGCGGGCAGGGCTTGCGGACTCGAACGGAAAAGTTCGCGCGGATCAGAACAACGCAATCGGAATGTTTGGCATCCGGTACCTTGACGAGGCGTGTGCGTGGCGAATGGATACGGTGGATGCGTCCGTCCCCGGGCGAGCTGAAGTGAAGTTCCCCGTCTTTCGCGCGTACCCGGAAGTTTCCGCGGACAATACATGTCGCGCGTTGGCGTGGGGCCAGGATGAGCAACCGCTCGTTTTCCTCAAGCAGCATGGCGCCGGTAAGGCGTACTACCTTCACTTTTCCAACCACGTTGATCCTTCGAGCCAGGTCATGGAGTATATTCTTTCTCTGCTGGCCGGGGCCGGAGTCGCCAGGCCGTTCGTTCTGAATCCGGAGGAGCGCGCGCGTAATTTCCAGTGTTTCCGATTCCTGACCGACGGGCCGGATGGGCCGGAATACATAGGACTTCTGCACAGCCTGACCACCCAGATTCAGAAGGGGAGTGAGCTCAGGCTGCGATTTGAATCGGAGGCGGAGTTGTACGATGTCCTGGAGAAGCGACGCCTTGGACCCGGTTTGGAGATCCAGGTCGAAGCGCCGGAGAAGGGGAGGCCCCGGTTCTATGCCCGGTTGCCGTATGATGTTGTGGAACTCGACGTGCAGTTTCCGAAAGTGATGGAACGTGGAAGCGCGGAAAATCTTGAGGCACGGGCCATGGTATCCTCTGGCCGCCGGGAGCCGGACACCCATTTTTTCCGGGTCGAAGTTTTTGATCCGGCGGGGA